>Ga0209455_1000066_pt1 | contig 316811 bp, 280 predicted proteins | sample AraplaCol_mCL_r2_FD_184275 | JGI IMG/M metagenome (GOLD analysis project Ga0209455, IMG submission 184275) | Arabidopsis root microbial communities from North Carolina, USA - plate scrape CL_Col_mCL_r2 (SPAdes) (version 2) | ecosystem: Host-associated > Plants > Roots > Endosphere | place...
CCTTCATGGCCTGGGCGAGCTGGAACTCGCCGTAGAAGTCGCACTCGTTGCCGAGGCGGTACTTCAGCTCGCCGATGCCGTAGCACTGGCGCGACTTGCCGGACTCGCTGGTGGCCGCGGGGCCGCCGCGCATGTAGCCGGTCCAGTCCACGGCGTGCGCGGCATTGGCGGAGAAGATGGCGAAGGCGGCGGCGGCGACGAGCCGGAATGCCGGGCGCGTGGCTCGGGTGTCTTGCATATGTGTCTCCTGCTTTTGCGCTCGTGTGAGCGCGTTTAGTTTCGCTAGCCGCAACTTGGACGCCGGCCAACGTTAAGAAGCTTAATCAGCCATTAATGCAAAATTAATGAGGGTTTTCTCGTAGAGCAGAGCGGAGTGTCAACTTGGTGCAACAGATGAGTTGAAATGCCACTGCAGTGCGCAAAAAGCACCAGGGCTGGGCGAATAAGGCTCCAACGCGACCGTACCGGGCCTGAGCGGCCCATGAACGTCGTCCCCCTAGATTGACGCCGCCTGAACGACTGTGGCGTTGCCGAAAGGTCGCATCCGCCTGTAATGGGACGCAACGAGGCGCGACGGCGCGCCCCGACAGGGGTAAAAGATTGGCCGCGCCGAGCGGCGCCGGCTAACGCACCAGGGGCAGCGCGATGCGCACCTGAAGGCCGTGCGGCGCCAGGCTGGAGAGCGACACCTGACCGGCATGGCGCTCGGCGATGCTCTTGACGATGGCCAGGCCCAGGCCGCAGCCGGAGCCCTCGTGCGTGGCGCGCACGAAGCGCTCGAACACGGCGCGATGCAGGTCGGGCGGGATGCCGGGCCCCGTGTCGGCCACCTGCACGACGCCGAAGGCCCCGTCGCGCCACACCCCCACCGTCACCTCGGAGGACGGGCCGGCATAGCGGATCGCGTTGTCGATGAGGTTCTGCAAGGCCTCGCGGATGAGCAGGGGATGGCCCTGAACGACCACCGGCCGCGCGTCGTCGCCGGCGTCGTCGAGGCCCAGGTCGATGCTGGCCTGCAGCGCCTTGGGAACCCACTCGGCCGTGACTTCGCGCGCCATCTCGCGCAGGTCCACGCGCGAGCTGTGCTGCGCCAGCGCCGACTCGGGCTCGGCACGCGCCAGGCTCAGCAACTGGTTGACCAGGTGGGCGCTGCGCACCGCGCTCTCGTGCACGCGCTCCAGCCGCTGGTGCTGCGCGGCGTCCACGTTCTCGCCCAGCGCCAGCTCGGTCTGGCTCTTGAGTCCGGCGAGGGGCGTGCGCAGCTGGTGGGCGGCGTCGTTGACGAAGCGGCGCTGCGCGGCCACGCTCTCGTGCACGGCGGCGAGCAGGTCGTTGAGCGCGCGGGCCAGCGAGCGCAGCTCCTGCGGCGCGGCCTCGATGCGCAGCGGGGCCAGGTCGTTGGGCGCGCGATCCTCCACCAGCGCGCGCATGCGGGCCAGCGGCGCGAGGCCCGCGCGGATGCCGGCCCACACGATCATCGTCATCAGCAGGATCAGGCCCGACAGCGGCAGCACGGTGTCGCCCAGGATGCTGCGCGCCAGCTCGTCGCGGCGGGCACGGCCGCGGGCGCTCTGCACCAGGATCAGCTGGCGCGACTTCGCGTCGCCGTACGCCAGGTAGAGCGCGGCCACGCGGATCGGCATCCTGTCGACGACGGCGTCGTAGAAGTAGGGCTCGCCCAGCTTCGGCGGCCCGTTGAGCTGCGGCGGCGGCAGCTTGCTGCTGCTGCCCAGGATGTACTGCCCCGGCGGCGTGCTGGCCATGTAGTACACGCGGTCGTCCGGATCGGCATCCATGATGTCGATGGCCGCCTTCGGGAAGTCGATCAACAGGCCGCTTCCCACCGGCTTGATCTGGCGCGCCAGCGAGCGCGTGGACTGCGACAGGCTCGCGTCGATGGCCCGGTTCGCATAGCGCGCCGCCACGTTGTAGGTGACGAAGGCCGCGGCCAGCCAAAGCACCAGCTGGGGCAGCAGCAGCCACAGCAGCAACTGCTTGTGAAGCGACTGGTCGCCGACGACGAAGCGCGTCAGCCGCAGCATCAGCGGGCTGGGCGGGGTCTTCATGCGCGAACGGCGCTCAAGCTGGCCTGAGGGCTTCGAGCAGGTAGCCCAATCCGCGCACCGTGCGGATGCTCAGGCCCGAGCCCTCGAGCTTGCGGCGCACGCGATGGATGTAGACCTCGATCGAGTTGTTGCCGCCGGGCTCGGCGCGCTCGCTGTCCCAGGCCTGCGCCACTTCTTCCTTGGTCACCACGCGGTCGCGGCGGGTGAGCAGCAGGTCGAGAAGCGTCCACTCGCGCGGGCTCAGCTCCAGCGGCGCGCCGTCGATGCTGGCCCGGCGCGAGTCGCGTTCGAAGACCAGCGCGCCCATGGCCATCGACGCGTTGGCCACCGGCGACGACTGGCTGCGGCGCAGCAGCGCGCGCAGCCGGGCCTCGAGCTCGGGGAAGTCGAACGGCTTGGTGAGGTAGTCGTCGGCGCCGGCGTTCAGGCCGGCGACGCGGCTCTGCAGGTCGTCCAGCGCGGTCAGCACCAGCACCGGCAGCTCCGGCTTCTTCTGGCGCACGCGCTGCAGCACGGTGAGGCCGTCCACCATGGGCAGGCCGAGGTCGAGGATGCACAGGTCCCACGACTGCTTGAGGAGCAGGAACTCGGCGACGGCGCCGTTGGGCGCGTGCTCGATCTCGAAGCCCGCATGGCGCAATTGCTCCGCGAGCGCATCGGCCAGGATCGCGTCGTCTTCGGCGAGCAGGAGGTTCATGGGCGTCAGCTTAACTCGGCCGCCGCCCCTGAATGATTCATGAATACGCGCAAGTTGGTGCGCGCGCAACGCTCACATGCTGCGCCGGTACTGGCCGCCGACTTCGAACAGCGCGCCGGTGATCTGCCCCAGCGAGCACACACGCACGGCCTCCATCAGCACGTCGAACACGTTGGTGTTGGCGATCACCGCGGCCTGAAGCCTGGCCAGCATCGCCGGCGACTCCTCGGCGTGCGCCGCGTGGAAGTCGGCCAGGCGCTTCAACTGGCTCTGCTTCTCGTCGTCGGTGGAGCGCGCCAGCTCGATGTGCTCCAGTGGCGCCTCGTGCGGGTTGCGGAAGGTGTTGACGCCCACGATCGGGTACTCGCCCGTGTGCTTGAGCATCTCGTAGTGCATCGACTCTTCCTGGATCTTGCCGCGCTGGTAGCCCGTCTCCATGGCACCGAGCACGCCGCCGCGCTCGGCGATCTTCTCGAACTCGGCCAGCACCATCTCTTCGACCAGCTCGGTGAGCTCCTCGATGACGAACGCGCCCTGGTTCGGGTTCTCGTTCTTGGCCAGGCCCCACTCGCGGTTGATGATCAGCTGGATGGCCATCGCCCGGCGCACCGAGTCTTCCGTCGGCGTGGTGATCGCCTCGTCGAACGCGTTGGTGTGCAGCGAGTTGCAGTTGTCGTAGATCGCGATCAACGCCTGCAGCGTGGTGCGGATGTCGTTGAACTGGATCTCCTGCGCGTGCAGGCTGCGCCCGGAAGTCTGCACGTGGTACTTCAGCTTCTGGCTGCGCTCGTTGGCGCCGTACTTGTCGCGCATCGCGATGGCCCAGATGCGGCGCGCCACGCGGCCCAGCACCGTGTACTCGGGATCCATGCCGTTGGAGAAGAAGAACGACAGGTTGGGCGCGAAGTCGTCGATGTGCATGCCGCGCGCCAGGTAGGCCTCGACGAACGTGAAGCCGTTGGACAGCGTGAACGCGAGCTGGCTGATCGGGTTGGCGCCGGCCTCGGCGATGTGGTATCCAGAGATCGACACCGAGTAGAAGTTGCGCACGTTGTGGTGCACGAAGTACTCGGCGACGTCGCCCATGACCTTCAGCGAGAACTCGGTGGAGAAGATGCAGGTGTTCTGGCCCTGGTCTTCCTTGAGGATGTCGGCCTGCACGGTGCCGCGCACGTTGGCCAGCACCCAGTCCTTGATCTTGGCAGCCTCGTCGGAGGTGGGCTCGCGGCCGTTGTCGGCCCTGAACTTGTCGAGATTCTGGTCGACGGCGGTGTTCATGAACATCGCCAGGATCGTGGGCGCCGGGCCGTTGATGGTCATCGACACCGAGGTGGTGGGGCTGCACAGGTCGAAGCCCGAGTACAGCACCTTCATGTCCTCGAGTGTGGCGATGGACACGCCCGAGTTGCCCACCTTGCCGTAGATGTCGGGCCGCGGCGCGGGGTCGGCGCCGTACAGCGTGACCGAGTCGAACGCGGTGGACAGGCGCTTGGCGGGCATGCCCTCGGAGACCAGCTTGAAGCGGCGATTCGTGCGGAACGCGTCGCCTTCGCCGGCGAACATGCGCGTGGGATCCTCGCCCTCGCGCTTGAACGCGAACACGCCGGCCGTGTACGGATAGCTGCCCGGCACGTTGTCCAGCATCAGCCACTTGAGGATCTCGCCGTGGTCCTCGAACTGCGGCAGCACCACCTTGCGGATCTTGGTGCCCGACAGCGTGGTGTGGACGAGGTTGGTGCGGAGCTCCTTGTCGCGGATCTTCACGACGTACTCGTCGCCCGCGTAGGCCTTCTTCATGTCCGGCCACATGGCCAGCAGCTTCTTCGCGTCGGGGCTCAGGCGCGCCTCGCGCTGCTCGGCCAGGTCGGTGACCGCGGCGTGCGCGTTGACCTTGTCGGCGTTGGCCTCCTTGAGCATGCGCGCGGTGCCACGCAGCTGCTGCACCTCGCGCGCGAGGACGGCTTGGGCGCGCGCCTGCTTCTTGTAGCCGCGCACGGTGTCGGTGATCTCGGCCAGGTAGCGCGTGCGCGCGGCCGGCACGATGGGCACCTGGTGCGTGGAAAAGCGCGTGGCCACCGGCGGCAGGATGCCCGCGCCGAGCTCCAGGCCCAGCTCGGCCAGGCGCGGCTTGATCGCCTGGTACAGCGCGGTGACGCCGTCGTCGTTGAAGCGGCTGGCCATGGTGCCGAAGACGGGCATCTTGTCGGGCATCACGGTGAACGCCTCGCGGTTGCGCTGCACCTGCTTGGCCACGTCGCGCAATGCGTCGGCGGCGCCCTTGCGGTCGAACTTGTTGATGGCCACGAACTCGGCGAAGTCGAGCATGTCGATCTTCTCGAGCTGGCTGGCGGCGCCGAACTCGGGCGTCATCACGTACATGGGCACGTCCACCAGCGGCACGATGGCCGCGTCGCCCTGGCCGATGCCCGAGGTCTCCACGATGATCAGGTCGAAGCCGGCCAGCTTGGTGGCGGCCAGCACGTCGGGCAGCGCCTGGCTGACCTCGCTGCCGAAGTCGCGCGTGGCCAGCGAGCGCATGTACACGCGCGCGCCCGACTCGGCCCACGGGTTGATGGCGTTCATGCGGATGCGGTCGCCCAGCAGCGCGCCGCCGCTTTTGCGCCGCGACGGGTCGATGGAGATGACGGCGATGCGCAGGCGGTCGCGCTGGTCCAGCCGGATGCGGCGGATCAGTTCGTCGGTGAGGGAGGACTTGCCCGCGCCGCCGGTGCCGGTGATGCCGATGACCGGGGTCTTGACCGACTGCGCCGCAGCATGGATCTCGGCGACGCGCTCGGGCGGCAGGCCGTGGTTCTCGAGTGCCGTGATCAGCTGGGCCAGCTTGCGCCACGCGCCCTCGCCGTGGCCGCGCACCTCGGCGAGGTCGGCCGGCGCGTACGACGACAGGTCCTTGTCGCAGTGCATCACCATCTCGCCGATCATGCCGGCCAAGCCCATGCGCTGGCCGTCCTCGGGGCTGAAGATGCGCACGCCCTTGTCGGCCAGCGCGCGGATCTCGGCCGGCACGATGACGCCGCCGCCGCCGCCGAACACCTGGATGTGCTCGCCGCCGCGGGCCTTCAGCAGGTCCACCATGTAGCTGAAGTATTCGTTGTGGCCGCCCTGGTAGCTGCTCACGGCGATGCCCTGGGCGTCTTCCTGCAGCGCGGCCGTGACGACCTCGTCGACCGAGCGGTTGTGGCCCAGGTGGATCACCTCGGCACCCATGCCCTGCAGGATGCGGCGCATGATGTTGATGGCGGCGTCATGGCCGTCGAACAGGCTGGCGGCCGTGACGAAGCGCACCTTGTGGGTGGGCCGGTAGTTCGCCAGGGCCTTGAATTCTGCGGAGAGGTCGGTCATGGGATCGTCCAGAACGGGTTTCACGGCAAGGCCTGAAGTATCCGTTCAATTGACGTTTACGTAAACGTCAAGATGCGCGGCCCGGATGGGCTTGCGGAGAGCCGAGTGTGATCTTCCCGACACACCTTCGGGTTTCCGCCGGCGGGTTCCGGGGCCTGCGGCGGGGTGGGCTGATACGCTCGCCCCCGTGAGCTTCCTCGCCATCGACATCGGCAACACGCGCCTCAAGTGGGCCCTGTTCGCGCAGCCCGTTCCGGGCCAGGCGCCCCTGCGCCACGGGGCGGTGTTCCTGGAGACCATCGACGAGCTGGCCGAGACCGAGTGGGCCACGCTGCCGCCGCCCGACCACATGCTCGGCTGCGTGGTGGCCGGCGAGGCGGTGCGCCGTCGCGTCGAGGAGCAGATGGAGCTGTGGGACGTCGCGCCGCGCTGGGTGGTGTCGCGCCCCGCCGAGGCGGGCGTCGTCAACGGCTACGACCATCCTTCGCGCCTGGGCGCCGACCGCTGGGTCGCGCTGGTGGGCGCGCGCGCGCGCCTGCTGGCCGAGGCCGCCGCCACCGGCCGGCCGCCGCGTCCGGCGCTGGTGGTGATGGTGGGCACGGCGGTCACGGTGGACGCGCTCGACGGTGCCGGCAACTTCCTGGGCGGCCTGATCCTGCCGGGCTTCGGCCTGATGCTGCGCGCGCTCGAGATGGGCACCGCCGGGCTGAAGGTGCCTACCGGCGAGACGGTCGAGTTCCCCACGAACACCAGCGATGCGTTGATGTCGGGCGGGGTGTTCGCCATCGCCGGCGCGGTGGAGCGCCAGCACAAGCGCCTCGCGGCGCGCGACGGCGAGACGCCGCGGGTGCTGATCGCGGGCGGCGCGGCGGTGAAGCTGGCGCCGGCGCTCGACGTCGAGTTCGAGATCGTCGACACGCTGCTCTTCGAAGGCCTGCTCGGAATGGAAGCGGCCCGCATCGCTCGTTGAGCAAGGCGGGCCGACGGGGATCCGGTGAACCGGATCCGGGGCGCGAGAGGGTCAGAACCCGAAGGTCGCGCCGATCGAGTACGTGTTGATGACGTTCGTCGACGACGAGAAGGACGGCACCTGCGAGGTGATGCGGGTGTTGTCCCAGTCGGCTTCGATCTTGACGTTCTTGGCGATGTCGTAGTTCACGCCCAGGCCGTAGTACGGGTGCCAGCCGTTCTTCGACTGCTCGCCGGCGATGCCGGCCAGGCTGTAGTCCACCTTGCTGGTGCCGTAGGCCGCGCCGATGCGGGCGACGCCGCCCCAGCCGTTGCCGAAGGTCGGGCGGTAGGCGCCGCCCAGGCCCCAGTAGGAGTCCTTGGCGTCGGAGCTCGCGCCGGTGCCCGAACCCTTGAACTTGCCGAGGTCGAAGTAGGTCAGCTCGCCCGCGAACGGGGTGCCGGGCAGTTGGTAGCCGCCGGTCAGCTTCCAGGCGAAGTCGTTCTTGTCGCAACTGCTGATGGCGCCGGTGGCCTCGGAGGCGCCGCAGCCGTGGTCGGCGTGGCTCGCGCCCACGTTGACGCCCACGTAGCTCTGGGCGAAGGCCGAGCCGCTGGCCAGCGAGATCAGCGCGATCGCGCCGGTGATCAGGGTCTTTTTCACTTTCCAATTCCTCATCAAAGTACTCCGAAGAGCGATGAGTAAATCCTACCCGCGGGTTTTCCCGGAAAGCTTAAAAAGTCGGTCAGGAGCAACACAGATGGGTGAATCTGTGGTAAAGGCGGCTTTACCTTCATTTCCGGGAACTTTCCAGCCGTGGGGTCTTGGAATCCGGAAACAGAAAAGGCGCCCAACTTGCGTTATGGCGCCTCTTGCTTGAGTGTGAGTGCTGACAATGACGTCAGGCGTGCCGCAACTGAACCCGGGCGGTTTCGTTGATGCCCATGGCGCCGAACATCAGCGCGACCAGGCGGTGGGTCTCGTGGAAGACGATTTCGCGGCCCTCGGCATGACGTTGGGCCACCCAATTGAGCAGGTCGCCGGCCGCCACGAAGTCGACGCGCATGAGCAGCGCGCATGAAATGCGGATCACCCGGGAGTCGCCCGCCTGCTTGGTGAGGCGGCCCAGCAGGTCGGCCAGGTCGCCCGAGAGCTGGCCGGCCAGTTCCACCGAGGTGATCTGCACCGGCGTCGTGGGCGTCATGTCCTCGGCCAGCATGGAGGTGTCCATGAAGCTGGTCGTGGCCTCGCCCACCACCGACAGCGACAGCGTCCGGGTGTTGTGCGTCTCGCCGCTCAGCTGCGCCTTGCAGCGCGCGTTCTCCCAGCTGGGCGGGGAGACCTCGAAGGTGACGCAGTAGTCGATGGCCACTTCGTCGAACTGGTCGGGCCGGTGCGCCAGGCGCAGCGCTTCGAGGCGCAGCATCCAGTAGACGGGGTCCGCGTCGCGCACGCCCGTGGGCGCCAGGTCCTGCAGCACGGAGAACAGCTTCTCGCCGGCGATCCAGCTCAGCGACAGCGGCTGGTTGGCCCAGCTGAGGAACAGCTTCTGCAGCTTGCTGGCGCCTTCGACGTCCATCGCGGACAGCGCGGTCCAGTCCATCACCCAGGGCGAGGGCAACTGCATCGACAGGGCGTCGAGGCGCGAGACCGCCTCGGCGTCGAGGCTGGGTGGGCAGACCCAGCCGATGCCGCCGGCGATGCTCTTGCCGGAATCGGGCTTCTTGGTGGCCTCGGCCAGTTGCCTGGGCAGCGAGAACCATTGCGGCGCCGAGCGGTGGAAGCGCTCCACGTACTCCATCGTCACCGTCTCGAACTTGGCCTGCTGGCCGATGGCGCGGTACAGGTCGAACAGCACCAGCCAGGTCTCGTCGTGGTCGCGCCGCTCGCCGCGCGGGCCGGTGAGCGCCTGCAGGGCTTTCTCGCAGCCGGCGAAGTCGCCGCCGGCGAACGCGATCACGGCCTCGTCGAGCGCCTCGTCGTGCACGACCTCGCTCACCTCGACGCGCTCGCCGCCGCCCAGGTCGACGGTGCTCTGGGAGGTGGGGGCCGTGCGCGGCGCCGGGGCGCCGGCGGCGTACGGATGGGTCTCGAAGGGCGGCGGCGCGGCCTGCAGCACCGGCGCGGGGGCGGGCGTGAGCCCCGGGAACGAAGTGTTCGTGAACTCCAGCGGGGCGTGGTTCGGCAACGCGGCCGCGCGCGGAGGCGCGAAAGGATCGTCCAGGTCGGCCCGCATCGTGGTGTCGAACTTCTGCGCGGGCACTGCGATGTCCAGGTCGATCGCCTCCGTGGGCGCATCGAACGACAGCGGGCCGCCGTCCAGCCGCGCCACGGTCTCGTTCTCGTCGTCCGGCGTGGACAGCGAGACCGGCATCGTGGGGCTGGACTCTTCGGGGTCGAAGATGGTGGTGGTGAGGATGGGCGGGGGCGGACCGGGCGGCAGCGTGGGCGCCGCGCGCTGTGCCGGCTTGGCCGGCGGGCCGCCGGCGGAGACGCCGGAGCTCGCGCCCACCATCTGGCGCTCGATCGCGTCGATCTTGGCCTTGATGCCCACGCTCTGCACCGACGACTGCGTGGAGCGGGCCTCGACGCTCTCGTCCATGCGCGACGACTGCATCGTGAGCGCCTGGGCCTGGTCGCCCGACAGGCCTTCGCGCCGGATGCGGCGCAGCGTGTCGAGCTCGCGCTTGCGCACGTAGTCGTTGCGGCGCTTGCGCTCGATCATGGCCTTCATCTCGGCCTTGTCGAACTCGGTGGCGCGGATGTCGGTCTCGCGCGGCGTCATGCCCACGAGTTCCCGCGCCGGCGCCGCGACCTTGCGCGCCATGCGCCGGAACAGGCCCCCGCCTTCGTCCTTATCTGACATCGGTGGGCGGGCTCATGCCAGGGTGGGAGGCGGAATCAGCGGCCAAGGCAGCCTCAGTCCCCGAACATCTTCTGCTTCATCTCGCGGCGCTGCTGCGCCTCGAGCGACAGGGTGGCCGTGGGGCGCGCCAGCAGGCGGCCCAGGCCGATGGGTTCGCCCGTCTCGTCGCAATAGCCGTAGTCGCCCGCGTCGATGCGGCCGATGGACTGCGAGATCTTCTTGAGCAGCTTGCGCTCGCGATCGCGCGTGCGCAACTCCAGCGCGTGCTCTTCCTCGATCGTGGCGCGGTCGGCCGGATCGGGGACGATGGACGTGTCCTCGCGCAGGTGCTCGGTGGTCTCGCCGGCGTTGGACAGCAGGTCGTCCTTCAGGGCCTGGAGCTTGGCGCGGAAGAACTCGAGCTGCTTCTCGCCCATGTACTCGCTCTCCGGCATCGCCAGGAGTTCGGGCTCGGTCAGGTCCTTGCCCGCCTTGGTCTTCCAGGCGGAGGCCAGCTTCGTGTCAGGAGAGGATTTTGCGGCGTTCATCGGTTCTTGGTCGGCCTTTGCAGAAGGCTTCTTGAGAGGGGAGTTCGCGGCGGTGTTGCTGTCCGCGGGGGGGGAAACCTTGGTGGTGGCCTTGGCACGCGACTTCGGCGCAGCGGCGTCTGCGCCGGCTGCCGTGGCGGTGCTGGGGGCCAGGGTCTTGGCCGGAGTCTTGGTCACGTCGGTCTCCTCGCGGGGTCGCTCGGAAGGCTGTTATACCCGCAGCGAGCAACAGTGGGTAGTTGTTGCAACGCGGGACTGAGAACCTGTTGGCACAGGTACTGACCTCAAAAAGGCGGGCCGATTGTAGCCATGATGTGCCGCGATCCAGGAAAGGATTTCGCCCGGATCGCACGCCGGTGGCAAGAAAGATGCCTAAACGAGGCAGCCTTCCAATCCCTGGAGCAGGATTTCCTTGGGCAGGTCGATGCCGATGAAGACGAGCTTGCTGGTCTTCTTCTCGCCCGGCGCCCATTTCGGGCCGAGGTCCGAGCCCATCATCTGGTGCACGCCCTGGAAGATCACCTTCTTGTCGCTGCCCTTCATGAACAGCACGCCCTTGTAGCGCAGCATCTTGGGGCCGTAGACCTGGACGATGGCGCCGAGGAAGTCTTCCAGCTTGGCCGGGTTGAACGCCCGGTCGGACTTGAAGGCGAACGACTTCACGTCGTCGTCGTGGGCGTGGTGGTGCGGGTGGTCGCAGGCCTCGCCCGGGCCGTGGTCGTGGCCTTCGTGGCCGTGGTCATGCCCGTGGTCGTGGTCATGGCCCTGCACGGTCAGGAAATCGGGGTCGATTTCCAGCGTGGTGTTCAGATTGAAGCCCTTCAGGTCGAACACCTTGGACAGCGGCACCTCGCCGAAGTGCACCTTCTGCTGCTGGGCGCGCGGGTTCATGTGGCGGATGCGGTGCTGCAGCGCCTCCACCGAGGCCTCGTCCACCAGGTCGGTCTTGCTGATGAAGATCTGGTCGGCGAAACCGATCTGCAGGCGGGCTTCCTGGCGGTTGTCCAGCTGCTCGTTGGCGTGCTTGGCGTCCACCAGCGTCAGGACGGAGTCGAGCAGGTAGCTCTCGGCGATCTCGTCGTCCATGAAGAAGGTCTGCGCCACCGGGCCCGGATCGGCCAGGCCGGTCGTCTCGATGACCACGCGCTCGAACTGCAGCTCGCCCTTGCGGCGGCGCTCGGCCAGCAGCGCCAGCGTGGCGCGCAGGTCTTCGCGGATCGTGCAGCAGACGCAGCCGTTGGACAGCTGCATGATCTGCTCGGTGGTGTCCGACACCAGGATCTCGTTGTCGATGTTCTCCTCGCCGAACTCGTTCTCGATGACGGCGATCTTGTGGCCGTGCATCTCGGTGAGGACGCGCTTCAGGAGCGTGGTCTTGCCCGAGCCGAGGAAGCCGGTGAGGATGGTGGCGGGGATGAGCTTGTCGGCCATGGTGTCCAGGAGAGTCGTTGCGAGGCGGCGGATGAGTCAAATTGGGGCGGGAACCCGGGTTTCAAGCACCAGGATTGTCACGGTCGGGTGAACGCCGATCGGTTATTCTCGCGGTTCTTCCACTCCCGACACAGCCGCAGTGTCTGATCCCCAGTCTGGTCGATCCGGGCGCTCCCAGCGGGCGCCGGCCGAGGTCGACAAGCGTACCTTGTTCGAGCGCCTGGTCGAGTTCCTGTCTCCCGGGCCCGATTCACGTGCGGAGCTCATCGAAACCCTGGCCGACGCCGAGCAGCGATCCCTGATCGAGCCGGAGTCGCGCGCGATGCTCGAGGGCGTGCTGCGCATGGCCGACATGACGGCCGGCGACGTGATGGTGGCAGCGCCCCGCATGGACCTGCTCGACATCGACGCCCCGTACGAGGAACTGCTCGCGGCCGTCATCGGCACCGGCCACTCGCGCTTCCCCGTCTTCGAGGGCCAGCGCGAGAACATGATCGGCACGCTGATGGCCAAGGACCTGCTCAAGCTGCAGCGCGCCCCGGAGCTGAACCTGCGCACGCTGCTGCGGCCCGCCGTGTTCGTGCCCGAGTCCAAGAACCTGAACGAGCTGCTGCGCGAATTCCGCAGCAACCGCAACCACCTGGCCATCGTGATCGACGAGTTCGGCAACACGGCCGGGCTGATCACCATCGAGGACGTGCTCGAGGAGATCGTCGGCGAGATCGAGGACGAGTTCGACGACGCCGACGCCGAGTCGGGCGTCTATTCGCTGGCCGACGGCAGCATGCGCGTGGCCGGCAACGCCACCATCGCCGAGGTCAACCACGCGTTCAACGTGGCGCTGCCCGAGGACGCGTTCGACACCATCGGCGGCATCGTCTCCCACGAGCTGGGCCACGTGCCGCGGCGCGGCGAGACCACCTCCCTGGGCGGCCTGCGGTTTTCCGTGATGCTCACCCGCGGCGGCGCCGTGCGCTGGTTCAAGGTGACGCGCCCCGCGTCCGACGGCGTGGCGCCCGCTTCCGAAGAGCTCGGCGGGTGAGCCGCGCTCCGCGCCACCGCCGTGGCCTGGCCGACACCTGGGTGAGCGGCTGGAAGGCCGTCGCGCTGGCCGCCCTGGCCGGCGTGGCCCATGCCGGCTCGTTCTCGCCCACCGAGTTCTGGTGGCTGCAGCTCCTGGCCACCGGGGCGCTGGTGGCGCTGCTGGCCGACGCCGCGCCGCGTGCCGCCGCGGCGCGGGCCTGGGCCTTCGGCTTCGGCTGGCTGGCGGCCGGCTTCTGGTGGCTCTACATCAGCCTGCACTTCTACGGCTTCCTGCCGGCCTGGCTGTCGGTGCTGGCCGTGGCGACGCTCGCCGCGCTGCTGTCGCTGTACTACGCGATCGCGGGCTGGGCCTGGGCGCGCCTGCGGCGCAACCGGCCGCTGGTCGACGCGGTGCTGTTCTCGGCGGTCTGGATGCTGGCCGAGCTGGCGCGCGGCAGCTTCTTCACCGGCTTTCCGTGGATCGCCGGCGGCTACGCGCACACCTCGGGCCCGCTGAGCCCGTGGGCGCCGTTCATCGGCGTCTACGGCATCGGCGGCCTTGCCGCGGGCATCTCCGCGGCGACGGCGCTGCTGCTGCTGAAGCTGCGCGGACCCCAGGTGCGGCCGCCGCTGCTGGTGCTGAGCCCGCTGGTGTTGCCGCTGGCGCTGCTGTGCGTGGGCGCGGCGCTGCCGCAGTCGTTCACGCGGTCCACCGGCACGCTCACCGTCTCGCTGTTCCAGCCCAACGTGGCGCAGAACGACAAGTTCGAGCCTGCGCACATCGACGAGGCGCTGGCCTGGCACGTCGTCAAGCTGGCCCGGGCGCCGGGGCAGCTCGTGGTGACGCCGGAGTCGTCGCTGCCGGTGCTGCCGGTGCAGATCCCCGTCGCGGACTGGCTCGCCTACGAGAAGCCGTTCAACCGGACGGGCCGTTCGGCGCTGGTGGGCGTGTTCACCGGCGACGACGAGCACGGCTACACCAACTCGCTGGTGGGCCTGGACACCACGCACCACATGACCGACGGCACGTTCTACCGCTACGGAAAGCGCCACCTGCTGCCGTTCGGCGAGTTCGTGCCGCCGGGCTTCCACTGGTTCATCGACATGATGAAGATCCCCATCGGCGACCAGGCCAAGGGCGTCGACACCGCGCCGTTCGTAGTGGCCGGGCAGCGCGTGCGCCCGCTGATCTGCTACGAGGATCTGTTCGGCGAGGACTTCGCGTCGGCGCTGGTGGGCCCCAATGCGGCCACGGTGCTGGCCAACGCCACCAACCTGGCCTGGTTCGGCAAGCGCATGATCCAGGACCAGCACCTGCAGTTCTCGCGCATGCGCTCGCTCGAATTCCAGCGCGGCCAGGTGCGCGCCACCAACACCGGCGCCACGGCGGTGATCGACTGGCAGGGCCACGTCACCGCCCGCCTCGCGCCCGAGGTGGAGGGCGAGCTCGACGCCAGCGTCGAAGGACGCATCGGCGCCACGCCGTACGCGCTGTGGGTGGCGCAGTTGAAGCTCTGGCCGCTGTGGCTGCTGGCCGCCGCGCAGATCCTGTTCACGGTCTTCGTGCCGCGCCGGCCCTGAGAACCTGGCATCCTCGCGAGATGCGCCTTCTCCGCCGCCTGTGCCCCGTCGTGCTGGCCGCCGCGCTCGCGGCCTGCGCGCTCGCGGCCTGCGCGCTCGGCGCGTACTCGCCCTCGGGCGTGCCCGCGGGCGCATCGCGCGACGACGTGCTGCGCGCGATGGGGCCGCCCACGGCCACCTACGCGATGCCGGACGGCCACGAGCGCCTCGAATACACGCGCCAGCCCGCGGGCAGGCACACGTTCATGATCGACCTGGACGCGAGCGGCCACATGGCGCGCTGGGAGAACGCGCTCGACGAGCACCACTTCGCCGCCATCGTGCCCGGCATGCGCGCGCCGGACGTGCTGCGCCTGATCGGGCCGCCCACCTTCACGGCGCGCTACCTGCGACCCTTGCCGGGCACCACCTGGAACTACCGCTTCGAGACGATCCAGCGCTGCATCGTGTTCCAGGTCGACTTCAACGACGCCACCGGCCAGGTGCTGGAAAGCGCCTATCCGTCCGACCCCGGCTGCCCTGACGAGTATCTGTGAGCCAGCGCACGTAAAATCGTCCGTTCGACCGCCGGCGAGTCTTGTCCGCGGCCTTCAGTCTCCGGCCATCGCGGCCCCACCGAACGAGCCATGCTGACCTTCCAGCAAATCATTCTTCGCCTGCAGGACTACTGGGACAAGCAGGGCTGCGCGCTGCTGCAGCCCTACGACATGGAGGTGGGCGCCGGAACCAGCCACACCGCCACCTTCCTGCGCGCGCTCGGCCCCGAGCCCTGGAAGGCCGCCTACGTGCAGCCCAGCCGCCGCCCGAAGGACGGCCGCTACGGCGAGAACCCGAACCGGCTGCAGCACTACTACCAGTACCAGGTCGTCCTGAAGCCCGCGCCCGACAACATCCTCGAGCTGTACCTGGGCTCGCTGGAGGCGCTGGGCTTCGACCTGAAGAAGAACGACGTCCGCTTCGTGGAAGACGACTGGGAGAACCCCACGCTGGGCTGCTGGGGCCTGGGCTGGGAGGTCTGGCTCAACGGCATGGAGGTGACGCAGTTCACCTATTTTCAGCAGGTGGGCGGCATCGACTGCAAGCCCATCACGGGCGAGATCACCTACGGCCTCGAGCGCCTGGCCATGTACATCCAGGGCAAGGAGAGCCTGTTCGACCTCGAGTGGACGCCGGGCGTCAGCTACCGCGACGTGTTCCACCAGAACGAGGTGGAGCAGAGCACGTACAACTTCGAGCATTCCGACGTCGAGTTCCTGCTGCACGCGTTCAACTCGCACGAGAAGATGTCCAAGCACCTGATGGACAACCAGCTCGCGCTGCCGGCCTACGAGCAGCTGCTCAAGTGCGGCCACAGCTTCAACTTGCTGGACGCGCGCGGCGCGATCAGCGTCACCGAACGCGCCGCCTACATCGGCCGCATCCGCAACCTGGCCCGCGCCGTGGCGCAGAGCTACCTCGAGAGCCGCGCGCGCCTCGGCTTCCCGATGGCGCCGAAGGCCTGGGCCGACGAAGTGATCGCCCAGATCGAAAAGAAGAAGGCAGCTTGACCATGAGCGCGCAAGACACCAGGAACCTCCTCGTCGAACTCGTCTGCGAGGAACTGCCGCCCAAGGCGCTGAAGAAGCTGGGCGAGTCGTTCGCCGCGACGCTGGTGGCGAGCCTGCACGCCCAAGGCCTCGTGGGCGCCGACGCGCCCGCGAAGTCCTTCGCGTCGCCGCGCCGCCTCGGCGTGCACGTGGAAGGCGTTTCCGCCAAGGCCGCCGACCGCGCGCTGCAGCAGAAGCTGATGCCCGCGGCCGTCGCGTTCGACAAGGACGGCAACGCCTCGCCGGCGCTGCTGAAGAAGCTCGCGTCGCTGGGCTTCGGCCCCGAGGCCGTGCCGTCGTTGAAGCGCCTGCCCGACGGCAAGGCCGAGAGCCTGTTCGTCGACTCCAACGTGGCCGGCGCCACGCTGGCCGAGGGCCTGCAGAAGGCCATCGACGAGACGCTGGCCAGGCTGCCGATTCCCAAGGTCATGACCTACCAGCTGGAGGACGGCTGGACGGACGTCAAGTTCGTGCGCCCGGCGCATCGCCTGGTGGCGCTGCACGGCGCCGACGTGGTGCCGGTCAGCGCGCTGGGCCGCGCCGCCGATCGCATCACGCAAGGCCACCGCTTCGAGGCGAAGAGCGCGACGATCAGCGTGCGCGACGCCGACAGCCACGCCGCGCAGCTGGCCGACGAGGGCGCGGTCATCGCCTCCTTCGCCGAGCGCCGCGCCGCGATCGTGCGCCAGCTCGCCGCGGCCGCGGCCAAGGAGGGGCTGAAGCCGATCGATGACGACGCGCTGCTGGACGAGGTCACCGCGCTGGTGGAGCGCCCCAACGTGCTCACCTGCCAGTTCGAGCAGGACTTCCTGGCCGTGCCGCAGGAGTGCCTCATCCTCACGATGAAGGCCAACCAGAAGTACTTCCCGCTGCTGGACGCCGCGGGCAAGCTGACGCACAAGTTCCTCGTGGTCAGCAACATCAGCCCGGCCGACCCGAGCGCGGTCATCCAGGGCAACGAGCGCGTGGTGCGCCCGCGCCTGGCCGACGCCAAGTTCTTCTTCGACCAGGATCGCAAGAAGACGCTGGCCGACCGCGTGCCGGGCCTGGACAAGGTGGTCTACCACGGCAAGCTGGGCAGCCAGGGCGCGCGCGTCACCCGCGTGCGCGAGATCGCCCGCGCGATCGCGGCCGAGCTCGGCGACCGCGGGCTGGTCGACCAGGCCGACACCGCCGCCCGCCTGGCCAAGGCCGATCTCGTCACCGACATGGTGGGCGAGTTCCCCGAGCTGCAGGGCATCATGGGCGGCTACTACGCGCGCCACGACGGCCTGGGCGACACCATCGCCGACGCCATCGAGGACCACTACAAGCCGCGCTTCGCCGGCGACGCGCTGCCACGCAACCGCGCCGGTCTGGTCGTCGCGCTGGCCGACAAGCTGGAGACCCTGGTGGGCCTGTTCGGCATCGGCCAGGTGCCCACCGGCGACAAGGATCCGTTCGCGCTGCGCCGCCACGCGCTGGGCGTCATCCGCATGCTGGTGGAGGCCGCGCTGCCACTGGACCTCGACACGCTGCTGGCGCTGGCCGTGCCCGCGTTCGGCACGCTCGTCACCGACCCGCGCGCCGCGGTCTCGGCCTTCATCGTCGACCGCCTGGCCGGCAGCCTGCGCGAGCAGGGCTACTCGGCGCACGAGGTGGACGCGGTGCTGGCGCTGGGCGTGCAGCGCCTGGCCGACATCCCGCGCCGCCTCGAGGCCGTGCGCGCGTTCGCCGCGCTGCCCGAGGCCGCCGCGCTGGCCGCCGCCAACAAGCGCATCGCCAACATCCTGAAGAAGAGCGCTGACCCGGTGGAGGCCAAGGCCGACCCGGCGCTGTTCACCGAGGCCGCCGAACGCGCGCTGTGGACGGACGTGGCCACGGTTCGCCGCTCGGCCGACGTGCTGTTCGAGGACGGCGACTACACCAGCAGCCTGAAGGCGTTGGCCGCGCTGCGCACGCCGGTGGACAAGTTCTTCGACGACGTGATGGTCAACGCAGAAGACCCGAAGGTGCGCGCGAACCGCCTGGGTCTGCTCGCCACGCTGCACGGCGTGATGAACCGCGTGGCCGACCTGTCCCGACTCAGTGCCTGATCCCTCACAACCGAGGAGCGCCCATGCAAACGCCCAAGCTCGTGATCACCGGCCGCGACGGCATCCTCAACATCTTCCGCTCCGACCACGTGAAGGCGCCGGAGGAATGGCAGCCGATTCCGGGCGCGCTGGAGGCGGTGGCGCGCCTGAACCACGCGGGCTGGCACGTGGTGGTCGCCACCAACCAGTCGGGCATCGGCCGGGGCATGATCGACATGACCTCGGTCAACGCGGTGCACTCGCACATGATGCGGCTGCTGTCGGAGAAGGGCGGGCGCATCGACGCCGTGTTCTTCTGCCCGCACGCGGCCACCGAGCAGTGCGAGTGCCGCAAGCCCGCGCCCGGCCTGATGCACGACATCGGCGAGCGCTACGGCGTGGAGCTCCACACGGTGCCGATGGTGTGCGACACCTTGCGCGACCTCGAGGCCGCCCAGGCCGCGGGCTGCCGGCCGCACCTTGTGCGCACCGGCCGCGCCGCCGTGGCCGACGCCGCCACCGTCGACCAGTGGCTTCAGGCCGTGCCGGGCACGCTGGTGCACGACGACATGGCCGCGTTCGCCGAGCACCTCATCGCGCGCTGAACAAGAACATTCACCAAGAAGAAGACCAACCGGCATGACCAAGGCGCTCTCCGTCGTTCGCTCGATCCTGTTCTTCCTGTACATGGCCATCACCGTCGTCCCGTGGGGCGCGGCGGTGTGCATCTGCGCGCCGTTCCTCAGCGCCGACCAGATCTACCGCTGGTGCATCAACTGGGTGGCGCTGGCGCACCACGGCTCGCGCTGGATCTGCGGCGTGAAGAAGCGCGTGATCGGCATGGAGAACGTGCCGTCGGCGGCGGACGCCACGGGCGCCGTCATCCTGGCGTCCAAGCACCAGTCCACCTGGGAGACCTTCGCGTTCCCGGTGGTGATGCCCCACCCGCTGGCCTACGTGTTCAAGAAGGAGCTGATCTACGTGCCGTTCTTCGGCTGGGCGATGGCGCGCATGGACATGATCCACATCGATCGCAGCAGGCGCACCGAGGCGTGGAACAAGGTGGCCGAGCAGGGCCGGCGCCTGAGCGGCCTGGGCAAGTGGGTGATCATGTTTCCCGAGGGCACGCGCAGCGCGCGCGGCGCCCAGGGCACGTACAAGTCGGGCGCCACGCGCCTGGCCATCGCCACCGGCGTGCCGGTGGTGCCGATCGCCGTCGACTCGGCCCGCTGCTGGCCGCGCAAGAGCTTCTGGCTGAAGCCGGGCGTGGTGACGATCTCCATCGGCAAGCCGATCTCGCCCGAGGGCCGCGAGCCCGAGGAGATGATGCGCGAGGTGGAGGCCTGGATCGAGGCGGAGATGCGCCGGCTGGATCCCGAGGCCTACGTCACGGCTTAGTGCCCGGCGCGGATCTGCGCCGCCAGATAGTCCACCACCGCCACCGTCTTCGTTTCGCTCTTGGTGAGGACGGGCGAGGTGAGGAAGCGGCCCTGGATCATGATCGTGGGCACGCCGTCGACGCCGCTGTTCTGGAACAGCTGGTTGGCCTGCGACACCTTCACGCTGGTGCCGAACGAGGTGAACGCGGCCATGAACTTCTTCGCGTCCACGCCGTTCTTCGCCACGAAGGCGGCGATGTCGTCGGGCTTGTCCAGGCGCTGGTGCTCCAGGTGGAAGGCGTTGAAGACCTTCTGCTGCATCGCGTCGACCACGCCCAGGGATTCCAGCGCGAAATACATCGGCTGGAAGTTGCGGAAGTTCTGCAGGAACGGCACCGGCGAGCGGCGGAAGCGGATCTCGGGCGCCTTGCGCTTGAGCCAGGTTTCCAGCGTGGGCTCGAACTCGAAGCAGTGCGGGCAGGCATAGCTGAAGAACTCGACCACGTCCACGGTGCCGGGCGGCGTCGACACCGGGATCGGCGTGCCGATGCGGCTGTAGTCGCTGGCGGTGACGGGCGTGTCGCCCTGGGCGGACGCGCCGCGGTGAAGGCCCAGGCCCAGCGCGGCGGTGGCGGCGAGGGAGGAGAATTGACGGCGTTTCAAGCGGATCCTTTCGGTGGCGGTCGCAGGGCTTGCGGCGCATTGTCGCCACGTTCGGATTCTCGCGCGTCGCGAGGGTTCCCTGGACGTGCGTCGCCACAGCTTGGGCAGCTAGAATTGGCGTCCATGCCCCGCACCGGCCCGGCCGACGACACCCTTTCGCAGCTCTCGCTCTTCGACGCCTCGCCGTTGGCCGAGCCGCCGTCGCCGCCCCCGGTCGCGCCGCGCGCCACGCCGCCGCGCGCGCCCGTCGCCCGCTCCGTGGATCCCTCCCCCGAATTCGACGCGATGCCGCCCGCCGCACGCCGCAGCGAGCTGGCGCCCATGCACTTCAGGCATCCGCAAGCCGACCGCGAGGTGCGGCTCGGCGAGCACGTGGTGGGCTACGCGCTGCGCCGCGCCCGGCGCAGCAGCATCGGCTTCGTGGTGAGCGGCGACGGGTTGCAGGTGAATGCGCCGCGCTGGGTCTCGCTGCAGAACATCGATTCGGCGGTGCAGGGCAAGGCGGGCTGGATCCTGCGCAAGCTCCAGGAGCAGCGCGACCGCGCGCGCCGCGTGGAGGCCGCGCGCATCGAGTGGCACGACGGCACCAGCCTGCCGTTCCTGGGCGAGACCGTGTTCATCGTGCTCGACCCCCGCGTCGCTGGTGCCGTGCTCAATTCCGACGCGCAATCGCTGCCCGGCGTGCCGCGGCTCGTGCTGCACGTGGGACTGCCGCAGACGGCCGAGCCGGAACAGATCCGCGACACCGTGCAGAGCTGGCTGCAGCGCCAGGCGCTGCGCATCTTCACCGAGCGCTGCGGGCATTTCGCCAAGACGCTGAACGTCAGGGTGACGCGGCTGTCGCTCAGCGCGGCGCAGACCCGCTGGGGCTCGGCCTCGGTCGACGGCTCGATCCGCCTGAACTGGCGGCTGGTGCACTTCGGCATGGAGGTGATCGACTACGTGGTCGCGCACGAGCTGGCGCACCTGCGTGAAATGAATCACAGCGCCGCGTTCTGGGACGTGGTGCGCTCGGTGGTGCCCGATTACCAGAAGTTGCGCAACACGCTCAAGGACGTACCCGTGCCTGTATTGGGCTGAGTGCCCCTGCCTGTATTAGCCGAATACTACGGTTCGCGTGAAGGCTTGAAGCAATGTTCGCGAGCCTCCCCCCAAAAGAGGGATGCCGGTGTCACAAGTCGCAGGCAAAGTAGCCCCTGCATGCTGTCATCACCCAATAGGGACAGGGGAGCATTCAGGGAGTGAAGGCCGGACATGACCGGCAGCAGGGCCGGTCGCCTCACAGCGATCGGCTTTGTTTTTTTCCGGCCTGCGTCTCGCTTGTCTAGACGGGCACCGAGAAGCGCCGGATGCCGTCGGCGTCCAGGTGGCCGCGCAGCCGCCCCATGCCGGCCAGCGCATGCAGGTGGGCCACCGCCTCGCCCATCGCGAAGGTCGTCTGGTGCAGGTCGAGCTTGCGGCGGAACAGCACCGGCAGCAGGTCGGCGGCGCTGCAGGGCTTGTCGCGGCAGGCGGCCACCACCTCGTCGAAGTGGCGGTCGTGGTGCTGCGTCAGCTGGTCGATGCGCTCGTGCAATCCTGTGAACGGCTTGCCGTGCGACGGCAGCACCAGCGTGGTGGCCGGCAGCTCGCGCAGGCGCGCGATCGACGCGAGGAACAGCGGCAGCGGGTCGGCCTCGGGCTCGAGGTCGATCACGCTGATGTTGGTGGAGATGCGCGGCAGGATCATGTCGCCCGAGACGAGCACGCCGAGCGCGGCGCAATACAGCGAGATGTGCTCGGGCGCGTGGCCGTAGCCCGCGATGCAGCGCCAGTCGTGGCCGCCGATGCGCAGCACCTGGCCGTCCATCAGGCGCCGGTACTGGCGCGGCACGGCCGGCACCATCGAGGCGTAGTAGCCGCCGCGTCCGCGGACCTTGGCGATCGCCTCCGGATCGACGAGGCCGTGCTCGCCGAAGAAGCGGGCCGCGTCGTCGCCGCCGAAGCCGGTGGTGGACTGGCTCGCGATGCGCGCCGCGTTCCAGTCGGTGGCGCTGATCCACAGGCGGCAGCGCCAGCGCTCGGTGAGCCACTGCGCGTTGCCGATGTGGTCGGGGTGCATGTGCGTGACGATGACGCGCAGCACCGGCAGGCCGTCGAGGTGGTGCGCGAACACCTGCTCCCATGCCGCGCGCGTGGCGTCGTTGGCCACGCCGCAGTCGACGATGGCCCAGCCCTCGCGCCCGTCGTCGTCGCGGTCGCGCAGCAGCCACAGGTTGATGTGGTCCAGCGCGAACGGCAGCGGCATGCGCAGCCAGCGCACGCCGGGCGCCAGCTCGATCACCGCGCCGATGGCGGGCAGCGTGTCGCCCAGCGGGTAGTCGAGTTTCGATTCGTCGGCGTTGGCCATGCGGGCTCCGGTGGACTAGACTTCCGTTTACGTTAACGTCAGTCTACCCATGAGCGCTTCTCCCAGTACCGCAGGCAGGAACAAGGCCGTCAAGGCGGCCGCCGCCAAGGGCGCGGCCAAGAGCTTCACGATCACGGAGCTGGCCACCGAGTTCGACGTCACCCCGCGCGCCATCCGCTTCTACGAGGACGTGGGCCTGCTGGAGCCGCAGCGCGTCGGCCGCAACCGCGTCTATTCGCAGCGCGAGCGCACGCGCCTGAAGCTCACCCTGCGCGGCAAGCGCCTGGGCCTGAGCCTGCAGGAGATCAAGCAGCTGGTGCACATGTACGACTCGCCGTCGGACACCGCGCCGCAGCTGGAGGCCTTCCTGGCCGTGCTGCGCGCGCACCGCAAGCAGATCGAGCTGCAGCTGGAGGACATCCGCGTGACGCTGGAGGAGATCGCCCAGCACGAGGCACGCTGCGAGCGGCTGCTCGAGGCGGCCACCGCCGGCGCCCCGGCGGCGAAACGCGCCGTGAAGGCCTGAAGACCCGCGCCTGATTTACGTTTACGTAAACGTCAATTAAAATGGCGGTTCCGGCCGGTCGGGTGCGCGTGCGCGCGTCCCGCGCGCCGGCGCGAAGATTCCCGCCGTTCCATGGCGCGCCCACGCCGCGCGCCCGCCCAGGAGACCCCAGATGAACAACCTGCCCGGCCTGAATTTCATGCTCGGTGAAGACATCGACGCGCTGCGCGACGCCGTGCACGCGTTCGCCCAGGCCGAGATCGCGCCGCGCGCGGCCGAGATCGACCGCTCCGACCAGTTCCCGATGGACCTGTGGCGCAAGATGGGCGAGCTGGGCGTGCTGGGCATCACCGTGCCCGAGGAATACGGCGGCGCCAACATGGGCTACCTCGCGCACATGATCGCGATGGAGGAGATCAGCCGCGCCAGCGCCTCGGTGGGCTTGAGCTACGGCGCGCACTCCAACCTGTGCGTCAACCAGATCAAGCGCAACGGCACCGAGGCGCAGAAGAAGAAGTACCTGCCCAGGCTGATCTCGGGCGAGCACGTGGGCGCGCTGGCGATGAGCGAGCCGGGCGCCGGCTCCGACGTCCTCAGCATGAAGCTGAAGGCCGAGGAGCGCGGCGGCGTGTATGTGCTCAACGGCAACAAGATGTGGATCACCAACGGCCCCGACGCCGACACGCTGGTGGTCTACGCGAAGACCGAGCCCGAGCTCGGCGCGCGCGGCGTCACGGCCTTCCTCATCGAGAAGGGCATGAAGGGCTTCTCCATCGCGCAGAAGCTCGACAAGCTGGGCATGCGCGGCAGCCACACCGGCGAGCTCGTGTTCCAGGACGTCGAGGTGCCGGCTGAGAACATCCTCGGCCACCTCAACGGCGGCGCCAAGGTGCTGATGAGCGGCCTCGACTACGAGCGCGCCGTACTGGCCGCGGGCCCCATCGGCATCATGCAGTCGGTGATGGACAACGTCGTCCCGTACATCCACGACCGCAAGCAGTTCGGCCAGTCCATCGGCGAGTTCCAGCTGATCCAGGGCAAGGTGGCCGACATGTACACGGTGCTGCAGGCCGGCCGCGCGTTCTGCTACACGGTGGGCAAGAACCTCGACGCGCTGGGCGCCCAGCACGTGCGCCAGGTGCGCAAGGACTGCGCCTCGGTGATCCTGTGGTGCGCCGAGAAGGCCACCTGGATGGCCGGCGAGGGCGTGCAGATCTTCGGCGGCAACGGCTACATCAACGAGTACCCGCTGGGCCGGCTGTGGCGTGATGCGAAGTTGTATGAGATCGGCGCGGGCACGAGCGAAGTGCGGCGCATGCTGATCGGGCGCGAGCTGTTCTCCGAGACGATGTGATGAGCGCACGCACGGCCGCTCCGAAGGGCGCTCGCGCCGCAGGCCGTCGGCCGGAGGCTGCCTGATGACTGACGGCCGGGTGCCCCTGCCGATCCTGCAGGGCGAGCGCTGCCTGCTGCGCGCGTACGTCGCGGGCGACGCCCCGGCCATGCAGGCGCAGGCCGACAACCCGAACGTTTCCTACAACCTGTTCGAGGGCTTCCCGTCGCCGTACACCGCCGCGGATGCGCAGGCGTGGTGCGAGCAGGGAGCGCATTCGGGCGAGTTCGGCTACGTGTGGGCGATCGCCGTCGGCGGCGCTGTCATCGGCACCATCGGGCTGCGGCCGCTGCCCAAGCCGGGCGAGTGCTGCAATGCCGAGGTCGGCTACTGGCTGGGCGAGTCGTGGTGGCGACAGGGCATCGCCAGCGACGCGCTGCGCCAGGTCACCGACTGGGCCTTCGCCGCGCTGCCGCGCCTCACGCGCCTGTATGCGCCCATCTACGCGCGTAACGAGGGCTCGCAGGCGGTCGCGCGCAAGTGCGGGTACGTGCGCGAGGGCGTGCAGAAGCAGGCCATCATCAAGGACGGCCAGGTGATCGACTTGACGACCTGGGCCACCTACCGCACTGAGGCCACCCGCCGCGACGCCGACATCGGCGCCGCGCTGGCCGCCACGGCCGCCACCGCGATGGAGAGGGCGTGACCGGAGGCGAAGTCAACGTCCGCTTCTCCATCGGCGAATCCAGCGAGTGCCACTTGTCCTCGCGGTGAAACCCGCCGCTCCGTAAACTGGACGACCGCGCCTCCAACGACCCCGAAAGCACCATGTCCGACGACAACAGCAACGACCACGACCTCTCCGGACTCTTCGAGAAGAACGTCCGCTGGGCCGAGGGCATCGAGCGGCGCAGCCCGGGCTTCTTCACCAGCCTGCTCACCCAGCAGACGCCGCAGTACCTGTGGATCGGCTGCGCCGACAGCCGCGTGCCGGCCAACGAGCTGGTGGGCCTGCTGCCGGGCGACGTGTTCGTGCACCGCAACGTGGCCAACGTGGTGGCGCACTCCGACCTCAACGCGCTGTCGGTGATCCAGTTCGCCGTCGACGCGTTGAAGGTCAAGCACGTCATCGTGGTGGGCCACTCCAAGTGCGGCGGCGTCACGGCCGCGCTCAACAACACGCGGGTGGGCATCGTCGACAACTGGCTGCGCCACGTGCAGGACGTGCGCAACCTGCACCTCGACTTCCTGATGTCGCTGCCCGAGGATCGACGCGTCGACGCGCTGGTGGAGCTCAACGTGCTGGAGCAGGCGCGCAACGTGTGCCTGTCCACGGTGGTGGAGGACGCGTGGGTGCGCGGCCAGACGGTGGCCGTGCACGGCTGGGTCTACGGCCTGCACAACGGGCTGCTGAAGGACCTGAGCTTCACGGTCGTCAGCACGGACGACGTCGCGCCGGCCTACCAGCGCGCGCTCCTGGCCCTCAAGCTGCGGCACCTGCCGCTCATCTGAGCCGGCGCGAGAAGGCCCATGTTCCCGCACCAGCTGGACGACCCGAACGCCTTCGCCATCGCCAAGGCGATCGTCGAGGGCTTCGATCGCCACTACCAGCTGTTCACCGCCGCCGCGCGCGCCGCCAAGAAGCGCTTCGAGACGGCCGACTGGCAGGGCCAGCTGGACGCACAGCGCGACCGCATCGCGTTCTACGACCTGCGCGTGGACGAGGCCGTGGAGCGCCTTCACAACGAGTTCAAGGCGGCCGAGCTGCCGCGCGGCACGTGGCAGCAGGTCAAGCTGCACACCATCGGCCTGCTGATCGACCACTACCAGCCCGAGCTGGCCGAGACCTTCTTCAACTCGGTGATCACCAAGATCCTCGACCGGCGCGACTTCCGCAACGACTTCATCTTCGTGCGCCCGGCGCTGTCCACCGACTACATCGAGAACGACGAGCCGGCCGCGGTGCCCACCTACCGCGCGTACTACCCCACGCGCGAGACGCTGCACGAGACCTGCATGCGCGTCGTCACCAACTTCCAGCTCGAGGTCGAGTTCCAGGATCTCGCGCGCGACGTCGGCGACGTGGTGGTGGCCCTGCTGCGCTCGCTGGGCGACGCCCGGCTGCGCGCCAACTTCCAGGTGCAGGTGCTGTCCTCGCTGTTCTATCGCAACAAGGGCGCGTACGTGGTGGGCAAGATCGTCAACGGCTTCGGCTCGCTGCCGTTCGCGCTGCCCATCCTGCACGGCGACGACGGCCTGTTGCTGATCGACGCGGTGCTCATCGGCGAGGAGGACCTGCTGCTGCTGTTCAGCGCCGCCCGCGCCTACTTCCTGGTCGACATGGGCGTGCCGAGCGCCACCGTGCAGTTCCTGCGCACGCTGATGCCGCGCAAGACGCGATCCGAGCTGTACAGCCAGGTGGGCCTGCAGAAGCAGGGCAAGGCGCTGTTCTACCGCGACCTGCTCACGCACCTGCGCCACTCGAGCGACAAGTTCCGCATCGCGCCGGGCATCAAGGGCATGGTCATGCTGGTGTTCGACCTGCCGTCGTTCCCGGTGGTGTTCAAGATCATCAAGGACTTCTATCCGCCGCAGAAGGACACGACGCGCGAGCAGGTGATGGGCAAGTACCTGCTGGTCAAGCAGCACGACCGCGTGGGCCGCATGGCCGACACGCTCGAGTTCTCCAACGTGACGCTGCCGCGCCACCGCTTCGAGGACGACCTGCTCGCCGAGCTGAAGCACTTCTGCGGCAGCCTGCTGGAGGACGACGGCCAGACGCTGGTCATCCGCCACGCCTACATCGAGCGCCGCATGGTGCCGCTCAACATCTACCTGCAGGAGGCCAGCCCGGCGCAGATCGAGCAGGCGGTGGTGGAGTACGGCAACGCGATCAAGGACCTGGTCTCGGCCAACATCTTCCCCGGCGACATGCTCTGGAAGAACTTCGGTGTCACCCGCCACGGCAAGGTCGTGTTCTACGACTACGACGAGATCGAGTACCTCACCGACTGCAACTTCCGCCGCGTGCCCCAGCCGCGCAACGAGGAGGAGGAGATGTCGGGCGAGGTCTGGTACGACGTGAAGCCGCGCGACGTGTTCCCCGAGACCTTCGCGCCCTTCCTGCTGGGCAACCCCGACGTGCGCCGCGTGTTCATGGCCGAGCACGCCGACCTGCTCGACGCCGAGTACTGGCAGCAGCACAAGCAGCGCATCCTCGCGGGCTACGTGCACGACGTCTTCCCGTACGACCCGGCGCGGCGCTTCAGCGCGCGCCGCGCGGCGCATCCGAATTCCGAAGAGCGGACTCCGCAGTCCGCCTCGTATTGACCCACCGTTCCAAGGAGCCCTTCATGTCCGATTCCATCGTCATCGTTTCCGCCGCCCGCACGCCCATCGGCGGCATGCTGGGCGACTTCGCCGCGCTCGCGGCATGGGAGCTGGGCGCCGTCGCCGTCAAGGCGGCCGTCGAGCGCGCCGGCGTGCCCGGCGACGCCGTCGACGAGGCGCTGATCGGCAACTGCCTGATGGCCGGCCAGGGCCAGGCCCCGGCGCGCCAGGCCGTGCGCCGCGCCGGCCTGCCCGACTCGGCGGGCGCCGTCACCCTGAGCAAGATGTGCGGCTCGGGCATGCGCGCGATGATGTTCGCCCACGACATGCTGCTGGCCGGCAGCGCCAACGTGATGGTGGCCGGCGGCATGGAGAGCATGACCAACGCGCCGCACCTGATGTTCGCGCGCAAGGGCGTGCGCTACGGCGCCGCGCAGATGTTCGACCACATGGCCATGGACGGCCTCGAGGACGCCTACGACCGCGGCCGCGCCATGGGCGTGTTCGCCGAGCAGTGCGTGGCCAAGTACGGCTTCACGCGCGAGGCGCAGGACGCGTTCGCGATCGCCTCCACCACGCGCGCGAAGAAGGCCAACGAGGACGGCTCGTTCGACTGGGAGATCGCGCCCGTCGCCCTGCAGGGCAAGGCCGGCGAGACGCTGGTCAAGTTCGACGAGCAGCCGTTCAAGGCCAAGCTCGACAAGATCCCGTCGCTGAAGCCGGCGTTCAAGAAGGACGGCACGATCACGGCCGCCAACGCGTCGAGCATCTCCGACGGCGCCGCGGCGCTGGTGCTGATGCGCGAGTCCGACGCGGCGAAGTACGGCGCCAGGCCGATCGCCCGCATCGCCGGCCACGCGGTGCACGCGCAGGCTCCGGAATGGTTCTCCACGGCGCCCGCCGGCGCGATCGCCAAGGTGCTGAAGAAGACGGGCTGGAGCGCCCCGTCGGTGGACCTGTGGGAGGTCAACGAGGCCTTCGCCGCCGTCACGATGGCCGCGATGAAGGAGTTCGACCTGGCGCACGACATCGTCAACGTCCATGGCGGCGCCTGCGCGCTGGGCCATCCGATCGGCGCCTCGGGCGCGCGCATCGTGGTGACGCTGCTGGGCGCCCTTCGCAAGCAGGGCAAGAAGCGCGGCGTCGCGGCGCTGTGCATCGGCGGCGGCGAGGCCACGGCGCTGGCGGTGGAGCTCCTGTAACCGGCCCGAAACCCTGAAATGGGCATCGAGCTTGAAACCGGGGGTAACGGCGCAAGGCCATACTTCTCCCCCGGATGCGGACCCCGGCACACTGCGTGCCTTTGATACGACCGCGACGCGCCCCTCCGCCCTCACCAGGCATCCTCCAGGAGGGCGACGTCGACTGTCCGCATCCGCAGAAGGCTCCCCCATGTCCATGACCGAATCCGCCACCATCGTCGCCGACGACTCCGCCATCGCCGCCCTGGTGCGGGTGGGCGAGCGCATCGAGCACGTCGCCCGCTTCACGCGCGAGGAGATCTCGCGCTTCGCGCTCCTCACGCTCGATTCGAACCCGGTGCACCACGACCGCGAGGCGGCGCGGCAGGCGGGCCTGTCCGACGTGATCGCCAGCGGCCAGCACACGTCCGCCCTGATGAGCGGCCTGGCCGCGACGTACTTCTCGCGGGGCGACGACGGCGTCGCGCGCTCGATGCTGTGCCTGAACTTCAACTTCGCCTATCGCGAGCCCATCTTCGCGGACTCCGACGTGACGATGCGCTGGGTGGTGGCCAGCACCGAGTGGAACGCCAGCCTCGACGGCGTGATCGCGCAGATCGAAGGCAAGGCCAGCATCGCCAATGCACTGGCGGTGATCGCGCGCGGCACGGTGCTGGTGCGCCGCGCCTCATGACGGTGAACGAAATGGGTGGGCGATGAATCGCTGGCTGCTGCGTCCGCGGGTCATGGGGTGGATCGCCGCCGGTGTCTTCCTGTGCATCGCGCTCTTCCAGTGGCCGTCGAGTCCCGCGGCCAGCAGCCGTTTCGCCGCGCTTGCCGGCGCGCCGCCGTTCGACGAGCGGCCGGCCGGCTATACCCTGTCGGGTGTCCTGGCGGCGTTCCACTCGCTGGGCCCGCAGGGCTTGGCCGACTACACGGCCTACCGCGCGCTGGACATGGTGTTCCCGTGGCTGCTGTGCGCGCTGGTGGCCGCCGTGATGCTGCGCCTGGACGCGCCGCGCGCCACGCTGTGGCCTTGGCTGGCGGCCATCGCCGACACGATCGAGAATGTGCTGCAGTGGCGCATCCTGGTCACGCGCGACGATCTCTCGCCCGAGCTCGTGCAATGGGCCAGCGGCGCCACGCAGGTCAAGTTCGCGTTCTACGGCGGCATGCTGCTCATGCTGCTGGTCGTCGGCGTGCGCGCGTTGTGGCGCCAGCATCGCGCGCTGCGGTAAACGTTTCCCTTCGAAAGCCGGCACCATGTCTTCCTCACCCGTCCGCAACGCCCTGATCGTCGGCGCCTCGCGCGGCCTCGGGCTCGAGTTCGTGCGCCAGTACCGCGCCGACGGCGCCCGCGTCACCGCCACGGCGCGCAACGACGAGGGCCTGGCCGCGATCGCGGCGCTCGGCGCCAAGCCGCTCAGGCTCGACGTGGCGGACGCGGCCAGCGCCTCCGGCCTCGCCTGGCTGATCGACGGCGAGGCCTTCGACACGATCTTCCACGTCTCCGGCGTCTACGGCCCGCGCAGCACCGGCCTGGAGCCGCCGTCGGTGGCCGATTTCGATGCGGTGATGCACACCAACGTGCTCGGCGCGATGCGCGTGCTGCCGCAGGTGGCCGAGGCGCTGGCGCCGGGCGCGCGCATCGGCGTCGTCTCGTCGCGCATGGGCTCGATCGGGCTGCGCACCAGCACCGCGGGCTGGACGTACCGCGCCTCCAAGGCGGCCGTCAACTCGGTGGTGAAGGACGCCGCCCTCGCGCTGGCCGGCCGCGCGCTGTGCGTCGCGTTCCACCCCGGCTGGGTGCGCACCGAGATGGGCGGCGCCGACGCCGACATCGACGCCTCCGAATCCATCGCCGGCATGCGCCGCGCGATCGCCGCCCTCCGCCCGGAGGACACCGGCAGCTTCCTGAACTACGACGGCACGCCGCTGGCCTGGTGACATCGAACAACGACTGAGCAAGAGACAACCATGTACCTCTCCGAAGACCATCGCGCCGTGCAGGACGCCGTCCGTGCCTTCGTGCGCGACCGCATCGCGCCCAAGGCCGCGGCCTGGGATCGCGACTGCCACTTCCCGCGCGACGAACTGCGCGGGCTGGCCGAGCTGGGCTGCTACGGCATCGCGGTGCCGGTCGAATGGGACGGCGCGGGGCTGGACTACCTCTCGGTGTCGCTGATCCTCGAGGAGATCGCCGCCGGCGACGGCGCCACCTCCACCATCATCAGCGTCACCAACTGCCCGGTGAACACGATCATGATGGCGTTCGCCAACGCCGAGCAGAAGGAGCGCTTCCTCAAGCCGCTGGCGCGCGGCGAACTGCTGGGCGCGTTCTGCCTGACCGAGCCGCATGTGGGCTCGGAGGCCGGCGGGCTGCGCACGACGGCGGTGAAGGAAGGCGACGAGTACGTGCTCAACGGCGTCAAGCAGTTCATCACCAGCGGCAAGAACGGCGACGTCGCGATCGTGATGGCGGTCACCGACAAGGCCGCCGGCAAGAAGGGCATCAGCGCCTTCCTCGTGCCGACGGACACGCCCGGCTACGTGGTGGCGCGCATCGAAGAGAAGATGGGCCAGCACGCGAGCGACACCGCGCAGATCCTGTTCGAGAACTGCCGCATCCCGGCGGCCAACCTGATCGGCGAGGAGGGCCAGGGCCTGAAGATCGCGCTGTCCGGGCTGGAGGGCGGGCGCATCGGCATCGCGTCGCAGTCGGTGGGCATGGCGCGCGCGGCCTTCGAGGCGGCCGTGGCCTACGCCAAGGACCGCGTGGCCTTCGCCAAGCCCATCTTCGAGCACCAGGCGATCCAGTTCAAGCTGGCCGACATGGCCACGCAGATCGAGGCGGCGCGCCAGCTGATCCACCACGCGGCGAGCCTGAAGGACGCCGGCCAGCCCTGCCTGAAGGAGGCGGCGATGGCCAAGCTGTTCGCCAGCGAGATGGCCGAGCGCGTGTGCTCCGCGGCCATCCAGGTGTTCGGCGGCTACGGCTACACCACCGACTTCCCGGTGGAGCGCATCTACCGCGACGTGCGCGTGTGCCAGATCTACGAAGGCACGTCGGAAGTGCAGAAGATCCTCATCGGGCGAGCCCTCGCGCTGTGACATTGACGGCCCCCACGCTCCTCCCGTCGCTGCCCCCCGAGGGGGAGCTCGGTTCGGCTCGGGTGGTGGCCCTCGCTTCCCGAGGACTGGCCTTCGCCCCGGGTCTCTCCGGATGAAGCAGGCCTTGGTTGAACGGCGCGGCATCCATCCGATGCCGTCCTCGAGGAAGATGAGCGCCTGGCTGCAGATCGACGGCTCGCTCAGCGCGCGCATCGCGTCGGTGAGCGGCAGGCTGGCGGTGCGCGTGCTGCGCCAGGGCCGGGTGCGGCTGCAGCCGGCCGAGGCGCAGCGGCTGCGCTGTCCCGCGGGCGCGGCCGCGCACGGGCGCGAGGTGCTCCTGCTGGCCGACGGCGTGCCGGTGGTCTACGCGCGCTCGGTGCTGCAGGCGGTGCACGCGCGCGGCACCTGGAAGGCGATCCGCGGGCTCGGCAACCGGGCGCTGGCCGACCTGCTGTTCGGCCTGCCGGCGGCGCAACGCTCGAGCTTCGAGTTCGCGCGCTTCGCGCCGGGGTCGGGCCTGTCCGCCACCGTGCATCGGCGCTGGCGCGACGCGACGGGCGCCGACTGGGGGCGGCGCGAGGTCTGGGCGCGCTGCTCCGTGTTCAGGCGGCGCGGCGCGCCGTTGCTGGTCACCGAGTGTTTCGCGCCGGCGATCGCGGCGTTCGACGCGCCGAAGCGCGCGCGTGCCGTGCCCTGGCGGCCGCCCGCGCGGCGCGAACCCGCGGGTTAGCCCGGACCCGCGCCGTCGCCGGGCCGTATTTCGGAACCCGTCCGCTGCAGTTCGTCGCAAACGCCGGGCATCCCGCCGCCATCGAGGGAACCATTGGCACCGTGGCGACCCTCAAGTCGTCACGTTGAAAAGTTGCAGGCCGCGCGGCTTCCCGCTGCGCGGCGGCAGGCCGTCTCCGGACGGCCGCGGCCCGTACCGCCGGCGCTCCATGAGAGTGCCTCCACGGTCGGGCTGAACACCGTCAATCCCACCCGAGGACGCGCCTTGAATCCCTTCCGCCCTGCCACGCTGGTGGCTGTCCTTGCGCTGGCCATGGCCGCGCAAGCCGCCGTCGGCGCACCGTCGCCCGCCGTCACCCACACCGGCCTGGACAAGTCGGGCATGGATCCCGCCGTGCGACCGCAGGACGACCTGTTCCTCGCGATGAACGGGGGCTGGCTCGCCAGCACCGCGATCCCGGCCGACAAGACGGCCTGGGGCGCGGTCTACGAGATGCGTCAACTCTCCGACCAGCGCGTCAAGGGCATCATCGAGGAGCTCGCCGCCAAGCCGCAGGCCGCCGGCTCCGTCAGCGCCAAGATCGGCGACTTCTACTCGAGCTACATGGACACCGCCGCCATCGACGCCGCCGGCACCCGGCCGCTGGCGCCGTTCATGGCGCAGGTGTCGGCCGTGAAGAACAAGAAGGACCTGGTGCTGCTGATGGGCCGCTGGGCCGGCGTCATGGACATGCCGCTGGGCCTGGGCGTCGGCCCCGACGCCAAGGAGCCCGGCGTCTATTCGGCCGGCGCCGACCAGGGCGGCCTGGGGCTGGACGATCGCGACTACTACCTCAAGGCCGACGAGCGCTTCGCGAAGGCGCGCGCCGCCTACGCCACGTACCTGCACACGATCCTGGCGCTGGACGGCGACAGGAACGCCGTCATGGACGCCAGGGCGGTGATGGCGCTGGAGATGAAGATCGCCACGGCGCAGTGGTCCAAGGAGGCCAACCGCGACCCGGTCAAGACGTACAACCCCATGACGCCCGCGGAACTGGCGACCCACGCGCCGTCCATCGACTGGAAGGCCTGGCTCGCGGCCGCCGAGCTGCCCGATGCGCCGTTCGTCTCGATCTCGCAGCCCAGCTACGCATGGGCGCTGGCCAGGCTGGTCAAGGACGAGCCGCTGGACGTCTGGAAGGCCTACCTGCGCGTTCGCCTGCTCGACGCGAACGCCCGCATCCTGCCGGCCGCCTTCCGCGACGCGAGCTACCAGTTCCACGACGTCGCGATCACCGGCGTCAACCAGGACCAGCCACGCTGGCAGCGTGGCGTGGCCAGCGTCAACGCGGCGCTAGGCGAGGCCGTCGGCCAGGTCTACGTGGCGCGCTACTTCCCTCCGGCCTACAAGGCGCGCATGGTGGAGCTGGTGGACAACCTGCTCAAGGCCTATTCGCAGTCCATCGACGACCTCACGTGGATGAGCGCGGCCACCAAGGTCGAGGCGCACGCCAAGCTGGCCAAGTACGGCGTCAAGATCGGCTACCCCGATGTCTGGCGCGACTACGGCGCCCTCGAGGTGAAGGCCGGCGACCCGGTGGGCAACCGGGCGCGCGCCGCGCAGTTCCTGTACCAGCGCCGTGCCGTCCGCAACGGCAAGCCGGTGGATCGCACCGAGTGGGGCATGACGCCGCAGACGGTCAACGCCTACTACGCGCCCGACCGCAACGAGATCGTGTTCCCGGCCGCCATCCTGCAGCCGCCGCTGTTCGACATGCAGGCCGACGACGCCGTCAACTACGGCGCGATCGGCGCCATCATCGGCCACGAGATCAGCCACGGCTTCGACGACCAGGGCAGCCAGTACGACGGTGACGGCAGGCTGCGCAACTGGTGGACGGCCGACGACCGCAAGGCGTTCGACGCCATCACGTCCAGGCTCGACGCGCAGTACTCGGCCTACGAGCCGCTGCCCGGCACGCACCTGAACGGCAAGCTCACGCTGGGCGAGAACATCGCCGACCTGTCGGGCCTGCAGATCTCCTACAAGGCCTGGAAGCTGTCGCTGGGCGGCAAGCCGGCTCCGGTGATCGACGGCGTCACCGGCGAGCAGCGCTTCTACTACGGCTTCGCGCAGGAGTGGCGCTCGAAGACGCGCGACGCGCGCGCGCTGCAACTCATCGTGATCGATCCCCACTCGCCGGCGAGCTTCCGCGCCGACGGCGCGGCGATCAACAGCGATGGCTTCCACGAGGCGTTCGGCACCAAGCCGGGCGACCGGATGTGGAAGGCCCCGGAAGACCGGCTGCGTCTCTGGTAGCAGCCCGGCTGTCCCTTTCGAAGAAGACGGCGGCCGCCCCGGCTCGCCGCGCCCACCACCAACGAGGAAATTCGTGATGCATGCATTCCGTCCCGCGGCCCTGGTCGTCGCCCTGTCCCTGGCCTTCGCGGCCGACCTGTCGCTCGGCGCGACGCCGCTCACCGTCGCGCCTGCCGCCGTCGCCCAGTCGCCGCTCACCTCGGGCATCGACAAGGCCGGCATGGACACCAGCGTGCGGCCGCAGGACAGCCTGTTCGGCGCGATGAACGGCACCTGGGTGAAGAACATGCAGCTGCCCGCCGACAAGGCCGACTACGGCACGTTCACGATGCTCGACGACCTGTCCAACGCGCGCGTCAAGACGATCATCGAAGGCCTGGCCAGCAAGCCGCAGACGCCCGGCACCGCCGGCGCCAAGGTCGCCGACTTCTACAACAGCTACATGGACACCGCGGCCATCGACGCCGCCGGCATGCGCCCGCTGTGGCCGTACCTGGCGCAGGTCGACGCCGTCAAGACCCGGACCGACCTGATGCGCCTGATGGGCCAGTGGGCGTCGTTCGTCGACCTGCCGATGGGCCTGGGCGTGGGCCCCGACGCGAAGGATCCGACCGTGTACTCGGCCGCCGCCGGCCAGGGCGGCCTCGGCCTGGGCGAGCGCGACTACTACCTGAACAAGGACGCACGATTCGCGAAGGCCCGCACGGCCTACGTGGAGTACGTCCGCAAGATGCTGGCCGCGCAAGGCAGCAAGAATGCGAAGGTCGAGGCCGCCGCGGTGATGGGCCTCGAGACCAAGCTGGCCAAGGCCCAATGGGAGCCCGAACAGCTGCGCGATCCGGTCAAGGGCTACAACCCGCTGACGGTCGCGCAGATCTCGGCCAAGGCGCCCGGCGCCGACTGGAAGGGCTTCTTCGCCGCCGGCGAGCTGGCGGATGCGCCGTTCGTCTCCATCGGCCAGCCGAGCTACGCCCAGGCGCTGGCCCAGTTGGTCCGGTCCGAGCCGCTGGACGTGTGGAAGGCCTACCTGCGCGCTCACCTGATCGACGCCGTCGCGCTAGAGCTGCCGGCCGACGTGCGCGAGGCGCGCTTCCAGTTCCACGGCGTCGCGATGAGCGGCGTCAAGACCGACCGCGCGCGCTGGGAACGTGCCGTGCGCACCGTCAACGGCTCGATGGGCGAGGCCGTCGGCCAGCTCTACGTGGCCGAGTATTTCCCGCCCGCGTACAAGGCGCGCATGGTGGAGCTGGTGGACAACCTGATGAAGGCCTACGCGCAGTCCATCGACGGCCTCACGTGGATGAACCCGGCCACCAAGGTCGAGGCCCACGCCAAGCTGGCCAAGTACGGCATCAAGATCGGCTACCCCGACACCTGGCGCGACTACACGGCGCTCGACGTCAAGGCCGGCGACCCGCTGGGCAACGCCGTGCGCGCCGCGCAGTTCGAATACCACCGCCAGGTGTCGCGCAACTCCAAGCCGGTCGACCGCACCGAGTGGGGCATGACGCCGCAGACGGTCAACGCGTACTACGACCCGACGAAGAACGAGATCGTGTTCCCGGCCGCCATCCTGCAACCGCCGTTCTTCGACATGAAGGCCGACGACGCGGCCAACTACGGGGCCATCGGCGCCATCATCGGCCACGAGATCAGCCACGGCTTCGACGACGAAGGCAGCCAGTACGACGGCGACGGCAAGCTGCGCAACTGGTGGACCGCCGAGGACCGCAAGGCCTTCGACGCCGTCACCTCCAGGCTGGACGCGCAGTTCTCGGCCTACGAGCCGCTGCCCGGCGTGCACGTCAAGGGCAAGCTGACGATGGGCGAGAACATCGCCGACCTGTCGGGCCTGCAGATCTCCTACAAGGCCTGGAAGCTCGCGCTGGACGGCAAGCCGGCGCCGGTGATCGACGGCCTCACCGGCGAGCAGCGCTTCTACTACGCGTTCTCGCAATCGTGGCGCGAGAAGCAGCGCGACGAGGCGCTGCTCAACCAGGTCACCACCGACCCGCACTCGCCGGGCCGGTTCCGGGCCGACGGCGCGTCGATCAACAGCGACGGCTTCCACGAGGCATTCGCCACCAAGCCGGGCGACAAGCTCTGGAAGGCGCCCGCCGATCGGATCCGTCTCTGGTGACATGATGCGGGGGATGAACGAGTCCCCGCTTCCCAAACTCCCCGCCAGCGCGCGCATCCGCGCGAACGAGCTGATCAAGCGCAGCGGCCGCGCGCTGCTGGGCCTGGTCGGCCCGCCGGGGGCCGGCAAGTCCACGCTGGCGGCGGCGCTGCAGGCCGAGTTCGCGAGCGTGTCGCAGGTGGTGCCCATGGACGGCTTCCACCTGGCCAACGCCGAACTCGAGCGCCTGGGCCGGCGCGCGCGCAAGGGCGCGCCCGACACCTTCGACTCGGCCGGCTACGTGGCGCTGCTGCGCCGGTTGCTGGCCCAGGCCGACGACGAGATCGTCTACGCGCCCGAGTTCCGGCGCGAGATCGAGGAGCCCATCGCCAACGCGATTCCCCTCTTCGCGCGCACGCAACTGCTCATCACCGAAGGCAACTACCTGCTGCTGGACGACGGGCCCTGGGCCCAGGTGCGCGGACTGCTCGACGAGATCTGGTACGTGGACGTCGACGACGCGCTGCGCGTCGACCGCCTCACGCAACGCCACCAGCAGTTCGGCCGCAGCGCCGAGGACGCCGCCGCCTGGGTGGCGGGCACCGACGAGCCGAACGCGCGCCTGATCGAGGCGTCGCGGGCGAGGGCCTCGTTCGTGTTCAAGTGGACCGACGAATAGCCTTGCAGGCCCGGGCCGTCACGCCACGCTGATCGGAATCACCCGCCCGCGCTCGTTCGCCCCGGCCTTCGTGGCCGCATCGCCGCCGCGGCCGTGCCACTTGTCCAGCAGCACGCGCCACTGCGCGCGGCCGGTGGCCAGGTTGCCCAGCTTCACGTGGCCGTAGCCGCGGATGCGTTCGGGCACGCGGGCGATCTGCTGCGCCAGCGCGTGGTTGTCGGCCGACAGCAGCGGCAGGATCTCGGTGCGCAGCATCGTCTCATAGTCGTTGGCGAGCTGGCGTTCGAGCTTGCGTTCCTCGGTGTGGCCGAACGGGTCGGCCCAGGTGCCGCGCACGCCCTTGAACTTCGCCAGCGCGCGCAGCGCCGGCATCAGCCACGGGCCGATGCGCATCTTCTTCGGCCGGCCGTTCGGGCCCGGGCGCGCCAGCAGCGGCGGGGCCATGTGGAATTCCATCTTGCCCACCGTCTCGAACTGCTCCGCCAGCGATTTCGCGAAGCTGCCGTCGGTGTACAGGCGCGCCACTTCGTATTCGTCCTTGATGGCGAGCAGCCGCGAGAACTGCTGCACCACGATCGTGGTCAGCGGCGCGCCCGCGGTGCCGAGTGCCTGTTCGCGCGCGTGCACCGCCTCGACCAGCGAGCGGAAGCGCGCGGCGAGCGCGGCGTCCTGGTACGCGGTGAGGAACGCGACGCGGCGTTCGACGAGGCCTTCCGGGCCGAACAGCGACAGCTTCGCCGAAGCGTCCACCGGCGGCTGGTCGGCGCCCATGATGCGCTTGAACGCCGTCGGATCGGTGACGGCCAGGCGGCCGATCGCGAACGCCGTCTTGTTGTTCTCCACGGCCACGTTGTTCAGCTCGATCGCCCGCATCAGCGCGGCGTGCGACACCGGCACCAGGCCGCGCTGCCAGCACGCGCCCAGCATGATGATGTTGGACGGCATCGTGTCGCCCATCAGCTCCTGCGCCAGCGCCTGCGCGTCGACCAGCTGCACGCGGTCGTCGCCGGCGGCGTGGTGCAGCTTGGCCACCAGGGCCGGCGCGTGCATCGTCGCGTCGGGGTTGCGCACGAAGGCGGCGGTGGCGATCTCGTGGGTGTTGGCGAGGATGGCCGTGCGGCCGTTCTTCACCGTGGCCAGCGCGTCGTCGGAGGCGCCCACCACCAGGTCGCAGGCCAGCAGCACGTCGGCCTGCTGGGTGTCGATGCGCACCTGGTTCAGCTGGTCGGCCGTCGGCGCCACGCGCACGAACGACAGCACCGCGCCGCCCTTCTGCGCGAAGCCCATGAAGTCGAGCACGGAGGCCTGCTTGCCCTCCAGGTGCGCGGCCATGGTGATCAGCGCGCCCAGCGTGACGACGCCGGTGCCGCCCACGCCGGTCACCAGCATGTCGAACGGGCCCGTCCAGTTCCACGCCGCGGGGCGCCCGATCTTCTCGATCTCGGCCGCCAGGCGCGTCGCGTCGAAGCCCGAGCCCACGCGCTTCTTCAGCGTGGCGCCGGTCACCGTGACGAAGCTGGGGCAGAAGCCGTTGATGCAGGAGTAGTCCTTGTTGCAGGAGCTCTGCTCGATGTGGCGCTTGCGGCCCCACTCGGTCTCCACCGGGATCACGCTGAGGCAGTTCGACGCCTGGCCGCAGTCGCCGCAGCCCTCGCACACGGCCTCGTTGATGAAGACGCGCTGCGGCGGGTCCGGGTACTCCTTCTTCTTGCGGCGCCGGCGCTTCTCGGCCGCGCAGGTCTGGTCGTAGATGAGGATGGTGACGCCCTCGACCTCGCGCAGCTCGCGCTGCACCGCGTCGAGCTCCTCGCGCGGATGGAAGGTGGTACCGGCCGGGAACCGGTTGGCGTTCGCGCGGTGCGGCGCGATATCGTCGCTGACGATCACCACCCGCTTCGCACCCTCGGCCTCCACCTGGCGCGCGATCTCGGGCACCGACAGCGAGCCGTCCACCGGCTGGCCGCCGGTCATCGCCACGGCGTCGTTGTAGAGGATCTTGTAGGTGATCGTGGCCTTGGCGGCGATCGCCTGGCGGATGGCGAGATACCCCGAGTGGTAGTACGTGCCGTCGCCCAGGTTCTGGAACACGTGCTTCTCTTTCGTGAAGCGCGAGTGCGCGGCCCAGTCGACGCCCTCGGCGCCCATCTGGATCAGGCCGCTCGTCTCGCGCTCCATCCAGCTGGCCATGAAGTGGCAGCCGATGCCGGCCAGCGCGCGCGAGCCCTCGGGCACCTTGGTGGACGTGTTGTGCGGGCAGCCCGAGCAGAAGTAGGGCTGGCGCTTCGTGGCGTCGCCTTCGTTGTGCAGCAGGCAGGGCATCGTGAAGTCGGTGACCAGGTGCGTGCGATCCAGCGCCGGGTTCAGGCGCGCGAGCCAGCCGGCCACCACTTCCATGATGCGCGAGGGCCGCAGCTCGCCGAGCGACGACAGCAGAGGCATGCCGTCCGGCGTGGTCTTGCCGGCGATGCGCGGACGCTGCAGGTCGGGCAGGCCGTAAAGCAGCTCCTTGATCTGGCGTTCGACCACCGGTGCCTTCTCCTCGATCACGAGGATCTCCTCCAGGCCCTGCGCGAACTCCGCCATGCGCGTGGGCTCCAGCGGGAACACGAGGCCCACCTTGTAGATGCGCACGCCGGCCGCCGCGAGCGCGTTCGGATCGAGTTCGAGCCGGCGCAGCACCTCCAGGAAGTCGTAGTGCGCCTTGCCCACCGTGACGATGCCCAGGGTGGCGCTGGGGCTGGCCACGATGTGCTTGTCCACCGAGTTCACCTTGGCGAACGCGCGCACGGCGGCGAGCTTCTCGGCCAGCCGCGACTCCAGCACCAGCGAGGGCAGGTCGACGGCGCGCACGTGCAGGTCCTGCGTGGGCGTGAAGGCTACCGGCTGCGTGAAGTCGAGCGGGATCGCGTCGAGGTCGACGGTCATCCCCGACTCGACCACCTCCGAGATCGCCTTGAAGCCCACCCACGCGCCCGAGAAGCGCGACAGCGCCCAGCCGTACAGGCCGAACTCCAGGTACTCGGCCACGTTGGCCGGGTGCAGCACGGGCATGCTCCACGCCTGCATCGCGAGGTCGCTCTGGTGCGGCATCGACGACGACACGCAGCCGTGGTCGTCGCCCGCCACGACGAGCACACCGCCCCTGGGGCTGGAGCCGTAGACGTTGCCGTGCTTGAGCGCGTCGCCGGAGCGGTCGACGCCGGGGCCCTTGCCGTACCACATGGCCGTCACGCCCTCGACCGTGCGCTTGGCGTCGAGCGCCACGCGCTGCGTGCCCAGGCAGGCGGTGGCCGCCAGGTCCTCGTTGATCGCCGGCAGGAACTCCACCTGCGCCTCGGCCAGGAACTTCTTCGCCTTCCACAACTGCTGGTCGACCATGCCCAGCGGGCTGCCGCGGTAGCCGGAGACGAAGGCGGCGGTGTCGAGTCCGGCGGCGCGGTCGCGGCGGCGTTGCATCAGCAGCAGCCGCACGAGCGCCTGCGTGCCGGTGAGGAACACGGCGCCCGAATCGGCGGCCAGGTTGTCCGTCAGCGCGTAGGGGCGCAGCGGCGCGGTGGCGGGGTCGGGCGTGGTGGTGATGTCCGAGGAGGGCAGGGTCATGGCTGGCTCGCGCTGGAGAAGCCGCCGCGGGGCCGCGGAAGGCTGATCGACGATGCTATTCCCGGGCGGGCGCGGAGATCTTGCGCAATCGACCTGGAAATGGAACAAATCGAGATGATCGTTTCGAGAAAATGCAAAGACTGGAATGAACATCTCGGTGGGGATCGAATCCGAGGGAAAATACGCCCATGACCCTGTCCGCCCCCATCGACCGCGTCGCCCGCCGCATCGCCGCCGCCCTGCAGCGCGACGGCCGCCAGAGCGCCCAGCAGCTCGCTGACAACGTCGGCCTCTCGGCCACGCCCGTGTGGCGCCGCGTGAAGGAGCTGGAGGCCAACGGCGTGATCCGCGGCTACGTGGCGCTGCTCGACCGCGAGAAGCTGGGCCTGTCCATCTGCGTGCTGGCGCACGTCACGCTGGTGCGGCACAGCGAGGGCGCCGTCGAGCAGTTCGAGGCGATGGCCCGGTCCAGCCCGGAGATCATGGAGTGCCACAGCACCACGGGCGAGGGCGACTACCTCATCAAGGTGGTGGCGCCCGACATGAAGGCCTACGACCGCTTCCTGCAGGACAAGGTGTTCAAGACGCCGGGCGTGGCCAACGTGCGCAGCAGCGTGGTGTTGCGGGAGGTCAAGTACGAGACGGCGTTGCCGGTGGATTGATTCTTCGACATGTCAAGTGGAAGAAATATGTCTCATTGTGGCTTGAATTGGATAAAATAGTTTCCAAATGACGAGCCAGAAAAGTCCTCCCCTTGACCGCGGCAACCCAGCGACGCTTGTGCTCGAGCGACAGTTGCTCCTGCAGTTCGGCGAGCGACTCAAGCGGCTGCGCAAGGTGCAACGGATCGGTACCGTGGAAATGGCGGCTAGGCTCGGCATTTCCCGTCCCACGTTGCGCGCGGTCGAAGCCGGCGACCCGGGCACGGCGATCGGCACTTACCTGCGCGTCATGTCCGTGCTGGGAATCGCCGCTGAGCTCGCGCTGCTGTCCGGCGACGTTCTTCAGGCACCTCACAAGGGGGCGGCCGCCGCGCGGTCGAGTCGCGCGAGGCCCCTCGTCCAGGTCTCGGTCACGGCCGAAGACGCGGGGCACCAGGTGCAGGACCTGCAGAGCCTCGCGCTGCACGAGGAGGCGGTGCGTCTCGTGCGCGCGAACCCTGAACTCGTCGAGCGGGCGCAGGACACGTTGAAGCGATGGCTTTCCGCCGGCAATTCGCGCTCGATGGGCCTGTGGCGAGAGTGGGAAGACATCCTGGCCGGCCGGACATGGCGCAAGGTGCTCAGCCGGACACGCCGCGCGCAGGAATTGCGCCAGGCCTCGCCCCTCGTCACGCTGCTGCCCGACGCCGTACGCCAGGACGTGCTCGCGCAGGTGCGGGAACTCAAGAAGGGCGTGAAGCTCGGCGATGTCGCTTCCCCGGAGTCGCCATGACGCGGGAGGAGCTTGAGCATGTGATCCGTGCGAGTGCGGGCATCACGAACCAGTACGAATTCGTGATCCTCGGCAGCCAAGCCATCCTGGGTGCCATTCCCCATCCGCCGGCGATCTTCACCATGTCCGCCGAGGCGGACGTTTACCCGCTGCATGCGCCCGAACTCGCCGACGAGATCGACGGGGCCATTGGCGAGGGCTCCCAATTCCATCTTGCCAAAGGCTTCTACGCGCAAGGCGTCGGACCCGACACGGCCGTACTGCCGGACGGATGGCTGGAGCGCGTTCATCGCGTCCAGAACGCCAATACCGACCTGCGTGTGGGCCTGTGCCTGAGCGTTGTCGATCTCTTCCTGTCCAAGGCCTGGGCCGGGCGGGACAAGGATCGCGAGTTCTGCATCGAACTGCTGAGGCATGCGTTCGTGGCAGTGGAGGAGGCGCTGGCCCTGGTTCCTCGGATGCCGCTGGACGGACCGCAGCAACAGACCTTGATTCGCCGCATCAGGCGATGGGGACGATCTTCAATCCCCTGAGCGAGGCGGCGGCACCGAAAGCGCGCGCGCGATTTGCCACGTTCGGATGTACTCTGATCCAAACGAGTCAGGAGGTCCTCACCATGTCCGACACGACCGAATCCGATCCGCGCCCGCTGAGGCTGGCGCGCGTGCTGAGCATCCAGGCGCACGCCAACCGCCTGGCCAACCGGCGCCTGCAGGCCGCGCTGGCCAACCTGTCCACGTCCGAGCTGCACGCGAAGCGCACGAGCTTCTTCCCCACCATCATCGGCACGCTCAACCACCTGCTGGCGGTCGACCGCTACTACATCGCGGCGCTGCACGGCGAGGCCGACATGGTGGAGTCGTACAAGCGCTTCGCGCCGCACGACGAACTCGTGCCCTACGCCGCGGCGCAGGACGCCAGCGACAACAAGCTGATCGCGTTCTGCGACAAGCTCGACGACGCGGGCGCCAACGCCGTCGTCCACATGCTGCACGGCGCCGACCCCACCAGGAGCGACCTCGCCTGCCTGGTGCTGAACCACCTGTTCATGCACCAGACGCACCATCGCGGCCAGGTGCACTCGATGCTGTCGGGCACGCACGTGAAGCCGCCGCAGCTCGACGAGTTCATCCTGCGCGTGGACGAGCCGTTCCGCGTGATGGAGATGTCCGCGCTCGGCTGGACGGAGCGCGAGGTCTACGGCTGACGCGTCAACCGAGCGGGGTGCAGATCTCCACCAGGAAGTCGTTGATGTCGCCGACGTAGGCCAGGGTCTGGCCCCAGGGCATCTCCTGCGGTGCCTGCACGAGCTTCGCGCCCGCCGCCAGGGCGCGATCCACGCCGGCGGCCACGTCGTCCGTCACGAGCGCGATCTCGCAGGTGGGCGCCCCCAGCACAGGCGGCTGCGGCGTCTTGCCGATCTCGCGCATCATCGTTCGCGACACGAAGGCCAGCGCGGTCGCGCCGGTCTCCAGCTCGCCGTAGGTGCCGCTGTCGTGCAGGAAGTGGGTGGACAGGCCGAATGCCTTGCCGTAGAAGTCCAGCGTCGACGCGACGTCGTCGACATAGAGGATGGTGTAGCCGAATCGCATGGGATCTCCCGGGATGGAAAACGCGACGATATTCCAGGTCGGCGGCCGGTCGCGGGCATGGTGGAATGACGTAATTGACGTTTACGTAAACGTCAATCGATAATCGGCCGCCAACGTGTCCGGCGCGCCCCCCGCGCGGCCGCGGCCACGTGCGCGCACAACGAGACAAGCCAAAGAGACCCATGTCCACTCTCTCGACCCAACTGAACGCCCGCTCGGAAGACTTCAAGGCCAACGCCGCGGCGATGCGCCTGCTGGTGGACGACCTCAACGCCAAGCTGGCGAAGATCGCGCTGGGCGGCGGCGACGATGCGCGCCGGAAGCACCTGTCGCGCGGCAAGCTGCTGCCGCGCGACCGCGTGGAGCGCCTGCTCGACCCGGGCACGCCGTTCCTGGAGATCGCGCCGCTGGCCGCGTTGGGCATGTACCCCGAGAAGGGTGGCCAGGACGCCGCGCCGGGCGCCGGCATGATCGCCGGCATCGGTCGCGTGGCCGGCGTCGAGTGCCTGATCGTGTGCAACGACGCCACCGTCAAGGGCGGCACCTACTACCCGCTCACCGTCAAGAAGCACCTGCGCGCGCAGGAGATCGCCGCGCAGAACCGGCTGCCCTGCATCTATCTCGTCGACTCGGGTGGCGCCAACCTGCCCAACCAGGACGAGGTGTTCCCCGACCGCGACCACTTCGGCCGCATCTTCTACAACCAGGCCAACCTCAGCGCGCAGGGCATCCCGCAGCTGGCCGTGGTGATGGGCTCGTGCACCGCCGGCGGCGCCTACGTGCCGGCGATGAGCGACCAGACCATCATCGTGAAGAACCAGGGCACCATCTTCCTGGGCGGCCCGCCGCTGGTGAAGGCGGCCACCGGCGAGGTGGTGAGCGCGGAAGACCTGGGCGGCGGCGACGTGCACACGCGCCTGTCCGGCGTGGCCGACCACCTGGCCGAGAACGACATGCACGCGCTGGCCCTGGCCCGCGGCGTGGTGGGCACGCTCAACTGGCGCAAGGACGTGGGCGTCGCGCTGCGCGAGCCCAAGGCACCGCTGCTGCCCGAGGCCGAGCTGCACGGCATCATCCCGCTGGACGCCGAGGGCAAGCCGGCGCGCAAGCCCTTCGACGTGCGCGAGGTCATCGCCCGCATCGTCGACGGCTCCGAGTTCGAGGAGTTCAAGGCGCGCTACGGCTCGACGCTGGTGTGCGGCTTCGCGTGGATCGAGGGCATGCCCGTGGGCATCGTCGCCAACAACGGCATCCTGTTTTCCGAGAGCGCCGACAAGGGCGCGCACTTCATCGAGCTGTGCTGCCAGCGCAAGGTGCCGCTCGTGTTCCTGCAGAACATCACCGGCTTCATGGTGGGCCGCAAGTACGAGAACGAAGGCATCGCGCGCGCCGGCGCCAAGATGGTGACGGCCGTGGCCTGCGCCAACGTGCCCAAGTTCACCGTCATCATCGGCGGCTCGTTCGGCGCCGGCAACTACGGCATGTGCGGCCGCGCGTACAGCCCGCGCTTCCTGTGGATGTGGCCCAACGCGCGCATCAGCGTGATGGGCGGCGAGCAGGCGGCCAGCGTGCTGGCCACGGTGCGCCGCGACGGCATCGAAGGCAAGGGCGGCCAGTGGTCGGCCGACGAGGAGGAGCAGTTCAAGGCGCCGATCCGCGACCAGTACGAGGCGCAGGGCCACCCGTACTTCGCCAGCGCGCGGCTGTGGGACGACGGCGTGATCGACCCGGCCGACACGCGCCGCGTGCTGGCGCTGGGTCTGTCGGCCAGCCTCAACGCGCCGATTCCCGACATGAAGTTCGGCGTGTTCCGGATGTGATGTCCGCCCGGGCAAGGACGAGCAACATGGACGGCAGGAGAATTGCCCTGCCCGGCCGTGCGGCCGCCATCGTGGCCCCCTTGCTGCAAAGGAACGAAATCATGCGCATCCCCCACCGCCTCTGCTCGATCGCCACCGTGGCCGCCGTCGCGCTCGGCGTGCCGGCGATCCCGGCGCAGGCCCGCAACGTCCGCCTGATGGAGCCGGTGCCCGACACCGTCCGTGCCACGCGCACGCACGACATCCTCGGCACCCTCGACCTCCGCTTCGGCAGCGACAGCGCCCGCGGCGCGACCCTCGTGCGCCGCGACGTGGTCGTCAAGGGCGTGGGCACCACCCAGCTGCACGACGTCGGCCAGGACGACAAGGTGCGCCCGGCCGACCACGACCTGTGCGCCCGCGCGTTCGAGGACGCGATGACGAAGCTGGCGTTCGCCGCACGCGGCGCGCGCGGCACGGCCATCGTCGGCGTGGTCTCCAACTACGAGGGCACGGTGTTCGACGACCCCGTCCACTTCGAGTGCCACGTCGGCGCGCTCAAGGCCGCGGTCACGCTGCGCGCGCAGATCGCGTCGGGCCCGCTGGCGCCGGTCGACGTGCCGGTGGCGTCGCCGCCGGCCCCGGCCGTGCAGCCGCCCGTGATCTCGCCGCCGCCGGCCACGTCGGACGCGCCGCAACCGCCCGCGCCCACCTTCCAGCCCTTGCCGCCGCGGCCCGCGCCGGCGTCGAACTGAACGTCGCTCCATGACCACCACTCTCCAGATCACCCGCGACGGCGCCGTCGCCCGCGTGTTCCTCAACCGCCCCGACGTGCGCAACGCGTTCAACGACAGCGTCATCGCCGAGCTCGCCGCGGCGTTCGCGGGCTTCGCGGCCGACGACTCGCTGCGGGCGGTGGTGCTGGGCGGCCACGGCAAGGCGTTCTGCGCCGGCGCCGACCTCGCGTGGATGCGCGCGATGGCCGACTACACGTGGGAGCAGAACCGCGCCGACGCGCAGGCGCTGGCCGACATGCTCCACGCGATCTGGTCGTGCCCGGTGCCCGTGATCGGCCGCGTGCACGGCGACTGCTATGCCGGCGGCGTGGGCCTGGCGGCGGTGTGCGACATCCTCGTCGCCGCCGAGGGCGTCAGCTTCTGCCTCAGCGAGGCGCGGCTGGGCTTGATGCCGGCCACGATCGGCCCCTACGTGGTCAAGGCGCTGGGCGAGCAGGCCTCGCGCCGCTACTTCGCCACCGCTGAACGCTTCGACGCGGCGCGCGCCCACGCGCTGGGCTTCGTGCACGAGGTGGTGCCGGCCGAGGCGCTCGACGCCAAGGTCGACGAACTCGTCGCCGCGATCGTCGCCAATGGCTCGGCTGCCGTGCGCGCCTGCAAGAAGCTGGTGCAGGACGTGGCGTCCCGCCCCATCGACGCCGGCCTGCGCGCGGAGACCGCGAAGCGCATCGCCGACATCCGCGCGAGCGCCGAGGGCAAGGAGGGCGTGCAGGCCTTCCTGAACAAGCGCGACCCGTCCTGGCGCTGAGCGTCCGAAGAATTCGAAGCTGGAGACCCCATGTTCACCAAGATCCTCATTGCCAATCGCGGCGAGATCGCCTGCCGGGTGGCTGCCACCGCGCGTCGCCTCGGCGTCAAGAGCGTCGCCGTCTATTCCGACGCCGACGCCAACGCCCGCCACGTGGCCGCCTGCGACGAGGCCGTGCGCATCGGCGAGGCCTCGCCGCGCGACAGCTACCTGCGCTGGGAACGCATCATCGAGGCCGCCAGGGCCACCGGCGCGCAGGCCATCCATCCGGGCTACGGCTTCCTCAGCGAGAACGAGGATTTCGCGCAGGCCTGCGCCGACTCAGGGCTAGCGTTCATCGGGCCGCCGGCCAGCGCGATCCGCGCGATGGGGCTGAAGGCCGAATCCAAGCAACTGATGGAGAAGGCCGGCGTGCGCCTGGTGCCGGGCTACCACGCGGCCGACCAGGATCCGGCGCTGCTCAAGCGCGAGGCCGACCGCATCGGCTATCCGGTGCTGATCAAGGCCAGCGCGGGCGGCGGCGGCAAGGGCATGCGCGTGGTGCTGTCGCAGGAAGAATTCGACGCCTCGCTCGCGTCGTGCAAGCGCGAGGCCATCAACAGCTTCGGCGACGACGCGGTGCTCATCGAGCGCTACGTGCAACGCCCGCGCCACATCGAGATCCAGGTGTTCTTCGACACCCACGGCAACGGCGTCTACCTGTTCGAGCGCGACTGCTCGGTGCAGCGCCGCCACCAGAAGGTGCTCGAGGAGGCGCCGGCGCCGGGCATGACGGAGGAGCGCCGCCGCGAGATGGGCGAGGCCGCCGTGGCCGCCGCGCGCGCCGTCAACTACGTGGGCGCCGGCACCGTCGAATTCATCTGCGAGCAGGACGGCCGCTTCTACTTCATGGAGATGAACACGCGGCTGCAGGTGGAGCATCCGGTGACGGAGGCCATCAGCGGGCACGACCTGGTCGAGTGGCAGCTGCGCGTCGCCTCGGGCGAGCCGCTGCCGGCCACGCAGGCCGACTTGAAGATCCGCGGCCACGCGATCGAGGCGCGCATCTGCGCCGAGAACCCCGAGGCCAACTTCCTGCCCGCCACCGGCACGCTGTCGGTGCTGAAGTGGCCGGCGCACGTCAGCTTCCAGCGCAACGCCGACGACGAAGGCTTCCACGATCCGGCGCCGGTGCGCGTGGACACGGGCGTCAACGAGGGCGACGCGATCACGCCGTACTACGACTCGATGATCGCCAAGCTGATCGTCTGGGGCGGCGACCGCGAACAGGCGCTGGCGCGGCTGGACGCGGCGCTGGCCGGCACGCACATCGCGGGCGTGGTCAACAACGTGTCGTTTCTCCGGCGAGTGGCCAGGACGCCGTCGTTCGCCGAGGCGCATCTCGACACCGCGTTGATCGAGCGCGAGCGCGCCGTGCTGTTCGGCCAGTCGGGCCTGCCGCTGGAGGTGGTGGCCGCGGGCGTGGCGGCGCGCGCGGTGTCGCTGCTGCAGCAGTCGGTGGGCGCCGACCCGTGGTCGCGCCGCGATGGCTGGCGCATGTACGGCACCTCCGTGCAGCGCTTCGACCTCGAATGGCAGGGCGAGTCGCTGGAGGCCTTGCTCACGTCGCAGCACGGCGGCGGCGCGCTGCTGAAGGCCGGCGACGTGGAGGTGGCCTTCGCGTCGCGCGCGCTCGGCGGCGATCGCTACGACGTGGTGCTGGGCACCGGGGCCGACACGCGCCGTTTCGCGCTGACGGTCTACCAGGTGGGCGAGCAGGTGTCGGTGTTCGCGCCGCAGGGCAGCGCGCAGGCCACGGTCGTCGACACCCTCGCGCACGCGGGCGAGGGCCACAAGGAGGCCGGGCGCCTCACCGCGCCGATGCCGGGCAAGGTCATCGCCTACCTGGTCAAGCCCGGCGACGCGATCAAGACCGGACAGCCGCTGGCGGTACTCGAAGCGATGAAAATGGAGCACACGATCGCCGCGCCGCGCGACGGCACCGTGGCCGAACTGCTGTTCGCGCCGGGTGACCAGGTCAGCGAAGGCGGCGAACTGCTGACATTGGAGTAAGTCATGGCATTGCCCGAGTTCGTGAAGATCGTCGACGTCGGCCCGCGCGACGGCCTGCAGAACGAGAAGAACCACGTCCCCGCCGCCGCGAAGATCGCGCTGGTGGGAATGCTGCAGGACGCCGGCCTGCGCGAGATCGAGGTCACCAGCTTCGTCAGCCCGAAATGGGTGCCGCAGATGGCCGACGCGCTCGAGGTGATGGCCGGCATCGCGCGCAAGCCGGGCGTGCGCTATTCGGTGCTGACGCCCAACCTGAAGGGCTGGGAGTCGGCCGTCACCACGCGGCCCGACGAGATCGTCGTGTTCGGCGCGGCCAGCGAGGCGTTCAGCCAGAAGAACATCAACTGCTCGATTGCCGAATCGATCGACCGCTTCGCGCCCGTGGTGGCCGCGGCCAAGGCGGCCGGCGTGAAGGTGCGCGCCGCCATCTCGTGCGCGGTCGGCTGCCCGTACGAAGGCGACGTCGCGCCCGCGCGCGTGGGCATGGTCGCGCGCCTGATGCGCGCGATCGGCGTCGATCACGTCGGCGTCGCCGACACCATCGGCGTGGGCACGCCGCTGAAGGTGCGCGCCGCGATGGAGGCCGCTCTGGAACACTTCCCGGTCGCCGAGACCAGCGGCCACTTCCACGACACCTACGGCCAGGCGCTCTCGAACATCTACGAGTGCCTGCGGATGGGCATCCATACCTTCGACGCCAGCGTGTCCGGCCTCGGCGGCTGCCCGTATGCGAAGGGCGCGACGGGCAATGTCGCAACCGAGGACGTCGTGTACCTGCTCCACGGACTCGGCATCGAGACGGGCATCGATCTGGACAAGCTGGTCGACGCCGGCGCCTTCATCAGCAACGCGATCGGCAAGCCCAACGGCTCGCGCGTCGCGCGGGCGATGCTGGCCAAGCGGGCCGATTCGACGGCGGGCAGCGCATGAGTCTGGAAGAACGCCCCGAAGGCTTCCAGCGCGTCTCGCAGGAGCTGCAGCGCCTGGGTCATCCGCACGCGCCGCAGTTCCTGGACACCGCGGCGCGCACCTCGCAGGAGGCGGCCGACGCGCTGGGCGTGGCCGTGGGCCAGATCGCCAAGAGCGTGATCTTCCGGCGCCGGTCCGACGAGGTGGCGATCCTGGTGGTGGCCTCCGGCGACCGCCGCGTCGACGAGAAGAAGGTGGCGCAGATCGTGGGCGCCATCGGCCGCGCCGACGCCGACTTCGTCAAGGCCAAGACCGGCTTCACGATCGGCGGCGTGTCGCCGCTGGCGCACGCCACGCCGGTGGTCACGCTGATCGATCGCGAGCTGTTCCGCTTCGACCAGGTGTGGGCCGCGGCGGGCCATCCGCACGGCGTGTTCCCGATGACGCCGGCCGAGCTCGAGCGCCTCACGGGCGCACCGGTGCACGACGTGGTGCAGGCGCCGGCATGACGATCCGCGACGGCATCGAGCATGCGCCCGGCAGCGAGTTCTTCGCCGCGCGCCTGGCCGAGATCGGCGCCACGGGCCCGGTGCCCTCGCCCTGCGTCAACATCTGCAAGATCGATCCGTACACGAGCGTGTGCCACGGCTGCCGCCGCACGCTCGACGAGATCGCGGCGTGGAGCAGCCTGGGCGATGCCGACAAGCGCTGGGTGTGGCAGCAACTGCCAGGCCGCGAGCCGCCGGTCTGAGGAGTTCGTGATGCAGCGCGTGATCTTCGACTTCGACATCGTCTCGCCCTACGCCTGGCTCGCGTTCGAGCGCCTGCCGTCCGCGCTGGAAGGGCTGTCGCACCACGTCGAGTACCGGCCGCTGCTGTTCGCCGGCCTGCTCAAGCACTGGGGCAACACCGCGCCGGTGGACGTGCCGCCCAAGAAGGCCTGGCTGTTCCGGCAATGCGCGTGGATCGCGGAGCGCGACGGCGTGGTCTTCCGCCCGCCGGCGCCGCATCCGTTCAACCCGCTCGCGCTGCTGCGCCTGCTGGTGGCCAGCGTACCGGCCGGGCAGCAGCCCAACCGCCGCGTGGTGGAGCTGGCGATGCGCCACGTGTGGGCGCGCGACGGCGGCGATCCCAACGAGCCGGCCGCGCTGCAGGCGCTCACCGACGCGATCGCGCCCGCGCGCGATCCCGCGGGCCCGGAGGTGAAGGCCGAGCTGCAGGCGCGCACCGCGCAGGCGGCGGCCGCGGGGGTGTTCGGCGTGCCGTCGTTCCGTCTCGACGACGGTCAGCTGTTCTGGGGACAGGACGGGCAGGAGATGCTGGTCGACGTGATGCGAAAGCGCCAGGGCGCCTGATCGCCGCCTCGGCGATGCGGGAGGGGGTATCCAGCCCCGGCGGTGTTTACCCTCGCAGCCGCTTCCATTCTCACGATGAGAAACAAGGCCTCCGCGTTATCCCTGAAGTTGTAAGTTTCGAATAAGTCTCGCGTCAGACCTCAGTCAGAGGGCGGTCTCACGATGCGCAACAGGTGCTGCCGTTCGAGGCGGGCATCGATGCGCATAACAGGAGACGACATCCCATGGCAACCAGCAACGCGTCCGCCACGCCGATGACGAGCGAGGAGAAGAAGGTCATCTTCGCCTCTTCACTCGGCACCGTTTTCGAGTGGTACGACTTCTACCTGTACGGCTCGCTCGCGGCCATCATCGGCAAGCAGTTCTTCTCGGGGCTCGATCCCTCCGCGGCGTTCATCGCGGCGCTGCTGGCCTTCGCCGCCGGCTTCTTCGTGCGTCCGTTCGGCGCGCTGGTGTTCGGGCGGCTCGGCGACATGATCGGCCGCAAGTACACGTTCCTGGTCACCATCCTGATCATGGGCCTGTCGACCTTCATCGTCGGCGTGCTGCCCAGCTATGCGTCGATCGGCGCCGCGGCGCCGGTCATCCTGATCGCGCTGCGCATGCTGCAAGGCCTGGCGCTCGGCGGCGAGTACGGCGGTGCCGCCACCTACGTGGCCGAGCATGCGCCGCGCGGCAAGCGCGGTGCGTACACCTCGTGGATCCAGACCACGGCCACGCTGGGGCTGTTCCTGTCGCTGCTGGTGATCATCGGCATCAAGTCCTTCCTGGGCGACGCCGCGTTCAACGACTACGGCTGGCGCATCCCGTTCCTGGTCTCGATCCTGCTGCTCGCGGTGAGCGTGTGGATCCGGCTGTCGATGAACGAGTCGCCGGCCTTCAAGAAGATGAAGGAAGAGGGCAAGACCTCCAAGGCGCCGCTGACGGAATCGTTCACGAAGTGGGGCAACCTGAAGATCGTGCTGCTGGCGCTGTTCGGCCTCGTGGCGGGCCAGGGCGTCGTCTGGTACTCCGGCCAGTTCTATGCGCTGTTCTTCCTGACCAGCTCGTTGAAGGTCGACCCGACCACCGCGCAGTACATGATCGCGGCCGCGCTGTTGCTGGGCACGCCGTTCTTCGTCATCTTCGGCACGCTGTCGGACAAGATCGGCCGCAAGCCGATCATCCTGGCGGGCATGGTGCTCGCCTGCGTGACCTACTTCCCGATCTTCCACGCCATCGCCGGCGCGGCGAATCCTGAACTGGCGGCCGCGCAGGCGTCGTCGCAGATCACCGTCAAGGCCGACCCGGCCACCTGCTCGTTCCAGGGCAGCCCGGTTGCTCGCGAGATCGACTTCACATCGCCGTGCGACATCGCCAAGCGCGCGCTGACCGCCAACTCGGCCAGCTACGCCAACGAGGCACTGCCGGCCGGCGCGCCGACGGTCGTCACCGTGGGCGACAAGACGCTCACGCCGCCGTCGGGCACGCTGGCGACCGGCGGGTTCAAGTTCGACGAGGCCTCGGGCAAGGCGATCGCCGCATTCAAGAAGGACGTCGCCGACACCCTCAAGGCCGCCGGCTATCCGCCCAAGGCCAAGCCGATCGAGGCGTTCAGCGGCCAATGGTTCGCGGTCGTCGGCCTGCTGTGGATCCTGATGGTCTACGTGACGATGGTCTACGGGCCGATCGCGGCGATGCTGGTCGAGCTGTTCCCCACCCGCATCCGCTACACGTCGATGAGCCTGCCGTACCACATCGGCAACGGCTGGTTCGGCGGCCTGCTGCCGTCAGTGACCTTCGCCATGGTGGCGCAGAACGGCAACATGTTCTACGGCCTCTGGTACCCGATCGTCATCGCGGCCGTGTGCTTCGTGATCGGCGTGCTGTTCATCAAGGAGACCAAGGACGTGGACATCTACGCCCGCGACTGAGCGCGACGAAACTCTCGCCGAAATGGGCCCGACCGGGCCCATTTTCATTGGCGCGGCGCCTGCCGCACGGCGAACCCGCAAGGCATTGACGCGGCGCGCACAGGGGCGAGTCCTCCAGTGCACAATGGGTCGACACCGCCCCGGAAAAGAAGGGCGGGATACGAGGCGCGGACCAGGTTCGCGACCTGCTGGTGGACGGGGTGGCCGACGACGGCCTCGGTGCTGGGGGCTGGAATGGCGGAACAGGATCTGTTGGACGACGACCTTCGCGCGCTCGACCGTGTGGCCGAGGAGCGCGGCGCGTCGGGGCTGGACACGATACGGGCCGCGGTCGAGCGGATGCGCGACGACGGCGATCGCGACCGGCTCGCCTGGGCGCTTCCGCCGCTGGCGCGGGCATTCGCGTTGTGCGAGAAGTTCGAGGAAGCCGAGGCCGCCGCCAACGAGGCGCTGGCCCATTTCCGCGTCAACGGATCCGTCCGCGGGCAGGCCTTCGCGCTGAACGCGCTGGGCGTCGCCGCCCTCCGCCGGGGCGTGCCGTCGCGGGCGCTGGAGGCGGCGGGCGAGGCTGTCGTGCTGGCCCGCGCCGCCGAGGATCCCGTCCTGCAGGTGCGCATCGCCAACACGCTGGGCATCGTGCTCAACGACATCGGCCGGCTGTCCGAGGCGGTGCAGATCTTCGAGGAAGGGTTGCGTGCGTCGCGTGGCTTCCAGGGCGAGGCCGTGGTGCTGCGGCTGCGCTCGAACCTGTCGCTGGCGCTCGGCCGCTGGGCGCTCAAGGAACACGACGACGGCGTGCCCGAGACCACCTGGCGCCCGCGCGCCGAGCGCGCGATCGAGCTGATGGTGCCCACGCTGCAGACCTGGCGCGAGGAGGAGAAGTGGGTGGAGATCAGCAACGCGCTCGATCACCTGGCCATCTCCCATATCGTGCTCGGCGACCTGGCGGCCGCGCACGCGTCGCTGGACGAGGCCGAGTCGCTGATGGACGCGTCGGCGCCGCACTCGATGGTGTTCTTCAGCTGTGCCCGCGCGCGGGCCCACCTGCACGCCAACGAACCGCAGCTGGCGCTGCAGGCGCTGGAGCGCGGGCGCGTGGCCGCCGACAGCCGCGGCGGCCACATGCACATGGACGAGCTGTTCCGCCTGAAGTCGCAGGCGCACGAGGCGCGTGGCGAATGGCGCGAGGCGCTGGCCGCCCACAAGCGCTTCCACGAGCTGCGTTCGCGCATGGTGCTGGAGCGCGCGGAGCAGCAGGCATCGGCGCTCGTCGTGGCGCTGAGCACCGAGCGCGCGCTGCGCCAGGTGAGCGAGGAGCGCGACCGCGCCGAGCGCGCGCACCTGGAGGCGCGCCACGACCAGCTCACCGGCCTGGCCAACCGGCGCCGCTTCGACGAGTTCCTGGCCGGCGTGCTGCCGCGCGCCTGCGAGGAGCATCCGGTGTCGCTGGTGCTGGTGGACCTCGATCACTTCAAGTCCATCAACGACCGCTACCGCCACCTGGTGGGCGACGCGGCGTTGCGCTGGGTGGCCACGCACCTGCAGGCGCAGTGCCGCCAGACCGACCTGCCGGCGCGCCTGGGCGGCGACGAGTTCGCGCTGGTGCTGGCGGCCCCGCTGGCCGTCGCGCACCAGGTGTGCAACCGCCTGCGCGTGGCCATCGCCGGACGCGCCCCCGACCTGCCGGCCGACGTCACCCTCCGGCTGAGCGCCGGCATCGCCGAGGCCGCCGCGCCGTGCGACGCCGTCCACCTGTTCAAGCGCGCCGACGAGGCCCTGTACGCTGCCAAGGCCGCGGGCCGCGACGCCGTGCACACCGACATCCCCGACGCGCGCCGCGGCTAGCCTGTCGTGCATCCTGAACAAGAAACGAGAGGAAACGCGCCATGACCATCGATTGCGCGGCCAAGGCCGCGGGCCGTGACGCCGTGCACACCGACATCCCCGACGCGCGCCGCGGCTAGCCGCGCGCGTCCCGCCGAAGAAGAGGACATCCCATGACCACCGATCTCCAACGCGGCCTCTACGACGCGCTTGCCCCGGACGCGGGTGAGCCACCGCAACTGCCCGGCGGGCTGCCGCCGCAGGACATCAGCACCGAGGTGCTGCTCGAGAAGTACGCCAAGGGCGACGAGAAGGATCTGCACGACGTGCGTGCGCGCGTGGCGCTGGCGCTCGCGCAGGTGGAGGCGCCCGACCAGCGCGAGGCCTGGGCCGCGCGCTTCCTCGACGCGCTGCAGGGCGGCTTCGTGCCCGCGGGCCGCATCAACTCCGCCGCCGGCACCGAGCTCACCGCCACGCTCATCAACTGCTTCGTGCAGCCCGTGGGCGACTCCATCGCGCAGGCCGAGGACTCGGTGCCCGGCATCTACACGGCGCTCACCGAGGCCGCGGAAACGATGCGCCGCGGCGGCGGCGTGGGCTACGACTTCTCGCGCATCCGCCCGCAAGGCGCCTGGGTGGGCTCCACGCGCAGCCGCGCCTCGGGCCCGGTCAGCTACATGCGCGTGTTCGACCGCAGCTGCGAGACGGTGGAGTCGGCCGGCAGCCGCCGCGGCGCGCAGATGGCCGTGCTGCGCTGCGACCACCCCGACATCGAGGCCTTCATCCACGCCAAGGACAAAGGCGACCTCACCAACTTCAACATCTCGGTGGGCGTCACCGACGCCTTCATGCAGGCCGTCGACGACGACGCCCTGTTCGACCTCGTCCACCGCGCCCAGCCCAGCGAGGAACAGGTCGCCGCCGGCGCCAGGCAGCGCGACGACGGACTCTGGATCTACCGCCAGCCGCGCGCCCGCGCGCTGTGGGACCAGATCATGCGCTGCACCTACGACCACGCCGAGCCGGGCGTGCTGTTCCTGGATCGGATCAACCAGGACAACAACCTGAGTTATTGCGAGACGATCAGCGCGACCAACCCGTGCGGCGAACAGCCATTGCCGCCCTACGGCTGCTGCTGCCTCGGCTCCATCAACCTCACCCACTTCGTCCGCAACCCGTTCGCCGACGATGCCAGCTTCGACTACGACGCCTTCGCCGCCGTCGCCAAGACCGCCACGCGCATGCTGGACAACGTGCTGGACATCACCGTCTGGCCGCTGCCCGCGCAGCTGGCCGAGGCCAACGCGAAGCGGCGCGTGGGGCTGGGCTTCACGGGCCTGGGCGACGCGCTGGTGATGCTCAACCTGCGCTACGACACGCCCGCCGCGCGCGACGAGGCCGGGCGCATCGCGCAGACCATGCGCGATGCGTCCTACGACGCGTCGGCCGACCTCGCGGTGGAGCGCGGCGCGTTCCCGCTGTTCAACGCCGACCTCTATCTCTCGCGCGGCACCTTCGCCTCGCGCCTGCCGCCCGCACTCAAGGACAAGATCCGCGCGCAGGGTCTGCGCAACTCGCACCTGCTGTCCATCGCGCCCACCGGCACCATCAGCCTGGCCTTCGCCGACAACGCGAGCAACGGCATCGAGCCGCCGTTCTCGTGGTCGTACACGCGCAAGAAGCGCATGCCCGACGGCGGCGCCAAGGAGTACGCGGTGGAAGATCACGCGTGGCGGCTCTATCGCCACCTGAAGGGCACCGACGCGCCGCTCACCGACGCGTTCGTCACCGCGCTCGAGATGAGCGCCGAGAGCCACGCCGCGATGGTGGCCACCGTGGCGCCCTTCGTGGACACGGCCATCAGCAAGACGGTGAACGTGCCCGCCGACTACCCGTTCGCCGATTTCGAGGGCCTGTACCGCTTCGCGTGGAAGGCCGGCCTCAAGGGCCTGGCCACCTACCGACCCAACGCGGTGCTGGGCTCGGTGCTGAGCACGACGCCCGCCGCGTCCGAGCCCCTGCCCAACGCGGCCACCACCGAGACCCCGCAGCCGCTCGTGGCCTCGGTCGACGGCGGCGGCAACCTCGCCGACCAGCGCCTCACGCTCGATCGCCCGTCCACCGCGGTGATGAGCTCGCTGCGCTGGCCCGGCCGCCCCGAGATGAACGGCGGCAACCCGGCGTGGACGTACATGATCCGCCACCCGCACGGCGAGTTCGCGCTGTTCGTCGGCGAGATGCCCGCGCAGGCCGGCCCCGGCTTCGGCCTGTTCGCGCAGAGGGTGCCGTTCGAGGTATGGGTCAACGGCGCCGAGCAGCCGCGCGGGCTGTCGGCGCTGGCCAAGACGCTGTCGATGGACATGCGCGTCAACGATCCGCAGTGGCTCAAGCTGAAGCTCGACGTGCTGGCCACGGTGGCCGAGGAGCGCGCCTTCGACATGCCGTTCCCGCCCGCCGGCGAGCGCCGCCTGTTCCCCGGCGTCGTGGCCGCCACCGCCGCCGTGATCCGCTGGCGCTGCGAGCAGCTCGGCGCGCTGGCCGAGGGCGGCCCCGCGCCCATGCTCGACGCGATGTTCAGCCGCGACGAGCCGCGCACCGGCACCGCCGGCACGCTGGCCTGGGCCGTGGACGTCGACAACCCGGCCACCGGCGAGAGCTTCACGCTCACGATGAAGGAGGTCACGCTGCGCTCGGCCGCCGGCGCCAGCGCGCCCGCGGGCGCCGCGCCCACGCTCGTCACGCGCCCGTGCGCAGTGGGTTTCTCCGGCAACTACCCGCGCGCCCTCGACGGCCTCGCGCGCCTGCTGTCGCTCGACATGCGCGTGATCGACCCGGCGTGGATCGGCATGAAGCTGCGCAAGCTGCTCAACGTCGGCGAGCCGCTGGGCCACTTCATGGCGCCGCTGCCCGGCCAGAAGCGCCAGCAGGTGTGGCCGTCGACGATCGCCTATGTCGCGCGCCTGATGATCCACCGCTACGCGATGCTGGGCGTGCTGGACGAGGAGGGCTTCCCGCTGGGCGCGATGGGCCTGCTGGAGCCACCAGCGCCGCGCGCCACCGGCCAGCTCGCGCCGCAGGCCGGCAAGCCATGCCCCGAGTGCGGCAACGCCACGATGATCCACAAGGACGGGTGCGACTTCTGCACGTCGTGCGGGTACGTGGGGGCGTGCGGCTGACCTGTGTGGACCGCCATAAGTTGTCACGTTGTCTGCCACCCGCTCTGACATCCCACTTGGCATACGTCGGTGGGCGCCTTAAATCCACTGGTCGTTCTCGACAGTACGCTCGCCCGTAGCGCCGTCTCCAGTGTTCACCACACCTCGCGGCTCGATCAGCAGCAGCTTCACTTCTGAGTTTGCACAGGGCTTGTGCTCGACGCCCTTCGGCACCACCGCCATCTGACCGGCATGCAGCACGATCGAACCGTCGCCCGAAGGCCCCGCGCGAAGATCGATGCGCAACTCGCCTTCGAGCACGATGAACGTTTCGTCCGTGTCGGCATGCCGGTGCCACTGGAACTCGCCTTCGACCTTCACGACCTTGAACTGGTAGTCGTTCATCTCAGCGACGACGCGCGGTTGCCAGTGACCGTCGATTTGCGCGATCTTGCCGGCCAGGTCGATCGTCTGGCACTGGCCGCGCTCGGCCGGCGCGGCGGTGTGGTTCGGGGGTTGGGACATCATTCTCTCCGTTCAGGGGTCAATGCGTCGAGGATAGCGGGGGGCACCGCCCGGCACTGCGTGAGGCTATCGTCGCCGAGCGGCGCAAAATTCGGACTCCATGCACCTGCAACTAGACAGAAACGGCCCCAGGTACGCTCAACTCGCCCGAGCGTTGCGACAGGCGATCCTCAGCGGGCAGTTGCCGGCAGGAAGCAAGCTTCCCTCGACGCGCTCGCTGTCCGAGCAGCTCGGCCTGTCGCGCAATACCGTGCTGCGGGCCTACGAGCAATTGCGGGTCGAGCGGCTTGGCGTCATGCGAGAGGGCTCGGGCACCTACGTCGGCCAGATCAAGCCGCGCCGCGCACCCATCGTGCGTCCGTCGGCGGTGCACGCGCAGTCCGCCTACGCCGCCAGGCTGCGCGAGCTGCCGCCTTTGACGCTGTCCAGTGGCGCCTCCGACCTGCGCTACGAGCTGCAGTACGGCGCGCCCATGGTCAATACGAAGCTCGTCAGCGCATGGGGCAGGGCGCTGGCGGCTGCCGCCGCGCGCACCAACACGAGCTACCCGCATCCCCAAGGCCTGCTCGAGTTGCGCGAGTCGATCTGTCGCTTCCTGGCCACCTGGCGAGGCGTCGTGGCCAGCCCGGAGGACATCGTCATCGTGAGCGGTGCGCAGCAGGCCCTGTCCCTGGTTGCTCGCATCGTGCTCGACGAGGGCGCGACAGCCACCATCGAGGATCCGCACTACCAGCTGGCGCTGCACTGCCTGCGCGCGCATGGGGCGAAGGTGGTCGGCGTGCGCACGGACGAGGAAGGCCTGGTGGTCGGCGACCTGCCGGCCGCTGCCCGGCTCGTCCATGTGACGCCGTCGCATCAATTCCCTTCGGGCGTCGCCATGTCTCCGACGCGGCGGCAGCAGCTGCTCGAATTCGCCGAGAAGAACTCCTGCTGGATCTTCGAGGACGACTACGACGGCGAGCTGAGCTACAGCGCGAGGCCGGTGGCGACGCTGCGATCGATGGATGCCCGCGATCGCGTGATCCATGTCGGCAGCTTCTCGAAGGCGATGTTTCCCTCGCTTCGCATGGCCTATGTGGTATGCCCCCGGGGCCTGCGCGCCGACCTCGTACGGGCGAAGGCCATGGACGACCTTGGTTGTCCGGCCATCGAGCAGGCGGCGATGCGAGCGCTGTTCGAGCGCGGTTCGCTCGAACGTCACCTCCGGGCTTCCGTCGTCGAGCTTCGAAGACGACGATCCGCGCTGCTGGAGGGGCTCGCGCAGCATGCGCCCGATCGTATTCAGGTCATCGACACGCAATTGGGCATGCATGTTGTCGGCTGGCTCCCAGGCTTCGATGGACCGAGCCTGGATCGCCTGATCGAGTCGGCCCGCCGTCGGGGTCTCGGGTTGCATTCGATCCTGCCGTATTACCAGGTTCCGCCGCCGCAGCCGGGCCTTCTGCTCGGTTTCGCGAGCCTGTTTCCACGCCAGATTGATGCCGCCACGAAGGTCCTCGGCGAGTGTCTACGGGACACGCGTTGACTCGCTGTCATGCCAGCAGGGCGACGTTCGCGGTCATTGCCTTCGGGATGTTCTGGATCGGGTCGTAGAAAAAGGTCTCCTCTGCGATTCGCTCGCCTTCCCAGCGTTGCAACGCGATCTCGTCCATCCGCGTCATCGTGCCGTCCGGCCAGTGGAATTCGAAGACCCAGCGGATCGCGAGGTGGTCGCCGGCCTGAAAGATCGGCGGCACGCAGCGCGAGGTGATCGCCGTGGCCCGCGCAAGCAACGCGCGCTCCCTTGCGACCTGCATGTCGCGCCCGTGCCTCGGTTCGGACAGGTTCTCGCGAATGACGCAGTCCTGCGCATAGAACTCAAGAACGGCTTCCTCATGCGCGTTCGATTCGACGCGTGTGATAAAGCGATGGATGGTTTCCTTCGTTGGCATTCGGGCTCTCCTGGTGGTCGCACGCCGGTCGTGCATGCCCGCAGCTTATGGGCGGGGTGATTCGTGAACGGATCCAGCGCGCGGCGGACCGCAGGTACCACTTTCCAGCACCGACTCGCGCCGCAGCGACACGACGCTGAACAAGCCGTCGTTGGGTGTTCCCCGCCCCTTCGGCACACCCGGCAGGCGCCGGCAAGTCGCCCCAAGCCTCGCGAGACCCTCGACGTCGAAAATTCGAAGTTGGGCTAGCGTAAGCGCCTTGCTTGGTCGACCCGCTGGTGTTGCGCGGCGATGTGGCCAGCGGCGATTGCAGCAGCGGCCAGCAGAACCAGGCCGAACGCCAAGGTGCCTGCCTGCAGGCCAATCGCGTCGATCACGAAACCGATCGACAGTGGCAGCGCGCCGGCGACGACGTACGCACCCATGTTGAGCAACGAGATGGCCTCGGCGCGATGGGCATCAGGAACATGCAGGCTCAGCAGCGTCAGGCCACCGAGTTGGCCGAGACCCTGGCCGGCGCCTGCACAGAGAGCGCCGAGAAGCAACAGGACAGGATTCGCCAGTTGTACGGCTCCGATCAGCAGGGCCATCGAGGTCGCGGTCGCAGCGCAACCGACCAGGAAGATGTTGCGCACATGCCAGCGCCTGGTCGCGAACTGCACCCCGGTCGCGGTCAGGAACATCGCACAGGCCATCGAGCCGGCGATCAACGGACTGTTCTGGTGCAGCAGGCGGGAAAGCAGCGAAGGACCCAGCGCGAGCACGAACGACGTCGACGCCAGACCGGGCGCAAAGACCGCGATACCCTGCATCAGTCGGCCACGATTGCTTCGGTGGATCGAAGGCAAGTGCAGCCTGTGCTGCGCGCCTTCCTTGAGGTGTGGCACGCGGCGCAAGAGCGGCATCTTCCAAACGATGGTCATCGCACCGAGCAGCACGATCGCTTCGATGCTGAAGATCCAGGGGGCCGGGTCCGCGCCCTGTCCGCTGAAGCCCGCCGACACGATCCCGGCCAGCAGGGGGCCCGCCCCCGCGCCGAACACCATGCACACCGAGGACGCCAGCGAAGCGAGCTTCCGATTCTCGGGGCCACCCACGTCGATCACTGCCGCCATGCCGGCGGAGACGATCACGCCCACGGCGACGCCGGTGAGCAAGCGCGCCACGATCAGCCAGGCAACGGAAGGCGCCAGCGCAAACAGACCGCAGGCGACCAGCGCGAGGACGAGTGCAGGCAGGATGACGGGCTTGCGGCCGAAGCGATCGGAGAGTTGGCCGGCGAACGGCAAGGTGCCCAACAGGCCACCGATGTATGCCGCGAAGATCGAGGTCAGCATGCCGGCAGAGAAGCCGAACCTGTGCTGCCAGCGAACATAGAGCGGCGTGGCCGAGTTGGACAACACGAAAACTGCCGTGATGACAGCCGCGCCGAGCCAGATCCAGTGGGTCTCGTTCTGGCGTTTGGTGTCCATCGTGGCGATCGCGATCGACAGGCTGGGCTGCGTTGTGGAGTTCACGGCGGATCCTTGATGTTCGGTGTGAACGAACTGTCGCCCCGCGTGGCCCTATTGATAATCCGTCAGAAGCTGCACAAGCCTTTAAGAGTTTCTACAGAATCACTTCGTCACTACGTTGTCGGCGCAACAATCCGAGACTCAGCTCACGTTTCAACTCTTCACAACTCGATCGGGTAGAACACATGCATCAGGAGAGTCTCGACGGGCTTGTGGCCTTCGTCTGCGTCGCTGAGGCGAAGGGCTTCTCGCCAGCTGCTGCGCGAATGGGCCTGACACCATCGGCCGTCAGCCAGACTATCCGCCAGCTCGAGACGCGCCTGGGCGTCGCGCTCTTCAACCGCACGACCCGCAGCGTCAGTCTGACGGAGGCCGGGCAACGCTTTCTGGAGCGCGTTCGACCTGCGGTCGCGGAGCTCAACGAGGCAAGCGATGTCCTTGGCAACACCAACGCCAGACCCACCGGAGTGCTGCGTCTCAATGTGCCGCGGATCGGCTACACGCTCGCGCTGCAGCCGATCCTGGAGCGCTTCATGGCGGCCTATCCGGAGATATCGCTCGAACTGGCGATCGACAGCTCGTTCGTGGACATCGTCAGCGGTGGGTTCGACGCCGGCATTCGTTTCAACGATTTCGTCGAGCGGGACATGGTGGGCGTGGAAGTCGGGCGGCCAATGAAGTCACGCGTGGTCGCCGTACCCGCCTACTGGGCGGCCCACGGAATGCCGGAGCATCCACGTGACCTGCTGCGGCACAACTGCATCCAGTTTCGTCGCAAGACCATTGGCACGACGGTCCGGTGGGATTTCCGCAGGGGCGATGAAAAGCTGAGCATCGCTATTGCGGGGCGGCTCGTTGTCGATGACGCCATGACGATCTTGCGCAGTGCTCTCGATGGCATCGGCGTGGCTTACATGAACAGCGGCTATGTCGATCAGCTTCTCGCCGATGGAAGCTTGCGGGAAGCCCTGGGCGACTGGGCGCCCACGCTGCCTGGATTGACGCTCTACTATCCCGCACGTCGAACAGTGTCCCCGAAGTTGCGTGCCTTGATCGACTTCCTGCGAGAAGCTGCCTAGCTGCGACTCCTCAACGCACTGATGTCTTCAGGCATCAGTGCGGCGACGGCCACCGACTCTTGTTGCAGGAGCCGTTCCGACCGCAGCGATCAGAACTACCAGCGTCATCCACTTGCGGCGCATATTGACTTCCAAAATCGACCTGTTGTCGAGTGCGCGAACTTCGGCGATCCGTGGCTCGGTCAGCCAGAGCGCATCGGCCCACCGCGACCGGTACGTCAACGAGCTTCGAGGTCGACGCGTTCTGGTGGAGTCGTCATAACGCCGGGAGGCCCGCCTTGTCCATCAGCCGCATTGTCCTGTCAGGGACCTGTTTTTTCTGGCTCGCGTCGGGTTGCGCCTTGGGGGCCGAACAGAACGCGACTTGCAAGAATGCGCCAGGCGACTCAACGCGGATTCAGGCAGTGATCGACGGCAGTTCGACCGGCGACGCCATCCACATCCATGGCATGTGCCAGGTGTCGAGCACCATCGTGCTGCTGGGCGACCGCAGCTATCTCGGAGACAGCCGCACGGGCACCGTGCTGGCAGCCACTTCGAGCAAGCTCGCGGCTGTGATGGCATCGGACTCCTGGGCCAACGACACGCCGTGGACCGGCGGCCCGGTTCGCGTGGCCCATCTCACCATCCAAGGGACGGGTAAGTCCGGATCGATGGCCGGCGTGCTGATCCGCTCATGGCAATCGGTGCTCGAGGACCTGCAGGTGCTGGACATGCCGGGCGACGGCATTCGCATCACCAACCTGTCGCGCAACGGCGTCGCGCTCAGCACCACCCAGGTGAATGGTCACATCGACGATGTCTTCGTCTCGAATTCCGGTGGCGACGGCATCCGCGTGCAGGACAGCGGGAACAGCATCACGGACTGGAGCCTGCTCGACTCCTGGGTTGCGAACTCCGCCGGCGGCGCCATCGCCCTGGACAATGCCGCAGGCTGGACGCTGCGCGGCAACCACGTCTACGGAGTAGGTAGCCACGCCATCAGGGCCGACCGCTGCTACGCCACGACCATCGACGGCAACTACGTCGAGGACTTTGGCAGCACTTCCGCCGGCGGAGCCGTGTACGGAATCCGATGCACCGTGCAGGGCGGGGACGCCTCGGTGATCAGCGGCAACAAGGTCTTCAATGGCGCCCATCCGGTCGGTGCGACAGGCCCCTTCGTCTATATCGGTGTTTCGGCGGTGAACTATGGCGTCGGCGAGATCACCGTCACCGGCAATGTCATTCGCGGCGTAAACAGTGGCGCCGACACCGGCCTCTCGTTCAGCGCCGAAGGTGGACAAGGGTTGCTGCTCGAGTCAGCGAGCAACAACGTGCAGGCGGTGACGACGCCGCGCTTGCTCGGCCGAAGCGTATCCTTGGTGCACAGCTACTGACGTTGCTCTGAAGCGGGGCGACAGGTCAATTCGAACACGGCGGGATATTAGCCTGGAGACCGCTCAGGTCTTCAAGCTCTTCGGCAGCACGATCCCGCCGGCCGCTGTCGAGCGGACGCCCATGCGCAAGCGTGGCTCGGGACGCATCTGCAAAAAGTCATTGACGGCAAGGGACAAGCAGCGGAAGCCCGCGTTGGCCCCTGGAGGTCGATTCTCCGGATCAGCGGACGCCCGCGCGGGCAGCTATTGGTATTTCCGTTCGATCATCGCATTCGTTCCGTCGCGATCCATCTCCTTCAAGATGCGATTGAATCTCTCGGCACGCTCTGCTGTCATGCCTCGATTGCACGCGATGTACAACTCGGAAAGCTCAAACTTGAACAACGGAACAATCTGCCCGGTCAAGCCAGCCTTGCCGATCATGTACTTGCCGAGCAATTCTCCGGTCGCCCAATAGTCGATGCGATGATTGACGAGCTTCGGTATGTTTTGGGCTTCGTTGTTGGACAAGTCCACCCTGTATCCGTGCAGGCTCAAGTACTCCCCGGTTGCAGCGCCGAGGTAGCTACCGATCGTGAACGGACGCACCTCTTCGAGTGTCTTCGGCCTCCGGGCATCGGAGGCGCTGGCAAAAATCGCCCAGTCGCTGCGCGCCAAAGGGCCGATCCAGGTGAACATGGCTTCGCGTTCCGGCGTCCTGCTAGTCGAGAACACGCAGGTTTCGTCGAGCTTCAAGGCCATCTCGTAGGCGCGCGACCACGGATAGGACGTGATCGTGAAAGGCTCGTTCGCCCGACGAAGCATCTCGACCACCTTGTCGACCGCGATGCCCGTCGGTCGCCCAGTTTGCATATCTGTCATGTTGAACGGCGGATACTCCTCAGTGGTCAACGTCAGCGTGGCGCCCGATGTGCTGACGCCGGCGAGCGCTGAAGCGGCCACAAGAACCAAGCGTGACAACATCGAAGCTCCTCTGAAAGGTGCGCGCTAGAGGAACCATCGTCTCATTCCCGACGCGCCGACTCCGCCAGTGTAGGCCTCCTGCCTTCACGCTTCATCCTCGACTTCCCCTCCAGGCGACCAACCCATCCAAGACAAACATCGTTCGCACCGATCCGCATACCTGCCCTGAGGGCGGGACCGCCAACGCCGTCGACCACGCACCGGTCTTGGCAGCTCTCGTCTCACGAGACATCGCCGCTGACGACAGCCGCCCGGAACCTGCGCCGCCCTAGTAGCTGTGCCATGATCGGTCGAGCTGCATCCCTAGTCAGGCTAGCCTTCCGCCATGCGAACCACCTGCTCCGTTTCATGGTTGATTCGGCGCTACGCTGCCCCAGTGCGTGCTCGCGAGCGACGGCTCGCGAGGCGCTCGCCCTGAACCGATCAGAAGCGACCACTGCCATGCCGTTTCGCATCCGCCTGATTCTGCGGTCGTGCAGCTTGCAGACCAAGCTGATGCTTGCGCTGGCTTCGTTGGTGGCGCTCGTCACGGCTTGCGGCGCATATGTGCTGATCGAGCGAGAGCACGACCGCGGGGTACAGGAGCTGGAGGGCCGCGCCGCGCGCATCGCCGACCTTTACAGCCGCTCCCTTGCCTATCCGCTCTGGAACCTCGATCGCGCTGCGATCGACAGCCAGCTCGCCGCGTTGGCGCCCAATCCGGAGGTCGCACAGTTGCGCGTCACGGGACTCAGTCTAGGCATGATTTCCGATGTGACCAAGCTGCACGGCGCCGACCTGGACAACGCCGTCGCGCGCGTCCAGCCCATCGAATATTCGCCCCCGGGCACATCCTCGCCGCAGAAGATCGGCGAAGTCCGCGTTGTGCTGACCCGGGCGCGGGTCGAGCTTGCCACCGCCGCGGCCCGTACCGGGATCTTGTTGTTGGCCACGGCCATCATCGTCGCGCTTTATGCGGCGACCTTCATCCTGCTCAGGCGCATGGTGAGCGTCCCCGCCCGTCGGCTGGAGGAGATGGTTGACCGCGTCGCGAGCGGCGATCTGAACGCCCGGTGCACCATCGAGTCCGGCGACGAATTGGGCCGCCTGACCGCGCGCGTCAACTCGATGGCGGACCGACTGCGCGAATCCGCCAAGCGCCTGTCCGAAAGCGAGGCGACCTATCGAGGAATCTTCGAGAATTCGCTGGAAGGCATCTTTCGCCTAGATCGCTCGGGCCACTTGCATGACGCGAACCCGGCATTGGCCCGCTTGATGGGCTATGCCACGCCGGTCGAGCTGATGGCGGCGCTGAACGGGGACGGCAACGGTGCGCCCGAGTCGACACTCGGTCGCCAACGCCTGTTCGAGCCAGCGCTGATCGACCTGCTGTTCGCTGCCCTGGAACGCGACGGAGAGATCGCCGGGATGGAACTGCAATTGACGCGGAAAGACGGCACGCCTATCTGGGTGCAGCTCAACGCGCGCAAGCCGATCGGCGCCGAGGCGACCGGCAAACAAGCTGCCGGGTTCGACGGGCTGATTACAGATATCACATCGCGCAAACAGGCACTGGAGGAGTTGCGCAGTCATCGCGATCAACTGGAGGAGGCCGTTCGCGAGCGCACCGCGCAGCTCGAAGACGCGCTGAATCGAGCGGAGATCGCGAATCAGGCGAAGAGCGAATTCCTCGCCAACATGAGCCATGAGATCCGCACACCGATGAACGCAATCCTGGGGATGTCGCACCTGGCGTTGGAGAGCGGTCTCAACACCCAGCAGTTCGACTACGTGCAAAAGGTGCATCGCGCAGCCGGCTCTCTACTGGGCATCATCAATGACATCCTCGACCTCTCCAAGATCGAGGCGGGCCATCTCGCCATGGAACGCGTCCCGTTCGAACTCAGCGACATTCTCGATGACATGGCTACACAAGTGGGCATGAAGGCCGCCGAGAGGGGACTCGAGCTCGTGTTCGCCCTCTCCCCACAGCTTCCCACAACGCTCGAGGGCGATCCAATGCGGCTCGGGCAGGTGTTGCTAAACCTCGGGAACAACGCGGTGAAGTTCACCGAGCGGGGACGAATAGTTGTCAAGGTCGAGGAAATCGAGCGCGACGCTGCGACCGTGCTGTTGAGATTCGAGGTGCGCGACTCCGGCATCGGCATCTCGCCCGAACAACAGCGGCACCTGTTCCAGCCTTTCTCTCAGGCCGACACCTCGACCAGCCGACGCTATGGCGGCACGGGCCTTGGACTGGTCATCAGCCGAAATCTCGTGCACTTGATGGGCGGCGAGATCGGACTGGACAGCGCGCTTGGAAGCGGCAGCAGCTTCTACTTCACGGGGCGCTTCAGCTGGCACGAACACGCCCCGCCGCGCCAGACGGAACAGGGCGAACCGCGCACGGGAGGCGGCGACGGTGCGCCCGGCGATCCCCGCACTTGCCTTGTCGGGGCCCGCATCTTGCTGGTCGAGGACAACCCGATCAATCAGGAGATTGCTCGTCACATATTGAGCCGCGCCGGCCTGGCGCTGCGCACGGCGGACAATGGCCAAGAGGCGTTGGACTGGCTCGAGCGCGAATCCTTCGACCTCGTGCTGATGGATTGCCAGATGCCGGTGATGGACGGCTATGCCGCGACGCGCGCCCTGCGGCAGAACCTGCGCTGGCGCGCGCTGCCGGTCATTGCCATGACGGCCAACGCGATGGTCGGCGACAGGGAGAAGGTCCTGGCTGCTGGCATGAACGACCACATCGCCAAGCCGATCGATATCGAAGAGATGTTCGCCACGCTTGCCCGCTGGATCCGCCCCGCTAAGGGTGGCGCGTCCGGATCGGCCGGTCAGGAAAACGGATGTCCATGAGCAGCGTCACTGTGCAGGCCGTGCTCTATCGATGGGTGGCCTTTCAAGCACTGCCTCGACTTGCTTCACAAGCACTGGCTGAAAAAAACCGAGACATCCCAACCGGAAGGGCGGAGACGTTCCTCGGAGGAATCCTTTCCAGAATTCGGACATCAATCCTCCCGTTTGGCTGCTCCGAACCGGACACTCGCGAACGTCAGTTCCTGGCGGCGGATTCAACCGGTCGATGCAACACTCCTGCCGCCTACTCGGTGGCTAGTGTGTTGCATCGACCGGTTGAATCCGCCCTCTACTTCAGCCAAGCAGTGCTTCCGCATGCACGGAATCTTGACGTAGGGCTCGAAGTCAGGACCCAAGTCGAGGACATCGCTCCGAAGCGAAGGCGTCGAGGCCCTTTGCGTCCAGGTGAACGGATACAAGCCAGAGTCCGGATTGAAGGTGCGACAGCGACTCCTGCTCTATGGCTACACAATCAATCGCGCCAAAATGGAGTGGCGCTATGTTCCAAAGGAGCTTCACACCGCGACGGATGAGACGCTGGTTCAGCGCTGCATCCTGCCCCTGCACTTCAAGAAGAACATCAGCTGAGTCGAAGTCACCGCTTCAAACGCTCCTGGGCACGCGCGATGTCCAGTGTTGTCTTCTCGATCGCCTGTTGGTCTTCGAGCATCCGCTGGGCTCTGTACGCCTTGGCTTCGTCCATCAGTCACCGCGATCTCCTTATCGCGTCGCACATCCTGCTCATCTTGTCCAAAAGGGGCGGCCAGCTTGACGTTCAGAGAGCCCTTGGGATCATTCCCGGGGATCGCGTCCGCGACTTCGACAGATTTCCCGGCCTGATTCCATACCTGCGCCTTCATCGACAGATTCATTCTGAAACGCTTGGCGAGGCCAGCCAGGTTCTAGGCTAGCTTTCGTCTAGCGTGCTATGCCACGTAGGTCGGCGCGGCGCCGAGGGTCGCCTGGATTCTTGGCTCGCAGATGCCGCGGATGATCGCCAGCGTGACGTCGCCGGATTCGGCGCGCAGCTTGGTGTTGCCGGGCAGTACGGTCCCCGCCAGGAGCTGGGTAACCAAACCAATGGACTTGGCATCCTGGCCGGCAAGCCCCGGAAAGCCAGCGCGGCTGAAGGTGGCGAAGGACGCGACCGTGCTGACGGATTTGACGTTGCCGTTGGTGTATCCCTTGTGGGTCGCCTTCATCGCTGCGCACCAGATCAGGAGGAAGGATAGCCCGCCCCCTTGATATGGGGGCTCCAGGGCGATGTCATCGAACTCCACGGCCTGGGTCTTGATGCCCTTGACCGAGCAACAGCCGGCGGTGGCCCGCGCCTTGAATTCGATGTGGCCCGCGGTCGCGCCGCCGCATGTGAGGGCGATCCGGTAGACCTTGACCGTCCCCAGCCTGTCAGTGCCGCTCAACTTGGTGAGGGTCGACCTGAATTGGCGACCGTTGTAAGCGCCTGCTGTTGCAGTCATCTGGAGCATGGCATCCCCGTGTCTTTGATTGGAACTGTCAGTATCCGGCGCAGTCTCTAGTGACGCCATCACAGGACATTACACGGGCCGCCGCCAAGAAAGCTGCGAGGAAAGGACCCTTGTCCGGTGGGACTGCGGACTCCCGACGGTCGCGGATAACTCGGGGACTTCGGCGACCTACCCGCCTGGACAACTCGTAAGCCGGACAGATGGAAACATGCGCGATGGCGTGGAATGGCTGCCACCTTGCGACGATGCCTGTTTCAACATTCCCGCACGGCACAACTGATCGGCTCGACGGCCTTGGAGGGAAAGGAGTGCACACCACTTGGCTTTTGCTTTGACGCGTGCAGCGTCCTATTTGTCCCTCGGGACGACCTCGATGCGAATCTCGCGACTGTCGATGTAGAACGGAACGTGATTGTTGTCCGCGAAAAGCAACCGCAGCGTGTGCCTTCCAGGAGGAAGATCCAGCACGGTCTCCGTCTCGCCGCCGCCAAAGTGCTTGTAGTGCTGATGCGCGAATTCGCCCGGCTTGTCGAATGGAACGGGCGCCTTGATATCGACCGGCAACGGCATGTCGATCAGGATGTGGTGATGCCCCGTATTCTTGATGGCGCCTGCCGATACGGGCGAAATGCCCATGCCTGATACGGCGAAGGCGACACGGAAGGGCGAGTGCACCTTGTCCCCATCTTTGATGTTGGTGAAGTACAGGACCTTTTCACCGGCGGGAAACGGTCGCGTCCGGTCTCCCGCACCGATGTCGCTGATCACCGAGTCGGTCATGGCCAGTTTGGGATCGACCTTCGTTGTCGTGCTCTTGGCGGATGGTGCAGTTTCCGAGGCATAAACGCAGGTGGCCGCAGCCAGCGCCAGCGGGAGGTAGCGGAGGTGGCGATGGTTCATGGAGCGGTCGTCCTCTCGGATGCTTGCGTGTCTTTTGCCGTGATCATCAAAGTCCCTTGGCGCGCCAGAAGACATACGTGGCGGTGTATCCGACGCGTTCGACCTGCCTGGCATTGCCGGCACCGCAGGCGCTGGACGGTGCGACGCCCCCTTCGGTGTCGAGCCTCTGCACGCTGGCCGTCTGCGCGAGCAGGCCCTGGCCGTCGCGCGACTTGATGGACAGCAGCAGCCACGGGATGTCGCCTTTGTCCGGCGCGGGAGCGCTCGCGCTCAGTTGGCCGACGATGGTCGCGCCATCGGTCGAGGCCCAGGACGGACCGGCGAAGTGGCGGCCGACGGTCTTGCCGGCGGCGTCCGTGAGCGTCGCCTCCGGGCTGCGGAATTGCCACGCCCAGCCGCCCGGCGCGTCGGCCTTGGCCGCGCACTCGTAGACCTGCACGCCGCTGGCATGCACCTGGATGTAGGGCTCCTGGCCCGCAGGCGCGCGCAGCGCGGCCGGCACATCCTGCGGTGCGGGAATCGCCGGCGGCGCCGTGGCGCAACCGGCCGTGGCGGCAATGACGGCGGCGGCCGTCGCGAGCGAAGCGATGCGTGTGGTCATGGCATCAGCCGCCGATCACGCCGCAGGCCACGCGGGCGCCTCCGCCGCCGAGCGCGGCCGGGTGGTCGGAGTGGTTGTCGCCGCCGGCATGCACCATCAGCGCGTGGTGGACGACGTCCGCCAGCTTGAGCCGCGGCGCCAGCACCGGTTCGCCGGCGATGCCGTCGGCCGACACGTACAGCGGCGGCAGGTCGCCGAGATGGCCGTCGCCCCAGGGCTCGCCGTGGTGCTTGCTGCCCAGGGGATCCAGGTGGCCTCCGGCCGCGCCGGCGGGCACGATCTTGCCGTCGGCTGTGCTGGCGGCGCAGGACGGGTGCTCGTGCACGTGGAAGCCGTGCAGGCCCGGCGGCAGGCCGGTCAGCGACGGATAGAACGCGAGGCCGTAGGGGGTCTCGACGATTCGCACCGTGCCGACCGCGGGGCCGGTGCCCTCGGCCTGTGCGAGGTTCAGCATCACGGTGGCTTCGGCGGCCTGGGCGCCGGACATGGCGGCGGCCAGCAAGAGGGCGAATGCGGTGATCTTAATCATGGTCTGTCCTTGGGCTGGCGATGCGCCGGCCTACCAGCCGCTCGACACGTACTTGTTGCCGTTCGCGACATAGCGGTCGATCGCGCCCTTGAGGTCACCGTACTGCGAGCAGCCCGTGCCGCACTCGGCCTGGAGCGCCGCGAGACGCGTCTGCGCCTTCGGCAAGTCGCCCTTCATCAGGTACAGCTCGCCGGAGTACTCCAGCGTGTTGCGGTGGTGCGGGTCGATGCGCAGCGCCGCGTCGTAGTACTTCTCGGACCCGGCGAGGTCGGGCGTCGCGCCCTTGCGCAGGGTGTAGCCCATCAGGTTGTTCCAGTCGGCGCTCGACGTGTCGTTGACGCGCCTGAGCTCGGCGATCGCCGCGCCCCACTGCCGTGCCTCGATCAGCTTGCGGGCGGGCGCCAGCTTGTCGGCGGACGGCGCGGCAGCGCGCGGCGCCGGCGGCTCCTGGGTGTCGGCCGAATGGGCGGCCTGCAGGGTGAGCGAGACGGCGGAGAGCACGAGGAGGTGTGACAGCTTCATGATGTTTCCTTGTCGGTGAAGGGAGTGATGCCTGCTTGGGTACTCACTTACGGGGCCGACCCCGAAACGGATCACGTCGCGCTCGAATATTTACAAATTCGTTCGCGCCGGGGCTTCGTGGGATGCCTGCAGCGCGCAGCGTGCCGCACTACCAGACCTTCGCGCAAGGCCCTTCGGCGATGAAGGGCCGGGTCGGTGCCGAGGGCACGGCGGCCGCCGTCTCGAGGCTCAGGCCGAGGTGCGTCATGCGGCCCAGCAGCGTCTCCGCCTGCGTGGGCAAGGCTACCTCCGTCGTCGAGCCGGCCGCCGTCCAGTCGCCGATACGATGCGGCGTGGAGTCGGTGTCGCTCCAGGCCCAGATCGTCAAGGCCTGCCCCGGCGCGGGCGCGACCGGGCGCAAGAGGCGCACGGTCAGTACGAGGCCATGCCGGCGCGCGCTGGTGGCCAGCAGCGGGCGGCCTTGCGGATCCTGCAGCACGCCGACATAGCTTGCCGGCGCGGCGCCCGACAAGGGCTCCATGCCAAAGGTCTGCGGACGCCAGGCCAGCGTGGCCCACAGCAGCGATGCGCCCGCAACCAGCGCGAGGGGCCAGCGCAGCCACCCGGCGCCCGAGGACGCGCCGCGCGATGCGCCCGCAGCTGCGCGCGCGGGGGCTTCGCGTTCGAACAGCCGTTGCTGCACGGCGTCCCAGACGCGTGCCCGCGGCGCCGGCGAGCCGGGCGCGCCTTCTTCGAGCGTGCTCAGCAAGCCCTGCCACTCGGCCACGGCCCGCGCCGCATCCGCGGAGCTCGCGACGACGCGCGCGAAGCGGCGAGCCGCACGCGGCGAGAGCGTTCCCAGCGCGTGCGCCCGCGCCAGCGCGTCGAGCCGTTCGGGTCGGAGGTAATTCATGACGCGACCACTCCGCGCCCTTGCAGGCATGCCTTGAGATAGTCCAGCCCGCGGCGAACCCAGGCCTTGGTGGTCCCGAGCGGCGCCTCCAGCGCCTGCGCGGCCTCGACGTGCGTCAGGCCCTGGTAGTAGACGAGCGCCAGCGCCTGCCGCTGGGCCGCCGTCAGCTGCCCCATGCACTCCTGGACGCCGGTCTGGTGGATCGCGGCGTCCAGCCATTGCTCGGGACCGGCGCCGGGCGTGGCCAGCGATTCGAGCGCGGCGTCGCCGCCGCCGTCCCCGTGCGGGTTGATCAGCGAGTTCGCGCGCGACCGTCGCAGGTCGATGGCGCGGTTGCGCACGATGTTGATCAGCCAGGTCATCGGCAGCCCGAGGCGCGCGTCGTAGAGCCCGGCCGAATGCCAGACCTTGACGAACGCATCCTGCAGCACCTCTTCGGCAAGGTCGCGGTGTTGCAGCACGCGCCAGGCGATGGCCATCAGGTAGGTCGATGTTGCCCGATACAGCTGTTCGAACGCACGCCGATCGCCCAGCGCGACCCACGAGAGCCAGCGCGCCAGGTCTTCGTTATCGGGTTGATCCGTTCGACGCGCCATGGGCGTTGCCTTGTGCTGGGAGCCGTTCGACGAATGGCCGTGCGATCCGCACGGCAACTGCCGCGTGATCTTACGTCCGGCGTGTGACCGTTTCAGCGTGCCGCGGCGCTCGCCCGGCGACGGGCGACGAACCCGAGCAGCCCCAGCCCCGAGGCCAGGAGGGCGACGTTGGCGGGCTCCGGCACCACCGACACGCCGATGTTCGCATCGGGCGCGAAGTCGGCGTTGCGCGGCAGGCCGGCAATCGTGGAGTCGATGGACCACAGCGCCCACGTGTAGTCCGCGTCGGCGAGGCCGTGCGATGGCAGCAGCGACGCCGGCACCGTCGCGAAGATCTCGTCGCCGACGATCCGGGTGTCCACAGCCTTCGTGCCGACCGCGCCGGTGCCGTTCGATTTCAGCACTGCGGTGGCATTGAACGCCACCCCGGGCTCGCCGATCGACGTGAACGGCGTGGCTGCAGCGCCGCCGGTGTCGAAGCCGAAGACGTAGGCTGCGCCGCTGACGCCGGCGATCGGGCCTGCCGTGGTGGCCTGCAGCCGGAAGTCGTCGTGCACGGGGTCGAAAGCCACGTCGGCCGACAGGATGTCGAGCGCAGCGCTGTGCTTGCCGGCGAAGCTGGGAAGGAAATCGCCTCGAGGATCGGTGACGGCATGCGCATTGGCGGCGAGGCCGATCACGGCGATAGCGACGAAGTTGGGGCGAAGAAGGTGTTTCATGGTGTCCGCGTCTGAAGTGTCGATTCCGGCCGGAGCCGGGGGGCTCGAACCGCCCGAGGCGATCGATTGCTGACACATACGGGGTAGGCGCCGCGGCGGACGCACTCTCAGGAAAAGAATTCCGGCGCCTTCCGTCGGATGCGGAATATCGAGTGGCCCTACCAACCGATGCCGACGATCAGCCGCTGGGGGTTGTTGCAGCCGATGTCGGAAGAGTAGCCGCCGACATCGTCGTAGGAGAAGCCATAGGCCAGCGCGCCGATGCCGTGCGTATGCCAGTACTGGGCGTAGTAGTTGGCCGGCGCGGCGGGATAGAACGAGCTGGCGGGCACGGTGCTCCAGAAGTTGGAGTTGACCAGCGTCCCGTCGCTCTTGAAGGTGCCGGCCCTTTCCGCGACATGCCGCTCCACCGCGGCCACCAGGTCGGGCCGGGAGCCGTCGGCGAACTTGAGGTAGGCGGTGGGCTTGGGCACGACCGCGGGATCGATCCCGTTGGCCGTCCACACCTGGTCGATGTAGGCGTCGTAGTACGCCGCGTCCGCGCCGCCCGCCTGGAAGTTGGTCGCGGTCCCTGGCTCGACGATGCGGTAGGGCGCGAACTGGGTGCCCGTCGACCGGTATGGCGACGGCACCTCGGCGAGGTACTTCTGGAACGTGATCGAGCGATCCTCGAGGAAAGTGCCGTAGTCTTCGCCGCGGACGAGGTCGGTACCGTCCGTGCATTGCAGGCGGATCGCCAGCTTGATGCCGAAGGCGTCGACGCGGGTCGTGTCGCCGTTGAAGTTCCAGGGCTGCGACGCGCTGGAGCGCCCGAGGTTGAACTCGATGAAGTCGTAGTAGCTGGTCGGCCCCTGCGTGGCCGCCGCGACATTGGGCGCGATGTAGAAGTACATGCGCGTCGAGTTGATGCCCGGTGAATCGAAGGTCGATTGCTCGGCCAGCGAATGAGTCTCGTTGATCGTCGCCCCCGTCGCCGACGTCCCGTGGATCTGCCAGAACACCTGGCTGTCGGGATACTTGCCGTTGGTCGCGTTGACGAACTTCAGCGTCATCACCTGCGTCGCTGCCGGGATGCTCGCGATGTTTCCCCAGAACGCATCGGGTGGGGCGCCGTTGGCATTCGGATTGAGATGGAGCTTGGCCGACGTCGAGTTCGTCGTTCCCGCGCTGTCGGAGACGGCGACGGTGTAGGCCGACTCGGCATCTCCGGCCGCCGCCGCCGGCGCGAAGTAGCTGGCGCTGGTGGCACCGGCGATCGCCACGCCATTGCGAGACCATTGATAGCTCGTGGCCGACGGTGCGGACACCGCGAAGAATGCGCGCTGCCCCAGCGAGACCGTCTGGTCGGCGGGTTCCGTGGCGATGGCGGGCCCAGGTCCCGAGGGCGCGGGTGCCGGGCTGGGCGGCGCCGGTGTCGGTGCTGGTGTCGGCGCCGTGGGCGCCCCGGGATTGCCGCTGCCGGAGCCGCCGCCGCAGGCGACGAGCAGGAACAGCAGCGGAAGCACGGCCGCGCCAGTGCGCGCGTCCGCCAGAACATCTCGTTTGGTCGTCATGATTCGTCCTTCTTCATTTCCGTTTCGTTGACTTTCCGGTCGACACCGACGCGGGCCGCGCCAGCAGGTTCCGCAAGGCCTGCGGCGACGCCTGCTGCGTGCCGCTGACGCACAACGCCCATCCCGGCGAGTTGTCGACGATCTGCGACGACGACACGCCGGCGGACGAAACGAAGTACGCCCGCGTCGAATCGCCGGCCACGCCGGTGGACGTCCACGTCGTCCACGGATTCGGGAAGGCGCACGACGCGTAGTTGTTGCTGGCGATCGTCTGTGCTTCGGTCTGCGTCGGCAGGCGCATGCCCACCGAGGTGCAGTACTGCGCCGCGATCGGTTGCGTGAACTGCGCGCCCTGCGTCGGAAACGTGGTGACGTACTGCTGCCAGGTCAACTTGGTGACGTTGTCCACCACGGTCGGCACGAACGGGCCCGAGGGCAGGCCGGCGATCGTCGAGTTGTACGTGCCCGGCTGCGCCGGCACCGTCGTGTAGCGCTCGCCGCTGCCGCCGCACTGCGGCACGTCGAACACCTGGAACTCGTACATCGAGTAGCCGAAGGTCGTCGCGCGCGCCGTGCCCAGCATGCGCACGTAGCGCGAACTGGTGGTGGGGAAGTTGACCGTCTCGGTGCCGCCCTTGCCCGCGACGGTCTGGATCGTCGTCCAGGCGTTGTTGTCGGGCGAGGTCTGGACCTGGTACGCCGATGCGTACGCGTTCTCCCAGGTGAACACCACGCGGTCGAAGGTCTTGACCGCGCCCATGTCGGCGGCGATCCACTGCGGGTCGACGCCTTGCAGGGACTCCCACCGGTTGGCCGTGCCGAGGTCGCCGTCGAAGGCGTACTTCGGGGCGTTGCCGCCGTTCTGGCTGCTTGCCGACGGGATCGCGTTGAGCGCGAGGTCGGGCCCGTTGCCGCCGCTGACGGTGACCACCGCGGCGTTGCTGGGCACCGAGCCCGATCCGTTGGTGACCGTCACCGTGTAGGTGCCGGCGTCGCTGGTCTGCGCCGCCGCGATGGTGAACGTCGCCGAATCGGTGCCGACGTTGGCGGTGCCGTTCAGCTGCCACTGGTAGTGCAGCGGGCCGGAGCCGGCGGCCACCACCGACAGCGTCACCGACTGCCCCGCCGACACCGCCGCGCCCGCCGGCTGCGTGACGATCGTTGGCGCGGTGCCCGCCGTCACCGTCAGGCTGGCGGTGGATGACGTGACCGTGCCGGCGCTGTTGTTGATGACGACGTCGTAGGTGCTGCCGCTGTCCGTGGTCTGCACGACCGGCGTCGTGTAGATCGCCGCGTTGGCGCCTGCGATGTTGACGTTGTTCTTCTGCCATTGGTACGTCAGCAGCGGCGAGCCGTTGGCTGCAACGCTGAACTGCGCGGTGCCGCCGGCCGCCACGGTCTGCGCGACCGGTGCGGTGACGATCGTGGGCACGCTCGGCTGCACGACCTGGATCGTCGCGCTCGCCGAAGTCACGCTGGTGGAGCCGCTGGTGACGACCACCGCATAGCTCGCGCCGTTGTCGCCGCTGGTCGTGACCGGCGTGGTGTACGTGAAGCCGTTGGCTCCTGCGATCGGCGTCGAGCCCTTCATCCACTGGAACGTGACCGCCCCGGTGCTCGACGCCAGCACGCTGAACTGCGCCGACTGTCCCACCGTGACGACCTGGCTGGACGGCGGCATCACGATGCTCAGGCCGCTCGTCTGAGCGGGCACGTTGAGCTGGGTTCCGGTGGCGGACGGCCCGCTGGCGGCGACGACATTGAAGGTCGTCGATCCGCTCTTGAGGCCCGGCGCGCTCGCCGTCACGGTGACGGTTCCCGGCGTGAACTGCGCGCGCACCGCGACCTTCGCGAGACCGCCCTCGGCGGACAGGTTCGGGTCGCCTGGCGCGTGGTATCCCTGCGCAAGATAGTTGCCTGGCACGCCGTTGGCGTCGTTGCGCGGCGTCTGACCGAGGTTGAAGGTCACGTAGCTGTCGGTACCGCCGCGATAGGTGCCGGGGCCGCTGACCGCGAACGTGAGGATGTTGTTGGCGGTCGGAACGCGGTTGCCGGCGGAGTCGACAATCGTGGCGGTAACGAACGCGGCGTCGGTGCCGTTGGCCGTGACCTGGAAGGCTTGGCCATTCGGGCGCACGACCTCCGGCGTCACCGACAGCACGATGTGATCAGCGGCGCCGGCGGTAACCTGCGTGTCGGCCACGGCGTTGCCGGAGGCGTCGTTGACCACGCGGCTGCTCGAGTCCAGGCACTGTGCGGTGAGCGTGCCCGCGGCCCAGCTCACGTTCCAGTGTGCCTGGCGCGGCAGCGAGACCGTGGTCGGGCCCGTGTCGTTGCCGGGATCGATGTTCTGCGCATTCGGGATCTGATCGGCGCCCTGTGTCTGGCCGTTGATCAAGAGCCGCACGGCCGGGCAGTTGCTGAACGCGTTGACGGTGACGTTGCCGGTGCGGTTCCAGTGGTACGCCAGCTTGACCACGGGCTTGATCTCGTAAGGGGTCCACGCCGCCTGGTAGATGTAGTACAGCAGGCGCGGGAAGCGGTTGGCGTCGGTCATCGACGCCGAGTTGCCGCGCATCATGAACGGCTGCGTTCCCACGGTCGCGCCGAGCGCCGGCTGCGTGCCGGTGGCCAGGCCGTACGGCGGCCTGTCGGGGCCGTCGACCTGGCTGGTGATCTCGCCGGGGGTATCGGCCAGGTACCAGTGCGCCATGCCGAACACGTTCTGGCGCAGGCCCTGCGACCAGTTCCTGACCGGGTTCATCGCGAACAGCAGCTCGTAGTCGTACAGCGCGCGCTGCACGCCGTCGCCCCAGTATTCCGAGCCCCATGCCGGCGAGGTCGGGTACTGGCTCTTGACGCCGATGTCGCAACCGTCGCCGCTGCAGCCCAGGATGTCGCCGTTGGCCGGGTTGGGCGTGCGGTCGCTCTGCGCGCGCGTGTTGACCGGATCCCACACCCGCGACAGCGCCTTGAGGCTTTGCGCGAACGACGTGTCGGTGCTGCCGTTGTCGGCCTCCCACGCGAGCACCGACGGGTTGTTGCGATCGTGGACGATCATGTCCCGGTGCGTTTCCTTCTTCAGCTCCATGTCGTCGCCGTTGGCGTTGCAGCCGTTGGGACGGTTGCTGCCGGTGGCGGTGGGGCAGAGGTTGGCGAACCCGTTCTCGCCGTCGCCGCTGGGCTGGATCACCATCACGCCGAGGGCGTCGGCCGCGGCGATGAACTCCGGGCCTTCGCTCGAATGGCCCGGGCGATAGAGGCTGCCGCCGGCCGCGGCCAGCAACTGCACGTCGCGCCACTTCTGTTCCTCGGGCACGGCCGAACCGAGGGCGGGATAGTCGTAGCGCCCCGAGCCGCCCCACAGATGATGCGGATGGCCGTTGATGATCGGGAAGTTCTGGTCCCACGTGATCGTGCGGATGCCCAGCGGCGTCGACGTCGCGTCGACGACCACGCCGTTCAGGCTCACCGTGTGGATCACCGTGTACATGGCCGGCTTGCCCCAGGTGCTGTTGTTCGGGTACCAGAGCGTCGGGTTCGCGACGGTGAGCGTCTGGTCGAACGTGGCCGGCGGCGGCGCGACGGTCGGATCGGTCTTCGCCGGCGTGGCGGGCAGCGGCGCCGAGGCGACCGTCTTCGAATCCTGCGTGCTCGCGACCACGTTGCCCTGGGCGTCGACGATCTGGGTCAGCAGCGTCACGGCCTGGTCGGACGGGTATTCGTTGCGCACGTTGGTCTGCACGCGGACCACGGCCGACGTGGCGCTCGCGCTGACCGTGGACACATACGTTCCCCAGGTATTTAGCGTGGCCCAGGTGTTCTGCGGAATGTAGACCCGATCCTTGATGTACATCCATACCGGACGGAACAGCCCGCTGTCGGCCTGGCCGAAGCGGAACGCGCCGGAGAAGTCCGGGTTGTTGAAGAACGCGTCGCCGCGCGCCACCTTCACGGCCAGCACGTTGTCGCTGCCGTCGGTCTTCACGTAGGGCGTCAGGTCGACGATGAACGGCGTGAAGCCGATCACGTGCGTCGCCTGCGGGTTGATCAGACTGTTGCCGGGGATGAAGCTGCCGTTGATGTAGACCTGCGTGCCCATGTGGGCGCCTTCGAACTCGACGAAGATCTTGCGGTTGGCGTACGACGCGTCGAGCGTGAAGTGCTTGCGGTACCAGAGGATGTTGCCGGTCAGCTGGCCCTGGCCGCCGCCGGACGGCAGGTTCAGGAAGGTGTCGTTGTCGCTGGGCGACTGCGGCACGCCCACCGAGGTCCAGACCTCCTGCGTGTTGGCGGCCGAGTCGTCGTAGGACGGATTCATCGCCGTCGCGGGATCCTTGTCCTTCAGGTAGCGCCACGGCGTCGCGCCGAGGTTGATCGTCACGCGGTTGGACGGCGGGACGCTCGCGGTGGTGGCCGATCCGGTTCCTGTACCTGTACCCGTACCAGTACCTGTGCCGGTTCCCGTTCCGGTTCCCGAGCCCGATCCGCTACCGCTTCCGCCTGACGAGGAACCGCCACCGGTCGGCGGCGTGCTGCTGTCCGATCCGCCGCCTCCACCGCCTCCGCAGGCCGCGATCGACAGGGCCAGTGCGAACGCACCGAGCCAGGCAGGAAATCCGATGAACGACTTGAACTTCATGGCAATCACGCTATTCCGTTGGGGCCGCGACACGGAGATGCCGCCGGCTGAAGCGTGGTCGTGGCGCCCGGACGGACACATCGAGACACGCTTGCGACGATCCGCTACGCCGCCGCGATCGAAGCAGGCAGCCCCTCCCTGGGATGGAGGTTCGGATCACATCGGGAATAGCAGGTGCCGTGCCAATGTCGGGCAGGATTTGGAACCGATCCCAATTTGACGCGTTCCATCCTCGTCGGAGGATCGCGAGGCGGCGTTTCCAGTACTCGCCCACCGCACACTCAAATACAGCGGAAAGCCGAAATTTGTCACTTCACGGCGCGCCGCAATGTGTCGTGTCGATGGGCGCGTGACAAAACTTGTCGCGCTTCGACAGGTGGCGGACGAGGGCTCGCGGGAGGCACATTCCCGCGAGGCGGGCAACCGTTCAACTCAATGTCGAAACAGTTCGTGTGGTCAGCGCCAGTGACACAGAACTGTCACGCTGCCGCAAGTGCCAGCAAGGTCTTGGGTTCCAGGTACGCGCTCATGCCCCAGCGGCCCATTTCGCGCCCGAGTCCCGAGTACTTGAAGCCGCCGAAGGGGGCTTGCGGCTCGTGGGCCAGGGTGTTGACGAGCACGCGGCCCGCGTCGATCTGGCGTGCCACGCGCTCGCAGCGTTCCGGGCTCGTGCCCAACACCAGGGCGCTCAGGCCATAGCGTGTGTCGTTGGCAATGGCAATCGCATCAGCCTCGTCCTCGTAGGGAATGATGGTCAGCACGGGGCCGAAGATTTCCTCGCGCGCGATGCGCATCTGGTTGTTCGCGCGGGTGAAGAGGGTCGGCTTCACGAACCATCCGGCGTGCATGCCGTCGGGCCGGCCTTCACCGCCGGCCAGCAGCGCCGCCCCTTCTTCCTGTCCGATGCGGATGTAGCCCTGCACCCGCTCCCATTGCTTGCGGCTCACCATCGGGCCGATGTCGGTGTCTGCCTCGCGCGGGTCGCCGGACCGGATGTGCGAGACCGCCTCCTTCGCGATCTGCTCGAACTCGGCCAGGCGGCTTCGCGGCACGAGGATGCGCGTGCCCGCAATGCAGGCCTGGCCGCTGTTCATGAAGCCGGCGTGCAGCGCCAGCGGCATGATGGCGGCGAAGTCCGCATCGTCCAGCACCACTGTGGGCGACTTGCCGCCCAACTCCAGCGTCACGCGCTTCATCGTGGCGGCACCTGCGCTCACCAGGTGCTGACCCACGGCGGACGAGCCCGTGAACGAGATCTTCGCGACGCCGGGGTTGCGCGCGATCTCTTCGCCGACGACGTCGCCGCGGCCGTTGACGATGTTGAACACGCCCGGGGGCAGTCCGGCTTCGTGCAGCGCCTCGGCCACGATCCGCGTCTGCATCGCGCTCATCTCGCTGGGCTTGATGACCGCCGTGCAGCCCGCCGCCAGCGCGGTGGCCAGCTTGTTGCAGATGAAGCCCGCGTTGCTGTTCCACGGCGTGATCAGGCCCGCGACGCCGATGGGCGTCTGGATCACCGTGGCCGCGCCGGCCCGCTCCTCGAACGCGAAGGACTCCAGCGTGTCGATCGCCTGGGCGATGACGTCGGCCGGGTAGGTCGCCATCCAGCGCCCGCGCGCGGACGGTGCACCGTATTCCATCAGGATGGCGTCCATCAGCGCCTCCTCGCGCGCCGCGATGGCCCGGTGCATGCGCCGCAGCGCCGCGACGCGCTCCTCGCGCGTGGTGCGTGACCAGGCGGGGAAGGCGGCCTGGGCCGCCGCGATGGCTCGCTGCGCGTCCTGCGCGTCGCCCAGCCGCACCTGGCCAATGATTTCCTCGGTGCTCGGGTTATGCAGGTCGAACAATTCCTGGCCGTGCGGCGTCACGAATTCGCCGTTGATGTAGATGTGTTCAATGCGTTGCATGGTCGCTCCTTCGGGATGTGGTGCAACGAAGTCTAGGAATGGTTTATTGTTCTGATAAGCCGTCTTTTGATTGATGGCGCATCCGTAAATTCAGGACAATCAATGCACAGGACAGGAATGACCGAACTGGAAGTTGTCCTGGCTGTCGCGCGCCGCAACAGCTTTCGCGGCGCGGCGCAGGAGCTGGGCATGTCCGCCACGGCGGTGAGCAGCGCCGTGGCAGGGCTGGAGGCGCGCCTGAAGACGCGCCTGTTCAACCGCTCGACGCGCAGCGTGGCGCTCACCGATGCGGGGCAGCGCTACGTGGAGCGCATTGCGCCCGCGCTGGCCGAGATCCAGAGCGCCGGCGAAGAGGCCGGCACCGGTCCCGACGTGCCCAGCGGCACGCTGCGCATCAACGCGCCGCAGGGCGCCGCAACCCTGCTGCTGGCGCCGCTGTTCAACCCCTTCGCGCGGCGCTATCCCGACGTACGGATCGACATCGTGAGCGAGTCGCGCATGGTCGACGTCGTGGCCGGCGGGTTCGACGCCGGCATCCGCCTGGCCGAGGCCGTGCCGCAGGACATGATCGCCGTGCCGCTTTCGCGCGACATCCGGATGCTGGTGGTGGCCACGCCCGAGTACCTGGAGCGCCATGGCACGCCCCGGCATCCGCGCGATCTGCTCCAGCACCAGAGCATCGGCATGCGCATGTCGCACGGGGGCATCTACCACTGGGAACTGGAGCGCAAAGGCCAGAAGCTGCAGATGGACCTGCCGGTACGCTTCGCGCTCAATGAACTGTCGGCCATCAAGCAAGCGGTGCAGCTCGGGCTCGGCATCGGCTTCATCTCGGAATGGTTCATCGACGAAGAGCTGAAGGCCGGCACCCTGGTGCCTGTGCTGCTGCCCTGGTGCCCTTCGTTCGGCGGGCTGAGGCTCTACTACTCGGGCCATCGCCTGGTGCCTCCGCGGCTGCGTGCCCTCATCGGGCTGGTTCATGAATTGGGGCTGGCAGGCATGCCGTTGCGAGGAATTCAAGCGGGCTGATTCCAGGCTCCAATCCCTCGCGCCCTCGCGCTTCGCTTGCCTCCGGGGATCGGGGCAAGACCCATCCCTGCCGCGCGATGCTTGGCGCCCCGCATGTCAAGCAGCGCGACCCACGGTGCCGATAAATCTTCATGAGCGTCGAATGACATGTAGGCTCGATGGAGTTCCGCCACGGCCGTTCCGTCTGCCTGCCCGAACCCGGCGACACCCTGACCTTCGCGAGCCATATCCCGCACGGACGCGAGCGCCTGGTGAAGATGCTCATCCGTTGCCATTGCGCGATGATCCATCCCGAGTGATCCGGCGTCGCCGGACTCCCGGCGGTGGATCGAGTCTGAAACGAACCGATCTTTCCGATGGAGACACCGGCATGACATGTCTCGACGGGTCGCGCGTGGCGACCGACCCTTCGCAACGAGCGCACGGAGGCCTGCGATGAGCCAGGTCAGCACCGAGCGGGTCATCAGCGTCAGGCACTGGAACGAGAGCCTGTTCAGCTTCCGCTGCACCCGCGACCCCGCGCTGCGCTTCGACAGCGGGCAGTTCGTGATGCTCGGGCTGCGGGTCGAAGGCAGGCCGCTGCTGCGCGCGTACAGCATCGCCAGCGCGCACTACGAGGAACAGCTCGAGTTCTTCAGCATCAAGGTGGCCAACGGGCCGCTGACCTCCCGGCTGCAGCACCTGGCGCCGGGCGACGAACTGCTGGTGGGACGCAAGGCGCACGGCACGCTGCTGCTCGACGACCTGCTGCCGGGACGCCACCTGTACCTCTTCGGCACCGGCACCGGCCTGGCGCCGTTCCTGAGCGTCATCAAGGACCCCGCCGCCTACGAGCGCTTCGAACGGATCGTGCTGGTGCACGGGGTGCGGATGCGCAGCGAGCTGGCGTACGAGAAGACGATCGCCGAGGAACTGCCGGCCAACGAGTTCTTCGGCGAGGACGTGCGCCGCAAGCTCGTCTACTACCCCACGGTGACGCGCGAGCCGTTCCGCAATTCCGGCCGCATGACCGACCTCGTGCGCAGCGGCAAGCTCTTCGCCGACGTCGGCCTGCCGCCCCTCGATCCGCGGGTGGATCGCGCCATGGTCTGCGGCAGTCCGGCCATGCTCAAGGAGACCTGCGAGCTCCTCGACCAGGCGGGCCTCGTCGTGTCGCCGCGGCTCGGCGAGCCCGGGCACTACGTCTACGAGCGCGCGTTCGTCGAGCGCTGATACCTGGTCGAACGCGGCTTCGCCACGGTGAGGCTGCCCGTGCGCCCGAGTCGGTCCGCCGGCTCCTCATGAAGCCTGCGACACCCCGACCCCGTCGCGCCCCTGCGTCTTGACGCCATAGAGCGCCAGGTCCGCGCGCTGGATCAGCTCATGCTCGGCGCACGGCGAGCTGGTCTCGGCGATGCCGATGCTCAGCGTCATCGCCATGTCGCGCGGCAGTTCGCCGGGGCAGGTGGACATGGCGGCGCGCAGGCGTTCGCAGATCCCGTGGGCGTGGGGCAGCGGCGCCGACAGCACGAACGCGAACTCGTCGCCGCCCAGGCGGACGGGCAGGTCGGTGTGGCGGCTCAGGGCCTGCATCTCGGAGGCGACCCAGCGCAGCGCGGCGTCGCCGATGGGGTGGCCGAAGCGGTCGTTGATGGCCTTGAAGAAGTCGACGTCGATCAGCGCGAGGCAGACCGGCGTCTCGGCGCCGACGCGCGGCAGCACGCCGGCGAGGTATTCGTCGAAGCGGCGGCGGTTGGCCAGCCCGGTGAGGGCGTCGTGGCGCGCCTCGAGCTGCATGCGCTCCACCCGCTGCAGCACCTGGCGCTCGTGCAGCTCGTGGAAGCGCCGGTAGGCCGCCAGCGCCTGCACCAGCTCGCCCTGCGCCTCGTGCGCGGCGGACTTGAGGCGCCAGAGCTCCTCGACGTTGAACGCGCCGTCCTGCTGGTCGGCCATGGCCAGGCCCTGCTCGATGGCGTGCATCGCCTGCGCGGTCTCGCTCGCCTGCAGGTGGGCGCGCGCGCGGATGGCGTGGAACGCGACGACCGACAGGGCCGGGATCTCCCGCCGCGGCCGCCCGCTGCCGGCGTCGAGCTCGGCATGCGCCTGCTCCAGCTGTCCGAGGGCGACATGGGACAACGCCAGGCAATCGCTCGCCTCCTGGGCCTCGTACTGGTTGCCGCGCCGGATCCACGCCTTGGCGGCGCTCTCGGCCATCTCGACGGCTCGCTGGGCCACCGGCTTCCACGTCGCCTCGGAGGCGTTGCGCTCGCGGGCGTCGATGGCCGTGCGCGCGAGGATCCAGCTCATGTTCGAGCGCAGGCGCAGCGTGGCCGGTTCCTCGGGATGCCGCGCGGTCAGGCCGATGGCCTCGTCGAGCACCTGCATGGCCTCCGACGCCAGGCCGAAGTCCATCAACGCGATCGCGCGGATGTTGGCGGCGCGCGCCAGCAGCGACAGCTCGCCCGCGGCCCGGGCCAGGGCGTTGGCCCGGACGACGGCGTCCAGCGCGGGCGCCGACCGCCCCTGCATCACGTGGACCAGCCCGTGCACGATGAGCGCCATGGTCTGCCCGCGCACCGAGCCCACCTGGCGGAAGTGCGTCAGCGCCTCCTTGGCCACCGCCTCCGCGGCGCCGTATTGGCGGTGGAAAGCGAGCGCGCGCCCCAGCAGCGGCGACAGCCACATCAGCCGCTCTCGCTCGTCGCGCTCGCGCATCCGGCGGGCCGCTTCCTGGATCGCCGACAGCGCCGCCCCGCCGACCTCTTCGACGGCGGCGTCCAGCGAACGCAATTCCTCGTCCAGCACCGCGACTGCCCCTTCTTTCACCACCCCGCGCCGATTCTCGCAGGATGCGGCGACATCGCCGCGAATGCCTGAATCGACTGCACATCCCCGCCCAACGCTTGGACATAACGAACATTGCAGGGAAAGCCCGCACGCTCCCATGCGCGCGCGCATGGACACTCCGCCAGAATCGGGCTGCCGCCGCAACGGTGGCCACAACGAAGCGAGAGACAAGCCATGCAAGACCGCCAGAGCGTCGACGTCCAGTCGTTCCTCAACGAACACCGGTTCTCCGGCTTCCAGTGGATGATCTTCGGGCTGTGCTTCGTGATCGTGCTGCTGGACGGCTTCGACACGGCGGCCATCGGCTTCATCGCGCCGTCGCTGGTCAAGGAGTGGGGCGTCGCCCGGCCCGCGCTGGCGCCGGTGCTCAGCGCGGCGCTGTTCGGCCTGGCCTTCGGCGCGCTGTCGTCGGGCCCGCTGGCCGACTGGCTGGGCCGCAAGATGCTGCTGGTGGCGGCCGTGCTCGTCTTCGGCATCGCCTGCCTGGGCTCGTCGTTCGCGCAGTCGCTGCAGCAGCTCACCGCGCTGCGCTTCCTCACCGGCCTGGGCCTGGGCGCCGCCATGCCCAACGCGGTGACGCTGATGAGCGAGTACTGCCCCGACCGGCTGCGCGCCACGCTCACCAACGCGATGTTCTGCGGCTTCCCGCTGGGCGCCGCGTTCGGCGGCTTCCTGGCCGCCTGGCTGATTCCCCAGTTCGGCTGGCGCAGCGTGCTCGCGCTGGGCGGCATCGCGCCGCTGGTGCTCGCGCTGGCCATGCTGGCGATGCTGCCGGAGTCGGTGCGCTTCATGGTGGCGCGCGCGCGGCCGGTGGAGAAGATCCGCGCGACGCTGGCCCGCATCTCGGCGAGCGCTTCGCAGGTCGCGTCGTTCAGCCTGTCGGAGTCGCGGCCGTCGAGCACCGGCAAGGCGGGCATCGCGCTGGTGCTGTCGCGCCAGTACCTGGTGGGCTCGGTGATGCTGTGGCTCACCTACTTCATGGGCCTGGTGATCTTCTATGCGTTGATCAACTGGATGCCGATCCTGTTCAAGGACGCGGGCGTCGAGCCGCGCACGGCCACGCTGATCGCCGCGCTGTTCCCGCTGGGCGGCTGTGGCGCGGTGCTGTTCGGCTGGCTGATGGACCGCTTCAACGGCAACAGGATCATCGCGCTCGGCTACCTGGCCACGGCGGCGCTGATCTGGCTCATCGGCCAGGCCGCGGGCAACGTGGGCAGCCTCGTGGTGGTCGTGTTCCTGGGCGGCGCGTTCATGAACACCGCGCAGTCGTCGCTGCCGGCGTTGGCCGCGGCGTTCTATCCGACCGCGAGTCGCGCCACGGGCGTGTCGTGGATGCTGGGGTTCGGCCGCTTCGGCGGCATCGCGGGATCGTTCCTGGTGGCGGAGCTGTCACGCCGCCAGTTCACGTTCACCGAGATCTTCACCGTGGTCGCCGTGCCAGGCGTGATCGCCGCGCTGGCGCTGGTGGTCAAGCAATGGGCCCATCCGGAGCCGGCACCGGGCTCGGTGCCGCGCGCCGAAGTCGCTGCCCATTAGAGATTCGCGGCGCTGCGCAGGAACTGGCTCACGTCCTTCGGGTGCCAGTTGACGGTCTTGAGCGCGTGGGCCAACGCCTCGTCGTCGAACTGCGACAGGAAGGCGTCGTCGAGCGGGAGGGATTGCTCGCCGCTGTCTTGCGGGGCGGAGGTGGTCAGCGAGTGGTTCATGGTGTCGGGCCGGTTGTCTGCGGGATGACTGCATCTTCGCGGCAGGTTCGAAGTTGCAATGCCAGACGTTATCGCGGTTCGACGTCCGCGCAGTCCTACAAAAGACGCCGGTTGGCATCGCATCTGTGGGTCACGGGCCCGTCGGCCCGCTCATCAGCCGCTCAGGCGGCGGCCCGCGCCTGCAGCTGGCGCTGGATGTTCCAGACCAGGCCGACGGCCACGAGCGTGGTGCCCACCACCACGTAGCCCACTTCGGGGAAATGCTCGATCCGGCCGTCGGCGCCCAGCGTGACGATGTGGCCGGCCACCAGCGAGGCGACGCCGCCCGACACCTGCTGGATCGACGCGCTGATCGCGTTGAACGCGCCGCGCTTGGTAGGCTCCGGCACCTGGCTGGCCAGCGCCTGGAACGGGATCATGCGCGAGAAGATGCCCACGAACATCACCACGTTGACCAGCACCACCACCGCCAGCGGCGTCGTCCCGAGGTGGGTGTAGACCACCACCATGAGGATGGACAGCGCGCTGCCGAACAGGAACACCTGGAACTTGCCGAACTTGTCGGCGGCCTTGCCGATCATCGGGCCGAACACCATCGTGCAGATGCCCGTGAAGAAGTAGATGGTGGGCAGGTGGGCCAGTTCGATGCCCAGGTTGTGCACGAGGAACGCGCTGCTGAACGGCATCAGCATGAAGCCGCCGGTGGCCAGCAGGGTCACCGTGAGGAAGGCCAGCAGGTGGCGCGGCTCGGTGATCGTGTGGAACAGGTGCATGAACGGGCTGTGCTCCTGCGGCTTGCCCAGGTGGCCGTCCACCGGCTTCAGCTTCGCGGAGATGACCGCCAGGCCGGCCACGCCCAGCACGGCCAGCACGATGAACGGCGCGTGCCAGTTCCAGCGGTTCGACAGGAACAGCCCCATCGGCAGGCCCAGCACCTGGCTGGCGGCGAAGGCGGTCTGGATCAGGCCCATCACGCGGCCGCGCAACGAGACGTCGAACAGGTCGGTGGCGATCGCCAGCACCACCGAGCCGATCACGCCGCCGAACAGGCCCGTGAACACGCGCGCGGCCAGCAGCAGCTCGAAGGTGGGCGCCAGGCCGCACCACAGCGTGCCCACCAGGAAGCCCGTGTAGAAGAACATGAGGATCTTCTTGCGGTCGAAGCGGTCGGCGAAGCCGGCGGTGACGAAGCCGGACACGCCGGCGCTGAACGCGTAGGCGGACACGACCAGGCCGAACTGCTTGGGCGAGATCTGCAGCGCCGGCATGATCAGCGCGCCCAGCGGCGCCATGATCATGAAGTCGAGGATGACGGCGAACTGCAGGAAGGCGAGCAGGCCGACGACGAATTTCTGGTACCGCGAGAAGCCGGCGGCGGGTGCGGAGGTGGGCGAGGCCATGGAGGAGCTTTGTTGATTCCCTGACCTGCCATGTTCGCCGAAATAGTCTTGCGGCGGCCTTTCCGGTCGACGGACGAACGTGGCGGGGCGTCGAACGACGGCGCGCAGTCGCTCGCCCGCAACGCCGGCATCGATCGGATATACTTCGCATGCGAAATAAATCCGATGCCATGCCCAAGCTGCCACGCCTGATCTTCCTGCTCAACAGCGCCCAGCGCCGCCTGCAGCAGTTCATCGCCGCCGAGCAGGATCGCGCCGCGCGCGACGGGCTGGCCGCGCCCTCGCCGGCGCAGAGCGGCGTGCTGTTCGTGCTCGCGCGCGAGGACGGCGCCACGATGGGCCGGCTCGCACAGGCGCTCGACCTGGCGCCGTCGGCGATGTCGGGCCTGGTGCAGCGCATGGAGGCGCTGGCCTGGGTGGAGCGTCGCACCGACACGGCGGACGCGCGCACGCAGCGGGTGTGGCTGCTGCCCGCGGGCAGCGAGCAGTTGCCCGCGTTGCGCAAGGCGCTGGGCCGCATCAACGAACGCCTGGCCGGCGACTTCACGCCTGCCGAGCTGCAGACCGTGGGCCGCTGGCTGGAACACGTGCAGACCCTGGGAGACGCCGATGACTGAAGCCCGAACCGCCCCGCTCGATCCCGAACCCGTCACGCTGGCCTGCGCCGACGGACAGCGCCTGCAGGGGCACTTCTTCGCCGCGCGCGGCGACGCCGCCGCGGCGCCCGTGCTGATCTCGCCGGCCACCGGCGTGCGCCAGCAGTTCTACTGGCGCTTCGCCGACTGGCTGGCCGCGCAGGGCCACGCCACGCTGGTCTTCGACTACCGCGGCATCGGCCTGTCGCTGGACGGCCGGCTGGCCGACAGCCGCGCCCGGCTGGTCGACTGGGGTTGCCTCGACCAGGTCGCGGCGCTGCAATGGCTGCTGGCGCGCAGCGGCGCGCCGCAAGTGGTGCTGGTGGGCCACAGCGCGGGCGGCCAGATGATCGGCCTGCTGCCCAACCATGACCGCATCTCGCGCGTGGTGGGCGTGGCCGCGTCCACCGGCTGGTTCGGTGGCATGCGCCTCGCATTCGGCCTCAAGGCCCGGTTCGCGCTGCGCTTCCTGGTGCCGCTCGGCGCGCTGTTCAAGGGCTACGGCCCCACCGCCTGGCTGGGCCTGGGCGAGAACCTGCCGGCCCAGGTGGCGCGGCAATGGGGCCAGTGGTGCGCGGCCGGCGGCTACGCCACAAACGCCGTGCGCGAAGGCCTGGCGCCCGATTTCCATGCGAACGTGCGCACGCCCATCGTCGTGCTGCACGCCGAGGACGACGACATCGCCAACCCCACCACGGTGCGCGACCTGCTGCGCACCTTGCCCGGCGCGCCGCGCGCGACGCTGCGGGTGCGCCCGGCCGACCACGGCCTGCGCGGCATCGGCCACCTGGACTGGTTCCGCCAGTCGCACCAGGCGCTGTGGCCGTTGCTGCGGCGCGCGGTGCTCGGCGAGATCGCCGTGAGCCCGGCCTAGAGTCGCTCGAACCCGCCGTAGATCATCCGCTTGCCGTCGAACGGCGGACTGCCGCCGGACTGCATGCGCGGGTCGGCCATCACCTTCTTCCACGCCTCGTCGCGCGCCGCGCGCGAGGACCAACTGATCCAGCCGAACGCCACGGTCTCGTTCTCCGCGCATTGCACGGCCAGCGGAAACGAGGTCAGCTTGCCCGGTGGCACGTCGTCGCCCCAGCAGTCGACGACCTCGAGCGCGCCGTGCTCCTTGAAGACGCTGCTCATCCGGCGGCAGAAGGCGCGGTAGGTTTCCTTGTCCGCGGTGGGCACGGCGGTGACGAATCCGTCGACGTAGCTCATGGAGATCTCCTTCAAGAGGGTTGATCGTTGACGACGAACGAGCGCCGCCGGAATCGACAACGGTCCTCAGGCGCTTGCCGCGGGCTCCGGCGCCGCCGTCATCTGGCCCAGGCTCGCCACCAGGTCGCCGAAGCGCTCGCCCTGCACGACCACGTGCGAACGGATGGCCTGCACCGCCTTCTCGGCGTCGCCCTCGCGCAGCGCGTCGAGGATGGCCTGGTGCTCCTCGAACGAGCGCTGCGGCCGGTTGCGCACGCGCAGCTGCAGGCGGCGATACGGCCTGAGCTTGCGCTGCAGCGACGCGGACTGCTCGAACAGGAAGGTGTTGTGCGAGGCCGCGTAGATGGCGTAGTGGAAGCGCTCGTTGGCGTAGAAGTAGGCGTCGGCGTCGCGCGCGGCGGCCGAGCCGCGGCAGGCCTCGTGCGCGGCCTCGATCTCGGACAGCTCGGCGTCGGACATGCGCCGCGCGGCCAGGCGGGCGCACATCGCCTCCAGCTCGGCCATCACCTCGAACATCTCGATCAGCCGCTGCGGCGTCACCTGCGCCACGACGGCGCCGCGCTGCGGCCGCGTCTCCACCAGGCCTTCGCCCAGCAGCAGCCGCAGGGCCTCGCGGATGGGCGTGCGCGAGACCCCGAAGCGCGTGGCCAGCTCCGTCTCGTCCAGGCGCGTTCCCGGCAGCAGCCTGCCCGTGGCGATCTCTTCCTCGATGGACTCGCGCAGGCGTTCGGGCAGGCGGGTGGCTGACATGGACTGTATTTTAGGAGGCCCACGTTGCGTGCGGCTTGGGGGAAATCATCCGCCAAACCACGGGTTGCTACCAGTGCGGCTGTCACATATTGGATGCAAACTCGCCAAAATTGTATTCATGCCGACCGTCCCACTGCACCGGACGGTCCATTCCGAATCGACGCGATCCCCACAAGGAGACACCATGACGATCACCCGACGCACCCTGGTCCAGGGCGCCGCCGTTGCCGGCCTCGCCCCGCTGTCCGCCGCGCTGCGCGCACAGGAAGGCACGCTCAAGATCTCGCACCAGTTCCCCAGCGGCACCATCGCCGAGGGCGACTTCCGCGACCGCCTGTGCCGGCGCTTCGCCGCCGACATCGAGAAGCGCAGCAACGGCGCGCTCAAGGCCGCCGTCTATCCCGGCTCGTCGCTGATGAAGACCAACTCGCAGTTCTCGGCGCTGCGCAAGGGTGCGCTGGACCTGAGCCTGGTGCCGCTGTCGTACGCCGGCGGCGAGGTGCCCGAGACCAACATCGGCCTGATGCCGGCGCTGGTGCCCAACTACGAGGTGGGCGCCGCGTGGAAGACGGCCGAGGTGGGCCGGCTGCTGTCCAAGGTGCTGGACGAGAAGGGCGTGATGATCGTCAGCTGGATCTGGCAGGGCGGCGGCGTGGCCAGCAAGAACGCGCCGCTGGTGGCGCCGGCCGACGCCAAGGGCATGAAGGTGCGCGGCGGCAGCCGCGAGATGGACATGATGCTCAAGGAGGCGGGCGCGTCGGTGATCACGCTGCCGTCCAACGAGATCTACGCCGCGATGCAGACCGGCGCGATGGAGGCGGCGATGACGTCCTCCACCAGCTTCATCTCGTTCAAGCTGGAAGAGCTCGCCAAGCACCTGACCACCGCGCGCAAGTTCGCCTACTGGTTCATGCTGGAGCCGCTGATGATCTCCAAGGAGGTGTTCGCGAGGCTGCCCAAGGCGCACCAGGACATCATCATGGCCGTCGGCGCCGAGCAGGAGAAGTTCGCGCAGGATGCCGCGCGCGCCGACGACAAGCTCGTGGCCGAGATCTACGCCAAGGCCGGCGCCAAGGTGTACGACATCGACGCGCCCACGCTGGCCAAGTGGCAGGCGATCGCCAAGGCCACCGCGTGGAAGGACTACGCCGAGAAGAACGAGACCACCAAGGCGTTGATCACCGCCGCGCAGAAGCTGCTGTGAGCCTCGACCTGCCCCAGGTGCCCGTCGGACTGGCCGCCGCTCCGGCCGGCGCCGAGCTGCACCAGCACATCGACCCGGCCACGCCGCGCTGGCTGCTGCCGCTGGCGCGCGCACTGGCGCTGGTCAACCGCGGCGTGATGGTGCTGGGCATGATCGCGCTGCTCGCGTCGGCGCTGGTACTCACGTCCAGCGTCGTCACGCGCTACCTGCTGCACGCGTCCACCGACTGGCAGGACGAGGCCTCCGTGTTCTGCCTGGTGGGCGCCACCTTCCTGTGCAGCGCGTTCGTGCAGGCCATCCGCGGCCACGTGGGCATCGAGGCGGTGTCGTCGCTGCTGCCCGCAGGCGTGAACCGCGTGCGCATCGCCGTCGTCGACCTCGGCTGCCTGGCGTTCTGCGCGTTCTTCGCGTGGAAGTCGTGCACGCTGCTGCACGAGGCCTGGGTGGAAGGCCAGACGACGTCCTCGTCGTGGGCGCCGCCGCTGTGGATTCCGTACCTGCTGATGTCGCTGGGCATGCTGCTGCTCTCCGTGCAGCTGGCGCTGCAATGCGTGGTCAGCTTCAACAAGCTGCGCCCGCCGGCGGAGGGTCGCTGATGTCGATGCTGCTGCTCGGTTCGCTGTTCGGCGTCGTCACGCTGCTGGTGATGTTCTCCGGCATGCCCATCTCGTTCTCGCTGGGCGCCGTGGGCGTGCTGTTCATGGCGCTGTTCATGCCGGCGTCCTCGCTCGACACGGTCACGCAGAACGTCTACGAGGAGATGTCCAGCATCACGCTGCTGTCGATCCCGCTGTTCATCCTCAAGGGCTCCGCCATCGGCCGCACCCGCGCCGGGCAGGACCTGTACGCGGCGATGCACGTGTGGATGGGCCGCATCCCCGGCGGCCTGGGCATCGCCAACGTGTTCGCCTGCGCGCTGTTCGCGGCCATGGCCGGGTCGAGCCCGGCCACCTGCTCGGCCATCGGCAGCGCGGGCATCCCGGAGATGCGCCGCCGCGGCTACTCGCCCGGCTTCGCGGCGGGCATCATCGCCGCGGGCGGCACGCTGGGCATCCTGCTGCCGCCGTCGGTCACGATGATCCTTTACGCGGTGGCGGCCGAGCAGTCGCTGGGCCGGCTGTTCCTGGCCGGCATCGGGCCGGGCGTGCTGCTGGTGGCGCTGTTCGCGCTGTGGGCAGCCATCAACTACCAGCGCGAGTACCGCGCGGCGAAACGCAACTTCGAGGCGAACGGCGTCGAGTCGCCGCTGCTGCTGGACGAGCACTTCACGATGCGCGAGCGCTTCGAGATCCTGCCGCGCGTGCTGCCCTTCCTGATCCTGCTCACCGGCGTGATGGTGGCGCTGTACGGCGGCTTCGCCACGCCGTCGGAGACCGCGGGACTGGGCAGTCTGCTGGCGCTGGTGCTGATCGCGGCGATCTATGGCGTCTGGCGCGTGAAGGACATCGCGCCCATCCTGTCGGCCACGCTGAAGGAGTCGACGATGCTGATGTTCATCATCGGCATGTCGTTGCTGTTCTCCTACGTGATGAGCTACCTGCACATCAGCCAGTCGATGGCGCAGTGGATCGTGGGGCTCGCGCTGTCGAAGTGGCTGCTGCTCGCGGCCATCCTGGGCATGGTGATCGTGATGGGCTTCTTCCTGCCGCCCGTGTCCATCATCCTGATGACCTCGCCCATCTTCCTGCCGCCGCTCAAGGCCGCGGGCTTCGACCTGGTGTGGTTCGGCATCGTGATGACCATCGTGATGGAGACCGGGCTGATCCACCCGCCGGTGGGCCTGAACATCTTCGTCATCAAGAACATCGCCCCCGACATCCCGCTGGGCGCCATCATCCGCGGCATCATCCCGTTCGTCGTGCTGATGCTGCTCACCGTGGTGCTGCTCTCGGCCTTTCCCTCCATCGCCACGGCGCTGCCCGACCTCGTGATGGGGCCGCTGGCGCACTAGCATGACGATCGTCGCCGACTCGCCGTGGACCCGCCAGCGCAGCAATCGCGCGGCGCGTCTCGCGCGCGCGTCCGGGCTGGCCGGCGTGCGCGCGAAGACGGTGGAGGCCGACGCCGTCGTCGCGCTGCTGGAGGCGCTGATCGAGCCCGGCGACCGCGTGTGCCTGGAGGGCGACAACCAGAAGCAGGCCGACTTCCTCGCACGCGCGCTGACGCAGGTGGCGCCCGCGCGCGTGCACGACCTGCACATGGTCCAGTCGGTGCTGTCGCTGCCCGAGCACCTCGACCTGTTCGAGCTGGGCATCGCCAGCCGGCTCGACTTCTCGTTCTCGGGCCCGCAGGCCGCGCGCCTCGCGCAGCTGCTGGGCCAGGGCAAGCTGCAGATCGGCGCGATCCACACCTACCTCGAGCTGTTCGGCCGCTACTTCATCGACCTCACGCCCAAGGTGTCGCTGATCGCGGCGCAGGCCGCCGACGCGCAGGGCAACCTCTACACCGGGCCCAACACGGAGGACACGCCGGCCATCGTCGAGGCCACCGCGTTCAAGAGCGGCATCGTGGTGGCGCAGGTCAACGAGATCGTCGACCGGCTCCCGCGCGTGGACATCCCGGCCGACTGGATCGACTTCGTCGTGAGGGCGCCCGAGCCCGCGTTCATCGAGCCGCTGTTCACGCGCGACCCCGCGCAGATCTCCGAGATCCAGGTGCTGATGGCGATGATGGCCATCAAGGGCATCTACGCGGAATACGGCGTGCAGTCGCTCAACCACGGCATCGGCTTCGACACCGCGGCCATCGAGCTGCTGCTGCCCACGTATGGCGAACGCCTCGGGCTCAAGGGGCAGATCTGCCGCCACTGGGCGCTCAATCCGCACCCGGCACTGATCCCCGCCATCGAGGCCGGCTGGGTCGAGTCGGTGCACTCGTTCGGCTCCGAACTGGGCATGGAGGACTACATCCGCGCGCGGCCCGACGTGTTCTTCACCGGCGCCGACGGCAGCCTGCGCAGCAACCGCGCGTTCAGCCAGGCGGCCGGCCATTACGCGTGCGACCTGTTCATCGGCTCCACGCTGCAGATGGACATGCAGGGCAACAGCTCCACCGCCACGCTGGGCCGCATCGCCGGCTTCGGCGGCGCGCCCAACATGGGCGCCGACGCGCGCGGCCGGCGCCACGCGAGCGAGGCCTGGCTGAAGGCCGGGCGCGAGGCGCGCGACGGCCTGCCCGGCGCGCGCGGCACGCCGCGCGGCCAGAAGCTGGTGGTGCAGATGGTGGAGACCTTCCGCGAGCACATGCAGCCCGCGTTCGTGGAGACGCTGGACGCGTGGAAGCTGGCCGAGCAGGCGAAGCTGGCGCTGCCGCCGATCATGATCTACGGCGACGACGTGACGCACGTGCTCACGGAAGAGGGCATCGCCAACCTGCTGCTGTGCCGCGACGACGAGGAACGCGAGCAGGCGATCCGCGGCGTCGCGGGCTTCACGCCGGCGGGCCAGCGGCGCGACCGCGCGATGGTGGAGAAGCTGCGCGCGCGCGGCGTCATCCGCCGGCCGACCGATCTCGGCATCGACCCGCGCGACGCCACGCGCAACCTGCTGGCCGCGCGAACGATGCGCGACCTGGTGCGGGCCTCGGGCGGCCTGTACCGGCCGCCGCGCCGCTTCCGCAACTGGTGAGAAAGAACCTATGGTCGGCATGGAGACCCTGCACTACGCGTTCGACGGCGGCCGCGCGTTGCCGCCGTTCGCGCCCGCGCTGGTGGGCGTGGTCGCGTCGGGCAATCTCGAGGTCCTCGTGGAGCCGGCGTCGGGTACCGGGTGCCGTATCGACGTCGACACCTCCGCGCGCGGATTCGGGCCGATCTGGGAGGCCGTGCTGCGCGACTTCCACGCACGCCACGGCCTCGGCGGACTTGTCGTGTCCATCCACGACATGGGCGCGACGCCGGCTGTTGTCAGCCTGCGGCTCGACCAGGCGATTTCCGCCATCGGTGGAGCGACGCCATGAACGCCAGCTTCGCCGAACTCTCGGCGCGCGAGCGCCTGGCCGCGGTCGTCGACGCCGGGTCGTTCCACGAATGGCTGCCGCCGTCGGAACGCGTGACGAGCCCGCACCTTGCGCAGTTGGGCGTGCCCGCGGCCTTCGACGACGGCGTCGCCATCGGCCGCGCCGCGCTGGACGGCCGCACGATCCTCGTCGCCGCGCAGGAGGGCGAGTTCATGGGCGGCGGCGTCGGCGAGGTGCACGGCGCCAAGCTGGTGGGCCTGCTGCGCCGCGCGCTGCGCGACCGGCCCGATGCGGTGGTGCTGCTGGCCGAGTCCGGCGGCGTGCGGCTGCATGAGGCCAACGCCGGGCTGATCGCCGTCTCCGAGGTGATGCGCGCGCTGCTGGACGTGCGCGCCGCGGGCATCCCGACCGTCGTCCTCATCGGCGGCGCCAACGGCTGCTTCGGCGGCATGGGCATCGTCGCGCGCTGCGCCGACACGGTGGTGATGAGCGACATCGCGCGGCATGCGATGTCGGGCCCCGAGGTGATCGAGTCGGCCCACGGCGCCGGCGAGTTCGACTCGCGCGATCGGGCGCTCGTCTGGCGAACGACGGGCGGCAAGCACCGCTGGCTCACCGGCGATTGCGACGTGCTGGTGGAGGACGATCCGGACGCCTTCCGCGCGGCCGCGATCGCGGCGATGGCGAGGCATCGTCCGCTGACGCTGGCGGCGCTGCAGCAGGAGTCGGCGTTGCTGCAGCGGCGCGCCGACGTCGACGGCGACAACGCCGACGCGTTCGAGCTGTGGTCGCGGCTGGGCGTGGCCGATGCCCGCTCGGTGCCCGATCTGGACGCCGCCGCGGTGCGCGCGCTGCGTCCCGCCACAGGGGGCGCGTGATGGACTGGCCCACGCTCGCCGCGCGCCTGTTCGGCGACGCGCACGCCATCGTTGCCGACGGCGACTTCCTCGGCGGCACGGCGACGTTCGACGGCGCCGAGATCGCCGTCGTCGGCACCACGAACCACGCGGCGGTCGGCGTGGAGCTCGCGCTGCGCCAGGCGCGCGCGATCCTCGCGACGATCGAGGCGCATCCCGGCCGGCCGTTGCTGCTGCTGGTCGACACGCAGGGCCAGAAGCTGCGCCGGCGCGACGAGCTGCTGGGCATCCACCGCGCGATGGCCCACCTCGGCTGCTGCCTCGACCTCGCGCGCCGCGAGGGCCATCCGGTCGTCGGCCTCGTCTACGACCAGGCCCTGTCGGGCGGCTTCATCACGTCGGGGCTGATGGCCGACGCCTGCCACGCGCTGCCCGAGGCCGAGATCCGCGTGATGCGCGTGCCCGCGATGGCGCGCGTCACCAAGCTGCCGGAGGAACTGCTGGAATCGCTGTCGCTCACCAACCCTGTGTTCGCGCCGGGCGTGGCGAACTACGTGGCGATGGGCGGCGTGCGCTCGCTGTGGGAACACGACCTCGCGGCGGGACTGCGCGCGGCGCTGGCCGATCGCGACACCGCCGACCGCCGCGCGGAAGAGGGCGCGCGGCGCGGCGGCCGCCGCGTCGCCGCCGACGTGATGCGCCGCGTGCTGGAGGCGTGATGGCCGAGGCGCAGCTTGCCGCGGAGCCGGCGGTGCGCCTGCCGTCTGCGCTGCGCCGCCAGCAGCTGCTGCGGCTGTCGGGCGAGGGCTGGGCACGCGTGCTCGACGCGCCCTGGGACGCGGCCGCGCGCCAGTGCCTGGCGCTGTGGGCTGCGCGCGGCCTGCCGCTGGTCGTCACGCGCCAGCCGGTGCCGGTGGCCGACATGCTGGCCACCGGACTGCCCGCGCCGGCGCGGTTCCGGCGTCTTCGGCTGGCGGTGGCCGTCGTGCCGCGGCACGTGATGTTCCTCGATGAGTTCCCTGCGGCCGAGGCCGTCGCGCGACTGTTGCCGCGAACGTGCGCGGGCGCGTGGCGCACGTTGATCGGCGCGCTGGCCGCGGCCGGCTGCGCGCCGCGCGTGTTCGGCGGCTACGGCTGGCAGGCGCTCACGCGGCTGGCCTACGTGCACGCGGCGTCCGACGTCGACCTGCTGTTGCCGGTGGATTCGCCGGCGCAGGCCGACGCGGTGGCGGGCGTGCTCGCGACCACGGCGTGGCCGGGGCCGCGGCTGGACGGCGAGCTGCTGTTCCCCGACGGCGCGGCGGTGGCGTGGCGCGAATGGCTGGCGCATCGCGAGGGCCGCTCGGCGCAGGTGCTGGTCAAGCGCCTGCATGGCGTGGCGCTCGAGGCGCCGGGCGCGAGCTTCGCATGAGCACAGCCCTGTCGCGCGCCGATGCCGAAGCCCCGGCGGCGAACGCGTTCCATGCCGCGCTGGGGCGCACCGCCGTCGTCTCGCTGTACGACGAGCTCGCGCTGGAACCCAAGCCCGGCCTGGTGTCGTTCGCCGATGCCGGCAGCCACGACGACATGGATGCATCCACCTTCCTGCGCAGCCTGTTCGCGCTGCGCCACTTCTTCGTGCGCGTCGCGGCGCAGGGTGCGGCGAGCGCCGACTTCGCGCCGCTGGAGGCGCTGGGCATCGCGGCCGAGACGCGCATGCTGCGCGCCACCGGCGGCGTCAACACCCATCGCGGCGCCATCTTCACGCTGGGCCTGCTGTGTGCCGCGGCCGGCGCGACCGGCCGCGCCTGCGACGCCGCCACGCTGCGCGGCACGCTGATGGCGCGCTGGAGCCGCGCGCTCGCCGATCGCGCGACGCGCGCATCCGACTCGCACGGTGCCCGCGCGGCGCGCCGGCACGGCCTGCGCAGCGCGGCCGAGGAGGCCGCCCAGGGCCTGCCCACGCTGTTCGAGCACGTGCTGCCGGCGCTGCGCGCCGCGCGCCGCGCCGGCGCCGACGAGCGCGGCGCACGGCTGCACGCCCTGTTCACCGCGATGGCCGAGGTCGACGACACCAACCTCGTGCATCGCGGCGGCCTGCAGGGGCTGCGCGACGCGAAGTCGCTGGCGCGCCGGTTCCTCGCCGACGGCGGCGGCCTGGGCGCCGGCGCCGTCGCGCGCGCCGCCCGCGTGCACGCGACGTTCGTCGAGCGCCGGTTGTCCCCGGGTGGCGCGGCCGACCTGCTCGCCGCGGCCTGCTGGGTCGACCGGGTGGAACGGATGGCGCGATGAGCGTCGCGCTGTTGTTTCCAGGCCAGGGCACGCAGCACGAGGCGATGCTGCCGTGGCTGCCGTCCGAGCCCGCGGCGCGGCCGGTGCTGGCCTGGATGGCCGACCACCTGGGCGGCGATTGGCGCGAGCGCGTGGCCGACGCGGGCTGGTCGCAGGCCAACGCGATCGCGCAGCCGCTGGTGACCGGCGCCAGCCTCGCGGCGTGGGCCGCGCTGGCGGACGGCCTGCCGCGCGTGGTCGCGGTGGCCGGCTACAGCGTGGGCGAGCTCGCGGCGTGCGTGGCGTCGGGGATGCTGGCGGCAGGCGACGCGCTCGCGCTGTCGCGGCGGCGCGCGGCCGCGATGGACGCCTGCGCGGGCGACGGGCAGGCCGGCTTGCTGGGCCTGTCCAACGCCGATCCGGCGGACGTCGCCGCGGCCTGCGCGCGCTGGGGCCTCGAGGTGGCGATCCGCACCGGCGACCGGCGCTGCATCGTCGGCGGCGAGCGTGCCGCGCTGGAGCAGGCGGCGGCGCACCTGGCCGCGCTGGGCGCGAAGGCCACGTCGCTGGGCGTGCGCGTGGCCTCGCACACGCGCGCGATGCGCGCGGCCGTGCCCGCGTTGGCGCGGGCGCTCGCCGACGTGCCCTGGCGCGCGCCGCGCGTCGCGTGGGTGGCGGGCATCACCGGCGCGGTGGAACGCTATCCGGCCGAGGTGCGGCGGCTGCTCGCCGAGCAGGTGGCCACCACCGTGCGCTGGGACGCGTGCATGGACGCGGTGGCCGAGCGCCGGCCCGGCGCGGTGCTGGAGGTGGGGCCGGGCACGACGCTCGCCAGGCTCTGGCGCGAACGCTTCCCGGCCATTCCGGCGCGCGCCTGCGACGAGTTCGCGAGCCGGCGCGAGATCGTCGACTGGGTCACGGACGCAGCGCGGGCCTGATACCCCGGCCCGTATGGCGCGTCCGGCCGCCGAATCCCTGCGGAGGGGACGGCCGGCCATTCGGCGCTAAGCTCGGCCATCTGCCGATCCGCCTCGAAAGCCGTCCGTGACCACCCCCCAGCCGCCCGCTCCGCCCGCCCTGCCGACGAAGTTCCATGCCGGCGGCCTCGTCAACGGCGCGGTGGTGCTGGCGCTGCTGTACTTCGGGCGCGAGGTGCTGGTGCCGATCACGCTGGCCATGATCCTGAGCCTGCTGATGGCGCCGCTGGTGCGCAAGTTGCGCCGCGTCGTGCGCTCGCAGGTGACGGCCGTGCTGGGTTCCGTCGTGGTGCTGACGATCCTGGTGGGCGGCCTGGCGGGGGTGATCGTCTCGCAGGTGGTGGCGATGGCCGAGGGCCTGCCGCAGTACGAATCCACCATCCGCGACAAGCTTCACGAGGTGCAGGACGTGACGCTGGGCCGCGTCATGCAGGGCGAGACGGGCCGCATGATGAGCCGGCTGGGCGCGGAGGCCGACGCGGCCTCGGCGCCGGCGCGTGCCACGCTGGAGGGCCCGCCGCTGACCGCGTCGGGCGCGGTTCCGGTGGAGATCCGGACCCGGGTGCAGACGCCGGTGGAGGTGATCTCGCGCCTGTTCTCGTCGATCTGGGGACCGCTGGGCCATGTCAGCATCGTGCTGATCGTGATGGTGTTCGTGCTGCTGGAGCACGAGGCGTTGCGCGACCGCTTCATCCGGCTGCTGGGCGGCACCGACCTGCGCCGCACCACGCAGGCCTTCAACGACGCAGGCGAGCGGTTGTCGCGCTTCTTCGTTTCGCAGCTCGCCGTCAACGTGGGCGTGGGCGTGGCGGTGTGGCTGGGCCTGATGCTGATCGGGCTGCCGCACGCGCTGCTGTGGGCGGTGCTCACGGCGCTGCTGCGCTTCGTGCCCTACGTGGGCGTGTTCATCGCGGCCGGCAGCGCGGGGCTGATGGCCGCCGCGGTCGATCCGGGCTGGTCGCTGATGCTCGAGACGCTGGGCCTGTTCGCCGCGGTGGAGCTGGTCTCGTCGCAGGTGGTGGAGCCGCAGCTGTACGGCCACAGCACGGGGCTGTCGCCGCTGTCGGTGGTGGTGGCGGCGATCTTCTGGAGCTGGATCTGGGGCCCGATCGGGCTGCTCGTGTCGACGCCGCTGACGCTGTGCCTGGTGGTGGCGGGCCGCCACATCAAGGGGCTCGCGTTCCTCGACGTGCTGCTGGGCGACACGCCGGCGCTGTCGATGTCGGAGCGCTTCTACCAGCGCGCGATCTCGGGCGACCACGAGGAGATCGTCGCGGCGGCGCACGCCTATCTCAAGCGCAAGTCGTTCGCGCGCTACTGCGACAAGATCCTGATGCCGGCGCTGCAACTGGCCGGCGCCGACCTCGGCAAGCACACCATCACGCCGCAGCAGCAGGCCATGGTCAAGAGCACCATCGCCCGCGTCATCGAGGCGCTGGGCACCGACGGCTGCCGCCCGACGCGGCGCAGCCGCCGCGGCTCGGTGCTCGACGAGACCAGCATCGGCACGCACTTGCGGCTGCAGCGCGAGGACGCGATGGGCAAGTGGCAGGGCCCGCTGGTGGTGCCACCGGGCTCGGTGGCGCTGTGCATCGGCCTGGGCTCGATGCGCGACGACCTCGTCACCGAGCTGCTGGTGCGCATCCTGCGGACGCAGGACATCGACGCCCGCCACCTCTCGCTGGAGGACCTGGACCGCGGGCCGCCGCCCGGCGCGAGCGCCGGCGGCGTCGCGATGGTGTTCGTCGTCACCGCGGCGCCGAACGACGAGTGGGCACGCATCTCGGAGATCCTGCCCGGGCTGCGCGAGCGCTTCTCCGACGCCGTGTTCGTCGGCCTGCTGTCCGAGGGCGAGTTCGCGCCGGCCGACGAGGCGCTCGACGGGGTCGTGCGCTCCTTCGAGGCCGCGTCCGCCGAGGCGGCCGCGCGTTACAGCAAGACACCTGCTGCGTGACGCGGATGTGCAAAACGGCCGCTCAATAGCCGTTGACAGGGCATCGCCGGCTGTCCGGCGCGGGGGCAAACCGGCGATACTGAGGCGAAGAATCCCCTGCATCGCCCTCGCATGTCTGCACGCAAATCCGGTCCGATCGACTACAACTCGCTGCCCGAGATCCTGCGTCCGCTGGCCGAGCGCAGCGAGATCCGCCGCTTCCGCAAGGGCTCCCTGGTGCTCGACGAGGGCGACCGCGGCGACGCGCTGCTGATCATCCTGGCCGGCGAGCTGCGCGCGTTCACCGGCTCGGACACTGGCCGCCACGTCACCTACGGCCTGTACGGCCCGGGCGACTATCTCGGCGAGATGGGCCTGGACGGCGGCGCCCGCATGGCCAGCGTCGAGGCGCTGTCGGACACCACCTGCGCCTATGTCGAGAAGGCCACGCTGACGCAGTACATCGGCGAGCGTCCGCAGTTCGCGTTCGAGCTCATCGCCAAGGTGATCCAGCGCGCCCGCGTGGCCACGCTGGCGGCCAGCCAGTACGCGCTCAACGACGCCTACGGCCGGCTCAAGCGCTGGCTGGACGCCGTGGCGCAGGCGCAGTTCGACGGCACGCGCCTGGTGCGCGAGCCGCTGGCCGAGATCGACCTGCCGCAGCGCCTCGGCTGCTCGCCCGAGATGGCCGGCAGCATCCTGCGCGACCTGGAGCACGCGGCCATCATCTCGCTGGAAGACGGCCGCCTGCGCATCCTGCGCGAGCTGCCCAGCCACTGGTAGCCCCCACGGTCGCTGGCGCTCCCTGCCCCCCGAGGGGGCGCTCCGCGAGCGGCCCGGCAAAGCCGGATCCGCCGCTCCCTTGAACTTCACTTGACGCGTGTGAGCGGGAGCGCCGGGTAGGCGTTGCGCTTCGCGAATCAGTTGAGAAACAGCTTGTAGACGGGGTTGTCCGTCTCTTCCACCCACGGGAACGCGAGCGTGGCCAGGAACGTGGCCAGCGCCTTGTTGTCCTTCTCGGGCACCACCAGGCCCACCAGGATGCGGCCGTAGTCGGCGCCCTGGTTGCGGTAGTGGAACAGCGTGATGTTCCAGTCGGGGTGCATGGAGTTCAGGAAGCGCATCAGCGCGCCCGGGCGCTCGGGGAACTCGAAGCGGAACAGGCGTTCCCCGTTGGCCAGGCTGCTGCGCCCACCCACCATGTGGCGCACGTGTTCCTTGGCCAGCTCGTCGCCGGTCAGGTTGGCGGTGGGGAAGCCGTGGCGCTCGAAATGGCGGGCGATCTTCTCGGCCTCGTCACGCCTGGCGATGGAGATGCCCACGAAGACGTGCGCCTTGTCGGCGTGCGAGATGCGGTAGTTGAACTCGGTGACCTGGCGCGGCGCGCTGCCCGGCGGTCCGATGAGTTCGCAGAAGCGGCGGAAGCTGCCGCGTTCCTCGGGCACGGTCACGGCGAAGAGCGCCTCGCGCTGCTCGCCGAACTCGGCGCGCTCGGCCACGAAGCGCAGGCGGTCGAAGTTCATGTTCGCGCCGCAGGTGACGGCCACGAAGGTCTTGCCCTTGAGCTTGTGCGTCTCCACGTACTGCTTGATCGCGGCCACGCCCAGCGCGCCGGCGGGCTCGAGGATGCTGCGCGTGTCCTGGAACACGTCCTTGATGGCGGCGCAGGCGGCGTCGGTGTCCACCGTCATGAAATCGTCGACCAGCGCGCGCGTGACGCGGAAGGTCTCGGCGCCCACCAGCTTCACCGCGGTGCCGTCGGAGAACAGGCCGACGTCGGTCAGCGTGACGCGCTTGCCCTTCCTCACCGACTGGATCATCGCGTCGGAGTCGGCCGCCTGCACGCCGATGACCTTCACCTCGGGGCGCAGCGCCTTGATGTACGCGGCCACGCCGGAGATCAGGCCGCCGCCGCCGATGGCCACGAACACGGCGTCGATCGGGCCCTGGTGCTGGCGCAGCACCTCCATCGCGACGGTGCCCTGGCCGGCGATGACGTCGGGGTCGTCGAACGGGTGCACGAAGGTCAGGCCCTCGTCCTTCTCGATCTTGAGCGCGTGGCCGTAGGCGTCGGAGTAGCTGTCGCCGTGCAGCACCACCTCGCCGCCGAGCGCATGCACGGCGTCGACCTTGAGCTTGGGCGTGGTGACGGGCATCACGATCACCGAGCGCACGCCCAGCCGCTTCGCGCCGAGGGCGACGCCCTGCGCATGGTTGCCGGCCGATGCGCAGATGACGCCGCGCTGCAGCGCCTCGGGTGCCAGGTTGATCATCTTGTTGTACGCGCCGCGCAGCTTGAAGCTGAAGACGGACTGCGTGTCCTCGCGCTTGAGCAGCACGTGGTTGCCCAGGCGGCGCGACAGGTTCTTCGCGGGCTCCAGGGGCGTCTCCACGGCCACGTCGTAGACGCGGGCCGTGAGGATGCGGCGCAGGTAGTCGCCGGCGATGGCCTGGGCGGCGCGGGACAGCGGGGCCGCGGGCGCAATCCCCGCGATGCCGGACGAGCGTCCCGTGTCGGCATCGGAAGAGGGGTCACGCGGGGGGCGTGCGGCGGCCATCGGGAGCTCCTGTCGCTGAGTTGGGCAGAGCCGCAGGATCATACGGCCCCGCACGGGCACTGGCTTCTCGATGCGACAACGGATGCAACGCTGGCAGCGAAAGCGGCGCGGCAAAGAAAAAGGCCCAAAGCTTCACAGCTCTGGGCCTGAATCCACCAGTTTTAAGGAGGTGGAGGAGACAACTTGCGGTCGGTGCGGGAGGGTCCTGGCAGAGGCGAATCCGTCTTCCGGAAGGGCTTGCCGCATCGACAATGAAGTCAGTCTATATCACTGGTTGTTGCACCGCAATATATCTTCTGCTCCCTATGTAGAGAGGGGCCTCAAATGTCCGTCGGAGGTGCAAAAAGCACGGTCGTGCACCAACTTGGTCAGGAATTTGCTATCTCCTGAGGCAGCGAGGCTTGTTCGGGCGTTGCACAATCGACACGCTCCGGCTGCGGAGCCTTCCCTTTTCGGACACGACCACCATGGAATGCACGATCAACTGGCTGCCGGCGACCGGCATGGCCTTCTCGGCCGAGACCGGCAGCGGCCACCTGCTCACGATGGACGGCGCGCCTGACGGCGGCGGACGCAACCTGGCGCCGCGCCCGATGGAGACGCTGCTGGCGGGCGCCGGCGGCTGCACGGCCTACGACGTGGTGCTGATCCTCAAGCGCGGCCGCCACGCGGTGACGGGCTGCCAGGTGAAGGCGACGGCGGAACGCGCGCACGAGGATCCCAAGGTCTTCACGAAGCTGAACCTGCACTTCGTCGTGACCGGCAAGGCGCTGTCGGAGGTGGCGGTGGAGCGCGCGATCGCGCTGTCGCACGAGAAGTACTGCTCGGCCACGGTGATGCTGGGCAAGACGGCCGAGGTCACGACCAGCTTCGAGGTGCTCGAAGGCTAGTCAGATGTAGTGCGCGGTGCCCGTCATCACCTTGGCGGCCAGGCGCATCGCCCCGCGCACCGGCGCCGGCAGCTCGACGCCGCCGGCCGACAGCGCGGCCGCCGCGTGCGCCGCCTCGTCGCGGCGCATCTGGTCGACGATCGCCCGCGAGGCGAGGTCGTTGGCCGGCAGGCGCTCCAGGTGGGTCTCGAGGTGATGCTCGACCTGGCGCTCGGTCTCGACGACGAAGCCCAGGCTCACGCGATCGCCCAGCCGTCCCGCGGCCAGCCCGATCAGGAACGCGCCGCCGTACCAGAGCGGGTTGAGCAGGCTGGGCCGGTCGCCCAGCTGCGCGAGGCGTTGCTCGGTCCACGCGAGATGGTCCACCTCCTCGCGCGCCGCCTGCGCCATCTGCGCCTTCAGTTGCGGATTGGCGGTGGCCACGGCCTGGGCCTGGTAAAGCGCCTGCGCACAGACCTCGCCCACGTGGTTCACGCGCATGAGGGCGCCCGAGAGCCGCTTCTGCTGCGCATCGAGTTCGTCCGCGGCGCCGTCGGCCGACGGCGCCTGGCGGTCGGCACGGCTGCCGCCGGACAAGGTGCGCAGCGCCACTTCGGCGCCGCAAAGCCAGCGATCGACAAGACTCAATTCCATGGCGAAACGATAACCGATGATGTCCGCTCGCCCCTTGCCGCGAGGCCGGGCCACCCCCGCATGTGACGTTGTGTGAGGACAACAGGCCCCCGCGATTTCGGCCGTGTTTCTTTGCGTCGGCAGAGCCCCTCTGGTGCAATACGTGCAGCTTCCGATGAGGTTGCGGTTATCGCGGTTAAACACGCCCAGCCGCGCCGCGACCGGAATCTCTTGTTAACCCTAGGAGATATTCGCAATGAAAAAGTCGCTGCTCGCTCTCGCAGTGCTCACCGCCGTCAGCGGCGCCGCATCCGCCCAATCGTCTGTCACCCTGTACGGCAAGGTCGACCTGGGCATGGTCTATGACGCCGGCGGCCCTGGCAAGTCGGTTCGCCTCGACTCCGGCGTGACGGGTGGTTCGCGCATCGGCTTCAAGGGCGTTGAAGACCTCGGTGGCGGCACGAAGGTCTCGTTCCAGCTCGAAACCGGCTACTGCGCCGACAGCGCCGCTGGCGCGCCGAACTTCTGCACGGGCGGAAACAACTTCATGGGCCGCCAGGCCCACGGCGACCTGACCGGCTCGTTCGGTGCCCTGAGCGCCGGCCGCCAGTACAGCCTCGGCTTCAACAACCTGGCCACGATCGATCCGTTCGGCGCCGGTTTCGCTGGCCAGGCCAACAACGTCACGGCCGGCGGTCTCTACCTGGTCGACCCGTCGGGCATCCGCCTGAACAACTCGGTCATTTACTCCACGCCGAACACCGCCGGCTTCACCGCCTCGGTCGAAGCCTCCCTGGGCGAGCAGACCGGCAACTGGCAAGCCAACCGCGAAACCGGTGCTGCCCTGAACTACGCTGCGGGCCCGGCCTACGCTGGCGTCAGCTACTACGACCTGGGCAACTCGAGCGGCAACGGCGCGGCCAAGAAGGTCCTGACCATCGGCGGCACCTACGACTTCGGCGTCGTCAAGGTCCACGGCCTGGGCCAGTCCGTCACTGGCACGAACACGCTGGACTACCGCAGCTTCATGGCCGGCGTGACCGTGCCCATCGGCGCTGCCCAGATCCTGGCTTCGTACGTGCATCACAACGACCGCACGGTGGCCAACCAGGACGCCAGCCAAGTCGGCATCGGTGCCCTGTACGCGCTGTCGAAGCGCACGTCGCTGTACACCTCGTTCGCCCGCATCCAGAACCAGCACGGCGCCGCCTTCCTGGTCGGCAACGCCACGGCGACCGGTACCGGCAACAAGTCGTTCAACGCCGGCGTCGTCCACAACTTCTGATCGCGTCCCGGCGCTTGCCGGGTCGTCGTCAGCGCCTCGCCTCGAGCGGGGCCCCCTCAAGGCTCGTCTTCGGACGGGCCTTTTCCATTGGCGGGCCGCCGGCGTGACATCGTTGGCGATGCCGCTCCCGCTGTGCCATGACAGCGCCGATCATCGCGGCTCGTGCCCGCGATTCGCGAGTATTCTTGGCCTCGATGCTGTCGTTCATCCTCCGCCGACTCGTCCAGGCCGTGCTCGTGCTGCTGGTCGTCGGGATGGGAGCGTTTTCGCTGTTCCAGTACGTCGGCGACCCGGTGAGCAACATGCTGGGCCAGGACGCGACGCTCGCGCAGCGCGATCGCCTGCGCGACGAACTGGGCCTGGACAAGCCCGCCCCGGTGCAGTTCGCGCACTTCGTCGGCCACGCGCTCGTGGGCGACTTCGGCCTCAGCCTGCGCCAGGGCCGCGAGGTGTCGGCGCTGATCGCCGAACGCCTGCCCGCGACGCTGGAACTGTCCGCCGTCTCGGCTGCGCTCGCCGTCGCGCTGGGAATACCCTTGGGGGTGTACGCCGCCCTGCGCCGCCGGCACTGGGATGCCAAGCTGACCATGGCCGTGTCGCTGCTGGGCGTGTCGCTGCCGACGTTCCTGATCGGCATCGTGCTGATCGAAGTGTTCTCGGTGCTGCTCGGATGGTTTCCCAGCTTCGGCCGTGGAGCGACGGTGCAACTGGGCGCGTGGACCACCGGCCTGCTCACGGCCGACGGCTGGCGCCACGTCGCGTTGCCCGCGCTCACGCTCGCCGTCTACCAGTTGACGCTGGTGATGCGCCTCGTGCGCGCCGAGATGCTGGAGGCGCTGCGGTCGGACTACGTGAAGTTCGCACGGGCGCGTGGCCTGCCGGATCGCGTGGTGAATTTCGGCCACGCCCTGCGCAACACGCTGGTGCCGGTGCTCACGATTTCCGGCCTGCAACTGGGCAGCCTGATCGCGTTCTCGGTCATCACGGAGACGGTGTTCGCGTGGCCCGGCATGGGCAGCCTGTTCATCCAGGCGGTGCAGTTCCCCGACGTGCCCGTGATGGCTGCCTACCTGTGCCTGATCGCGCTGGTGTTCGTCCTCATCAACCTGGCCGTGGACCTGCTCTACGTCGTGGTCGATCCGCGGCTGCGCGTGCACGGCACACCAGGCGAGGGGCGGCGATGAGGCAGCGGACGCCGTCCACCGGCGCGGTCGTCTCCGCGCCCCCTGCCGCGGCCGGGCCCGTCTCGCTCTGGCGCCGCAGCGATCTCTGGTTAGCCTTCACCCACTCGCCGCTGGCGCTGCTCGCCGCGTTCGTCGCGCTGGCGTGCCTGGGCGGCGCACTGTTCGCGCCGTGGCTCGCGCCGCACGATCCGTTCGACCTCGCCAAGCTGGACCTGGCCGACTCGCACCTGCCGCCCGCATGGCTGGCGGATGGCCGCGCCGCCTATCTGCTGGGCACCGACGACCAGGGCCGCGACATCCTGTCGGCGCTGCTGTACGGCGCGCGCATCTCGCTGATGGTGGGCCTCGGCGCGGTGACGCTGTCCGTGCTCGTCGGCGTGTCCACGGGCCTGGTGGCGGGCTTCGTCGGCGGCGCCGCGGATGCGGTGCTGATGCGCCTGTGCGACGTCATGCTGTCGTTTCCGCCCATCCTCATCGCACTGCTCGTCGACGGCGTGGGGCGCCAGCTGTTCCCGCATGCCCGCGACCTGCTGGCGTTCGCGGTGCTGATCCTCGCGCTGTCGTTCACCGACTGGGTGCGCTACGCCCGCACGGTGCGGGGCTCGACGCTGGTGGAGCGCCACAAGGAGTACGTGCAGGCCGCGCGCCTCGTCGGCGTCTCGCGTGGCCGGCTGCTGCGCCGCCACGTGCTGCCCAACGTGCTGGGGCCGGTGCTGGTGCTGGCCACGATCCAGGTGGGCCAGGCCATCGTGGCCGAGGCGACGCTGTCGTTCCTGGGCGTGGGCGTGCCGCCGACCAACCCGTCGCTGGGCACGCTCATCCGCATCGGCAACGACTTCCTCTACGCCGGCGAGTGGTGGATCACGGTCTTTCCCGGCGTCGCGCTGGTGCTCATCGCGATGAGCGTGAACCTGCTGGGCGACTGGCTGCGCGACGCGCTCAACCCGAGGCTTCGATGAGCGGCCCCCTGCTGGACGTGCGCGACCTGGGCGTCGAGTTCCCGACGCGCCACGGCACGCTGCGCGCGCTCGACGGCGTGAGCTTCGACATCGCGGCGGGCGAGATCCTCGGGCTGGTCGGGGAATCGGGCGCTGGCAAGTCGCTGACTGGCGCCGCGATCATCGGCCTGCTCGAGCCGCCGGGACGCGTGTTCCGCGGACAGGTGCTGCTGGAGGGCCAGCGCATCGACGACCTGCCGCGCGAGGCGATGCGGCGACTGCGGGGGCGCCGCATCGGCGCGATCTTCCAGGATCCGTCGACGTCGCTGGATCCGCTGTACACGGTCGGCCACCAGTTGGTGGAGACCCTGCGCGCGCACCTGCCCCTGCGCGCGACGCAGGCGCGCGAGCGGGCGGTCGAGCTGCTGCGCCAGACCGGCATCCCGGCGCCCGAGACGCGGTTCGGCCAATATCCGCACGAGCTGTCCGGCGGCATGCGGCAGCGCGTGGTGATCGCGCTCGCACTGGCCGCGGAGCCCGCGCTGGTCATCGCCGACGAGCCGACCACTGCGCTCGACGTGGCGGTACAGGCGCAGATCCTGCGCCTGCTGCGCGAGGTGACCCAGGCCCGCGGAGCCGCGGTGATGCTCATCACGCACGACATGGGCGTGGTCGCCGAGACCTGCGACCGCGTCGCCGTGATGTACGCGGGCCGCGTGGTGGAGATCGGGCCCGTGGACGAGGTCATCCGCCGGCCGGCGCATCCCTACACGGCCGGCCTGATGGCCTCGGTGCCGTCGCTGCACGACGCGCGCGGCCGCCTCGCGCAGATCCCGGGCGCGCTGCCGCGCCTGGGTGAGATCCCGTCGGGCTGCGCCTTCCACCCGCGCTGCCCCAAGGCGAGCCCGCGCTGCAGCGACGAGCGCCCGGAGCTCACGCTGGTGCAACGCACGCGCGCCGCCTGCTGGTGGCCCATCGCCGACAGGCCGTTCGCGCCATGACGTCCGCCGATACGCCGATCGAACGGCCCGCGTCCGCGGCCTCGGTGGTCGTCGAGGCCCGCGGCCTGGGCCGCACCTTCACGCTGCACACGCCATGGACGAGCCGGCTGGTCGACCGCGCCGCGCCGCGCCGCATCGTCGCCGTCGACGACGTGAGCTTCACGATCGCGCGCGGGCGCACGCTCGCGCTGGTGGGCGAATCGGGCTGCGGCAAGAGCACGCTGGCGCGCCTGATGGTGGGGCTGGACGAGCCCACGCGCGGCAGCGCCTGGGTCGACCGCGCCGACGTGCGGGCCACGCTCGCGGGACCGGAGGACACGGCGCGCGCGCTGCGTCGGCGCATGCAGATGGTGTTCCAGGATCCGTACGCCAGCCTCAACCCGCGCTGGCGCATCGGCGACATCGTCGCCGAGCCGCTCCTGGAGCAGGGCCTGATCCTGCCGGCACAGGCGCCCGCGCGCGTGGACGCGCTGCTGGCCTCGGTGGGCCTCGAAGGCCTGGACACGCGCAGGTTCCCGCACCAGTTCTCCGGCGGCCAGCGCCAGCGCATCTCGCTCGCGCGCGCCATCTCCACCAGCCCGGAATTCCTGGTCTGCGACGAGCCGACGTCGTCGCTCGACGTCTCGGTGCAGGCCCAGGTGCTCAACCTGCTCGTGGACCTGCAGCGCGAGCGCGCGTTGACCTGCCTGTTCATCTCGCACAACCTGGTGGTGGTGCGCTACGTGGCCGACGAGGTGGGCGTGATGTACCTGGGTCGCCTGGTGGAGCTCGCGCCGCGCGACGAACTCTTCGCCGCGCCGCGCCACCCGTACACGCGCATGCTGCTGGCCGCGGTGCCCGACCTCCATGGCCGGGGACGCGAGCGCGCGCCGGTGCTGGGCGAGGTGCCCGATCCGCTGTCGCCGCCGCCGGGCTGCGCGTTCCATCCGCGCTGTCCGCACGCGAACGAACGCTGTCGCGTCGAGCGGCCGGCGCTGAAGCCGTCGGGCGCGGTGCAGGTGGCCTGCCACGCCGTCGAGGAGGGGCGGCTCTAGCTAGCGCGCCGGCGTGGAGGCGGCGGGCGCGCTCGGGGCGCTTGCGGTGGGCTTGGCCGCCGGACCGCCCTGGCCCGGCAGGTACAACGGCCCCTTCTGCCCGCAGCCCGCCAGCGCCAGGAGGAGCGCGCACGCGCACAAGACTGCACGCGGCACAGGGGCGCGATGCCCCGCTAAACTCGATCCCTGGCTTTCATCCATCCCACGGATTCTATCGACCATGTCGACCCCGACGCTGCACGACACCGAATACCAGGCCGCGGCCGAGCGCCTGCTGGCCGCGATCGAGCGCCAGTGCGACGACTGGCTGCAGCAGGGCGTCATCGACATCGACACGAGCCGCGCCGGCGGCCTCGTGGAACTCGAGTTCCCGGGCGGCAGCAAGATCGTGGTCAACAAGCAGCCGCCGCTGCACGAGATCTGGCTGGCCGCGCGCAACGGCGGCTTCCACTTCAAGTACGTCGACGGTGCCTGGCGCGACACGCGCGACGGCGCGGAGTTCTTTGCCCGCCTCTCGGAAGAGGCGAGCCGCCAGGGCGGCAAGGCGTTGAGCTTCCTCGCGGCCTGAAGTGGCCACCGTCCTCGTCCCGCTGCCGCGCCGCGACTTCGATCCGACAGAGGCCGGCGTGCCGTGGCGCGTGCTCACCGAGGCCGGCCACGCGTTCGTGTTCGCCACGCCCGACGCCGCCCCGGCGCAGGCCGACCCGCGCATGTTGAAGGGCAGCGACCTGGGCCTGCTGGCGCCGATGCTGCGGGCGCAGTCCAACGCCGTGGCCGACCACGATCGCATGGCGCGGTCGGCGGCGTATCGCTCGCCGATCGCCTGGTCGGCCATCGCCGAGAGCCTGGACGCCGGCCGCTTCGACGCGCTGCTGCTGCCGGGCGGCCACGCACCGGGCATGCGCGAGTACCTCGAGTCGACGGAACTGCAGTCGGCCGTCGCCACCTTCTTCGAGCGCGACCTGCCGGTGGCCGCCATCTGCCACGGCACCGTGCTCGCTGCCCGCTCGCGCGTGGCGCGCGGGGAGGGCGCGGGCCGCAGCGTGCTGTACGGGCGCCGCACCACGGGCCTCACGCGCCAGCTCGAGATGCTGGCCTGGCGGCTCACGCGCCGTCGGCTGGGCGACTACTACCGCACCTACCCGCAGACGGTACAGGACGAGGTGGCCGCGGCGCTGCGCTCGACCAGCGACTTCCTGGTGGGCCCGCCCGCGCTGCTGCGCGATTCCGATCGGCTGCGGCGCGTCGGCTTCACCGTGCGCGACGGACGCTATCTCTCCGCGCGCTGGCCCGGCGATGCCCACCGCTTCGCGCACGAACTCGCGGGCATGCTGGCCGAGCCGCGCTGAAGCTCAGTTCCCGGTCTTGAAGAGGTCGAGGATGCTCTTCTTCTCGTCGTCGGTGGACTGCTGCGGCGCCTTGTCGTCCAGGCCCAGGCCGGTGACGCCGTTGGCCGGCCCGAACTCGTCGTAGTACCACTCGCCGTTGACGCTCATCACGCCTTCGGGCGGCTCCAGCGGCACCTGCGGCACGTCCTTCAGCGCCGTCTGCATGAACTCGATCCACACCGGCAGCGCGAGGCCGCCGCCGGTCTCGCGGTCGCCCAGCTTGCGCGGCGTGTCGTAGCCGATCCACACCACCGCCGCGAGCGAGGGCTGGAAGCCGCAGAACCAGGCGTCCATCGAATCGTTGGTGGTGCCGGTCTTGCCGTAGACGTCGGGGCGCTTGAGCACGGCTTGCGCGCGGGCGGCCGTGCCGCTGCGCGTGACCGTGTTGAGCAGCGACTCGATCATGAAGGCGTTGCGCGGCTCGATGGCGCGCATGTCGTCGGTGAACGGCTTCGGGTGCTCCTCGTGCAGCAGCTTGCCGCGCGAGTCGGTCACGCGCGTGATGAGGATCGGATTGACGCGGTAGCCGCCGGTGGCGAACACGCCGTACGCGGTGGACATCTGGATCGGCGTGACCGAGCCCGAGCCGAGCGCCATCGTGAGGTAAGGCGGGTGCTTCTCGGGATCGAAGCCGAAGCGCGAGATCCACTGCTGCGCGTAGGCCGGGCCCACCGACTGCAGGATGCGGATCGAGACCATGTTCTTGGATTTCGCGAGCGCGGTGCGCAGCGTCATCGGGCCCTCGAACTTGCCGTCGTAGTTCTTGGGTTCCCACGGCTGGCTGCCGGTGGTGCCGGCGTCGAAGAACAGCGGCGCGTCGTTGACCACGGTGGCGCCGTTGAAGCCCTTCTCGATCGCGCTGGAGTAGATGAAGGGCTTGAAGCTGGAGCCTGGCTGGCGCCAGGCCTGGATCACGTGGTTGAACTTGTTCTTGCCGTAGTCGAAGCCGCCAACCAGCGCGCGGATGGCGCCGGTGGAGGGCTCGGTGGCCACGAACGCGCCTTCCACCTCGGGCTGCTGCGTCAGCGTCCAGTCGCCCTTGTCTGTCTTCATGGCGCGCACGATCGCGCCCGGACGGATCTGCACCTTCGGGTCGGCCTTGGTCGACAGGCCCGACGTGACCGGCTTCAGGCCGTCGCCCGTCACCGTGATGGTGTCGCCGCTCTGCAGCACCGCCAGCACCTTCTTCGGCGAGGCCTCCAGCACGACGGCGGCCTTCAGGTCGTCGTTGTCGGGATGGTCGGCGAGCGCCTCGGCAATCCGCGAGTCGAGCGCTTTCGGGTCGGCCGGCAGGTCGACATAACCCTCCGGGCCCCTGAATTGCTGCCGGCGCTCGAAGTCCATGATCCCGCGCCTGAGAGCGTGGTAAGCGGCCAACTGGTCGGTGGAAGCCACCGTCAGCGTCACGTTCAGTCCGCGCGTATAGGCCTCGTCGCCGTATTGCGCAAAGACGAGCTGGCGGGCCATCTCGGCCACGTATTCCGCGTGGATCGGCGACTCGCTCGGCGCCCGGTATATCAAGACCTGGGCATGGGCGGTCTTGCGCTCGTCCTCGGTGATGAAACCGTTCTCGAACATTCGATCGATGATGTACTGCTGGCGCTGCGTCGCGCGCCGCGGGTTGGCGATCGGGTTGTAGCTGGAAGGCGCCTTGGGCAGCCCCGCGAGCATCGCCGCTTCGCCGATCGTGATGTCCTTGAGCGGTTTGCCGAAATAGATTTCGCTGGCCGAGGCGAAGCCGTACGCCCGCTGACCCAGATAAATCTGGTTCATGTACAGCTCCAGAATCTGGTCCTTGCTCAATTGCGCCTCGATGCGCAGCGCCAGCAAAATCTCGTACAGCTTGCGGGTAAACGTCTTTTCGGTGGACAGGTAGAAGTTGCGGGCCACCTGCATCGTGATGGTGGAGGCGCCCTGGCTGCGGGCCTCGCCCACGTTGGCCAGGCCCGCACGGATGACGCCGAGGTAGTCGACGCCCCCATGGTGATAGAAACGCGCGTCCTCGATGGCCAGTACGGCGTCGCGCATCACTTTGGGGATCTGGGCGATCGGGACGAACTGTCTCCTTTCTTCACCATATTCCCCAAGAAGCACGCCATCAGAAGAAAAAACCCGTAACGGTAATTTCGGGCGGTAATCGGTCAAGGCGCTCAGCTCGGGCATCTTTGGATACGCGACAGCCAGTCCGATCGCCACGCAGATTGCAACACCGAGTAACAGCGCCAACAACCCGCCGACAAATGTCAAAAGGGCGCGCGTCACGTGCCGCCAAGCCCGCGCCGCCCAGTGGACAGAGGGGCCGCCACGGGGCGTCGAGGCTGGAAGTTTCGCGGGCGTGCGGTCTGGATCGCTCATGAATGTAGGCCGGGATGTAAGCGCTGATTATAGAAACCGACAAGTCTCGCTTAAGCAGCTTGTGGCGTGGTCGAAGTCCCGGGAATCGCGGATATGCCGGCGTCGACGCAGATTCACCACTTCTTATGGTGACCAAATGCCTTGAAAATGCGGGCATTCCCGCACACTAACTTTGTTTTCCTGTCGTTCTTGCTGATAGGATTGCCGCAAAATATCAACCCGGCGCTCACATTCGAGCGCTGTCGGAGCATGTCCTCGTGTCAATTCTCGACAGCATTTTCGGCCGCAAGCATCCGCCCATGATCGGGCTGGATGTCAGCTCGTCCAGCGCCAAGCTGGTCGAGCTGGGCCAAACTCCCTCCGGCGACCTGGTACTCGAGCGTTTCGCGAGTGAACCCTTCGAGAAGGGCTGGATCGCCGATGGGCAGATCGAGAAATTCGACGAAGTCGCCGACGCCGTGCGCCGGCTGGTCGCCAAGAGCGGCGCCAAGACGCGCGACGTCGTCATGGCGATGCCGCAGTCGGCCGTGATCACCAAGCGCATCGTGCTCCCCGCCGGGCTGCGCGAGACCGAGATGGAGATCCAGGTCGAGTCGGAAGCTCATCAGTACATCCCGTTCTCGCTGGACGAGGTCAGCCTCGACTTTTGTGTCATCGGGCCGAGCCAAAGTTCCGTCGGCGACGTCGACGTGCTCATCGCCGCGTCGCGCAAGGACCGGGTGCAGGATCGCCAGGGCCTGGCCGAAGCGGCCGGGCTGAAGCCGGTCGTGCTCGACATCGAGTCGCACGCGTCGCGCTTGGCCATGGGCCGCGTCATCTCCAGCCTGCCCGAGCAGGGCAAGGACATGCTCGTCGCGCTGTTCGAGATCGGTGCCGACACCGCCGGCCTGAAGGTGCTGCGCGACGACGAGATGCTCTACGACCGCGACCAGACGTTCGGCGGCGCCCAGCTCACGCAGCTCATCTCGCGCCAGTACGGCTTCTCGTTCGAGGAAGCCGAGCAGAAGAAGCTCGCGGGCGACCTGCCCGAGGATTTCGAATCCACGCTGCTGATGCCCTTCGTCGACAGCCTGGCCCACGAGATCGGCCGTGCGCTGCAGTATTTCTTCACCAGCACGCCGCACCACAAGGTCGACTACGTGATGCTCGCCGGCGGCACGGCCTCGCTGTCGGGCCTGCGCGAGCGCGTCAAGGAAGTCACCGGCTTCGCCTGCCGGGTCGTCAATCCGTTCGAAAACATGAAATTGGGGAGCGCCGTGCGCGAAGGCAAGCTGCGGCGAGAAGCGCCGTCATACCTGACCGCTTGCGGACTGGCGATGCGGAGGTTCGTGCAGTGATTCTGATCAACCTGTTGCCGCACCGCGAAGCGCGGCGCCAGCAACGCAAGAATGCGTTCTTCGCAGGCATCGGCATGGCCGTGCTGTTCGGTGCCGCGGTCGTGGGCGGCTGGTGGACCCTCGTCAATGCGCAGATCAACACGCAGGAAGAGCACAACCAGTTCCTGTCCAACGAGATCAAGCGCCTCGACGCCCAGATCGCCGACGTGGCGACCCTGAAGGCCGAGATCGCGGCCCTGAAGGCGCGCCAGAAGGCGGTGGAAGACCTCCAGGCCGACCGCAACATGCCGGTCTACCTGCTGAACGAACTGGTGAAGCAGACGCCCGAAGGCGTGTACCTCACCAGCGTGAAGCAAGCCGGCCAGCAGGTCGCGATCGCCGGCGTGGCGCAGACCAACGAACGCATCTCCGAATTCCTGCGCAACACCGCCTACAGCTCGCCCTGGCTCGAGAGGCCGGTACTGGTCGAGATCAAGGCGCAGTCGGTGATCATCGCGGGCAGCAAGGATCAGCGCCGGATGTTCGCATTCGTCATGAACGTGACGCTCAAGCGTCCGCCCGCCCCAGGATCCGCCGCCAGCGCGGCCTCCGGCGCAGCCGCCGCGGCGCCGGTTCCGGCCGCTTCTACGGCGACGAGGTAAGCATGGCTACTCAAGCAAAAGACCGAGGCGCGGACATCCTCGCCGCCCTCCGCGGCGGAGTCGGCCAGTTCAACGACCTCAACCTTCAGCAACCCGGGCAATGGCCGTTCCTGCCACGCTTCACTGCTTGGGCGATCGTGGCCATCGTGGTGGTCGTCATCGGATGGTTCGTGGCCCTCAGCGACCAGTCCAACGATCTGCAGGCGGCGCGCGACAAGGAACCGGCGCTCAAGGCCGAGTACCGCAACAAGCTCGGCCAGGCGATCAACCTCGACGCGCTGAAGAAGCAGAAGGAAGACGTCCAGACCTATGTGACGCAGCTCGAGAAGCAGTTGCCGGGCAAGGCCGAGATGGACGCGCTGCTGACCGACATCAATCAGGCCGGCGTCGGCCGGGGCCTGGTGATCGAGCAGTTCGTCCCGGGCCAGACCGAGACCAAGGAATACTACGCCGAGCTGCCGATCGCCATCCGGGTGACGGGACGCTTCCACGACATCGGCGCCTTCGCGGCCGACATCGCGGCGCTGTCGCGCATCGTCACGCTGCACAACCTCTCGATCACGCCGGATTCGAAGTCGGGCGGTGGCGGACTGTCGATGGAGGCGACGGCGCGCACCTATCGCTACCTGGATCCGGCCGAGGTCATCCAGGCTCGCGCGGCCAGCGGCGCCGGAGGCAAGAAATGAAGCGAATCCTCTGCATCACGGCCGGTGCGCTGATGCTGTCAGCGCTCGGCGCGTGCACCGCCGACAACGATGAACTCATCTCGTGGATGGAACAGCAGCACAAGGAGGTCAAGCCCAATGTGCCGCCGATCTATCCGCCCAAGAAGTTCGACCCGCAGGCCTACCTGGGCGTGACCGGCGTCGAGCCCTTCGGCAGCCAGAAACTGATTCCGGTGGGCGGCCCGGCCAATGACAAGTCGAGCACCGTGCTCGCGGCCGCGAAGGCCCATGCCACGCAGGAGCTCGAGTCCTATCCGCTGGACAGCATGGCCATGGTCGGCTCGCTGCAGCAAGGCGGCAAGACGCATGGCCTGCTGATGGTGGAAAACCGTCTCCACGACGTGAAGGTGGGCGACTGGCTGGGCCAGAACTACGGCCAGATCACCGCGATCACGGACTCACAGATTACCTTGCGGGAAACCGTGCAAGACCCAACGGGTGAATGGATAGAGCGCACCAGCACCCTCCAGATTCAGGAGAAGGCGCGATGAACAGCAGTCAGGAGAATCGGAATATGCGGAGTTGGACCGCGGGAGCAGCGCTCGTTCTGGCGTTGGGGTTGGGTTTGCCGACAGCATCGTGGGCCGAGCCCAAGATCAGCTCGGTGACGGGCTCGCAGCAGGGCGGCACGGACGTCGTCCGCGTCGAACTCAGCGAAGCGCTGACGGCGGTGCCTGCGGGCTTCGCGGTGCAGTCTCCGCCGCGTGTGGCGATCGACCTGCCCGGCGTCACCAATGCCTCCGGCAAGTCGTCCATCGAGCTGAACCAGGGCAACGTCCGCTCGGTCAGCGTGGCGAGTTCCGGCGATCGCACCCGCCTGGTGCTGAACCTGAAGGTGGCGTCCAGCTATCACGCTGAAATCCAGGGCAAGACGCTGCTGATCTCGCTGGATAGCGGCTCCTCTTCCGTGCCGACCGCCAACGCGGCCGCGCCCGCCCAGGCCGACGCCCACTTCGCCAACAGCCAGAATGCCGACGTCCTCGACCTGCGCGACATCGACTTCCGCCGCGGCACCGACGGCGCCGGCCGCATCGTCGTCAACCTGGCCAGCACGCAGGTCGGCGTCGACCTGAAACAGCAGGGCAAGGATCTGGTCGTCGACTTCCTGCGTTCGAACGCCCCGGCTCGCCTGCGCCGTCGCCTGGACGTCACCGACTTCGGCACGCCGGTGCAGTCCATCACCACCACCCAGGCTGGCGATCACGTGCATATGGTCGTCGCGGCGGCGGGCGCGTGGGAACACAGCGCCTACCAGACCGACAACCAGTTCGTGCTCGAGGTGCGTCCGGCCAAGGCTGACCCGAACAAGCTCGTTCCGGGCCAGGGCTACACCGGCCAGCGGCTGTCGCTGAATTTCCAGAGCATCGAGATCCGCGCGCTGCTGCAGATCATCGCCGACTTCAGCGACTTCAACGTCGTCACGAGCGATACCGTCACCGGTACCGTCACGCTGCGCCTGAAGGACGTGCCCTGGGATCAGGCCCTCGACATCATCCTGCAGAGCAAGGGCCTCGACAAGCGCCGCTCGGGCAACGTGCTGCTGATCGCGCCGAAGGACGAACTGGCCGCCAAGGAGCAGGTCGACCTCGAGGCGAAGAAGAAGATCGCCGACCTGGAGCCGATGCACATGCAGGCGTTCCAGTTGAACTACACCAAGGCGCTCGACGTGGCCAACAGCCTGACCGGATCGGGCGGGACTGGCGGCGCGGGCGGCGGAACGCGCCTGCTGTCGACTCGTGGCTCGGTGGTGGCGGAATCGCGCACCAACCAGTTGTTCGTCACCGACACCCCGTCCAAGCTCGAGGAAATCCAGGCGCTGATCGCCCGCATCGACATCGCGTCGCGGCAGGTGATGATCGAGGCCCGCATCGTCGAGGCCAGCGACAACTTCGGCCGTGCCCTGGGCGTCAAGCTGGGCTCGTCGTCGGCGAATGCATTCCACATCGGAGGCAGCCAGTACGCGTCGGTCGGCGGCAACTACGAAGCCGTCGGCTACCAGACCGGCCAGATAGCGGGTACCGTGCCCTACACCGACACGCAGTTCGTGAACTTCCCCGCGCAGGCGGGCCTCGTGTCCAGCACCGCCTCCGCCGCGACGTTCGCCCTGTCGCTGTTCAGCGCCAGTGCCAGCCGCTTCCTGAACCTCGAACTGTCCGCGCTGGAAGAAGACGGCTCGGGCCGCATCATCTCCAGTCCGCGCGTGATCACGGCCGACCAGGTGCAGGCCGTCGTCGAGGCCGGCGAGGAACTGCCCTACCAGCAGGCCACCTCCAGCGGCGCGACTTCCGTGACCTTCCAGAAGGCCCAGATCCGGCTGCAGGTCACCCCGCAGATCACGCCGGAAGGCAACGTGATCCTGGACGTGGACGTCAACAAGGACAGCGTGGGTCGCAGCACCAGCGCCGGCTTCGCCATCGACACCAAGCACGTGAAGACCACGGCGCTGGTCGAGAACGGCGGCACCGTGGTGCTGGGCGGCCTGTTCCAGCAAACCGAAAACAACGTGACCGACAAGATCCCGTTCCTGGGCGACATCCCGTTCCTGGGCAACCTGTTCAAGAACACGTCCAAGGTGCTGACGCGCACCGAACTGCTGATCTTCATCACGCCGCGAATCATCTCGGATCGCTCGGTCACGCATTGAGGTTTTGAACATGAATTTCCAGGGAATCCAACAAATGAAGGCGTTCATCGCGGCGACGGCAATGGGTGCAATCCTGGCTGGTTGCAGCGCGGGCGGGGAGCCCTCCAAGACCACCAGCACGGGCACGGCGACCGCTGCTGACCTGATCGTCACGGTCGACAATGCCTCCATTCTCGACACCGGTGCCCAGACGGCCACCGTCACCGTCACGGCCGTCGATTCTTCGCGCAACATCGTGGCCGGCGCGCCGGTCACGATGGTTCCCGATCGCAACGGCGTCGTTACTGCCAGCGGCACCACCACGGCCACCGGCACGGGTCAGGTCACTGGCGTGCTGGCCATCGGTGCTGACAAGTCCAACCGCACCATCGACGTCCTCGTCACCTCCGGCAGCGTCTCCAAGACGGTGCAGGTCGCCGTCACGGGCGCCCAGTTGCAAGCCACGCCCAGTTCCGCATCACCGGCCGCCACGGCCACGGTGCAGTACGTGCTGGTCGACGCGGCGGGTGCGTCCATCGCCGGCCAATCGGTCGCGGTGACGCTCAACGGCGGCACCGCCACCACCGGCACCACGGATGCCAACGGTGCTTACAGCTATTCGTACACCGCCCCGTCGAGCCCGACCGCAAACATCAGCGCCACGGCCGGCGGCGTCACGACGGTCACGACCGTCACCATCGCCTCGACCAACACGAGCCCGGCCAGCGGCACGGTGACGTCGGCCTCGCTGGCCGCCAATCCGGCCACGGTCAGCGTGAACGCGGCGGGTTCCAGCACGAACCAGGTTGCCGTGCGCGGGCTGTTCCTGGGGGCGGGCAATGCGCCGATCTCGAACGTACGCGTGCGCTTTGACCTGAACGGCGACCCGAGCCAGATCGGCGGCACACTCACCTCGGGCAGCAATCCCGTCTACACAGACGGCAATGGCGTCGCGTTGACCAGCTACGTTCCTGGCACCCGGGGCAGCGGCAACCAGCAGCTGACCATTCGTGCGTGCTGGAGCGAAACCGACTTCGCCGCCGGGAGCTGTCCCAACGCGGCGACTGCCAACATCACGGTCGCCCAGAGCGGCGTCAGCATCTCGATCTTCCACAGCAACCTGATCACCCCCGACACCGCCAAGCTCACGTACACCCAGCCCTTCACGGTGCAGGTGGTGGACTCCGTCGGCCAGCCGATCAAGGGCGTGCTGGTGACTGGCTCGGTCGACCTCCCGCGTTACTATCGCGGGTCCTGGGGTGGCGGCGGTCCCTGGGCCCAGGTCGTCGTGAACTCCTGCGACAACGAAGACATCAATCGAAACGGTGTCATGGAAGTCTACGCCGGCGGTGCGAAGGAGGATCAGAACAATTCGGGCAAGCTGGAGCCGTATGCCGCCGACGTCGCGATCACGCCGCAGTCGGCCGGTTCGGATACCACCGACGCCTTCGGCATCGCTTACTTCAACATGCAGTATGGTCAGAACGTCGCGAGCTGGGACGATTACACGCTGACCTTCAGCGCGCTCGTGTCCGGTACCGAAGGCAAGGCCACCACGACCGGGACGCTGCCCGTGCTGGCTTCCGACGTCACAGCCAAGGTCACGCCGCCGTTCGTTGTCAGCCCGTACAACCTGAACCCGGCCGGTAGCAGTGTCCAGACAGTGACCACCGCGACCATCACTGATCCCGCGAGTGGCAAGTCGGGCGTGCTGTGCGGGGCGCAGCCCTGACGGAGCGCGGAGGCACAGTTCCGGCGATCACTCTCATCGGCATGCCCGGTTGTGGAAAATCCACGATCGGGCGACAACTGGCGCGCGTGCGCCAGTTGCCATTTCTGGATTCCGATCACGAGATCGAGCGCTTCCTGGGCTGTTCCATCCGTGAGTTCTTCGATCGCGAGGGCGAGCCGGCCTTCCGCGATGTCGAGGAGCGCGTGATCCGCGAGACGCTCGTGGCGCCGCAGGCGCGCGTCGTCGCCACCGGTGGTGGCAGCGTGCTGCGCCCGGCCAATCGCGAAGTGATGAAGGTCAACGCCACGGTGGTGTACCTGCACACCCTGCCTGAGGATCTCGCGCGCCGCCTGAGCCGCGATACGCAGCGTCCCCTGCTGCAGGTGGCCGACCCGCGCCAGCGCCTGCGCGACCTGTACGCGGTGCGCGATCCGATCTACCGCGAGGTGGCCGACATCGTCGTCGATACCGCGCACAAGTCGGCCGCGATGCTGGTCAATCTCATATCCATGCAGCTCGACATGGGCAGCGGGGCGCGGCAGGACGCAAAATAGCGGTCGATGCAGACCACTCCCGAACTTCTCCAGCCGACCGCCACGCGCGTCCAGATCGCGCTCGGCGACCGCAGCTACCCGATCCTGATCGGCGGCGACCTGCTGCGTGACGCGCAGACCTGGGCGCCGCAGGCCGACCGCAAGGCCCTCGCGCTGATCGTCACCAACACGACGGTGGACACGCTCTACGCGGCCCTCCTCGCCGCGGTACTGGCGCCGCACTTCGCCCGCGTGTGCACGCTGGCGCTGCCCGACGGCGAGGTCTACAAGGATCTCGCCCACCTGAACCTGATCTTCGACGAGCTGCTTGGCCAGGAGGCCGATCGGCGCACGGTGCTGTTCGCGCTGGGCGGCGGCGTCGTCGGCGACATGACCGGTTTCGCCGCGGCCTGCTACATGCGAGGCGTGCCCTTCGTGCAGGTGCCCACCACGCTGCTGGCCCAGGTCGATTCGTCGGTGGGCGGCAAGACAGCGGTCAACCATCCGCTGGGCAAGAACATGATCGGCGCGTTCTACCAGCCGCAGCAGGTGGTATGCGACCTCGATGTGCTCGACACGCTGCCCGACCGCGAGATGTCCGCCGGCCTGGCCGAGGTCATCAAGTACGGCGCGAGCATCGACGTCGAATTCCTGGGCTGGCTCGAGCGCCACATCGACGCCCTGCGCGTGCGCGACCGCGACGCGCTCACGCACGCGGTGCGCCGCTGCTGCGAGATCAAGGCGTCCATCGTCGGCGCCGACGAGAAGGAGGCCGGACTGCGCGCCATCCTCAACTTCGGCCACACCTTCGGCCACGCCATCGAGGCCGGCATGGGCTACGGCGCCTGGCTGCACGGCGAGGGCGTCGGTTGCGGCATGGTGATGGCCGCCGACCTGTCGGCGCGCCTGGGCCTCGTAAGCACCGCGTTCGCGCGGCGCATCGAGGCACTGGTCGCGCGCGCGGGCCTGCCCGTGCGCGGGCCGGCCAACCTGTCGCCGGCCCGCTACCTGGAGCTGATGCGCGTCGACAAGAAGGCGCAGGGCGGCGACATCCGCTTCGTGCTGCTCGACGGCGAGAGCCACGCCGTCGTGCGCGCCGCGCCGGAGGACGTCGTCGTCGGCGTCATCACCGCGCTCACCGCGGCCGCCTGACGCCTGCGTTCGACGTGATCGCCAGCCCGCCCGTCGAACGCCCGCCCTATGCCAGCGATCCCGCGACGTCGCGCGGCCGCCGGCGCCCCGAAGCCGCGGCGCCCACGCGCACCGAGTTCCAGCGCGATCGCGACCGCATCGTCCACAGCACCGCGTTCCGCCGCCTCGTCTACAAGACCCAGGTCTTCCTCAACCACGAGGGCGACCTGTTCCGCACCCGCCTCACGCATTCGCTCGAAGTGGCCCAGCTCGGACGCTCCGTGGCGCGCACGATGGGGCTGGAGGAAGACCTGGTGGAGGCCATCGCGCTCGCCCACGACCTCGGGCACACGCCGTTCGGGCATGCCGGGCAGGATGCGCTGGACGACTGCATGCGCGATCACGGCGGCTTCGAGCACAACCTGCAGAGCCTGCGCGTGGTCGACGAGCTCGAGCTGCGCTATCCGGACTTCGACGGCCTGAACCTGACGCTGGAGACGCGCGAGGGCATCCTCAAGCGCGTGACGCTGGCCCAGGCCCGCGTGCTCGAGGAGCTCGAGCCGGGCGGCGTGGGCCACCGCTTCGTGGCCGGACTGCAGCCGGGCCTCGAGGCGCAGCTCACCAACCTGGCCGACGAGATCGCCTACAACACGCACGACGTCGACGACGGCATCCGCTCCGGGCTGCTCGACCACGCCCAGCTGGACGACGTGCCGCTCTACGCCCGCCTGCGCGACGAGGCGCTGGACGCGCACCCGCGCCTGCGCACGCTGCCCGCGCGCCGGCTCGTGCACGAGACGCTGCGGCGCATGCTGTCGCAGATGATCTACGACCTGATCGCCACCAGCCAGGCCGCCATCGATGCGGCCGCGCCCGACAGCCCGCAGGCCGTGCGCGCGCTACCGCTGCTGATGCGCTTCAGCGCGCAGATGCGCCACGACAGCAGCGAGCTCAAGCGCTTCCTGTTCGCCAACCTCTACCGCCATCCGGCGGTGACTGCCACCACCGATCGCGCCCGCGACGTCGTGCGCACCCTGTTCGCGATCTACCTCGATCGTCCGGCCGAAATGAGCGACGAGTTCCAGCAGGCGATCGACCGGCCGCGCGCCGTGGCCGACTACATCGCCGGCATGACCGACCGCTTCGCGCTCAAGGAGCACCAGCGCCTCACCGGACAGGCCCTGTTCGGCGATTCATGGGCGTCCCTCGGCCGTACTCCGAACTGAGCGTCCGGGTTCCTCACGAGATCCGAACAATAGGGGCCAGCTAAACTGCTGCCATGGCCCGCCTCACCCGCCTTTCGCTGCCCGGCCTGCCGCACCACCTGATGCAGATCGGGAACAACCGGCAGGCGATCTTCGTCGATGACGAGGATCGGCAGGCCTGGTGTGCCCACCTGCGCGAGGCCAGCCTCGTGGCCCGCGTCGACATCCACGCCTACGTGCTGATGTCCAACCACGTCCACCTGCTCGCCACTCCGCGCTACGACGCCGACGGCCTCAGCACCATGATGCAGTCGCTGGGACGGCGCTACGTGGCGGCGTTCAACCGGCGCCATGCCCGCTCGGGCACGCTCTGGGAAGGGCGCTTCCGGGCCGCGCTGGTCGACCCCGAGGATTCGCTGCTGGCCTGCATGCGCTACATCGACAGCCACGCGCAGCGCAGCGGCCTGGTGGCCGACGCCGCCGACTACGCCTGGTCCAGCTGCGCCCATCACCTGGGGCGTCGGCGCGACCCGCTGATCGTCGACCATGCACGCTACTGGGCACTGGGCAACACGCCCTTCGAACGCGAAGGCGCCTTCCGCAGCTATCTCGAGGAGGGCGTCAGCCTGCGCGAGGCCCAGGCGATCTCGCAGGCGACCCGGCGCGGCTGGCCCATCGCCGGCGCCGAGGGGCAGCAACGCCTCGCGGCGCTCCTCGGACGCGAGATCGCGCCGCGGCCGCGCGGTCGTCCGCGTCGCGTCGATCTGCCGGTGGCCTGACGCTGCGCGGCACCGCCGCGCCGCTCGCAAGATCGCGTCTCGCTCGGGCTGCGCTGCCGCAATACCCGACGGAATCAGTGCGACAGCGAGGTTCCGAGAATGGCCCTGCCGCGTCCCGCCACGCCAAAATCTCCGTCGACGCCATGTTTCGCCTGGCAAATGCACCACCTCGATGCAAATCCAAGCCGATTAGCCGATTCATTGACTATGGCCCTATTAAATACCGCACCATGTCGATGCGGCAAACTTAAACAATACTGACCCCAATTAAATGGGATTGCCGCGAAGCGCGACCCTGGTTATTGTTCGGGTTTTCCAGCGCTGAAGAAGGATCCGCCATGAGCAAGGCAGCCCAAGGGCAACCCACCTCGATGACCGACATCGCCGCCGCGGCCGCGGGCGGGTTGTACGACCCCGCGGGCGAGCACGATGCCTGCGGCGTGGGCTTCGTGGCGCACATCAAGGGCCAGCGCGCGCACTCCATCGTGAGCCAGGGCCTGAAGATCCTGGAGAACCTCGACCACCGTGGCGCCGTCGGCGCCGACAAGCTGATGGGCGACGGCGCGGGCATCCTGATCCAGATCCCCGACGAATACTTCCGCGCCGAGATGGCCGCGCTGGGCGTCGAGTTGCCGCCGCCCGGCGAGTACGGCGTCGGTCAGATCTTCCTGCCCAAGGAACACGCCTCGCGCCTGGCCTGCGAGCAGGAGCTGGAACGCGCCGTGAAGGCCGAGGGCCAGGTGCTGCTGGGCTGGCGCGACGTGCCGGTCGACCGCGAGATGCCCATGTCGCCCACCGTGCGCGCCAAGGAGCCGGTGCTGCGCCAGATCTTCATCGGCCGCGGCGCCGACGTGATCGTGCCCGACGCGCTGGAACGCAAGCTCTACGTGATCCGCAAGACGGCCTCGGCCGCGATCCAGGCGCTCAAGCTCACGCACAGCCGCGAGTACTACGTGCCCAGCATGAGCTGCCGCACCATCATCTACAAGGGCCTGCTGCTGGCCGACCAGGTGGGCAAGTACTACCTGGATCTCGCCGACGAGCGCGTCGTCTCGGCGCTGGCGCTGGTGCACCAGCGCTTCTCCACCAACACGTTCCCGGAATGGCCCCTGGCCCACCCGTACCGGATGGTGGCGCACAACGGCGAGATCAACACCGTCAAGGGCAACTTCAACTGGATGCGCGCCCGCGAGGGCGTGATGAAGTCGCCGGTGCTGGCCGACGACCTGAAGAAGCTCTATCCGATCAGCTTCGAGGGCCAGTCCGACACCGCCACGTTCGACAACACGCTCGAACTGCTGACGATGGCCGGCTATCCGCTCGCGCACGCCGCGATGATGATGATTCCCGAGGCCTGGGAACAGCACGCCGTGATGGACCTGCGCCGCCGCGCGTTCTACGAGTACCACGCCGCCATGATGGAGCCGTGGGACGGCCCGGCCGCGATGGTGTTCACCGACGGCAAGCAGATCGGCGCCACGCTCGACCGCAACGGCCTGCGCCCCGCGCGCTACATCGTCACCGACGACGACCTGGTGGTGATGGCGTCGGAGTCGGGCGTGCTCGACATCCCGCAGAACAAGATCATCAAGAAGTGGCGCCTGCAGCCCGGCAAGATGTTCCTGATCGACTTCGAGCAGGGCCGCATCGTCGACGACGAGGAGCTGAAGAACCAGTTCGCGTCGGCCAAGCCGTACCGCCAGTGGATCGACAACGTCCGCGTCAAGCTCGACGAGATCCCGGTGCTCGCGACGCCCGCCGCGGAAGAGGACGCCGGCACGCTGCTCGATCGCCAGCAGGCCTTCGGGTACTCGCAGGAAGACCTGAAGTTCCTGCTCAGCCCGATGGCCACGCTGGGCGAGGAGGGCACGGGCTCGATGGGCAACGACTCGCCCCTGGCGGTGCTCAGCGACAAGAACAAGCCGCTCTACAACTACTTCAAGCAGCTGTTCGCGCAGGTGACGAACCCGCCGATCGACCCGATCCGCGAGGCGATCGTGATGTCGCTGAACTCGTTCATCGGCCCCAAGCCCAACCTGCTGGACATCAACGCGGTGAACCCGCAGATGCGCCTGGAGGTGTCGCAGCCGGTGCTCGACTTCGACGACATGGCCCGCCTGCGCGCCATCGAGAAGCACACGTTCGGCAAGTTCAAGCCGCACGAGATCGACATCGTCTACCCGATCAGCTGGGGTCGCGAAGGCGTCGAGGCCAAGCTCGCCTCGTTGTGCGCAGAAGCGGTCGACGCGATCCGCGGCGGCCACAACATCCTGATCATCACCGACCGCCGCGTGGGCAAGGACTCGGTGGCCATCCCGGCGCTGCTGGCGCTGTCGGCCATCCACCAGCACCTGGTGCGCGAGGGCCTGCGCACCACGGCCGGCCTGGTCGTGGAGACGGGCTCGGCGCGCGAGGTGCACCACTTCGCCGTGCTCGCCGGCTACGGCGCGGAGGCCGTGCACCCGTATCTCGCGCTGGAGACGCTGGGCGCGCTGCACTCGGAGCTGCCGGGCGAGCTGTCGGCCGACAAGGCGATCTACAACTACATCAAGGCGGTGGGCAAGGGCCTGTCCAAGATCATGTCCAAGATGGGCGTCAGCACGTACATGTCGTACTGCGGCGCGCAGCTGTTCGAGGCCATCGGTCTCGACACGGGCGTGGTGGGCAAGTACTTCCGCGGCACGGCCTCGCAGGTGGGCGGCATGGGCGTGTTCGAGATCGCCGAGGAAGCGCTGCGCATGCACCGCGCGGCCTTCGGCGACGACCCGCTGCTGGCCGAGATGCTCGACGCCGGCGGCGAGTACGCCTGGCGCGCGCGCGGCGAGGAGCACATGTGGACGCCGGACGCGATCGCCAAGCTGCAGCACAGCACGCGCTCGAACAAGTTCGACACCTACAAGGAATACGCGCAGATCATCAACGACCAGAGCAAGCGCCACATGACGCTGCGCGGCCTGTTCGAGTTCAAGATCGACCCGAGCAAGGCGATCCCGCTGGAGGAGGTGGAATCCGCGGCGGAGATCGTCAAGCGCTTCGCCACCGGCGCGATGTCGCTGGGCTCCATCTCCACCGAGGCGCACTCCACGCTGGCGATCGCAATGAACCGCATCGGCGGCAAGAGCAACACCGGCGAAGGCGGCGAGGATCCGGCGCGCTACCGCAACGAGTTGAAGGGCATCCCGATCACGCAGGGCACCAAGGTCTCCGAGGTGCTGGGCGACGGCATCATGGTGGCCGACTTCGAGCTGAACGCCGGCGACAGCCTGCGCAGCAAGATCAAGCAGGTCGCGTCGGGCCGCTTCGGCGTCACCACCGAGTACCTCGTCTCGGCCGACCAGATCCAGATCAAGATGGCCCAGGGCGCGAAGCCGGGCGAGGGCGGCCAGCTGCCGGGCGGCAAGGTGTCCGACTACATCGGCAAGCTGCGCTACTCGGTGCCGGGCGTGGGCCTGATCTCGCCGCCGCCGCACCACGACATCTATTCCATCGAGGATCTGGCGCAGCTGATCCACGACCTGAAGAACGCCAACCCGCGCGCCGACATCAGCGTCAAGCTCGTCTCGGAAGTGGGCGTGGGCACCATCGCCGCGGGCGTCACCAAATGCAAGGCCGACCACCTGGTCATCGCCGGCCACGACGGCGGCACGGGCGCCTCGCCGTGGTCGTCCATCAAGCACGCGGGCACGCCGTGGGAGCTGGGTCTCGCCGAGACGCAGCAGACGCTCGTGCTCAACCAGTTGCGCGGCCGCGTGCGCGTGCAGGCCGACGGCCAGATGAAGACCGGCCGCGACGTCGTCATCGGCGCGCTGCTGGGCGCCGACGAGTTCGGCTTCGCCACCGCGCCGCTGGTGGTCGAGGGCTGCATCATGATGCGCAAGTGCCACCTGAACACCTGCCCGGTGGGCGTGGCCACGCAGGATCCGGTGCTCCGCAAGAAGTTCGCCGGCCGTCCCGAGCACGTCGTCAACTTCTTCTTCTTCATCGCCGAAGAGGCGCGCCAGATCATGGCGCAGCTGGGCATCCGCAAGTTCGACGACCTCATCGGGCGCAGCGAGCTGCTGGATACCCGCAAGGGCATCGCCCACTGGAAGGCATGCGGCCTCGACTTCGCCAAGGTGTTCCACCAGCCCGCGATGCCGGCCAACGTCTCGCGCCTGCACAACGACCACCAGGACCACGGCCTGGACAAGGCCCTCGACAAGAAGCTGATCGAGCGCTCGCGCCCGGCCATCGAGCGCGGCGAGAAGGTGCAGTTCATGGAGGACGCGCGCAACCTGAACCGCTCGGTCGGCGCGATGCTGTCGGGCGAGCTGATCCGCCAGCGCCCCGAGGGCCTGCCGGACCACACGCTGTTCATCCAGATGGAAGGCACGGGCGGCCAGAGCTTCGGCGCGTTCCTCGCACAGGGCATCACGCTGTACCTGATCGGCGACTCCAACGACTACACCGGCAAGGGGATGTCGGGCGGCCGCGTGGTGGTGCGTCCCAGCATCGAGTTCCGCGGCGACGCCACCAAGAACATCATCACCGGCAACACCGCGCTGTACGGCGCCACCAGCGGCGAGGCCTACTTCCGCGGCGTGGCGGGCGAGCGCTTCGCGGTGCGCCTGTCGGGCGCCTCGGCGGTCGTCGAGGGCACCGGCGACCACGGCTGCGAGTACATGACCGGCGGCACGGTGGTGGTGCTGGGCAGGACGGGCCGCAACTTCGCGGCTGGCATGTCCGGCGGCGTGGCCTATGTCTACGACGAGGACGGCAAGTTCGCCGAGCGCTGCAACACCGCGATGGTGAGCCTGGACAAGATCCTCACCGCCGACGAGCAGGCCAAGGCCATCGAGCGTGCCGTCTGGCACAAGGGCGAGACCGACGAGGCGTTGCTGCGCCAGATGATCGAGTCCCACCACAAGTGGACGGGCAGCCTGCGCGCCCGCGAGATCCTCGACCACTGGGCCGACTCGCGCTCGCGCTTCGTCAAGGTGTTCCCGAACGAGTACAAGCGCGCGCTCGGCGAGATCCATGCGAAGTCCGAGGCCGGCGCGACGATCGCGAAGGCGAAGGCCAGCAAGTCGCAGAGCGTCCCCGCCAAGTAAGGCCAGCCAGAAGAACGTGCACGCGGCCCGCGCGGAAAGCGGGCCGCGCCACCGAACCAGCATCAGGAAGAGAACATGGGAAAAGTCACCGGCTTCATGGAGTACGAGCGCCTCGAGGAGGGCTACGCGCCCGTGCAGACGCGCCTGAAGCACTACAAGGAATTCGTCATCGGCCTGAAGGCGGACGATGCCAAGGTGCAGGCCGCGCGCTGCATGGACTGCGGCACGCCGTTCTGCAACAGCGGCTGCCCGGTCAACAACATCATTCCGGACTTCAACGACCTGGTCTATTCGAACCAGTGGAAGCACGCGGCGACGGTGCTCCATTCGACCAACAACTTCCCCGAGTTCACCGGCCGCATCTGCCCGGCACCGTGCGAGGCCGCGTGCGTGCTCAACGTCAACGACGACGCGGTGGGCATCAAGTCCATCGAGCACGCCATCGCCGACCGCGCGTGGGAAGAGGGCTGGATCGTGCCGCAGAAGGCCGCGGTGCGCACCGGCCGCAAGGTCGCGGTCATCGGCTCCGGCCCGGCCGGCCTGGCCGCGGCGCAGCAGCTCGCGCGCGCCGGCCATGACGTGACGGTGTTCGAGAAGAACGACCGCGTCGGCGGCCTGCTGCGCTACGGCATTCCCGACTTCAAGATGGAGAAGACCCACATCGACCGCCGCGTGGCGCAGATGGAGGCCGAGGGCGTCACCTTCCGCACCGGCGTGGTGGTGGGCGAGTGGCCCAAGGGCACGAAGATCACCAACTTCGGCAAGGAGGCCGTCAGCGCCGAGCAGCTGAAGTCGGAGTTCGACGCGGTGCTGCTGGCCGCCGGCTCCGAGGTCTCGCGCGACCTGCCGGTGCCGGGCCGCGACCTCGACGGCGTGCACTACGCGATGGAGTTCCTGCCGCAGCAGAACAAGGTCAACGCCGGCGACAAGGTCAAGGGCCAGACCGTGGCCACCGGCAAGAACGTGATCGTGATCGGCGGCGGAGACACCGGCAGCGACTGCGTGGGCACGAGCAACCGCCACGGCGCGAAGAGCGTCACGCAGTTCGAGCTGATGCCCATGCCGCCCGAGCAGGAGAACAAGCCGCTGGTGTGGCCGTACTGGCCCACCAAGCTGCGCACGTCGTCGTCGCACGACGAGGGCTGTTCGCGCGAGTTCGCCATCGCAACCAAGGAGTTCCTGGGCGACAAGGGCAAGCTCACCGGATTGAAGACGGTGCACATCGAGTTCAAGGACGGCAAGCTCGCCGAGGTGGCCGGCACCGAGAAGGTGTGGCCGGCCGAACTGGTGCTGCTGGCCATGGGCTTCACCAACCCGCTGGGCAGCCTGCTGCAGTCCTTCGGCGTCGACGCCGATGCGCGCGGCAACGCCAAGGCCGGTGTCGACGAGAAGACGGGCTACAAGACCAACGTCGACAAGGTGTGGGCCGCGGGCGACGTGCGCCGTGGCCAGTCACTGGTGGTCTGGGCGATCCGCGAGGGCCGCCAAGCCGCGCGCGCGATCGACCTGGCGCTGATGGGCGCCACCACGCTGCCGCGCTGAGCCTTCCAGCGAGGGGCACGAACGGGCGCTGCGGCGCCCGTTCGCGCTGAACCGGGCGCCGGAAGAAGCGGCCTTGTTGTCAGAACACCACGAAGATCGTTGCCTAGGCAGCCTTTGTGGGGTTATCCGTGGGGGTTCATTACGTGCGCCGCCGAGTTCGCACACAATGCGGCAGCGGGAAACCCCTTATGCTCACCCGCCTGGACAGTATCCAGAAAGGTCAGGGCGGCGATGCTGCTCTCCCGACACTTCCACCTTGGCGCCGCTGACGCGGCCGGACGCCGGATTGAACACCGACAACCTCATCCAGATCGACCACGTGACCTTCGGCTACGACGCGAGCCGGACGATCCTGAACGATGTGTCGCTGCAATTCGCGCGGGGCAAGGTCACGGCCATCCTGGGCGGCTCCGGCTGCGGCAAGACGACGCTGCTGCGACTGATCGGCGGCGTCTACAAGCCGCAGAAGGGCCGCGTGCTCTTCGACGGCACCGAGATCGACACGCGTGACCGCGATCAGCTCTACGCGATCCGCCGCCGCCTGGGCATGCTGTTCCAGTTCGGCGCGCTGTTCACCGACCTGAGCGTCTACGAGAACGTCGCGTTCCCGCTGCGCGAACACATGGACCTGAGCGAGACCATGATCCGCGACATCGTGCTGATGAAGCTCAACGCGGTGGGCCTGCGCGGCGCCGCGCAGCTGCGCATCTCCGAGGTCTCGGGCGGCATGGCGCGCCGCATCGCTCTCGCGCGCGCGGTCGCGCTCGACCCGGAAGTGATCATGTACGACGAACCCTTCGCGGGCCTCGACCCGATCTCGATGGGCGTCACCGCCAACCTGATCCGCCGCCTGAACGACACCACCGGCGCCACGTCGCTGATGGTCTCGCACGACGTGCAGGAATGCTTCGCGATCGCCGACTACTGCTACCTGATGATGCCCGGCGGCATCGTGGTGGCGCACGGCAAACCCGAGGAACTCAATGAGTCCACGGATCCGCAGGTGCGCCAGTTCATTCGTGGCGAGCCCGACGGGCCGATCAAGTTCCACTATCCGGCGCCGCCGTTCGCCGAAGCGCTGGGGCTGCCGCAATGATCGCCTTCGTCACCTCGCTCGGGCAGACCACGCTGCGCGCCTTCGCCGCGCTGGGCCATGCGGCCTACTTCTCCGTCGACCTGGCGCGCTACACGCCGTCGTCGCTGCGGCGCTTCGGCCTGGTCGTCGACCAGATCTACGCCATCGGCTATCGCTCCCTCACCATCATCCTGGCCTCCGGCTTCGCTGTCGGCTGCGTGCTGGCGCTGCAGATGTACTACGCGCTGGTGCCGTTCGGCGCGGCCGAATCGCTGGGCCTCGTCGTCAACCTGTCGCTGGTGCGCGAGCTCGGGCCGGTGGTCACCGCGCTGCTGTTCGCCGGCCGCGCGGGCACGGCGCTCACCGCCGAGATCGGCCTGATGAAGGCGGGCGAGCAGCTGTCGGCGATGGAGCTGATGGCCGTCGACCCGCGCAGCCGCGTGCTGGCGCCGCGCTTCCTGGCGGGCATCGTGTCGATGCCCATCCTGGCCATCCTGTATTCGGCGATCGGTATCCTCGGTGCCTGGCTCATCGCCGTCCAGCTGATCGGCGTGGACCCGGCCAACTTCTGGTCGATCATGCAGTCCAAGGTCGACATCACGCGGGACGTGGGCAACGGCATCGTCAAGTCGTTCGTCTTCGGCGTGATCTGCACCGGAGTGGCCCTGTACCAAGGGTATGAAACACAGGCGACGCCCGAAGGCGTGGCCTATGCAACCACGCGCACGGTGGTGTTCTCCTCGCTGGCGGTGCTGGCGATGGATTTCATCCTCACCGCAATGATGTTTTCGACGTCGTGATCAGCGGCGTCAAGGGCTTGAATCGGATCTGACATGGCAAAGAAAAGCACAGAGACCCTGGTGGGAGTTTTCGTCTTGCTGGGCATCATCGCCCTTGCATTCCTCGCACTGAAGGCGGCGAATCTCGCCAGCTTCAGCGCGGCGAAGACGTACACCGTACGCGCCCGCTTCGACAACATCGGCGGCCTGAAGAAGAACGCGCCCGTGCGCAGCGCCGGCGTTTCGGTCGGCCAGGTCACGTCGATCACGCTGGACAAGAACACGTACCAGGGCCTCGTGATCATGAAGATCAACGAGGGCGTGCAGTTCCCGGTCGACTCGTCGGCCAAGATTCTCACCGCCGGCCTGCTGGGCGACCAGTACGTGGGCATCGAGCCCGGCTCCGACGACAAGAACCTGGCCAATGGCGACGTGATCAAGCAGACGCAGTCCGCCGTGGTGCTCGAGAACCTCATTGGCCAGCTGATCTTCAACAAGGCCGCCGACGCCGGCACGGCCGCGCCCGCGCCGGCCCCTGGCCCGTCGCTTGCCCCTGCTCCGGCCGCCTCCGCGGCGGTTTCGGAATCCAAGAAATGACATTCCTCGCCCTGGCCCGCGCGCTGTCGCGCGTCGTCGCCGCGCTCGCCGTCGCCGCCGCCGCAGGGTGCGCGACCACGCCGGGCGTGGATCACCAGGATCGGCGCACCTCCGGCCCGAAGGATCCGTACGAGAGCGTGAACCGCAAGGTCTTCGCGTTCAACGACACGCTGGATACCTACGCGCTCAAGCCGGTCGCCACCGCGTACAACAAGGTCGTCCCGTCCCCGGTGCGCACCGGCATCCACAACTTCTTCGGCAACTTCTCGGACGCCTGGTCCGCCGTCAACCAGTTGCTGCAGGGCAAGCCGGGCGACGCCGGCACGATGACGCTGCGCGTGCTCACCAACACGACCATCGGCATCGCCGGCATCTTCGATCCCGCCACCAGCCTGGGCCTGGAGCGCAAGCCCCAGGACCTCGGCCTCACGCTGGGACACTGGGGCCTCGAACCCGGACCGTACCTGGTGCTGCCGCTGTTCGGCGCGTCCGACATCCGCGATGGCATCGCGCTGCCCTTCGACTCCTACGTCTCGCCCGCGCTGCTGGTGGCGCCCAAGTACTGGAAGGAAGTGGGCATCGACGCCGTCGGCGTGATCGACACCCGCGCCGGCCTGCTGGGCGCCAGCCAGATGCTCGACGAGCTGGCGTTCGACCGCTACACCTTCCTGCGCGACGCCTACATCACGCGCCGCCGCAGCCTGGTCTACGACGGCAACCCGCCCGACCTGCCCGATGAGGACGACGACGACTCGAAGTCGGCGCCCGCGCCGGCCGGCGCCGCCAAGCCCGCGACGCCGCCGGCCTCGGCCGCGTCCGACGCGCAATCATCCAGCGCCGGCGGCACCGCGCGCGTGGCGGCCACGCCGTCCACGCCACCGTCGCAGCCCGCGCCCACCCCGTCGCAGCCGGTGCCCGGCGTCACGCCGGCGCCGATTCCCGCATCGTCCCCGACGCTGCCGGTGCCCCCGGCCGGCCCGGTGCCGGTTCCGCCGCCACCGGCTTCCGGCCCGCACGCCTGAGCTGTACGTATCTTTGCATGTCGCCCTTGTGAACCAAGCCGTCGCGACCGGCGTTATGGAGAAGAGCGAACCCCCGCTCGAAAGGACAAGAATGTTTCAACGCACGATTTCTTCGCTGATCTTCGCCGCCGCCACGCTCGGCGCCACCGCCGCCTTCGCGCAGACCGCGCCGGACGTGCTGATCAAGCAGGTGGCCGGCGACGTCATCGAGTCGGTCAAGAACGACAAGGCCATCCAGGCCGGCGACGTTTCCCGCATCCAGGGCCTGGTCGATACGCAGGTCATGCCGCACGTCGACTTCCAGCGCATGACGGCAGCCGCGGTAGGCCGCGCCTGGAAGACCGCGACGCCCGACCAGCAGGCCAAGCTGCAGGCCGAGTTCAAGACGCTGCTGATCCGCACCTACGCCGGCGCGCTGACCAAGGTGAACGCGCAGACCTCGATCGAGCTGAAGCCCACGCGCTCGGCGCCTGACGACGGCGACGTCGTCATCCGCACGAACATCAAGGGCACGGGCGGCGACCCGGTCGGGATCGACTACCGCCTCGAGAAGCAGCCGGCCGAGTGGAAGATCTATGACGTCAACGTCCTCGGCGTCTGGCTGGTCGACCAGTACAAGGGCAGCTTCGCTCAGCAGATCGCGTCCGGCGGCATCGACGGCCTGATCAACGCGCTGGTGGCCAAGAACAAGGCACCGGCCGCCAAGTGATGAGCGCGACGGGCGTGATGACCTCGCTGCCGGCCAGCGTCACCTTGAAGGACGCGCAGGCGATCCTGGAGTCGCTGCGCCAGTCCTTCGCCGCCGACACGGGCGAGGTCTGGCGCATCGACGCGGCTTCCGTCACGCAGCTCGACACGTCGGCGCTGGCCGTGCTGCTCGAATGCTCGCGCATGGCCGCCGAGGCCAAACGCAAGCTGCAGGTCGTCAACGCGCCCGCGCGCATGACCGACCTGGCGCACCTGTACGGCGTCGACGGCCTGCTGGGCGTCGAGGCGGCGGAGTTCAAGCCCGCGGCCAACGTCGGCGAATCCAAGCCGGCCGATATCCGGGTCGTGCCGATCCTGCGCTGAGCCCTTTCGCGCCGACAAAAAACCCGCCGCCGGCGGGTTTTTTCATTCCGGCGTGGCGTAGCGTCGCGCGCGCAGGTTGCGCTTGATCTCCTGCAGCGCGGGCCGCAGTTCCTGTCCCAGCCGCAGCGCGACGCCCGTGGTCAGGATGTCGATGATCATCAGGTGCAGCATGCGCGACACCATCGGGCTGTAGCGATCGAAGTCCTCGGGATGGTCGGCGGCCAGCAGGATCTGCGAATTGGACTGTGTCAGCTGCGCCAGCGGCGAGGCGCTCGCGGTGATCACGATCAGCGTCGCGCCCTTCTTGCGCGCGATGTCGGCCACGTCGATCAGGTCGCGGCTGCGGCCCGAGTTGCTGATGATGACGGCGCAGTCGCCCGGGCCCAGCATCGTGGCGCTCATCACCTGCACGTGGCCGTCGCTGCTGGCCGAGGTATGCACGCCGAGGCGGAAGAACTTGTGCTGAGCGTCCTGGGCGACGATGCCGGAGTTGCCGACACCGTAGAACTCGATGCGCTTCTTGTTGACGCCGGCGTCGGTCAGCGCCGCGATCGCGCGTTCGAACGCGTGGCCCTGCGCGTTGTTGCGGTACTTCAGCATCGCGCTGACCGCGTTGTCGATGACCTTGACGATCAGCTCGCCCGGTCCGTCGTCCTCGTCCACCGAGCGGTGCACGAAGGGCACGCCCTCGTTGACGGTGCCGGCCAGCTTCAGCTTGAAGTCGGCCAGGCCGTCGTAGCCCACGCTGCGGCAGAAGCGCACCACCGTGGGCTTGGACACGTGCGAGCGCTCAGCGAGCTCGCCCACCGGCGTCGACGCGAAGCCGCGCGGATCGCTCAGCACGAGCTTGGCCACGCGTTGTTCGGCGGGCGGCAGTGCCGGGATGGACGCGCGGACGCGCTCGAGCATCGTCATGTGATGTTCACTCTTCCTCGGCCCACGCGAAGCCGTCCCGGGCAATGAGCGAACTGGCGGCCGCCGGGCCCCAGCTGCCGGACGCGTACGAACGCGGCGGCTCCGAGTCGTTGGCCCAGGCGTCGAGGATCGGGCCGACCCAGCGCCAGGCCTGTTCCTGCTCGTCGCTGCGAACGAACAGGTTCAGGCGGCCGGCGATCGCGTCGAGCAGCAGGCGTTCGTAGGCGCCGACGCGGTCGGTGGGGAAGGCCTTGTCGAAGTCCAGGTCCAGCGACACCGTGCCCAGCTGTTCGGCCATGCCCGAGGAGCCGAGGCCGCCCTTGGCCGCCTGCAGGGTCAGCTCGAGGCCGTCCTCGGGCTGCAGCTTGATGATCAGCTGGTTGGCGCGGTTCGGGCCGGCGAAGATCGGGTGCGGCACGGGGCGGAAGTTGATGACGATCTGCGCGTCGCGCGCCGCCAGCCGCTTGCCGGTGCGGATGTAGAACGGCACGCCGGCCCAGCGCCAGTTCTCGACCTCGGTGCGCAGCGCCAGGAAGGTCTCGGTGTGGCTGCCCGCGGGCACCTTCACCTCGTCGAGGTAGCCCGGCACGGCGCGGCCGTCGATGTTGCCGGCGCGGTACTGGCCGCGCACCACGTCGCGCGCGACGCTCTCGCGCGTGAACGGCTTCAGCGAGCGCAGCACCTTCAGCTTCTCGTCGCGGATCGCGTCGGCGTCGTTGGTGGCCGGCGGCTCCATCGCGATCATGGTGAGCAGCTGCAGCGCGTGGTTCTGCACCATGTCGCGCAGCGTGCCGGTGCGGTCGTAGAAGTCGCCGCGCGTGCCCACGCCCAGCGACTCGGCCAGCGTGATCTGGATGTTGGCGATGCTCTGGCGGTTCCACAGCGGCTCGAACAGCGCGTTGCCGAAGCGCAGCGCCATCAGGTTCTGCACCGAGGGCTTGCCGAGGTAGTGGTCGATGCGGAAGGCCTGCTTCTCGGCGAAGACCGACTTCACGACGCGGTTGATCTCCTGCGCGCTGGCCAGGTCGTGGCCCAGCGGCTTCTCGAGCACGACGCGCACCTGCGGGCCGTTGAGCCCGGCCGCGCCCAGCTGTTCGCAGATCTGCGGGAACAGGTAGGGGCTGGTGGCCAGGTACAGCACGGCGGTGTCGGCGCCGCGCGCGTCGATCCATTGCTTCAGGCCGGCGTAGTCGTCGGGCTTGGACAGGTCCATGCGCCTGTAGTGCAGCAGCTCGGCGAACTTGGCGAACTCCTCGTCGCTGGGCTGCTTGGAGCGATCCACCTCGACGAAGCGCTCCTTGATGAAGGCGCGGTACTCGTCGTCGGTGCGCTCGTCGCGGGCCACGGCCAGGATGCGGCCGCCTTCCGGCAGCTTGCCGTGGCGGAAGGCCTGGAACAGCGCCGGCATCAGCTTTCTCCAGGTGAGGTCGCCAGTGCCGCCGAAGAATACGAGGTCGAAGGACATGATGTTTCTTGTGAAGCAGGGTGGGCACCCGGCGTTGCCGCTGCTGCGAACCGGGGCTTGCCTCTGGGTAGTGGTGGTGTAACTTTGTTTCAGGAATAATGATGCCGAAGTTTCTTCCCGCGGTCAAATCCGCCACCCGCTTTCTCTCCAGGGGATGACATGAACCAGCTCGACCAACTCAAGGCCTTCACCGTCGTGGTGGCCGACACCGGCAACTTCAAGCAGATGGCGCAGTACGCGCCGCGCGACGCCACCACCAACCCGTCGCTGATCCTCAAGGCCGTCCAGCAGGCCGACTACGCGCCGCTGCTGACCGGCACCGTCGCCGCCCACAAGGGCAAGCCGCTGGCCGACGTCGTCGACCAGGTGCTGGTGCGCTTCGGCCTCGAGATCCTGAAGGTGGTGCCGGGCCGCGTGAGCACCGAGGTCGACGCGCGGCTGTCGTTCGACACCAAGGCCACCGTGGCGCGCGCCCGCGGCATCATCAAGCTGTACGAGGCCGCCGGTATCGGCCGCGAGCGCGTGCTCATCAAGATCGCCTCCACCTGGGAAGGCATCGCCGCCGCGCGCGAGCTGGAGGCCGACGGCATCCATTGCAACCTCACGCTGCTGTTCTCGTTCTGCCAGGCCGTGGCCTGCGGCGACGGCGGCATCACGCTGATCTCGCCCTTCGTCGGCCGCATCTACGACTGGTACAAGAAGCAGGCGGGCGCGAAGTGGGACGAGGCCGCGCAGGCCGGCGCCAACGACCCGGGCGTGCAGTCGGTCACCCGCATCTTCAACTACTACAAGAAGTTCGGCATCGCCACCGAGGTGATGGGCGCGAGCTTCCGCAACGTCGGCCAGATCCAGGCGCTCGCCGGCTCCGACCTGCTCACCATCAGCCCCGAGCTGCTGGGCTCGCTGCAGGCCGACTCGGCGCCGCTGGCCAAGGCGCTCGACGCCGAGGCCGCCAGGGCCCTGGCGCTCGACCGCGTGCACTTCGACGAGGCCGCGTTCCGCTTCGCGCTCAACGAGGATGCGATGGCCACCGAGAAGCTCGCGGAAGGCATCCGCGCGTTCGCCGCCGACTCCGTCAAGCTCGACAAGCTGATCGAGGCCGCGTGATGACCGGCCAACGCTGCGACAACACGGAGGCCTGGGGCGCGCTGCGGGCGCACTACGACACGCGCGGCAAGCAGTTCGACCTGCGGACCGCCTTCGCGTCCGACGCCGAGCGTTTCGCCCGTTTCGGCATCGAGGCCTCGGGCGTCTTCGCCGACCTGTCCAAGAACCGCTGGGACGCCAGCACCCGCGCGCTGCTGACGGGCCTGGCCGCCGAGTGCGGCCTGGAGGCGCGCCGCGACGCGATGTTCGCCGGCGAGCCCATCAACCTCACCGAAGGCCGCGCGGTGCTGCACACGGCGCTGCGCGCGCCGGCCGGCGCGAAGTCGCTGGGCGTGGTGACCGACGCCGCGATCGCCGAGGTGCACTCGGTCCTCGAGCCGTTGCTCGCCTACGCGGAACGCGTGCGCGCGCAGGCCGGCACCCAGTTCACCGACGTGCTCAACATCGGCATCGGCGGCTCCGACCTGGGCCCGCAGATGGCCGTGATCGCGCTGGAGGAATTCGCGCATCCGGAACTGCGCTTCCACTTCGTCTCCAACGTCGACGGCCACGACATCGCGCCGGTGCTCAAGCGCCTGGACCCGGCGAAGACGCTGGTGATCGTCGCGTCCAAGACCTTCACGACGCAGGAGACGCTGGCCAACGCCAACGTCGCGCGCGAATGGTTCACCGCCAACGGCGGCACCGACGTCGCGTCGCACTTCGTGGGCGTCACCACCAACATCGAGGCGGCGGCGAAGTTCGGCATCACCACCACCTTCGGATTCTGGGACTGGGTCGGCGGCCGCTACTCGCTGTGGAGCGCGATCGGCCTGTCGCTGGCCATCGCCATCGGTGCCGACGGCTTCAAGGAGTTCCTGGCCGGCGCGCACGCGATGGACGAGCACTTCCGCACCACCCCGCTGGCGCACAACCTGCCGGTGCAGCTGGCGCTGCTGGACGTCTGGTACCGCAACTTCCACGGCTTCACCAGCCGCAGCGTCGCGCCGTACCACCAGGGCCTGAAGCGCCTGCCGGCCTACCTGCAGCAGCTCGAGATGGAGTCCAACGGCAAGCGCGTGGACGTCGACGGCCACCCGCTGCCGTTCGCCACCAGCCCCGTCGTCTGGGGCGAGCCCGGCACCAACGGCCAGCACGCCTACTTCCAGATGCTGCACCAGGGTACCGATGTCGTCCCAGTGGAATTCATTGCCGTCAGGTCGCCCGCGGCGGGCCACGACGGCCTGTATGCCGACCTGCACTCGAAGCTGCTCGCCAACTGCCTCGCGCAGTCGCAGGCGCTGATGCAGGGCAAGCCGGCGTCCGAGGCCGCGACGGAGACGCCGCCGACGGCCTCGCGCACGATCGCGCGCGAGGTGATCGCCGAGCACCGCAGCTTCCCGGGCAATCGCCCCAGCACGACGCTGGTGCTGGACGCGCTCACGCCGCGCACGCTGGGCGCGCTGATCGCGCTGTACGAGCACCGCGTGTTCTGCAGCGGCGCGCTGTGGGGCATCAACAGCTTCGACCAGTGGGGCGTGGAACTCGGCAAGGCGCTGTGCAACGCGCTGCTGCCGCGCTTCTCCACCGGCGCCACCGACGGGCTCGACGGCTCGACGGCCGGACTGCTCGGCCGCCTGCTCGCCAAGCGATGAGCGCGCTCCCGGACGACCGCGCCTTCGTCTTCGACTTCGGCCGCGTGGTGTTCCGCTGGCGTCCCGAGGCGCTGCTGGGCGCCGCGCTGCCGCATCGCGCGACCGATGCCGAGGCCACCCGCCACTGGGTGGCGCAGGTGTTCCAGGGCTACGGCGGCGACTGGGGCGACTTCGATCGCGGCGTGGTGACGCCGGCCGACCTGGCGCGCCGCATCGCCGCGCGCACCGGCCTCGCGCCCGCCGAGGTCGCCGCCATCATCGAGCTCGCGCCGCACGAGCTGCAGCCGCTGCCCGACACGCTCGCGTGGATGCGCCGCCTGCACGCGCAGGGGCGCCCGCTGCACTACCTCTCGAACATGCCCGAGCCCTTCGCGGCGCACTTCGAGCGCACGCACGACCTGATGGCCATGTTCGAGTCGGGCGTGTTCTCGGCGCGGGTGAACCTGGTCAAGCCCGAGCCCGAGATCTTCGCGCTTGCGGCCCGGGTGTTCGGCCGCGCGCCGTCGCAGCTGCTGTTCCTCGACGACCACCTGCCCAACATCGTCGCCGCGCGCGCGGCCGGCTGGCAGGCCATCCACTTCGTCGACGCGGCGCAGGCCGAGGCCGAAACGCTCGCGTTGGGCTGGTGAGGCGCGAAGAACTGTCGCGTGGAGTTCACGCGATGGCGGCGCATCCGTGCAGGACGAAGTACTCTTGCGGTACGCGAGTTGCTCGCGTCCGGAGGCGGTGTGCACGCGCATCGCTGGGAGCCCGGACGTGGCGTGGAGACGGGCCTGTCACCCCGTCAGGGACACCAACGATGCCAAAGATCCTGGTCGTGGACGATCTCCGCGACAGTGCCGATAGCTTGGCGCTACTGTTCGATGCGCTGGGGCACCAGACGATGACGTCCTACGATGGCCAGCAGGCCGTCGAGGCCGCGCGGTCGTTCGAGCCGGACATCGTGTTCCTGGACATCAACATGCCCATCCTCGACGGCTACGGCGCCGCGCGCTCGCTGCGCGGCCTGCTGGTCGACGCGCCGCCGGTGCTGGTGGCGCTGACGGCCGTGTCGGGGCCTGACGCCAAGCGCCGGGCCGACGATGCCGGCTTCGACTTCTACGTCACCAAGCCGGCCGACTTCAACGTGCTCATTTCCATCGTCGACGACCTGTCGCGCCGAATGGAAAGCAAGCCTCACTGAGCCGAGCCTGCACGCTGCCGGGCGCGCGCCCGCCGGAACTGCCGGTCGGTGCCGAAGCCGGCCAGCTCCACCGCCCGCGCGGTCGGCAGCCCGCGCGCCAGCGCCTGCTCGGCGAGCCCGCTGCGGATGCGCTCCACGTAGTCGCGCGGCGACACGCCGGCGTGATCCTTGAACAGCCGCGCGAGGTGGCGCGGCGTCACGTGCGCCACCGCGGCCAGCGCCGGCACGTCCCAGTCGTGGCCGGGCCGCTCGCATACCGCGTTCTGCACGCGGTGCACCGCCGGATGCAGGTGGTTGCGGCCGTCGAGCAGCGGCGAGCGCTGCGGGTCGTCGGCGCCGCGGCGCTGGAATACCACCATGGTCTCGGCCACCGCCGCCGCGATCGCGTCGCCGCAGGCGTCGCCGATGCAGTGCAGTGCCAGGTCGATGCCGGCGGTGACGCCCGCGCTGGACCACACCGGGCCGTCGACGACGAACACGCGGTTGGCGCAGACCTGGGCGTCGGGCGCCAGCCGGGCCAGCGCGTCGAGATGTTCGTGGTGCGTCGTCACCTGGCGCCGTCCCAGCAGGCCGGCGTCTGCCGCGAGCAGGGTGCCCACGCACACGGTCAGCAGGCGATGCGCGGTGGCTTGCGCCAGCGCGGGGGCGACCACCGTCGTCAGCCAGTGGCGCGCGCCCATCCAGCCGTTGCGCTGCAGCGTGGGCAGGCTCTCCTTGAGGCCGGGCCGTCCGAGCAGCACCACCCAGGCGCCGGGCGGCAGGCGGTCCGGCAAGGGCTCGAGACCCGCGAGGGTCAGGCCGATCGACGTCGAGGCCTGCGGCGCGGCGCCGATGTACCGCAGCGCGAATGCCGGCGGCTTGCCGCGGGCGGCGAGCTGCTGGTTGGCGACGCGGAACGCTTCCGCCGGGCCGACGAGATCCAGCAGCAGCGTGTCGGGCAGCACCAGGAACAGGACGTCGATCATGGCTGTCAGTGCGCGCGGGCGAGCGCCTCGTCCACCGTGGAGAGCGTGGCGAAGCGGTTCACCAGCACGGTCTCGGTGCGCTCGCGGATCTCGGCGGCGGCCAGCGTCCTGCCGGTCGGCGTGGTCATGTCGAAGGTGAGGGTGGCGTCGCCCACGAAGTCGACCTCCCAGCCCTCGTCGCTGGCGTGGCGCGTGGTGGTCTCGCAGCACTGCTCGGTGCGGATGCCGGCCACGATCACGCGGCGGATGCCGTTGGCGGTGAGCCATTGCGCGAGCGGCGTGCCCACCAGCGCGCTGTGGCGATGCTTCTCGATCGTGAGCGCGGCCTCGAACGGCGCCAGGCCGGCGAGCGGCCGGATGAACGGGCTGCCATGGGCGAACGGGTTGTCCGGCGTCAGCGGGCCGTCGGTGTGGAACACGCGCACGATGGGGATGCCGCGGGCCTGCGCGCCGTCGACCAGCGCGTTGACGTGCGCGAGGAACGCGTCGGCGCCGGTTTGAGACCAGTACGGGCGTTGCGGGAATGATTCCTGGACGTCGATCAGAAGCAGGGCGGTCTGCATGAAGTTCTCCTGTGAGTGGATGGACGAATCTTCACTCCGGAAGGACATTCTGGCAGCGCCTCCGCGCGACCACCTGCGGACGTTTCAGGACATCATCTCCAGGCGGCCATCCCGTCGATCGCCTGAACCGCGGCCTCGCGCGCCTGCGTGAGCACCGCCTTCTTCCACTCGGGCGTGTCGGTGAAGAACGCGCGCCGCATCGCGGCCCGCGCGGCCTGCGCCGGCTCGCCGTGCGGCTGGCGCAGGCGCGCCGCCCAGTGGTCCTCGCGCAGCGCGGCCAGCACCACCTCGAGCGGCTGCGTGCCGAACTCCAGCGTGATGCCGGCGTAGGCGGCCTGCGGGCACTCCTCGTAGACGGCGTGCCACAGGTTGCCGTGCAGGTCGGCGGAGCTCGACGAGCCGTCCTCGGTGAACGTGATGCGGTTGCCCCACCAGGCCTTGGCGCGGTGCTTGGCGGTGTCGTCGTCGCGGCACGCGAAGATGCGCTCGCCCTGGCCGCTCTCGCCCAGTCCGCTGTGCACGTCGATCCAGCCGAGCTGGCGGCAGCGCGCGGCGTGCTGGCGCAGCACCATGCGCAGTGTCTGCTGGCTCCAGGTGGGCGCCGTGCCGCCGTAGAACAGGCCGTCCGGATGCCGGTACTGGCCGCCGGAGATCGCCGCCTGCAGCGCCGCCATGCCGTGCGCGCCGGCATAGGCCATCAGCTGGCGCTCGTCCTCGGCCCGCGGCGGCCAGGCCGGCGGCAGCAGCACGGCGGCGAGCTGGTCGTAGCCCGGGTTGCCCGGCAGCGGGCGGCGGAAATCGACGAAGTTGCGGTTGAGGTCGACGCCCTCGTGCGTGACGCGGCGGCCGAACGAGAAGCCCCACGGGTTGAGCGCATGGATGAACAGCAGCGCCACGCCGGCGAGGCGCGCCTTGGTGCGGAAGGCTTCGTCGTGCAGCAGGGCCACCTGCGCGCCGGAGCCGCAGTAGCCCTCCACGCCGTGGCAGCCGCTGGAGACGATCAGCAGCGCGTCGGCGTCGTCGGCGCCCACGCGCGCGACGTCCATGTGGAGCGCGTCGAGCTCCAGGCCGCGCAGCGGCTCGGGATGCGAGTCCATGCGCGCGCCGACGGCGGCCGCGAGGAACTTGGCGCGCGCCTCGGCGTAGGTGTGGGCGAACGGTTCCGGCTGGTTGCGCATCGTTCTCTCCTGCGGGTGGCGAAGGCAAGCGGCCGGGCGGGCCTCAGGCGCGCTTGTTGAACCAGTTGTCGACCAGCCGGATCCACAGCGTGCCGCCGAGCGGGATCAGGTCGTCGTTGAAGTCGTAGTGCGGGTTGTGCAGCGTGCATGGCCCGAGGTTGTGGCGGGCGGCCGCGGCCTCGCCGTCGTCGTCGTCGCCGCGGCCGCTGTAGGCCAGCCGGTGGCGGCCGTCGCCGTGGCCGATGACGAAGTAGGCGCCGGGCTTCTCGAGCAGGAAATAGCTGAAGTCCTCGGCGGTCATCGAGGGCTCGAAGGCCAGCGTGTTCTCGGCGCCGACGGTGTCGCGCATGACGTCGGCCACGAAGGCGGCCTCGGCCTCGTGGTTGACGGTGGGCGGGTAGTTGCGGTGGAAGCGGAATTCCGCCGTGGCGCCGAACGCGGCGGCGGTGTGCTGGGCGATCTCGCGCATGCGCTGCTCGATCAGGTCGAGCACCGGCAGCGTGAACGTGCGCACGGTGCCTTCGATGACGCAGGAGTCGGGCACCACGTTGGTGGCCTCGCCGGTGTGGATGGTGGTGACCGAGATCACGCCGGTGTCGGTGGGCTTCTTGTTGCGCGTGATGATGGTCTGGAACGCCTGCACCATCTGGCAGGCGATGGGCACCGGGTCGATGGCCAGGTGCGGCAGCGCGGCGTGCGATCCGCGGCCGCGGATCGTGATGAAGAACTCGTTGCTCGAGGCCATGCAGGGGCCGGGGCAGACGGCCAGCTGGCCGACCGGAATGCCGGGCCAGTTGTGCATGCCGAACACGGCGTCCATCGGGAATTCGGTGAACAGGCCGTCCTTGATCATCTCGCGGGCGCCGCCGCCGCCCTCCTCGGCGGGCTGGAACAGCAGGTAGACGATGCCGTCGAAGTCGCGGTGCTTCGCCAGGTGCTGCGCCGCGGCGAGCAGCATCGCGGTGTGGCCGTCGTGGCCGCAGGCGTGCATGCGGCCGGCGTTGCGGCTGGCGTGGGCGAAGGTGTTGGACTCGGACATCGGCAGCGCGTCCATGTCGGCCCGCAGCCCGATGGCACCGCCTTTCGAGCCCAGCCGGCCTTCGACGATGCCCACCACGCCTGTCTTGCCCAGCCCGCGCCGGATCGGGATGCCCCATTCGGTGAGCTTCGCCGCGACGAGGTCGCTGGTGTGCCGCTCCTGGAAACACAGCTCCGGATGCGCGTGGATCTCCCGTCGCAGGGCGGTGATGGCGGCCGCGTCGGCCAGCAGGGATTCGATGACGTTCATGGGAAGTCCAGGCAAGCGCGTTTACAGCCGATCTTAAGCCTGTCGCGTGTCAGGAGACAGCCCCCGTCGAACGGCCTTTCGCGCCGCTCGGCGGTCGCGTTGTGACATCATTTCGGAATGAGTGACACCCTCGCCGAATCCCCTGTCGCGGACGCCCCGCGCACCGTCCAGGCCGCCTGCCCGCACGACTGCCCCGACACCTGCGCGATGCGCGTCACCGTCCAGGGCGACAAGGTCATCAAGCTGCAGGGCGACCCCGACCACCCGACCACCAACGGCGCGCTGTGCACCAAGGTCTCGCGCTACGCCGAGCGCACCGAGCACGCCGAGCGCGTGCTGCGGCCGCTCAAGCGCGTCGGGCCCAAGGGCCGCGGCGAGTTCGTGGAAGTGTCGTGGGACGAGGCGCTGGATGACATCGCCGCCCGCCTGGGCGAGATCGCGGCGCGCGCGCCCGAGGCCATCCTGCCCTACAGCTATGCCGGCACGATGGGCATGGTGCAGGGCGAGGGCATGGCCGCGCGCTTCTTCAACAGGCTCGGCGCGTCGCGGCTCGACCGCACCATCTGCTCCAGCGCCGGTGGCGACGCGCTGGCCGCCACCTACGGCGCCAAGGTGGGCATGCACGTCGAGCACTTCGCGGAGAGCCGGCTCATCGTCATCTGGGGCAGCAACTCCATCGCGTCGAACCTGCACTTCTGGCCCATCGCGCTGGCCGCGAAGCGTGCCGGCGCCACGCTGGTGTGCATCGACCCGCGCCGCACCGAGACGGCCGAGAAGTGCCACCACCACCTGGCGCTGACGCCCGGCAGCGATGGCGCGCTGGCGCTGGCGCTGATGCACGAGCTGATCGTCAACGACTGGCTGGACCACGACTACCTCTCGCGCCACGTTGACGGCTGGGCCGGCCTGCGCGAGCGCGCGCTGGCGTGGACGCCCGAGCGCGCAGCCGCCGAGTGCGGGCTCGAGCCCGCGCAGATCCGCGAGCTGGCCCGCCTGTATGGCACCACGAAGCCGGCCGCGATCCGCCTGAACTACGGCATGCAGCGCGTGCGCGGCGGCGGCAACGCCACGCGGCTGATCGCGCTGCTGCCCTGCCTCACCGGCGCCTGGCGCCATCGCGCGGGCGGCCTGCTGCTGTCGTCGGGCGGCTGGTTCGCGGCCTTCCGCAACCAGAAGCTGGGACATCCGGAGCTGCTCGCCGGCCGCGCGCCGCGCATCGTCAACATGAGCACGATCGGCGACGACCTGCTGCGCGAGACAGGCGAGACCATGCCCGACGGCCGGGCCTTCGGGCCGAGGATCGAGGCGCTGGTGGTCTACAACAGCAATCCCGTGGCCGTGGCGCCGGACTCGAGGCAGGTCGTTGCCGGCTTCTGTCGCGACGACCTGTTCACCGTCGTGCTGGAGCACTTCCTCACCGACACCGCCGACCACGCCGACTACGTGCTGCCGGCCACCACGCAGCTGGAGCACTGGGACGTGCATGCCAGCTACGGCCACACGACCCTGGTGATCAACGAGCCGGCGCTGTCGCCGCGCGGCGAGTCGCGTTCCAACGCCGCCATCTTCCGAGCGCTGGCGCAGCGCATGGGCTTCACGGAGCCGTGCTTCGCCGACGACGACCTGGCGCTGGCGCGACAGGCGGTCAACGACAAGGTGCCGTTCGAACAGCTGCGTTCGACGGGCTGGTTCCAGCTGCCGCTGCCCGAGGCGCCGTTCGCCGACGGAGGCTTTCCCACCGCCAACGGCCGCGTGCAGTGCGACGTGCCCGGCATCGGCCTGCCCGACTACCTGCCGCCCTACGAGAGCGTGCGCAGCGCGCCTGAACTCGCGCGGCGCTTCCCGCTGGCGATGATCTCGCCGCCGGCGCGCAACTTCCTCAACTCCACGTTCGTCAACGTCAAGAGCCTGCGCGCCATCGAGCAGGAGCCGGTGCTGGAGATGACCGCCTCCGACGCCGCCTCGCGCGGCATCGCCGACGGCGACGCGGTGCGCGTGTTCAACGACCGCGGCGAGTACCGCTGCGTCGCGCGGGTGAACGAGCGCGCGCGGGCCGGCGTCGTGCACGGCCTGGGCGTGTGGTGGCGCAAGTACGGCCTGGACGGCACCAACGTCAACGAGCTCACGCACCAGCGCCTCACCGACCTGGGCCGCGCGCCGTCGTTCTACGACTGCCTGGTCGAGGTCGAGCGCGCGGCATGAGGTTCTGGCCACGGCGGCGTGCCGCGCGCTGGGGCCTGGCCAGCGCGCTGAGCCTGGGCGGCCTCGTGGCGGTGCTGCTGGCCACGCTGTGCATCACGTCGGGCTGCTCGTCGATCGACTACCTGGGCCAGTCGGCCACCGGCCACATCCGGCTGCTGGCCGCGGCGCGTCCGGTGAAGGACGCCATCGCCGATCCGGCCACGCCCGACGCGCTGCGCAAGCGCCTGGAGCTGACGCAGCGCATGCGCGAGTTCGCGGTGACCGAGCTGCACGAGCCCGACAACGGCAGCTACCGCTCGTACGCCGACCTGAAGCGCAGCGCCGCGGTGTGGAACGTGGTGGCGGCGCCGGAGCTGTCGCTGAAGCTCGCCACCTGGTGCTTCCCCATCGTGGGCTGCGTGGGCTATCGCGGCTACTACGACCTGGAGAGCGCCAACGCCGCGGCCGAGCCGCTGAAGGCCGCGGGGCTGGAGGTGGACGTCTACGAGGTGCCGGCCTATTCCACGCTGGGCTGGATGAACTGGATCGGCGGCGACCCGCTGCTCAACACCTTCGTGCAATGGCCCGAGGGCGAGCTGTCGCGCCTGATCTTCCACGAGCTGGCGCACCAGGTGGCCTACGCGCCGGGCGACACCACGTTCAACGAATCGTTCGCCACCGCCGTCGAACACATCGGCAGCCAGCGCTGGCTGGAGGCCAACGCCAGTGCCGAGGTGCGCGAGAAGCAGGCCCTCACCGAGACGCGCCGGCAGGACTTCCACGTGCTGGTGCGCGCGTGGCGCGCGAAGCTGGACACGATGTACCGCAGCACCCTCCCCGACGACGAGAAGCGCGCGCGCAAGGCGGAGCTCTACGCCGGGATGCGCGCCGACTACGAGGCGATGAAGCGCGACAAGTGGGGCGGCTACAAGGGCTACGACCACTGGTTCGCCACCGTCAACAACGCCGCGCTGGGCACGCAGGCGGCCTACGACGACCAGGTGGGCGCGTTCGAGCGCCTGTTCGCCGCGCAGGGCGGCGATTTCGATCGCTTCTACGCCGAGGTCAAGCGCATGGCGGCGCTGTCCAAGCCGGAGCGAGACGCGGCGATGGCGAAGTACCGTGAGCCGCCGCCGCAGCAGGCGCCCGTCGTCGCGCCCGCAACACCGGCATCGAGCGCAACCGTTTCTGGCTGAAAATCCCTCGAAACGGAGGAGACCGGATGGCCGACCTGAACCTGCATCGAGACCACACCCTGGGCCTGGCCCGCGCGCGCAAGGTGGCGCTCAAATGGGCGGAACACGTCGAGGAAAAGCTCGATATGGAGTGCACGATCATCGAGGGCGACGACGAGGACGTGCTCGAGTTCAAGCGCTCGGGCGTCGACGGCCGCATGGTCGTGGCGGCCACCCACTTCGACCTCGAGGCGACGCTGGGCTTCCTGTTCAAGCCCTTCCTGGCCACGATCGAGGCCGAGGTGGGCAAGCAGCTCGACGAGGCCCTGGCCAAGGAATCGGCAAAGGCGGCGAAGCCCGCCGCCAAGGCCGCGGCCAGGAAGAAGTGAGTTACTTCAGGTCTTCGATCAGGTCGATGTAGGCCTGCTTGGCCTCGTCGGCCGTCTGGCCCTTCAGCTCGTTCCAGGCATCCCACTTCGCGCGGCCCACCATGTCGCCGAAACCCGGGCGCTTGCCGTCGGCGTCGCCCGAGCTGCCCTGCTTGTACAGCGCGTACAGCTTCAGCAGCGTGGCGTTGTCCGGACGCTCCGGCAGGTTCTTGCTGTCGGCGACCGCTTGCTCGAATTGTTCGTTCAAAGTGCTCATGGCTCGTGTTCCGCTGTGGGTGAAAGTCAGGCTTGACGGGGCGGATGTTAAACACCAACCTCGCAGGCCGTACCAAAAGAGTGCCGAGACATCACTCTAGTCCGAAATCACGGGGAGATTGCTTGAGCGCAAACGTCGAACGCATGTCCCGGGTGGATACCGCCTGGCTGCGCATGGATACCGAGGCCAACCTGATGATGATCGTCGGGGTCTGGCTCGTCGAGCCTCAGCTGGCCCTGGCCGACCTGCGCGAGCGCGTGGAGACGGCGCTGCTGAAATACCACCGCTTCCGCCAGAAGGTGGTGGAGGACGCGATCGGCGCGCAGTGGGTCGACGACGACCACTTCGACATCGCCGCCCACGTGGTGCCCGAGCGGTTGGAGCTCGCGCGCGGGCAGTCGCCCATGGACGCGCTCAAGGCCACCGTGGGCGAGCTCACCACGCAGCCGCTGAACCCGAGCCGGCCGCTGTGGCAGTTCCACCTGTTCGAGGACTTCGAGACGGGGCGCTCCGCGCTCGTGGCGCGCATCCACCACTGCATCGCCGACGGCATCGCGCTGATCTCGGTGATGCTGTCCATCACCGACGGCGGCAAGTCGCCGCCGGTGCGCAAGAAGGCCGAGGCCGAGGAAGACGGCGAGAACGACTGGATCGCCGACTACCTGCTCAAGCCCGCGTCCGACCTGGCGGTCAAGGCCATCGGCGTCTACGGCGCGGGCATGGGCAAGAGCATCGAGATGATGGCCGATCCCACCGCGCCGCTGTCGGGCAGCATGGAGATGGCGCGCATCGGCGCGCAGGTGGTCAGCGACCTGGCGGCCATGGCCCTGATGCCCGACGACTCGCCCACCAGCCTCAAGGGCAAGGCGACGCCGGGCAAGCGCGTGGCCTGGGGCGAGCCGCTGCCGCTGTCCGAGGTCAAGGCCGTCGGCCAGGCGCTGGGCGGCTCGATCAACGACGTGCTGCTGGCCAGCGTGGCCGGCGCCATCGGCAGCTACCTGCGCGACAAGGGCGAGGATCCGGCCGGCAAGGAGATCCGCGCGATGGTGCCGGTGAACCTGCGTCCGCTGGAGAAGGCCTGGCAGCTGGGCAACCGCTTCGGCCTGGTGCCGCTGGTGCTGCCCATCGGCATCGCCAACCCGATCGACCGGCTCGCGGCCGTGCGCGCGCGCATGAACGAGCTGAAGGGCGGCTACCAGCCGCTGCTGGCCTTCGCGCTGCTGTCGGTGGCGGGCGTGCTGATCAAGCCGGTGCAGCACGCGCTGCTGAACCTGTTCGCGAAGAAGGCCACGGCCGTGATGACCAACGTGCCGGGGCCGGCCGAGCCGCTGAAGATCTGCGGCCGCACCCTGAAGCAGGTGATGTTCTGGGTGCCGGCGTCGGGCGACATCGGCATGGGCGTGAGCATCCTCAGCTACGGCGGCGGCGTGCAGTTCGGCCTGATCACCGACGCGCGCATGTGCCCGGACCCGGACGAGATCGTCGCCCGGTTCCGTCCGGAGTTCGACAAGCTGCTGTACCTGGCGATGATGCTGCCGTGGGAGCGTTGATCAGCGCTCCATTCACTCGTCTTCCAATTCGGCCTTCGCCATCTCCACGTCCAGCCGCTCCATCGCGTCGAGCGGCTTGCATTCCGCCGCCTCGGCGTAGAGCTTCTCGGCTTCCTTCATTCGCTTGTCGCCCTCGAGCATCACCAGCCCGTTGGCGTACTCCACGCGGGCGATCGCCGAGTCGGGGTTCAGCGCCAGCGCTTCCTTGAACATCTTCAGGCCGGTGGCGGTGTCGGCGCCCTGGGTCTTGCCCAGCAGCCGGCCCACCTTGTCGATCACCTCGGCGTGGAAGGCGCCCAGCGCGATGTGGGCGTCGGCGTGCTTGGGCGCCAGCGCGATGGTGGTCTCCAACGCCGTCTTCACCTTCGCGCCCAGGCCCTGCGTGAGCGCCTTGGCCACGCTGATGCCCTGGCTGTAGCGGCCCAGCGCGTAGGCCTGCCAGTAGTGGGCGTTGGCCAGCTTGGGGTTGGCCTTGGCCTGCGCCTCGGCGCGTTCGGCCACCTCCAGGAACATCGCGAGCTTGGTCTTCTCGCTGGATTCCAGGTAGTTGGCGTAGATGGACTGCGCTTTGTTGGCCACGACGATGCCCGCGTCGCCCGCCTTCAGGCCGGCCTCGTGCGCCTTCTGGAACTGGCCCGCGTGGTACAGCGCCCAGGCGGCCTGCACGGCCTCGTCCTTGGGGAAGGGCTCGGCGTCGCCCTTGTGAAGGCGGGCCCAGTGCTTCTTCAGCGCGGCCGCGTCGTGGGTGTAGTCGGCGGCGTCATAGGGGAAGGCGGTCCATTTGGCCATGGTGTTGTCTCGCGGTTTGAGGTTGTCAGGACTTGTAGGCGCCGGCCAGCCGCTGCAGGTGCTCGCGCGCCGCCGGCTCCAGGTAGGGCGTCAGCAGGCTCAGCACGTGCCAGGCGCCGCGGGCCAGCGTGGCGCCGGCCTGCTCGGGCTCGAGCGCCTTGCGCGGATCGCGCACGTACTCGTAGCTGAGCCAGTAGGTCAGGACGACCACCATCGAGGTGGCCACCGACGGCAGGTCGCGCCGGTCCAGCCGCACCTCCGAGCTGCGGTTCATGCCATCGAGCACGGCCTCCACCGCGCGCGACTTGTTCTTCAGCACGAACTGGAAGTGCGTCTCCAGGCGCCGGTTCTTGGACAGCAGGTCGTTCAGGTCGCGATACAGGAACCGGTACTGCCACACCAGCTCGAACATCATGTGGAAGAACAGCCACGCGTCCTCCACGTTGGCCACGTTGTCGGCGGCCTGCAGCAGCTCGTTGAGCGCCTTCTCGTAGCGGTCGAACAGCGCGTTGATCAGTTCGTCCTTGGCCGGGTAGTGGTAGTACAGGTTGCCCGGGCTGATGTGCAGTTCGGCCGAGATCAGCGTGGTCGACACGTTCGGCTCGCCGAAGCGGTTGAACAGGTCCAGCGTGACCTCGAGGATGCGTTCGGCGGTACGTCTCGGCTTTTTCGCTTCCATTGAGCTCGCTCGTTTTTCAGTTGGCGAAATCTAGCACCCCGGAGCGCCGATGCACAGATTCGCAAGCCCGTGTTGTAGAGGCACTTCTCGACAAGTTCCTACAATGCCGCCCCTATGTCCGCGATTTCCTTCCAACAAGTCGAGAAGACCTACGGCAGCGGCGTGCGTGCGCTGGGCGGCGTCACGTTCGACGTCCAGCCCGGCGAATTCTTTGGCCTGCTGGGCCCCAACGGCGCGGGCAAGACCTCGCTGATCAGCATCCTCGCGGGCCTGGCGCGCGCCACCCGCGGCAAGGTGACGGTGATGGGCCACGACGTGGTCGACGACTACGCCGCCGCCCGCAAGTCGCTGGGCATCGTGCCGCAGGAGCTGGTGTTCGACCCGTTCTTCTCGGTGCGCGAGACGCTGCGCATCCAGAGCGGCTACTTCGGCGTGCGCAACAACGACGCCTGGATCGACGAGCTGCTCGCCAGCCTGGGCCTGGCCGACAAGGCCGACGCCAACATGCGCCAGCTCTCGGGCGGCATGAAGCGCCGCGTGCTGGTGGCCCAGGCGCTGGTGCACCGGCCGCCGGTGATCGTGCTGGACGAGCCCACCGCGGGCGTCGACGTGGAGCTGCGCCAGACGCTGTGGCAGTTCATCGCGCGCCTCAATCGCGAGGGCCACACCGTGCTGCTCACCACGCACTACCTGGAGGAGGCCGAGGCGCTGTGCCAGCGCATCGCCATGCTCAAGCTGGGCAAGGTCGTGGCGCTGCAGCGCACCTCCGAGTTGCTGGCGTCGACGGCCAACACCATGCTGCGCTTCAAGACCGACCACGCGCTGCCCGCCAGCCTCGCGGAGCGCGCGCGCGTGACCGGGCGCTCCGCGCAGGTGAGCGCGCGCGACCCGGCCGACGTCGAGGCCGTGCTGGCGCAGCTGCGCGAGGCCGGCGTGCCGGTGGAGGACCTGGAGATCGGGCGCGCCGACCTGGAGGATGTCTTCCTGAGCATCATGACCGCGGAGCACCAGCCATGAGCAGTACCCGAATCGTGCTGGCCGGCGCGCAGCCGCTGTTCCGCAAGGAGGTGCTGCGCTTCTGGAAGGTCGCGTTCCAGACCGTGGCCGCGCCCGTGCTCACCGCGGTGATGTACCTGCTGGTGTTCGGCCACGCGCTCACCGGCCGCGTGAGCGTGTACGACGGCGTGAGCTACGTGCAGTTCCTCATCCCCGGCCTGGTGATGATGAGCGTGCTGCAGAACGCGTTCGCCAACAGCTCGTCCTCGCTGATCCAGAGCAAGGTCACCGGCAACCTGGTGTTCCTGCTGGTGACGCCGCTGTCGCCGGCGGCCTGGTTCCTGGCCTACACCGGCGCGGCCATCGTGCGCGGCATGGCGGTGGGCGCCGGCGTGATGCTGGTGACGGCGTGGTTCGCGCCGCCGGGCCTGGCCAACGCGCTGTGGATCCTGGTGTTCGGCTTCCTGGGCGCCGCGATGATGGGCACGCTGGGCCTCATCGCCGGGCTGTGGGCCGAGAAGTTCGACCAGCTCGCCGCGTTCCAGAACTTCATCATCATGCCCATGACATTCCTGTCGGGCGTGTTCTATTCGGTGCACTCGCTGCCGCCCGTGTGGCACGTGGCAAGCCGCCTGAACCCGTTCTTCTACATGATCGACGGCTTCCGCCACGGCTTCTTCGGCGTCAGCGACGTCTCGCCGTGGCTGAGCCTGGGCGTGGTGGGGGGCTGCTTCGTGGCGGTCTCGGCGATCGCGCTGAGCCTGCTGCGCAGCGGCTACAAACTGAGGCACTGAGCGACATGAGCCCGAACGACGAACCCATCTCCCCGATGCACCGCGTGCTCGCCGTGCTGGGCACCTTCGTCGGCACCGCCTGCGTGTCGGCGCTGCTGTGGAACTGGTGGTCGGCGCGCTGCGGCGACAACTGCCCCACGCCCAGCATCGTCCACATGCTGGTCTTCCTCGCGCTGCTGCCCACGGCGGGCACGATGGCCGCCGTGCTGCTGGTGTCCATCAAGGCCTCGGCCGGGTTCAAGTGGCGCCTCGCGGGCGTGCTGCTGCTGGTGGCGGTCGCCATCGGCGCCGTCGTGGCGCGCGTGCCCGGCGCCTGAGGGATAATACGGATCCCATGACCGATCCCACGCCCCAAGACGTCCAGCGCTACATCGCGGACGGACTCCCCTGCGATCACCTCGAGGTGGAGGGCGACGGCCGGCATTTCTTCGCCACCATCGTGTCGACGGAATTCGAAGGACTCATGCGCATCCGCCGCCACCAGCGCGTGTATGCCGCACTCGGGGAGCGCATGCGCGAGCAGATCCACGCGCTGTCGATGAAGACGCTGACGCCGGCCGAATGGGCCAGCCAGCGCGCCCTCGGCAGCGATGCCGCCAGCCATTCCCATTGACGCTCCCGCGCGGCGCCGCCGCGGGTGAGTGGGTGCGCTGACGCGCGGACTCCCACGACGCCGCGGCCCGCTGGCCAGCCTCCACGCCTTTCCAGCACTCATCCCAGCCAGAGCACCTCGATGGACAAACTCCTGATTCGCGGCGGCCGCCGCCTCAACGGCGAGGTGTCGATCTCCGGCGCCAAGAACGCCGCGCTGCCCGAGCTGTGCGCGACGCTGCTGGTGCCCGGCCCGGTCGCGCTGCACAACGTGCCCAAGCTGCAGGACGTGGCCACCGCGCTGAAGCTGATCCGCAACATGGGCGTGGCCGTGAACTGGGGCGCCGAGACCGAGGGCGGCCGCCTCGACGAGGTGGTGATCGACGCGAGCGGCCTCACCACGCCCGAGGCGCCGTACGAGCTCGTGAAGACGATGCGCGCCAGCATCATGGTGCTGGGCCCGCTGCTGGCCCGCTTCGGCGAGGCGACGGTGTCGCTGCCCGGCGGCTGCGCCATCGGCTCGCGCCCGGTCGACCAGCACATCAAGGGCCTGCAGGCGATGGGCGCCGACATCCGCGTGGAGCACGGCTACATCATCGCCAAGGCGACGAAGCTCAAGGGCGCGCGCATCACCACCGACATGGTCACGGTCACGGGCACCGAGAACCTGCTGATGGCCGCGACGCTGGCCGAGGGCGAGACCATCCTCGAGAACGCCGCGCAGGAACCGGAGATCCCCGACCTGGCCGAGCTCCTGATCGCCATGGGCGCGCGGATCGAGGGCCATGGCACCAGCCGCATCCGCATCCAGGGCGTGGACAGGCTGCACGCGCCCGCGAAGCCGCACCGCATCGTGCCCGACCGCATCGAGGCCGGCACCTTCCTGTGCGCGGTGGCCGCCGCGGGCGGCGACGTCGTGCTGCGCAACGCCGAAGGCCGCCACCTGGAGGCCGTCATCGAGAAGCTGCGCGACGCCGGCGCAACGGTGGAGTCCGGCGACGGCTTCATCCGCGTGCAGTCGCCGGGCGCCGACGCGCTGAAGGCCGTGAGCTTCCGCACCAGCGAGTACCCGGCGTTCCCCACCGACATGCAGGCCCAGTTCATGGCCGTCGACTGCATCGCCGCCGGCACCGCGACGATCGCCGAGACGATCTTCGAGAACCGCTTCATGCACGTCAACGAGCTGGTGCGCCTGGGCGCCAGGATCGAGGTGGACGGCAAGCTGGCGGTGGTCACCGGCGGGCAGCGCCTGTCGGGCGCCACCGTGATGGCCACCGACCTGCGCGCTTCCGCGAGCCTGGTGATCGCCGGCCTGGTGGCCGACGGCCAGACCATCGTCGAACGCATCTACCACCTGGACCGCGGCTACGACCGCATGGAAGCCAAGCTGCAGAAGCTGGGCGCCGACATCGAACGGGTCAAATAAATGCTCACGCTCGCGCTTTCCAAGGGCCGCATCTTCGAGGAGACCCTCCCGCTGCTGGCCGCCGCCGGCATCGAGGTGACCGAGGATCCGGAGAAGACCCGCAAGCTGATCCTGGCCACCAACCAGCCCGACGTGCGCGTGGTGCTGGTGCGCGCCACCGACGTGCCCACCTACGTGCAGCATGGCGGCGCCGACCTGGGCGTGGCCGGCAAGGACGTGCTGATCGAGCACGCGGCCGAGAACGAGGGCGCCGGCGGCTTGTACCAGCCGCTGGACCTGCAGATCGCCAGGTGCCGCATGAGCGTGGCCGCGCGCGCCGACTTCGACTACGAGGCCGCCGTCAAGCAGGGTTCGCGCATCCGCGTGGCCACCAAGTACGTGGCCGTCGCGCGCCAGCACTTCGCCGACAAGGGCGTGCACGTCGACCTCATCAAGCTGTACGGCTCGATGGAGCTGGCGCCGCTCACCGGCCTGGCCGACGCCATCGTCGACCTCGTGTCCACCGGCTCCACGCTGAAGGCCAACAAGCTGGTCGAGGTGGAACGCATCATGGACATCTCGTCGCGCCTGGTGGTCAACCAGGCCGCGCTGAAACTCAAGCGCGAGCGCATCCGCTCGCTGATCGCCGCCTTCTCGGGCGCGATGTCCGCCAACTCCTGAAGCCCGCCATGTCCGTCCAGATCCGCCAGCTCGACACCTCCGCCTCCGACTTCGAAGCCGAGTTCGCCAAGCTGCGCCACTGGTCGGAGGAGGCCGATCACGCGATCGAGGAGCGCGTCGCCGCGATCCTGGCCGACGTGAAGGCGCGCGGCGACGCCGCGGTGCTGGAATACACGAAGCGCTTCGACGGCGTGGACGCGGCGGGCGTGGGCGCGCTGGAGCTCACGCGCGACGAGCTGAAGGTCGCGTTCGAGGCCATCACGCCCGCGCAGCGCGCCGCGCTGGAATCGGCCGCGCGCCGCGTGCGCAGCTACCACGAGCGCCAGCTGGACGCCTGCGGCCGCAGCTGGCAATACCGCGACGAGGACGGCACGCTGCTGGGCCAGAAGGTGACGCCGCTGGATCGCGTGGGCATCTACGTGCCCGGCGGCAAGGCGGCGTACCCTTCCAGCGTGCTGATGAACGCGATCCCCGCGCACGTGGCGGGCGTCGGCGAGATCGTCATGGTGGTGCCCACGCCGCGCGGCGAACGCAACGCGCTGGTGCTGGCTGCCGCGTACGTGGCGGGCGCGCACCGCGTGTTCACGGTCGGCGGCGCGCAGGCCGTCGCCGCGCTTGCATATGGCACCGCCACCATTCCCGCGGTCGACAAGATCACCGGCCCGGGCAACGCCTACGTGGCCAGCGCCAAGCGCCGCGTGTTCGGCCAGGTGGGCATCGACATGATCGCCGGCCCCAGCGAGATCCTGGTGCTGGCCGACGGCACGACGCCGGCCGACTGGGTGGCGATGGACCTGTTCAGCCAGGCCGAGCACGACGAGCTGGCGCAGAGCATCCTGCTGTCGCCGGACGCGGCCTACCTCGACGCGGTGCGTGCCTCGATCGACCGGCTGATCGGCGAGATGCCGCGCGAGGCCGTGATCCGTGCGTCGCTGAAGGACCGCGGCGCGCTGATCCAGACGCGCTCGATGGAAGAGGCGTGCGAGATCTCCAACCGCATCGCGCCGGAGCACCTGGAGGTGAGCAGCGACGCGCCGGGCCGCTGGGAGCCGCTGCTGCGCCACGCCGGCGCGATCTTCCTGGGCGCGTTCACCAGCGAGAGCCTGGGCGACTACTGCGCCGGGCCGAACCACGTGCTGCCCACGTCGGGCACGGCGCGCTTCTCGTCGCCGCTGGGCGTGTACGACTTCCAGAAGCGCAGCAGCCTGATCGAGGTCAGTGAAGCGGGCGCTCACATTCTGGGCCCGATCGCGGCGGAGCTGGCGTATGGCGAAGGGCTGCAGGGACACGCTCGGGCGGCCGAGATGCGACTGAAGAAGGCCTGATTCGCGCGGGGCGAATTGACACGAAGTTCGTGTCGCACGAAAATCGTGGTGCACGATATGCGTGGAGGCCGCCCATGAAGAACGTCACCGTCACGATGGAAGACACCGTTGCCGATTGGGCGCGGGTGGAGGCTGCGCGTCGCAACACCAGCGTGTCGCGGATGATCGGCGAGATGCTGGCCGACAAGATGCGCCATGACGACTCCTACGAACGCGCCATGCGCGAGTGGCTGGATCGTCCGCCGCTGTTCACCTCCGCCGGCGACACGCCCTACATGACGCGCGACGAGATCTATGCCGAGCGACTCGATCGTTTTCGTTGATACCAACGTCCTGCTCTACGCGGACGACGGTCGCCGGCCTGACAAGCACCGGCGCGCGCGCGAGTGGCTTGCCGCCCTGTGGACGCGCCGCTGCGGTCGTGTCTCGACGCAGGTGCTCAACGAGTACTACGCCAACGCGACGGGCAAGCTCGCGGCCTGGATCACCCAGGGAGATGCCCGGGCGGAGGTCCGGCGCTACCAGCACTGGAAGCCCTGGCAGATCGACCATCAGACCGTCGAGACAGCCTGGGCCGTCGAGGCCCGCTACAAGCTGAGCTGGTGGGACTCGATGATCGTCGCCGCCGCGCAGCACCAGTCCTGCACGCTCCTGCTGACCGAGGATCTGCAGCACGGGCAGATCATCGACAAGCTGCGGATCATCAATCCGTTTCTCGTCGGTCCGGAAATCCTGGATGACGATCCTTCCATGCCGACGGTGCTCACCGTCCAGGAGCCACGACCATGACCCTGTCCGACCGCATGTCCCGCTACCTCCGCACCGACGTCCAGGGCATGCACGCTTACGCCGTCCAGCCCAGCGCCGGCTTCGTGAAGGTGGACACGATGGAGAACCCGTTCCGCCTGCCGCCCGCGCTGCGCAAGGCGCTCGGCGAGCGGCTGGCCGAGGTGGCGCTGAACCGCTACCCGGCCGAGCGCGGCGACGTGCTGCGCGCCGGGCTCGCGAAGCACGCGAACATGCCCGAAGACTGCGACATCATGCTGGGCAACGGTTCCGACGAACTGATCAGCCTGCTGACGCTGGCCGCCGACGTCCCCGGCAACGTCGTCATGGCGCCGCTGCCGGGCTTCGTGATGTACGAGATGTCCGCGAAGCTGCAGGGCCTGAAGTTCGTGGGCGTGCCGCTCACGCCCGACTTCGAGCTCGACGGCCCGGCGATGCTGGCCGCCGTGCGCGAACATCAGCCCGCGCTCCTGTACATCGCCTACCCGAACAACCCGACCGCCAACCTGTGGGACGACGACATCGTCGACGCCATCATCGAGGCCGCGCCGGGCCTGGTGGTGATCGACGAGGCCTACCAGCCGTTCGCTGCGCGCGACTCGCTGGCGCGGCTGCGGCGCCACGAGCACGTCATCCTGATGCGCACGATGAGCAAGTTCGGCCTGGCCGGCGTGCGCATCGGCTACATGATGGGCCGCAAGCCGCTCATCGCCGAGATCGACAAGCTGCGCCCGCCGTTCAACATCAGCGTGCTCAATTGCGAGGCGGCGCTGTTCGCCCTCGAGCACGTCGATGAATATGCAAGGCAGGCCGCCACGATCCGCGCCGAACGTGAGAAGCTCCACGACGCGCTGGTGCTGCTGCCCGGCGTGCGCCCGTTCCCCAGCGAGGCCAACATGATCCTCGCGCGCGTGCCCGACGCGAAGCGCGTGTTCGAGGGCGTGCGCGCGCGCGGGGTGCTGGTCAAGAACGTCTCGGGCCTGCACCCGCTGCTGGCCAACTGCATCCGCATCACCATCGGCACGCCCGAAGAGAACCCGTTGACCCTGGCCGCGCTGCGCGGCGCCCTCCAAGAGCTCACGTCATGACCGCACCCCGCACCGCCACCGTCCAGCGCGACACCAAGGAAACGCAGATCCGCGTGAGCGTCAACCTCGACGGCACCGGCGTCTCCAAGCTCGCGACCGGCATCGGCTTCTTCGACCACATGCTCGACCAGATCGCCCGCCACGGGCTGATCGACCTGGACATCCACGCCGTGGGCGACCTGCACATCGACGGCCACCACACGGTGGAGGACGTGGGCATCACGCTGGGCCAGGCGGTGGCGCAGGCCGTGGGCGACAAGAAGGGCCTGACGCGATACGGCCATGCGTATGTGCCGCTGGACGAGGCGCTGTCGCGCGTGGTGATCGACTTCTCGGGCCGACCGGGCCTGTTCATGGACGTAGCCTTCAAGTCCGGCATGATCGGCGCGTTCGACACCCAGCTCACGTTCGAGTTCTTCCAGGGCTTCTCGAACCACGCGGGCGTGTCGCTGCACATCGACAACCTGAAGGGCCACAACGCCCACCACCAGGCCGAGACGATCTTCAAGGCGTTCGGCCGGGCGCTGCGCATGGGGCTGGCGCTGGATCCGCGCTCGCTGGGCGTCATTCCGTCGACGAAGGGGTCGCTGTGAATCGGGCCGCAGCGCCGGGCCGCCCCAAGCAAGGCCCGCTCCCCTCGGGGGACAGGGCGATGTACTCATCGACCAAGGGGTTGTCATGACTACCGTTGCCGTCGTCGACTACGGCATGGGCAACCTGAAGTCGGTGTCCCAGGCCGTGATCAAGGCGGCCGAGGGTAGCGGCGTGAACGTCGTCATCACGCAGAGCGCCGACCAGGTCTTCGCCGCCGACCGCATCGTGCTGCCCGGCCAGGGCGCCATCCGCGACTGCATGCGCGAGCTGCGCGACTCCGGCATGCTCGAGGCGGTGCTGGACGCCGCGGCGCGCAAGCCGATGCTGGGGGTATGCGTGGGCATGCAGATGCTGCTCGATCACAGCGAGGAACAGGACACGCCGGGACTGGGCCTGATCCCCGGCACCGTCAAGCGCTTCCGGCTCGAGGGCCGCGTGCAGGGCGACGGTAGCCGCTACAAAGTGCCGCAGATGGGCTGGAACCGCGTGCGCCAGGAATTCGCGCACCCGCTGTGGGCGGGCATCCCCGACGAGAGCTGGTTCTACTTCGTGCACAGCTTCCACGTCGCGCCGTCGGAGGTCCGCCACAGCGCCGGCACTACCGAGTACGGCGAACGCTTTACCTCGGCTGTGACGCGGGATAATATTTTCGCGACCCAATTCCACCCCGAGAAAAGCGCCGACCTCGGTCTGGCGCTCTACCGCAACTTCCTGCACTGGATGCCCTGACGGGCCCGAGCCATGCTGCTGATTCCCGCGATCGATCTCAAGGACGGTCACTGCGTTCGCCTCGAACAAGGTGACATGTCCGTCTCCACCAGCTTCGGAGACGACCCCGCCGCCATGGCGCGACGCTGGCTCGACGCCGGCGCCAGACGACTCCACCTGGTCGACCTGAACGGCGCGTTCGCCGGCAAGCCGGTCAACGAGTCGGCGGTCAAGGCCATCATCAAGGAGCTCGGCGGCGAGATCCCCATCCAGCTCGGAGGCGGCATCCGCGACCTCGACACCATCGAGCGCTACCTCGACGACGGCCTCAGCTACATCATCATCGGCACCGCCGCGGTGAAGAGCCCGGGCTTCCTGAAGGACGCCTGCACGGCCTTCGGCGGTCACATCATCGTGGGCCTCGACGCCAAGGACGGCAAGGTGGCCACCGACGGCTGGAGCAAGCTCACCGGCCACGAGGTGGTGGACTTGGCGCTGAAGTTCCAGGACTACGGCGTCGAGGGCGTGATCTACACCGACATCGGCCGCGACGGCATGCTCACCGGCATCAACGTCGACGCCACCGTCAAGCTCGCCCAGGCGCTCACCATCCCGGTGTTCGCGTCCGGCGGCCTGGCCGGCATCGCCGACATCGAGAAGCTGTGCGCGGTGGAGGAAGAGGGCATCGAAGGCGTGATCTGCGGCCGCTCCATCTACACCGGCGCGCTCGACTTCACGCAGGCGCAGGCCCGCGCCGACGAGCTCTTCACCGGCTGACCGGATGCTCGCCAAACGAATCATTCCTTGCCTCGACGTGACCGGCGGCCGCGTCGTCAAGGGCGTCAACTTCGTCGAGCTGCGCGATGCCGGCGACCCGGTGGAGATCGCGGCGCGCTACAACGAGCAGGGCGCCGACGAGCTCACGTTCCTCGACATCACGGCCACCAGCGACGCGCGCGGGCTGATCCTGCCCATCATCGAGGCGGTGGCCTCGCAGGTTTTCATCCCGCTGACGGTGGGCGGCGGCGTGCGCGAGGTGTCCGACGTGCGGCGCCTGCTCAACGCCGGCGCGGACAAGGTCAGCTTCAACTCGGCGGCGGTGGCCAACCCGCAGGTCATCAGCGACGCGTCGGACAAGTACGGCGCGCAGTGCATCGTCGTGGCCATCGACGCCAAGCGCCGCGGCGCCGAGGACGCAGCCACGCGCGGCCCGGGCTGGGACGTCTACACGCACGGCGGCCGCAAGAACACCGGCCTGGACGCGGTGGCCTGGGCGCGCGAGATGGTCGCGCGCGGCGCCGGCGAGATCCTGCTCACCAGCATGGATCGCGACGGCACCCGCGCCGGCTTCGACCTCGAGCTCACGCGCGCCGTCTCCGATGCCGTCACCGTGCCGGTGATCGCCTCGGGCGGCGTCGGCACGCTGGACCACCTGGCCGACGGCGTGCAGCAGGGCGGCGCCGACGCGGTGCTGGCCGCCAGCATCTTCCACTACGGCGACCACACGGTGGCCGAGGCCAAGGCGGTGATGGCGGCGCGCGGCATTCCCGTCCGCCAGTGAGCGCCGGCAGCAAGACTGCGACAATCGCGGGTGATTTCCCGAAAGCTCCCGTGAAGAACCCGACCCGCTCCGCGCCGCGCGCGCCCGATCCCTGGGACGACGATGCCGCCCCCGTGCGCAACACGCGCGCCGCCCGCGCCGCGCGCACCGCGGCGGCGGCCGCCGCGCCCGTCGAGCTCACGCCCGCACAGAAGGCGGCGCAGAAGCGCGAACGCCGCGCCGCGGTCAACGCGTCGCACGAGATCCGCATCATTGGCGGCCAGTGGCGCCGCAGCCTGCTGCCGGTGCCCGACGTGCCCGGCCTGCGTCCCACGCCCGACCGCGTGCGCGAGACGCTGTTCAACTGGCTGGGCCAGGATCTCGCCGGCTGGAGCGTGCTCGACGCGTTCGCCGGCACCGGCGTGCTGGGCTTCGAGGCCGCGTCGCGCGGCGCGACCACGGTGCAGATGCTGGAGCGCGAGACGAAGCTGGTCGCCGGGCTGGCCGCGTCGAAGACGAAGCTGGGCGCCACCGCGGTGACGATCACGCAGGCCGACGCGATGGCCTGGATGAAGCGCGCCCCGGCGCAGTTCGACCTGGTGCTGCTCGATCCGCCCTTCGACGCCAACCTGTTCGAATCGGCGCTGGCGGCCTCGCTGAATTGCGTGGTGCCGCAGGGCTGGATCTACCTGGAGGCGTCGGCGCCGTTCGACGCCGCGTCGCTGGCCGAGCGCGGCCTGGAGCTGTACCGGCATTCGCGCGCCGGCGCGGTGCATGCTCACCTGATCCGGAAATCCTGAGCGGCGCGAAGCCTGCCCTACGCAACTTCGCCTAATCCGCGAACACCTCGACTGTGGAATGATCGAGGCAAGACTCACAAAACGAGACAACGCGGCGCACGCCGTGTCCAGCAAGGCCCGCCCATGTCCAAGCCCCTGACCGCCGTCTATCCCGGAACCTTCGATCCGATGACCCTCGGGCATCAGGATCTGACGCGACGCGCGAGCAACCTGTTTCCACGCCTGATCCTGGCCGTCGCGGCCGGGCACCACAAGCGCACGATGTTCTCCATCGCCGAGCGCCTGGAGATCGCCCAGGAGCTGGCCAAGCCCTACAAGAACGTCGAGGTGGTGGCCTTCCGCGGCCTGCTGCGCGACTTCGTGGTGGAGAACGGCGGCAAGGTGGTGGTGCGCGGCCTGCGCGCGGTGAGCGACTTCGAGTACGAGTTCCAGATGGCCGGCATGAACCGCCAGCTGATGCCCGACGTGGAGACGCTGTTCCTCACGCCGTCCGACCAGTACCAGTTCATCAGCGGCACCTTCGTGCGCGAGATTGCCGTCCTTGGCGGTGATGTCTCCAAGTTCGTGGCACCCTTGGTGCTCAACAAGCTCAAGGAGCGTATCGCCCAGCCGCGCGATACCGAATAGCCCCACCATGGCCCTGATGATCACGGACGAGTGCATCAACTGCGACGTCTGCGAACCCGAATGCCCCAACGAGGCCATCTCGATGGGCGTGGACTACTACGTGATCGCGCCGGACAAGTGCACCGAGTGCGTGGGCCATTTCGACTCGCCGCAGTGCGTGCAGGTGTGCCCCGTGGAATGCATCCCGTTGAATCCGGAGCATGTCGAGACGCCTGACCAACTGATGACGAAGTACCGCCGGTTGCTGGGGCTCGACGGGCCGGCCGGCGCGCCGCCGACTGTCGTCTAGGTTCGCCTGCCAGTTCCGGTGCGCCGCGAGGCTAGTTCTTGCCCTTGACCACCACCGTTCGCTTGCGCGGCTTCTTCGGCACGCAGGACATCATGATGGTGGACGTGCAGGCTGCGGCTGCCGACGCGGGCCGGCCGCTGGCCGGCGCCGACGGCGTCTTCTCGCGATCGTGCCGTCCGGCCTCGTACCAGGCCGCCAGGCGCTGGTCGCGCGCCGTGAGCTCGGCCGACTGGCGGCGCTGCGCATCGGTGCGCGCATCGTCGACGTCCAGCGGCGCCGCGCCGGCGCAAGGTCGCGCGGAGTAGCTGTTGCCGCAGCGGTAGACCCGCTTGTCGGGCGGCAACGCATCGGGCGACGCGGCGGCCGAGGGCCCGAGGATCTGGGCCGTCGTCGGCGCCGACGCGGGCTTGGGCACTCGCGCCTTCTTCGGCCAGGCGCTGTCGGCGCACAGCAGCCCGGCGCACAGGAGCGCGAGGCAAGGCGTGGAACGGAATGGGTGGTGTTGCTGGCTTGGCGTCGTCACTCTGCGGGCTCCTGCGTGCCGGCCGCGGCCGGCCCCGCAGGATTCACCCCTTCGGGGATCACAGGGTTGGACGGCGAAGGCGTGGCCGCCGGCACCTTGGACATCAGCGACGACAGCAGCGGATTGAGCTGCGGCGGGCGCGGGGGCTTGGGACGCGGCGGCTTGGCGTGGATCCTGATCATCGCCTTGTCCATCTCGCCCGCCAGCAGCAGGTCCAGCGCTTTCAGGCTGTCGTCGACATTCTTCTCGATAAGCTCGCGTTCGGCGGCGGGCGGCTTGCGCAGCACGTAGGCGGCGACCTCGTTGCGATCGCCCGGATGGCCGATGCCCAGCCGCAGGCGCCAGAAATCGCCCGTGCCCAGCTGCGCCTGGATGTCCTTGAGCCCGTTGTGCCCGCCGTTGCCGCCGCCCTTCTTGAGCTTCATCTGGCCGGGCGGGATGTCGAGCTCGTCGTGCACCACCAGGATCTCGTCGGGCAGGATCTTGAAGAAGCGCGCGAGCGGCGCCACGGCCTTGCCCGACAGGTTCATGTACGTGAGCGGCTGCTGCAGCCACACCGGGCCCTCGGGCCGGTTCACGCGCGCGACGAAGCCGTGGTACTTCGGGTCGTGCACGAGCGAGCCCTTGAGCTGGCGCACCGCGCCGTCCACCCACCAGAAGCCCGCGTTGTGGCGCGTGTCCTCGTATTCCGCCCCGGGGTTGCCGAGGCCGACGATCAATCGAATCATCTTCGGATTATCTTGGGAATCTGTGAATGGGTTCGGCACGCCCGCTCGTCCCGCCAAAACCCGCCCGCTCTGCGTTGCAAATGCTCGCCGGGGGGATCCCCCCGGCTGTGCTTTGCGCCTTGATCGGACGAGTTTTGGCGGCCCGCTCGGACGCGCCGAACCCATTCACAGATTCCGGTCGTCCGTCCACAGCAGTGATGCGATCTTCCAGTCGCGCGCCGTGCGCACGAACTGCAGCGCCTTCGTGCCGCCACCTTCGAACGCCACGCCGTCCAGCGTGCCGCGCTTGGCGTAGCGCAGCCAGCGCTGCGCGATGGCGCCCTGGATCTCGGTGCGCGACTCGGTCTCGTGTTCCTCGAAGTCGACCAGGCGTCCGCCCGCCAGCAGCTCGGCGCGCGGCGCGATGAAGCCGTGCAGGTCGGTGGTGGCGACGGTGCCCAGCGCGTCGGCCACGCGAACGGTGGCGTCGAGCATGAAGTAGTGCGGCAGCGCGGGCAGGGTGGGGATGGTGCCGCCGCGGTTGGTGAACGCGGCGAGGAAGCGGCGCGTCAGGGCGTCGATCTGCGCGCGGTCGTCGCCGGGCTCGCGTCGCGGCGACTTGAACACCCAGGTGTCGTAGTCGTTGCCCACCAGTCGCGTGATGCCCGCGTCGCGCAGGCCGATGCGCTGCAGCACGCCGGCCGATGGCGCGTTGTCGGGGCCGGTGATGCCCCAGACCTCGGGCAGGCCCAGCACGTCGTGGGCGTAGCGCACGCAGGCCGCGGCGGCCTCGCGCGCGTAGCCCTGGCCGCGGAACTCGGGCATGAGCGCGTAGCCCACGTCCGCCTCCAGCAGCGTGTCGCGCTTGATGAGTCCGCACATGCCGATGAGCCGGCCGTCGGACTTGCGCTCGACGCCCCAGAAGCCGAAGCCCAGCCGTCCGTACGGGGCGGTGTGGCGGGTCGCGATCCAGGCGAGCGCCTGGCGGCGCGTGCGCACGTTGCGCGGCCCGATGTTGGCGAGCCAGCCAGGGTCGTTGAGCAGGGCGCGCAGGAAGTCTGCGTCGGTGTCGGTGCCGGTGAACCAGCGCAGGCGCAGTCGGTCGGTCTCGAGGATCAGCATGGGGTCTCGTCAGGTTCAGGGCTGCAGCAGCGCCGCGCGCGCGCCGGCGATCAGGGCCTGGCCGATCTGCTCCATCAGGCCCGGGCGGGCGATGGGCGCGCCGGGTTCGACGGGCGCGTCGGTGCCGGTGCCAAGCTTCCATTGGTGCCAGTACAGCGCGACGTCGATGGTCACCTCGGGGCGGATCGCCGCCAGCGCGTCGGCGTCCAGGTGGGCGCGCGCGAGCAGTTCGGGGATGACGGCGACGCCCCAGCCCATCACCGCGGCGCGCGCGCCGGCCTCGCTGGACGGCACGAAGCGCTCCTTCAGGCGCGGGTCGCGCACGCGCATCGCGCGGGCCACCCACTGCGCCTGCATGTCGTCCTTGCGGTTGAACACGATGAAGGGCAGGCGCGCGAAGTTGGCCTCGTTCAGGCCGGCGGGCATGGCGTGCGCGATGAACTCGGGACTCGCGACGGCGATGTAGCGCATGTGGCCCAGCGCCTGGCAGGTGCAGCCGCGCAGCGCCATCGAGACCGTGGACACGCAGCCCAGCACCTCGCCCTCGCGCAGGCGGTCGTGCGTGAAGTCCTGGTCGTCGACGATCAGCTCCAGGCCGTAGCCCTCGCGCTGGCCCGCGTGCACCAGCGCGTCGAGCGCGCCCAGCACCCAGGTGGCCAGGCTGTCGGCGTTGATCGCGATGGGCAGGCGTTCCTCGCGCATCGACGTGGCGCCGAGCTCGCGCGCGGCATCGGCGCGCAGCGCCTGCAACTGGCGCGCGTAACGCAGCAGCACCTTGCCCGGCTCCGTCATGCGCAGCGGGCGCGAGCGCACCACCAGCAACTGGCCCACCTGCGTCTCGAGCGCGCGCAGGCGCTGCGACACGGCCGACTGCGTGATCGAGAGCAGTTGCGCGGCGCGCTCGAAGCTGCCGGCCTCGGCCAGGGCGGCGAGCGACTCCAACGCGGCGGGGTCGAGCAGGTTCATAAGTAACGCTACTGTAATCGCACTAATTGCGATGCAGCTTCACACTTTCACCAGGGCGGCCTACCCTGGCCGATCGATATCCAGCGGCGGAGACATCATGAAGATCGGCGTTCCGAAGGAGATCAAGAACCACGAGTACCGCGTCGGCCTCACGCCGGCCAGCGTGCGTGAGTTCGTCGCGCACGGCCACTCGGTGCTGGTGCAGGCGGGCGCCGGCGCGGCCATCGGGCTGGACGACGCGCAGTACCGCGCGGCCGGCGCCACGCTGGTCGACTCCGCGCAGGACGTGTTCGCCCGGTCCGACATGGTCGTCAAGGTCAAGGAGCCGCAGCCCCAGGAATGCGCGATGTTGCGGCCCGGCCAGCTGCTCTACACCTACCTGCACCTGGCGCCGGATCCCGAGCAGACGGCCGCGCTGGTGAAGTCGGGCGCGGTGTGCGTGGCCTACGAGACGATCACCGGCGTCAACGGCGGCCTGCCGCTGCTCGCTCCCATGAGCGAGGTCGCGGGCCGGATGTCCATCCAGGCCGGCGCGGCGCACCTCGAGAAGAGCAAGGGCGGCATGGGCGTGCTGCTGGGCGGCGTGCCGGGCGTCGCGCCGGGCCACGTAGTTATTCTGGGCGCCGGCGTGGTGGGCACGCACGCGCTGCAGTGCGCGGTGGGCGCAGGCGCGCGCGTGACGGTGCTCGACAAGAACGTCGATCGCCTGCGCCAACTCGATCTCGTGTTCGGCAACCGGATCACGACGCTGTATTCGAACGCGGCCTCCGTCGAGGAGACGGTGCTCGCGGCCGACCTGGTCATCGGCGGCGTGCTGATCCCCGGCGCGGCCGCGCCCAAGCTCGTCACGCGCGAGATGATCTCGCGCATGAGGAAGGGCGCCGTCGTCGTCGACGTGGCCATCGACCAGGGCGGCTGCTTCGAGACCTCGCACGCCACCACGCACGCCGAGCCCACCTACGTGGTGGATGGCGTGGTGCACTACTGCGTGGCCAACATGCCCGGCGCGGTGGCGCGCACCTCCACGTTCGCGCTCAACAACGCCACCATCGGCCCGGGCCTCACGCTGGCCGACCAGGGCTGGCAGGCGGCGATGCACGCCAATCCGCACCTCAAGGCCGGGTTGAACGTGGCGCACGGCAAGGTCACGTTCGAAGCGGTCGCGCAGGCGCTGGGCTACGAGTACACCGCGCCGGACGCCGTGCTGGACTGAGCGTCCGGGACACGGGCGAGCCGGTTGACGGCGGCACTCGAGCGGCGCGAGTGCCGCCGGATAAAATTGCCGGTTATGTCCCGTCTCGCCGTCCTCCCGCAATACTTCTATCCGAAGCGCCTCCTCACCGCCTACGCCGGCTTCATGGCGCGCAACGAGTGGGGGTGGTACACGACGCGGCTGATTCGCAACTTCATCCGCGACTACAAGGTCGACATGAACGAGGCCGTCGAGGCGGACCCCGTCGCGTACAAGAGCTTCAACGACTTCTTCACGCGCGCGCTCAAGCCCGGCATGCGCCCGATCGCGAACGCGGACCTGATCTGCCCGGTCGACGGCGCCATCAGCCAGTTCGGCCGCATCCGCCAGCACACCATCTTCCAGGCCAAGGGCCACGAGTACACGACGCAGGCGCTGCTGGGCGGCGACGCGGCGCTCGCCGAACCCTACGTGGACGGCAGCTTCGCAACCATCTACCTGAGCCCCAAGGACTACCACCGCATCCACATGCCTTGCGACGGCCGGCTCACGCGCATGATCCACGTGCCGGGCGACCTGTTCTCGGTGAACCCGGTCACCGCGCAGGGCGTGCCGGGCCTGTGGGCGCGCAACGAGCGCGTCGTGTGCCTGTTCGAGGGGCCACGCGGCCCGTTCTCGCTGGTGCTGGTGGGCGCCACCATCGTCGGTAGCATGCAGACCGTGTGGCACGGGGTGGTCAACACCACGCGCCCGGGCAAGATCCGCGAGTGGCGCTACGACGACCGGGAGATCGTGCTGAAGAAGGGCGAGGAGATGGGCCGCTTCCTGCTCGGCTCCACGGTCATCATGACCTTCCCCAACGGCGAGCTCGCGTTCAACCCGTCGTGGGCGCCGGCCAAGGGCGTGCGCCTGGGCGAGGAAATGGCGAACTACCGCTGACGCGCGAGGCCGGCGCGCGCGTAGCCCACGAGCTCGCGCGCGACGAGGAAGGCCAGCGCCACCACCATCACCGTGACGACATAGAGCGTGCTGCCGGGCAGCTGGTGCGCGCGGATCTCGCCGTCCAGCGTGCCGAAGAAGAACGCGTGCGGACCGCTCCACAGCCCGACGTGCGCCGGATCGAACGCATGGCCCAGCGCCGTCGCGCCGACGGCGAGGCCGATCACCGCCACGAGCGCCGCGGCGGTCAGTTGCGCGTAGGGCTTGATCCTGGCGAGTGCGGACATGGGAACTCCTGGGGCGAAGCGAAAATTCTAGCGAAGCGCCCGCGCGCTGGCCGGCTCGGCGAGACGCGCTGCGGCGACGGCCGACGAAGCGTGCGCCGAACGGGACGAGCGGCGCGTCCGGAAACGAAAAAGCCCCGCCGAAGCGGGGCTCTCCAGAGAAACCTCGACGCGGCCGTCGCCGCGCGAGATCACTTCTTCTTGGCAGCGGCGGCCGGGGCGGCGGCGCCGGCGGCGGGCTTGGCCGGGGCGGCCTTGCCACCCTTGCCCTTGGGCGCGGCGGCGGCGGCGGCAGCAGCGGCGGCGGCAGCGGCTTCTTCCTCGGCGGCGTCGGCGGCGTTGACCTTCGGCTCGGCGACCGAGACGACGACCGGGTTCTGCGTGCCGTGCTTGACGGCCTTGATGCCGGCCGGGAACTTCAGGTCCGACACGTGCAGCGACTTGCCCTTGACCAGGCCGCTCAGGTCGACGTTGATGAACTCAGGCAGCGCGGTGGCCAGGCATTCCACTTCCACTTCGGTGGCGACGTGGTTGACGATGCAGGAGTCGGTCTTGACGGCCGGCGACGTTTCTTCGCCCGAGAAGTGCAGCGGCACCTTCTTGCGCAGGCGCGTGGTGGCGTCGACGCGCTGGAAGTCGATGTGCTGGACCAGTTGCTTGTACGCGTGCATCTGGAAGTCGCGCAGCAGGACCTGCGAGACCTTGCCGTTCAGTTCCATCTCGAGGACGGACGAGTGGAAGGCTTCCTTCTTCAGCGCGAAGTAGAGGGCGTTGTGATCGAGCTCGATCGTCTGCGGCTCGCCAGCGCCGTAGACGATGCCGGGAACCTTGCCGGACAGGCGCAGGCGGCGGCTCGCTCCGGTCCCCTGCAGGCTGCGCTCATAAGCGGTGAACTTCATGGTGATACTCCAGATTTGGGCCCCGCGACCAGGCGCCCGGTAAAGACGATCCAGCCACCGCTTCTCCGCTCGTGGGCGGACGGCCGAAGGATCGGGAAATGCGGATCAGAAGTTGTTGTTCTGTTCCGCAAAGAGGGAGGTGACCGATTCGCCGTCGGAAATGCGGCGGATGGTCTCGGCGAACAGGAAGGCCACCGACAGCTGGCGGATCTTCTTGCAGGCCTTGCCGGCGTCGGACAACGGCAGCGTGTTGGTGATGACGACCTCGTCGAGCGCCGAATTCTTGATGCGTTCCACGGCCGGGCCGGAGAACACGGGGTGCGTGCAGTAGGCGTAGACGCTCTTGGCGCCGCGATCCTTCAGCACCTCGGCGGCCTTCACGAGCGTGCCTGCGGTGTCGATCATGTCGTCCATGATCACGCAGTTGCGGCCGTCGATGTCGCCGATGACGTGCATCACTTCGGAGACGTTGGCCTTCGGGCGGCGCTTGTCGATGATGGCCAGGTCGCAGCCGAGCTGCTTGGCCAGCGCGCGGGCGCGCACCACGCCGCCGACGTCGGGCGACACGACCACGAGGTCGCGGTAGTTCTTGGACTTGACGTCGGTGAGCAGCACCGGCGACGCGTAGATGTTGTCGACGGGGATGTCGAAGAAGCCCTGGATCTGGTCGGCGTGGAGATCCATCGTGAGCAGGCGCTCTACGCCCACGGTCTGCAGCAGGTTGGCCACGACCTTGGCGCTGATGGGCACGCGGGTGGAGCGCGAGCGGCGATCCTGGCGGGCGTAGCCGAAGTACGGGATCACGGCGGTGATGCGGCGCGCGCTGGCGCGCTTCAACGCATCGACCATGATCAGCAGTTCCATCACGTTCTCGTTCGTCGGCGCCCCGGTGGACTGGACGACGAAGACGTCGCGTGCGCGGACGTTCTGGTGGATCTCGACGTCGCACTCGCCGTCGGAGAAGCGGCCGACCTTCGCCTTGCCGAGCTCCGAGCCGAGTTGGGTGGCGATTTCCTGCGCGAGCACAGGATTCGCGTTGCCTGTGAACAGGACCGTGTTGAACAGCACGTCGGAGACTCCGGGAGGACGGATGCGCAGCGAGACCGGGTGCCGGCCCTTGCGACCAGCTATCAGAACCGCGGCGTCATCCAGTGACGCCGGGCAGGGACATTTGGCAGGGGAAGAAGGATTCGAACCTTCGCATGTCGGAATCAAAATCCGATGCCTTAACCAACTTGGCGACTCCCCTACACAGGATCCGGCCGAGGCCGAACCCGTCAACTCTCTCTCAGTCTGCCCAGGCCCGCAACGGGTGGTGGACAAGACTGCGACACATCCGGCCGCTCCAGCCCTGCGGGAGTTCACCCTCGGGCCAAGCGACGCCATCTGCGCCGACCGTTGCGAACACCGCGCTGCCAGAACCCGTCATGCGGCTGTTGCCGAAGCGTGTCTCGAGCCACCTGGCAACCTCGGCGATGGGCGGGCACAAGGCCTGGGCCACCGGCTGGAGGTCGTTGCGACCGAAATACGCTGCTTTTGCAAACGTCGCTGACGATTCTCGCTGCGCATTTAACTGTGCAACAGAGCCCGCTAGTGTAGCAGGCTCCGTGTCGCGTGCCAAGTCCGGATGAGAAAAGATGCCTGCGGTTCCCAGGCCTTCTGCGGGCTTCACCACGGCGTAGCGGCACGGCGCCCACTCGATGGGCGTCAGTTTCTCGCCGATGCCCTCCACGAACGCGTTGTCGCCGCCCACGAAGAAGGGCACGTCGGCGCCCAGCGGCGTCGCCAGTTCGAGCAGGCGCGAACGGGGCCAGTCCAGTTGCCAGAGCCGGTTCAGCGCCAGCAGCACCGTGGCCGCGTCGGAGCTTCCGCCGCCCATGCCGGCGCCCCATGGCACGCGCTTCAGCACGGAGATGTCGGCGCCGAACGACGTGCCGCTGGCCTGCTGCAGCGCGCGGGCGGCGCGCAGGCTCAGGTCATCGGCGGGCAGGGCCGGGCCCAGGTCGTGGCGGCGCAGCTGGCCGTCGGCGCGGCGTTCCACGTGCAGCGTGTCGGCCCAGTCGATGAGGATGAAGACGGACTGCAGCAGGTGGTAGCCGTCGGCGCGCCGTCCCGTGATGTGCAGGAACAGGTTCAGCTTGGCCGGCGCGGGCAGGTCGTAGAGGGCTTGGACGGCCATGGTCTTCAGGACGCCGGGGCCGCCGACGCGGCGGGCTCGGCCGCGTCCAGCTTCACGCGCACGTGGAGCACGGGCGCGGGCAGCGGGCGCTGCGCGGATATCAGCTGGCTGGCGGCGAACTGCGAGAGGTCGACGTGCCAGCCGAGCTGGTCGAACGACGCGCCGTCGGCGTCGCGCCGCACCGGCGCGGCAGGCCAGGGCTGGCCGGCGAGCCAGTCGAACATCGCAGGCAGCGGCAACTGGTCGCCGATGGCGCGCTGCATCATGTCTTCCAGCGTGGCGTAGTGCGTGGTGCCGCCGTCGGCCTCCAGCTCGATCTTCGAGGGCATGCCCTGCGAGCCCTGCGGGTCGGACCAGCGTGCCCGCGCCACCGTGGTGCCAATCGGGCTGGTGAGGATCAGCTGGCCGCTGGACGCGTTGCCGCTCAGCTCGAATTGCCCGCTGACGGCGCGCGACGGCTGGCCGGGCGCGGCGTCGGTGCGCACCGCGAGCTTGCCCGAATACACGTGGCCGGGCAGCGGCGGCGGATGGGTGGCGCAGGCCTGCAGCAGCAGGGCCAGCGCGATGGCGCCGGCGCCCCGGGACACCAGCTTCACGGCGCGACCTTCAGCCGCGTCATCGTCTGCTTGAGCACCTCGTTGCCGGCGTCGAGCCGGTGCGCGTCGCGCAGCACGCGCGCGGCCTCGTCGCGCTTGCCGTCGGCCCACAGCGCCTCGCCCAGGTGCGCGGCGATCTCGGTGTCCTTGCGCGACGAATAGGCCTGCGCCAGCAGCGTGGCGGCCGTCTCGAAATGGCCCATGCGGTACTCGACCCAGCCGAGGCTGTCGACGATGAACGGGTCGGCGGGCGACAGCTCGTGCGCCTGGCGCACCATGGCCAGGGCCTCGTCGAGCCGCAGGTTGCGATCGGCCAGCGAGTAGCCCAGCGCGTTGAGCGCCTGCGAGTTGTCGGGTTGCAGCACGAGGATGCGGCGCAGCAGGCGCTCCATGTCGTCGACGCGGTTCAGGCGCTCGTCGACCATCGCCTCCTGGTAGATGAGATCGATGTCGTCGGGCGTCTCGGCGTTGGCCTTGGCCAGCAGGTCGCGGGCCTCGCCCAGCTTCTTCTCGTCGAGCAGCAGCTGCACTTCGGTGAGCAGCTTGTAGCGCTGTTCCGCCGGGGTGCTGGCGTTGGTGGCGCGGATCAGCTTCAGCGCCTCGGCCAGCTTGCCCTGGCGGGCCAGCAGGCTGGCGCGCAGCGACACCACCTGGAGGTCGGCCTCCTTCGGGTCGACCTGCGCAAGCCACTTCGCGGCGGCCGCGTCGTCGTGGCGCTGTTCGGCGGCGCGCGCCAGCAGCAGCTGCACATGCGCCAGCCTTGCCGGGTCGGTCGTGCCGGGCTCGGCGGTGGGCGTCGCGGCGTCGGGCGCATCGTCGTCGCTGACCGCGACGACGGCACCGGAGGCCGCCGCCGCTGCGGCCGCGGCCTTGCGGGCGGCCGCGTCCTCGGCCATCTGATCGGTGATGAGCGCCAACGCCTGCTTCAGGTCGGTGTCGGCGGTGACCGGGTCGTGCAGCTCGAGGTCGATCTCGCCCAGGGCGAGCCACAGCTGGGGCTGGCGCGGCTTGACCTTGAGCGCGAGCCGCAACTGCTCGGCCGCGTCGGTGAGGCGCTGCTGCGTTGCCAGCACGCTGGCGTAGGCCTGGCGCACCACCGGCTCGGCGTCGGGCTGGTCGAGGTAGCGCTTGACGATGACCTCGGCACTGGCGATGAGCTCGGTGGACGGCGCAGTGCCCTTGGCCGGCGTCGCGGGCGCGCTCGCGGGCGCGTCGGACGCCTGGGCGCCGGCGGCCGCGCGCGACGGCGAGCCGTCGGTGGCCGAGTTCATCACGTCGAGCGCAAGCAGCACCGGCTGCAGCGACTTCGCGTCCAGGGCCTGGGCCTGCGTGGCGAGGTCCAGCGCGAACACGGGCTGGCCCTGGTTCAGGCGGATGCGTCCCAGCGCCACGCGCGCGGCCACGCCGGTGTCCGGCGCGTCCATGTAGGGCTGCAGCAGCTGGCGGAACTGTTCGGCGGCGGCGGCCTTGTCCCGGGCGCGCTGCTGCGCGCGCGGCAGGCTGGAGATCAGCGCCGATCGCTCCGCCGGCGTGCTCATGGACAGCAGCTGCTTGAGCGGCTCGGCCGTGTCGGCGACGCGATCGAGCTGGATCAGCAACTGCACCTGGAGGCGCAGCGCCTCGGTGGAACGCGGCATCGTCTGGTGCCAGCTGCGCGTGATGGACAGCGCCTTGTCGCTGGCGCCGGCCTCCGCCGCGATCTGCAGCGCGCGCCGGAACAGCGCGTCGTCCTTGTTGCGGCGGGCCGCCTCCAGCATCAGTTCGACGGCGTCGCCCGGCTGGTTCTCGCGCAGCGCGAACTCGGCGAGCAACAGCTGGTACAACAGCGGACCGTCGAGGTAGGAGTTCTCCACCGCCGGCCCGGGATCGGGCGCGATCGTGGGCACCGAGGCGGGGCCGGCCGGCGGCAGCGCGGCGTTCTTCTCGGTGGCGCGGGCGCCCGCGGGCAGCAGCAATGCGAGGGCCAGGCCCAGTCCGAGCAAAGCGGGACGGCCGGGCGTCCGCGTGCCGTGTCCGTTGCGTTCCAAGCCTTGCGTTTGACTCATTGCCGCTCCATATCAGTCCATTCTAGGCCCCGAGAAACCACCATGCCCGAGTTGCCAGAGGTAGAAGTTACGCGCCGCAGCGTTGCCGCAGGATTGCTGGGCGCGCGGGTGCGCGACGTGCAGATGGGCCTGCCGCTGCGCTGGCCGCTGGGCCACGATCCGAAGGCGCTGGCGGGCACCGAGTGCGGGGAGATGTCGCGCCGCGGCAAGTACCTGTGGCTGCCCTTGTCGCGCTCCGGTCTCGACGAAGCAAGCCGCCCGCCGGGCCTGCCCCGGACGGCCCCGGAGCCTGCCGGCGGCCTGCTGATCCACCTGGGCATGTCGGGCGCGCTGGCGTTCGGCGAGGCGCCCGCCGAACGCGGGCCGTACGACCATTTCCGCCTGCTCACCGACCGCGGCTGCCTGTGGCTGACCGATCCGCGGCGCTTCGGCGCGGTGGTTTGGGCGCCGGCGCTGGACGCCGAACCGGCGCGCAAGCTGCTGTCGGCGCTGGGGCCGGAGCCGTTCGACCCGGCGCTGGACGAGGCCGGTTTCCACGCCGGCCTGCAGCAGCGGCGCACGCCCGTGAAGACGGTGCTGCTGTCGGGCGAGCTGGTGGTGGGCGCCGGCAACATCTACGCCTGCGAGGCGCTGCACCTGGCCCGGATCGACCCGCGCACGCCGGCCAACAGGATCAGCCGGCCGCGGGCGGCGCGCCTGCTGTCGTCCGTGCGCCAGGTGCTGCGCAACGCGATCGATGCCGGCGGCTCCACGCTGAAGGACTTCTCGGCCAACGGCGCGGCCGGGCACTACCAGGAGCAGGCGCAGGTCTACGGCCGCGCCGGCCAGCCCTGCAATACCTGCGGCACCGCGGTGCGGCGTATCGTGCAGGGACAGCGCGCGACCTTTTTCTGCGGGGTTTGCCAAAAGCGTTAGGGATATTGATTTGTGACAACCCCCATACTCGGCTTCGGTGAGTATTTGCAGGGAATGTATCCGGAGGTTTCCGCTGGACAGTATCGAACGCCGGCCAGCCTCCGCGCGGGGCGCCGCGATGCGACATACTTCGCATTTCGCGGGGTTCTCCGGCGATTGGCCGCCGGCAATCGCGCTAGGATCCCCGGTCTACTGGTCAATATATGAACCAGATTCCGCCGCCTTTGGCGCCGACTGTTCAGCGACCATAAAAGAGCCTGGGATGACGACGAAAGATCAATCGCTGGTACCCGCCCTCGACGCCCTCGCCAACTGGCGCCAGTCGCTGGCGCGCGAACTGGCGAGCCTCGCCAGGTTCTTCACCAGCAACGACCTGCTGTCGGCACCGTCGGCCGACATCGCCGAGTCGCTGCGCCAGCGCCTGCTGTCCGACAAGCTGGTCGTGGCCTTCGTCGCCGAGTTCTCGCGCGGCAAGTCCGAACTGATCAACGCCATCTTCTTCGCCGACACCGGCCGCCGCATCCTGCCCGCATCGCCCGGCCGCACCACCATGTGCCCGGTGGAGCTGGCCTGGGACGACAAGGACCAGCCGATGCTGGACCTGCTGCCCATCGACACCCGCCGCGAAGGCCAGTCGCTCACCGAGCTGCGCGCCACCCGCGAGGGCTGGAAGCGCGTGCCGCTCGATCCGTCCAATCCCGATGCGCTGGCCGCGTCGCTGTCCGAGGTCACTCACACCCGCAAGGTGACGCCCGACGTCGCCCGCGAGCTGGGCCTGTGGTCGGACACCGATCCCGAGGACAACCCGCCGCTGGACGAGGATGGCCACGTCGAGGTGCCGGCCTGGCGCCACGCGATGATCAACTACCCCCACCCGCTGCTCGCGCGCGGGCTGGTGGTGCTCGACACCCCGGGCCTGAACGCCATCGGCACCGAGCCCGAGCTGACGCTGGGCCTGCTGCCCGGCGCGCACGCGGCGCTGTTCCTGCTGGGCGCCGACGCCGGCGTCACCAAGTCCGACCTGTCGGTGTGGAACGAGCACCTGGGCGGCCAGTCCATGGCCTGCTTCGTGGTGCTCAACAAGGTCGACATGCTGGCCGACCCGCTGCACACCGACGAGCAGAACGAGGCGCTGGTCCAGAAGCAGTGCGAGGTCACCGCGCAGACGCTGCAGATGCCGCGCGACCGCGTGTTCCCCGTGTCCGCGCGCCTCGCGCTGCACGCGCGCCTGAACGGCAACGACGCCGAGCTGGCCAAGAGCCGGCTGCCGCAGCTGGAAGAGGCGCTCACCAACGAACTCCTGCCGGCGCGCCAGCAGGTGCTCACGCATGCGCTGGTGCAGGGCGTCGAGTCCCTGCGCGCCCAGGTCAACGCGCGCCTGCGCGACCAGCGCCGCCAGAATTCCGAACAACTGCTGGAGTTGCGCGGCCTGCGCGGCAAGAGCGGGGCGCGCGTGCGCCACCTGCTCGATCGCGTGCAGGAAGACGCCGCCGAGTTCGAGCGCTGCGTCACGCGCCTGACCGCGCTGCGCGCCGTGCAGACGCGCCTGCTGCGCGACACGCAGAACCAGCTCTCCAGCGAACGCATCCGCGCCGAGGTCAAGCAGCTGCAGGCGGCGCTGAACTCCGGCTGGCTGCACCTGGGCGCACGCCAGGCCTTCCTGGGCATGTGCGACAAGCTGCGCCATGCGCTGTCCGACTCCGAGGTCACCACGGCCGAGGCGCGCGAGATGCTGCAAGGCACCTTCCGCCAGCTCAACGCCGAGTTCGGCTTCTCGCTGTCCATCGCGCTGCCGCCCGAACTGGCCACGCACCGCGAGGACCTGGCCGCCATCGAGCGCGGCTACAACCGCTACTTCGGCCTGAGCGAGACGCTGCGCATGGCCTCGTCGGCGTTCAAGGAGCGCTTCGTGCGCATGCTCGTCTCGAAGCTGCGCGTGGTCTTCGAGACAGCCGCGCGCGACATCGAGCTGTGGAACCAGGCCGCCAGCGCGCAGATGGAAGCGCAGCTGCGCGACCGCCGCCGCAGCTTCCGCAAGCGCCGCGAATCGCTGGAGCGCATCCAGCAGGCCGCGGGCGACCTGGAAGAACGCGTGCTCGACGTCGAGGCGCAATCCGCGCGCATCGAGGCGCTGATCACCGACGTGTCGCTGCGCTGCGAGACGCTGGCCGTCATCGCGCGCCGCGGGCCCACGGGCATCGAGTCGGAGCACATCGAGATTCCCTTCGACGCGTCGGCCGCCGCCACCGTCTGAGCCCCGAGGCTGCCTGCCGCGAGGCAAGGCATCATTCGGGCATGGATCTCTTTTCAGCCGAGGACGCCAGGCGTCCCTTCATCGCCCGCGAGATGACGCCCGCGTGGAACGCGTTGCCGTTCGCCGAGCGCGTCGTCCAGTGGCAGCGCGCGCACGGACGCGCCGGCCTGCCGTGGCAGCTCACGCGCGACCCGTACCGCGTGTGGCTGTCGGAGATCATGCTGCAGCAGACGCAGGTGACCACCGTATTGGGCTACTACGAGCGCTTCCTGCAGCGCTTTCCCACGGTGGTCGCGCTGGCGGCCGCGCCGTCGGAGGACGTGCTCGCGCTTTGGAGCGGCCTCGGCTACTACGCCCGCGCCCGCAACCTGCACAAGTGCGCGCAGGCGGTGGCCGCCGACCATGGCGGCGAGTTTCCGCGCACGGCGGCGGCGCTCGCCGAGCTGCCCGGCATCGGCCGGTCGACCGCCGCGGCGATCGCCGCGTTCTGCTTCGGCGAGCGCGTGGCCATCCTCGACGGCAACGTCAAGCGCGTGCTCACGCGCGTGCTCGCCTATGACCGCGACATCGCGCAGGCCGCCTCCGAGAAGGCCTTGTGGGCCATCGCCTCGGACCTGCTGCCGCAGGCGCCCGCCGGCGAGCCGCTGCACGCCGCGATGGCCACCTACACGCAGGGCCTGATGGACCTGGGCGCGACGGTCTGCACGATCCGCCGGCCGGCGTGCGACGCCTGCCCCGCGAACGCGATGTGCGAGGGGCGCGCGAGCGGCGCACCGGAGAAGTTCCCCGTCAAGACCCGCAAGCTGAAGCGCGGCAAGCGCGCGAGCGTGCTGCTGTGGCTGCAGCAGGCGGATCGCGTCTGGCTGGTGCGGCGCGCCGACTCGGGCGTGTGGGCGCAGCTGTGGTCGCTGCCCGAGTTCGACACTTCGGTGGCGCTGGAACGCGCGGTCGAGCACTGGCCGGGCACGTTGGAATGGATGGCGCCGTTCAAGCACGTGCTGACGCATTTCGACTGGATGCTGCAGCCGCTGCGGCTGCAGTGGCACGATACGGTGTCCGACGAGCAGCAGCGCGAGATCGGGCGTCTCGGCGCGGTGAACGGGCCGGTCGTGCAGGCGCCCGAGCCGGGTGAGGCAGACATCCATGGCGACGTTGAGGTGGACGACGAGGCCGAGGACCGCAGCGTCGCCCCGGCCACGACGCAGGGCCGCTGGTTCGCGCGCGCCGACCTCGATGGCGTGGGCATTCCATCGCCGGTGCGCAAGCTGCTGGACGCGGCGCTGCCGGACTGACGCGCCGCCTACTCGTTCGCGTCCAGCTCGCGATGGCGCAGCAGCGTGGACACGTCCGGCGCGAAGCGCTGCGCCAGCGTCTCGGCCATGAACACCGAGCGGTGCTGGCCGCCGGTGCAGCCGATGGCCACCGTGAGGTAGCTGCGCTGGTCGTCCTCGAAGTTGGGTAGCCAGCGGCGCAGGAAGACCTCGATCTGCTCGAGCATCTCCATCACCTCGGGCTGCTCGCGCAGGTAGTTGGCGACTTCGGCGTCGCGGCCGGTGAGCGGGCGCAGCTCGCGCAGGTAGTACGGGTTGGGCAGCACGCGCACGTCGAACACCATGTCGGCGTCGAGCGGCACGCCGCGCTTGAACGCGAACGACTCGAAGACGAGCGACAGCTGGCTGGCATGCGCGCCCACGAGGTCGCGCATCCAGCGGCGCAGCTGCACGGGGCGCAGCTGGCTGGTGTCGAGGATGGTGGAGCGTGCGCGGATGCCGGCCAGCAGCTCGCGCTCGAGCTCGATGGCCTCGATGAGCGCGCGGTGGCCGTCGGCGTCGTGGTGGCCCTTGGACAGCGGGTGCGGGCGGCGGGTCTCGGAATACCGGCGCACCAGCGTGTCGGTGCTGGCGTCGAGGAACACCGGGCGCACCTTCACGCCCTCGCTGCGCAGGCTCTCCAGCAGCGGCACCAGGCGCGGCAGCGAGCCGGCGGTGCGCACGTCCACCGCCACGGCCACGCGGCGCACCGAGCGCTCGCTTTCCAGGCGCAGGAACTCGGGCAGCAGCTCCGGCGGCAGGTTGTCGACGCAGAAGAAGCCGGCGTCCTCCAGCGCATGCAGCGCGATGGACTTGCCGGAGCCCGAGATGCCCGTGACCAGCACGATTTCGCGCGTGCCTTCGGCGCCTGCGGCGGGGTGGTCGGGGACGCGGTCGTCCGGATCGGCGCTCATAGTTTGTCCTTGCAGGCGCGGCGCATCACCGCGCTCCCGTGCGGCCGCGCGGCGCCGGCTTGGCCGCGCCATCCACCGCCACGGCCTGCGCGATCAGTTCCTGCGCGTGCGCCAGGCTCGTGCCCGAGCTGCGCTCGCCGCCCAGCATGCGCGCCACCTCGGCCACGCGGGCCTCGCCGGCCAGCGGCGTGACCTGGCTGGTGGTGGTGCCGCCCACGCTGCGCTTGGCGACGACGAAATGGTGGTCGCCGCAGGCCGCGACCTGGGGCAGGTGGGTGACGGCCATCACCTGCACGTGGCGGCCCAGGCGTTTCATGAGCCGGCCCACCGAATCGGCCACGGTGCCGCCGACGCCGGCGTCGATCTCGTCGAAGATGAGCGTGCCCACGCCGGCCGTGGCGCGTGCGGCGGCGCCGCCGTCGGCGCCCGTGGACGACTGCGCCGCCGTCACCGCGATGGCCAGCGCCAGGCGCGACAGCTCGCCGCCCGAGGCCACCTTGGCCAGCGGCCGCGGCGTGCTGCCCGCGTGGCCGGCCACCAGGAATTCCACCGTCTCGGCGCCATACGACTGCGGCGAGTCCTGTGCCACGAGCGCCACGTCGAAACGGCCGCCGGCCATGCCCAGCTGCTGCATCGCCTCGGTGATGCGCGCGGCCATCTGCGGGGCCGCGGACGCGCGGCGCGCGCTCACGCGCTTCGCCTCCGCGCGCCAGCGCGCGAGGGCGTCGTCCACGCGCTTCTGCAGGCCGGCCAGGTCGGCGGCCGCGTCGAGCGTGGCCAGTGCCGCCTTCCACTCGCCCCACAGCGTGGCCAGGTCTTCGGGCGACCGGCGGAAGCGGCGCGCCAGGCTCATCCAGGCCGACATGCGTTCGTCGAGCTCGGACAGGCGTTGCGGATCGAGGTCGGCGCGGTTGAGGTAGCTGGACAGGCTGTGCGCCGCGTCCTGCAGCTGCAGCTCGGCGCCATCGAGCGCCTCGATGACGGGTGCCAGCGCGGCGTCGTAGTGGGCCACCTCGCGCAGCGCGGCGGCCGCGCGCGACACGAGCTTGAGCGCGTTGAGGTCGCCGTCGGACACCTCTTCCAGCGCCTGCTGCGTGGCCGTCATCAGCGACTGCGCGTGCGACAGGCGGCCGTGTTCGGCGGTGATGGCCTGCCACTCGTCGTCGGACGGCGACAGGCGTTCCACCTCGGCCAGCTGCCAGGCGAGGCGCTCGCGTTCGGTGTCGAGCTCGCCCTGGCGCTCGCGCGCGCCGGCCAGGGCCGCGGTGGCCTGCGACCACGCGGCGTGCGCGGCGGCCACGGGCGCGGCGTCGATGCCGGCCTGCTCGTCGAGCAACGCGCGCACGGCGGCCGGGCGGGTGAGGCTTTGCCAGGCGTGCTGGCCGTGGATGTCGATGAGGTGGTCGGCCACCTCGCGCAACTGGGTGAGCGTGGCGGCGCTGCCGTTGACGAACGCGCGGCTCTTGCCCTGGGCGTCGACCACGCGGCGCAGCAGCAGCGTCTCGTCGACGGCGAAGCCGGCCTCGTCGAGCCAGCCTGCCAGCGACGCCGGCGAGTCGAACTCGGCCGCGATCTCGCTGCGCGCGCAGCCCTCGCGCACCACGCCCGCATCGGCGCGCGCGCCGAGCGCCAGCTGCAGCGCGTCGATGAGGATGGACTTGCCGGCGCCGGTCTCGCCGGTGAGCACGGAGAAGCCCGCGCCGAACTCGAGTTCGAGCGCATCGACGATGACGAAGTCTTTCAGCGACAGGCGACGCAGCATGGTCAGAACGGCGGAGAGGCGTTGGGCGATGACGTGCACGCGAAGGCGGCACGGCGCGAGATGCGCAGGATGCCCGCCGCCGGGCTCATGCGGTGAGCCAGTGGCGCCGCGTTCACGTCGTGCCCTCGTGCCAGTGCAGCTTGTTGCGCAGCGTGGCGTAGTAGCTCCAGCCGCGCGGATGCAGGAAGCGCGCCTTGTGCGCCGAGCGCTGCATGCGCACGGTGTCGCCCAGCAGCATGCTGGCCAGGCCGTGCATGTCGAAATTGGCGCTGGCCTCCTTGCCCTGCACCAGCTCCAGCAGCACCTCCTGGTCGTCGGGCAGCACGATGGGGCGGTTGGACAGCGTGTGCGAGGCCACCGGCACCATCGTCCAGCCCCCGATGCCGGGATGCAGGATGGGGCCGCCGGCCGACAGCGCGTAGGCGGTGGAGCCGGTGGGCGAGGCCACGATCACGCCGTCGGAGCGGATGTTGGCCACGTGGTCGGCGCCCACCGACACGCGCACCTCGATCATGCTGGACGTGCTGCTGCGCACCACCACGTCGTTGAGCGCGAAGCCCTGGAAGATCTGCTCGCCGTCGCGCCAGACGCCGCCTTCGATCATGGGGCGGCTCTCGGCCTCGTAGTCGCCCCGGATCATCGGCGCCAGCGCGTCGCGCCAGCTGTGCGCGGCGATGTCGGTGATGAAGCCCAGCCGGCCCTGGTTGATGCCGATCAGCGGGATGCCGTGGCGCGCCAGCTCGCGGCCGATGCCCAGCATGGTGCCGTCGCCACCCACCACCACCGCGAGGTCGCAGACCTGGGCGAGCTCGTCGATGCGCATCGCGCCGTAGTCGCTCCAGTCGCTGTTCATCGCGGTGTCATGATCCACCGACACCTCGAGCCCGCTGCGCACCAGGAACTGCGCGATCTCCTCCAGGATGGGACGCACGCCCTGGGCCTGGTACTTGCCGAAGAGCGCCACGTGACGGAAGGGGGTCGACATGCGATGAATTACACCACAGCACCCCCTTGGCGGGCGGGCCGTCGGCCCGGGGGGAAACGGACGTTTTGGCACCGGCGCGGAGAGGCGTCCGCCACCTCCGTACAATCGGCCACATGCTCGACGAGCGCGCCAAGACACTGCTGAAGACCCTGGTCGAACGCTACATCGCCGACGGCCAGCCGGTGGGCTCGCGCACGCTCTCGCGCGCCTCAGGCCTGGAGCTGTCGCCGGCCACCATCCGCAACGTGATGGCCGACCTGGAAGAGCTGGGCCTCATCGTCAGCCCGCACACCTCGGCCGGCCGCGTGCCCACCGCGCGCGGCTACCGCCTGTTCGTCGACACCATGCTCACGGCGCGCCCGGTGGACGCCGAGACCACGCTGTCGCAGCTGCTCACCGAGATCGGCGGCTCGCGCGAGCTGCAGCCCGACCAGCCGCAGCGCGTCATCGCGCAGGCGGCATCCATGCTGTCGAACCTGTCGAGCTTCGTGGGCGTCATCACGGCGCCGCGCCGCGCCGGCGTGTTCCGCCACATCGAGTTCCTGCGCCTGGGCGAGCGCCGCGTGCTGGTCATCCTCGTGGCGCCCGACGGCGACGTGCAGAACCGCGTCATCATCACCGCCAACGACCACACGCAGGCGCAGCTGATCGAGGCCACCAACTTCCTCAACGCGCACTACGCGGGCATGTCCATCGACGACGTGCGCGAGCGCCTGAAGACCGAGGTGGAGGCGCTCAGCACCGACATCGCCGCCCTGATGCGTGCCGCCGTGCAGGCCGGCAGCGACGCCATCGCCGAAAGCGACGAGCAGGTGGTGGTGGCCGGCGAGCGCAACCTGCTGGGCGTGCAGGACCTGCACCACGACATGCGCAGCCTGCGCGACATGTTCGACGTGTTCGAGCAGAAGACCCAGCTGATGCGCCTGCTCGAGGGATCGAGCCGCGCCGAGGGCGTGCGCATCTTCATCGGCGGCGAGAGCCGCGTGGTGCCGTTCGAGGCGCTGTCGGTGGTGTCGTCGCCGTACGAGGTCGACGGCCAGGTGGTGGGCACGCTGGGCGTCATCGGCCCCACGCGCATGCCTTACGACCGCATGATCCAGATCGTCGACATCACGGCCAAGCTGGTGGGCAACGCGCTGTCGCAGCGCTAGTTGCAGGGCTTCCTCAGAGGATCGCCGAGATCACCTTGGCCGGCGACGTGCCGGTCAGCGCGGCCACGCCCGCTGCCGCACCGGCGATGGTGGTCGCGTCGCCGAGCGCCCCCTGCGTCACGTCGGACACGTCCTTGGCGACGGCCGCCGGCAGGTCGATCACCACCGCGTGCGCGGCGTTCGCCACGCCGTTGACCACGGCCTCGACCCCGTTGATCGCGGCGCTCACGCCGTTGGAAACGAGGTGGATGCCGCCCTCGACCGCGTGCTCCACGCCCATCGCCGCGTCGGCCGCCATCTCGAATGGAAAGGCGATAGCGTCCTCCACGCCATGCACCACCGCCATGCCGCCATCGGCCAGCGCGCGCATTGCCCGCGCGCTGAACGACACGGTCGCGCTCGCGGCGTCCCCCACGGCCTCGCCGACGTCGGCGACACCATCGGCGATCTTGCCCGGAACGGCCTCGATCGCCTTCATGACCCCGCCGCTCGAGCTGCCGGAATTCATGGCCGCATAGGGCAGGCCCGTCGATGAAGCAGTGGACAGGGACATGGGTGCCATTTCTCCAAATGTGTCACCGATGCTACGTTGGCCCCGCTCGTTCCAAAGGCCGAACAGAGCCGGAAACGAGGTCGAAATCCTCGGGCGATGGGCCGGTGCCGCCGTCGAGCCGGGGCCTCGCCGGGCCGCGCGTCCGTACAATCGCCGGCTCGTGGGCCGTTAGCTCAGTTGGTTAGAGCAGAGGACTCATAATCCTTTGGTCGTTGGTTCAAGTCCAACACGGCCTACCAATGAAAACTGATGCTTTGCCCGTCCCACGATGGGGCAAAGTATCAACCAAGCTCGCTTGGTGTCGACACCCTGCAGTGTTCTCCCGGAAGCGACCACCAACGTCAGGCGGCAATCCGCGGAAGGAAGTCGGACGGCAGTTGCGACGCCACGCGCACCCGGAACAGCTCCGCGCGCTCAGGATGGTTGCGCTGCGCGATCTCGTCGGCACAGCGTTCGATCCAGGTCCGCAGGCTGTCGGCATCGCGGACGTCCCGTGCGGCGTCGCGCAGCGCGTGATCCTGGCCGGGCAGCAGCAGCGCCACCAGATCCATGGCGTACAGCTTGACCGCGACCAGCGGAATGGTGCGCTCCGCCGCCGACCCGGGTGGGGCGGATTCCTGAACCGCGGGCCGGGCGCGCTCCGCTTCGACTTCATCGCGTGACCAGTTGATCAACCCCGCGTTGGCGAGGCTCGCCAACGCGGCGTTGTTGATGCCCAGCTGCTGCGCCGCATCGGACAGCTCGCGCAGCGACTTGCGCCCGTCGATCATGATCAGGAACAGCCGCTGCGGACGCGGCAGCGCATCGCGGCGCTGGAGCATGTCGCGCGCGAGATCGGTCTTTCGGGGAACGACATCGAGATGCATGGCGCGCCCTCAGTGGAGCTGCGCCGATGCGCGATGAGTCGGGCGAACGACGACGGGGCGTGCAGTCACGGATTCTCTCCTGGCAAGGACTTGCAGAGAGAGGCCGCGGGCACGGCGAGGCTGACACAGGGCAACCCCGCTGACATCGCGCTCGCGCGCCTTAGTCCGGTGGCTTTGCGTCCCCGCCTTTCGACGGGTTTGCCTTTTCTCTCGTTGGCTCGGCCGACGCGATCGCGACGGCCGAGGTGCAGTCTCAGGCGATGGAACGACAACGCCGTGACACAGGCGGGCGACTTCCGACGTCCTCGTCATGCGCGTGAGGAAGTTCACGCATGTCCGGCCGGCGGCGGCGCAATTCGGGCGCCGAGGCGCGCAGCCGATGATTCCTCGCGAAGACCTTCGAGGAAGCGGCGGCTCAGGCCTGCAGGCAGGGACCGCACACCAGCGCGACAAGAAGCCGGCGGGGCCAGGGAGCCAAGCTTGCTGCGGCCCGCCGACGACCTTGCGCGAAGGTGTCTTTCGTCAACGCCGGGACTCGGCGTCGCGTTTGTGCAGCGTGTCTTCATCCCGAAGCCCCCACACAGGTGACACCATGAACAAGTCCATGTCGAAGATCGTCCTTTCCATCGCCGTCCTCGCGCTGGCTCCGCTCGCCGCCTCGGCGCAGCAGCTGCCCGGCAAGCACCCGGCGTACCTGCACGCGCTCACCGACCTGCGCACGGCGCGCTGGCTGCTCGAGCACCAGCCGGGCGACGCCAAGGTGTACAGCGACGAAGACGTGGCCATCACGGAAGTCGATGCCACGATCAACGAGATCAAGCGTGCGTCGATCGACGACGGCAAGGACCTGCACGACCATCCCAACGTCGACGTGCACGAGCACGGCAGCCGCCTGCTGCGCTCCATCGAGAGCCTCAAGAAGGCGCGCGCCGACATCTCGGGCGAGGAAGACAACCCGGAAACGCGCGAGCTGCGCCACCGCTCGATCGAGCACCTCGACCACGCCATCCGCGCCGCCGAGCACGCGCATACCGCGTGGCTGAAGGACGTGAAGGGCTGATCGCCCGCCCGGCTGCGCGGCCCTCGCGCAGCCACCGAACGCGCCGCGCGTGACGAGGCCTCGTCCGCCGCCGGCGCGGCCTCGAAGACTGCCGGGATGGCAGTGAAAGAACCCCTCGTCTCCGCACTCCGCGCCTGAACCGCGCGGGGAACACGCTCGTCCGCGCCGCGTTCCTATACGCGATCTTTATGCGCGTGCACGGAAATTTGCCGACATCTTGACGCGCGAATTTCTACGATCCATGGGTCTTGTCTAGGAGGGCGTCCCATGGATGTCGTTTATCTCGTTCTCGCGGTCGTGTTCTGGCTATTGATTGCCGGAATGGCCCGCGGCTGCGCGTTGCTCGTCGGAGGAAAGAAATGACCTGGCTCTATGTGCTTGGTGGCGTGGTGGCGGTGGGCCTGCTGGTCTACCTGGTCGCCGCGTTGCTGCAACCGGAGAAGTTCTCGTGACCGGTCATTCATGGACACTGCTGGTGGCCTACAGCGCCGTGCTGTTGCTGCTGGCCATTCCCACGGGGCGCTACATCGCCAACGTGGTTGAAGGAAAGTTCGGGTTCCTGTCCCGGATCGAAAGCGGCCTCTACCGCATGTGCGGCGTCAAGGCCGATGCGGACATGGGCTGGCCGCAGTACGCGCTGGCCATCCTGCTGTTCAACGGCCTGGGCGTGCTCGTCGTCTATGCGATCCAGCGCCTGCAGCTCTGGCTGCCGCTCAACCCGCAGGCGATGGCCAACATCACGCCGGACTCGTCGTTCAACACGGCGATCAGCTTCGTCACCAACACGAACTGGCAGGGCTACAGCGGCGAGCAGGCGATGAGCTACCTCACGCAGATGCTCGCGCTGGCCGTGCAGAACTTCCTGTCGGCCGCCACCGGCATCGTCGTCGTGATCGCGCTGATCCGCGGCTTCGCCCGCCACACGATGAAGGGCATCGGCAACGCCTGGGTCGACCTCACGCGCGTGACGCTGTGGATCCTGCTGCCGCTGTCCTTCGTCTACGCCGTCTTCCTCGTCCAGCAGGGCGTGGTGCAGAACTTCGACGCCTACAAGGACGTGCCGACCCTCGAGGTCAACAAGTGGCAGGAGCCCAAGCTGGGCGCCGACGGCCAGCCGTTGAAGGACGCCAAGGGCGCGCCGGTGATGGAGGACAAGTCGTCCGACCACCAGACGATCGCCATGGGCCCGGTGGCCTCGCAAGAAGCCATCAAGATGCTCGGCACCAACGGTGGCGGCTTCTTCAACGCCAACTCGGCGCACCCCTACGAGAACCCGACGCCGCTGACGAACTTCGTCCAGATGCTGTCGATCTTCCTGATTCCCGGCGGCCTGTGCTTCGCGTTCGGACGCATGGTGCAGGACAGGCGCCAGGGCTGGACCGTCTACATCGCGATGTTCGTTCTGTTCGTCGTCGGCGCCGTCGCGGCGATGACGTTCGAGCAGCAGGGCAATCCGCAGTTCGCCGCGCTGGGCGTGGACCAGTCGGTGACGGCCACCCAGCCGGGCGGCAACATGGAAGGCAAGGAGACACGCTTCGGCATCGCCGACTCGGGCCTGTTCGCCACCATCACGACCGATGCGTCCTGCGGCGCCATCAATTCGTGGCACGACTCGTTCACGCCGCTGGGCGGCATGGTGCCGCTCGTGAACATGCAGCTCGGCGAAGTGGTGTTCGGCGGCGTCGGCTCGGGCCTGTACGGCATGCTGATCTTCGCGATCCTCGCGGTGTTCATCGCCGGCCTGATGATCGGCCGCACGCCCGAGTACCTGGGCAAGAAGATCGAGTCCTACGAGATGAAGATGACGTCGATCGCCATCCTCGTCACGCCGCTGCTCGTGCTGGCAGGCACCGCCATCGCGGTCATGACCGACGCGGGCAAGGCCGGCATCGCCAACCCCGGCGCGCACGGCTATTCCGAGATCCTGTATGCCTTCACGTCGGCGGCCAACAACAACGGCAGCGCCTTCGGCGGCATCTCGGCCAACACACCGTTCTACAACGTCATGCTGGCCATCGCCATGTGGTTCGGCCGCTTCGGCGTGATCGTGCCCGTGCTGGCGATCGCCGGTTCGATGGCCGCCAAGAAGCGCATCGCGGCCACGGAAGGGACGATGCCCACGCACGGCCCGCTGTTCGTGTCGCTGCTGATCGGCGTGGTGCTGCTCGTCGGCTTGCTGAACTACGTGCCGGCCCTCGCGCTCGGCCCGGTGATCGAGCACCTCGTGCTCTGGAAGTGAGCTCAAACATGACTCGCACTACCTTTACGTTGTTCGATCCCAAGCTGGTCAAGCCGGCCATCCGGGAATCGTTCGCCAAGCTTGACCCGCGCGTCCAGTGGCGCAACCCCGTGATGTTCGTCGTCTACATCGGCAGCATCATCACCAGCGTGCTCTTCGTCCAGGCCCTCGCCGGCAAGGGCGAGGCATCCGCCTGGTTCATCCTCGCGATCGCGCTGTGGCTGTGGTTCACCGTGCTGTTCGCCAACTTCGCCGAGGCGCTCGCCGAAGGCCGCAGCAAGGCCCAGGCGGCCTCGCTGCGCAGCCTGAAGAAGGAGACCTGGGCCAAGAAGCTCGAGCAGCCGGTGTCCACCGCGAAGTGGTTCCCGATCGAGTCGCAGAACCTGCGCAAGGGCGACACCATCTACGTGATCGCGGGCGACGTCGTCCCCGCCGATGGCGAGGTCATCGAGGGCGTGGCCTCCGTCGACGAGAGCGCCATCACCGGCGAATCGGCGCCGGTGATCCGCGAGTCGGGCGGCGACTTCTCGGCCGTCACCGGCGGCACGCGCGTGTTGTCCGACTGGATCGTGGTGCGCGTCACCGCCAATCCGGGCGAGACCTTCGTCGACCGCATGATCGCGATGGTCGAGAGCGCCAAGCGCCAGAAGACGCCCAACGAGATCGCGCTGACGATCCTGCTGGTCGCGCTGACGATCGTGTTCCTGGGCGTCACGGTCACGCTGCTGCCGTTCTCGCTGTTCAGCGTGGAGGTGGCCAAGGCCGGCGCGCCGGTCACGGTCACCGTGCTGATCGCGCTGCTCGTGTGCCTGATCCCGACCACCATCGCCGGCCTGCTGTCGGCCATCGGCGTGGCCGGCATGAGCCGCATGATGCAGGCCAACGTGATCGCCACCTCGGGCCGCGCGGTGGAGGCGGCCGGCGACGTCGACGTGCTGCTGCTGGACAAGACCGGCACCATCACGCTGGGCAACCGCCAGGCCGCGGCCTTCCTCGTGGCGCAGGGCGTCAAGGAGGCCGATCTCGCCGACATCGCGCAGCTCGCGTCGCTGGCCGACGAGACGCCGGAGGGGCGCAGCGTCGTCGTGCTGGCCAAGCAGAAGTTCAACCTGCGCGAGCGCGACATCCAGTCGCTCGGCGCGCACTTCGTGCACTTCTCGGCCCAGACCCGCATGAGCGGCGTGGACCTGCCGGGCGCCGCCGGCGCGCCGGCGCGCCAGATCCGCAAGGGCGCCGCCTCGGCCATCCGCAAGCATGTCGAGGAGATGGGCGGCAGCTTTCCGGCCGACCTCGTCACCACGATCGACAACGTCTCGCGCCGCGGCAGCACGCCGCTGGTCGTGTCCGACGGCGCGCGCGTGATGGGCGTGATCGAGCTGAAGGATATCATCAAGGGCGGCATCAAGGAGCGCTTCGCCGAGCTGCGCCGCATGGGCATCAAGACGGTGATGGTCACCGGCGACAACAAGCTCACCGCGGCCGCGATCGCCGCGGAGGCGGGCGTCGACGATTTCCTGGCCGAGGCCACGCCGGAGCAGAAGCTCGCGCTGATCCGCGACTACCAGTCGCAAGGCAAGCTGGTGGCGATGACCGGCGACGGCACCAACGACGCGCCCGCGCTCGCGCAGGCCGACGTGGCCGTGGCGATGAACTCGGGCACGCAGGCGGCCAAGGAGGCCGGCAACATGGTCGACCTCGACAGCAACCCCACCAAGCTGATCGAGGTGGTGGAGACCGGCAAGCAGATGCTGATGACGCGCGGCTCGCTCACCACGTTCTCCATCGCCAACGACGTCGCCAAGTACTTCGCCATCATCCCCGCGGCGTTCGTCACCACCTACCCGCAGCTCGCCGCGCTCAACGTGATGCACCTGGCCAGCCCGTCGTCGGCGGTGCTGTCGGCAGTGATCTTCAACGCGCTGGTGATCATCTTCCTGATTCCGCTCGCGCTGAAGGGCGTCAAGTACCGCGCGGTCGGGGCGGCGCTGCTGCTGCGCCGCAACCTCGCCATCTACGGCCTGGGCGGCGTCATCGTGCCGTTCGTCGGCATCAAGCTGATCGACCTGGTGCTCAGCGTCGTCGGCTTCGTCTGAACCGGAGTTCTCCATGAAAGCATTGATTCGTCCCGCCGTCAGCCTGTTCGTCGTGCTGACCGCCGTCACGGGAGTCGTCTACCCGCTGGCCGTCACCGGAGTGGCCAAGGCCGCGTTTCCGAACCAGGCGGCAGGCAGCCTGATCGTCCAGGACGGCAAGACCGTCGGGTCGTCGCTGATCGGCCAGAACTTCACGGACCCGAAGTATTTCTGGGGCCGTCCTTCGGCCACGTCGCCGATGGCCTACAACGGGCAGGGTTCCGGCGGCTCCAACCTGGGGCCGTTGAATCCCGCGCTCACCGACGCGGTCAAGGGGCGCGTCGACGCGTTGCGCGCGGCCGATCCGGGCAACCGGGCGCCGGTGCCCGTCGACCTGGTGACCGCCTCCGCCAGCGGACTCGATCCTGAGATCAGCGTCGCGGCCGCGCACTACCAGGTCGCGCGCATCGCGCGCCTGCGCGGCCTCGCGCCCGAGGCCGTCGAAGGCATCGTCGCGCGCCACACCCAGGGCCGGCTCTTCGGCCTGCTGGGCGAGCCGCGCGTGAACGTGCTCGACATGAACCTCGAACTGCAGCGCGCCAGCGCCACCTAAGAACCTCCCGCCAATGAACTCGACTCTCTTTCAAGCCTGCGCTTCCGTGCTGGCGTTCTCCACGCTCGTCCTTTCGCCGCGCGCCGACGCCGCGGACGCCCCCACGCCCTTCGTGACGGCCACCGCCAACGTCAACATCGTGAGCGACTACCGCTTCCGCGGCATCGACCAGACCTGGGGCAAGCCCGCCGTCCAGGGCGGCGCCGACCTGTCGCTCGCCGACGGCATCTACGCCGGCGTGTGGGCGTCCAACGTCTCCGGCAACTCGTACCCCGGCGGCAGCCTGGAGATGGATCTCTACGCCGGGTACAACGGCAAGATCAACGACGACTTCAGCTACACGGTCGGCGGCTACGGCTACGTCTACCCGGGGGCCAACTTCAACAAGTCGGCCTGCCCTTCTGCCGCCTATCCCGCACCGTGCACGCTGCCGTCCCAGAACCTGAACACCTTCGAGCTCAACGCAGGTGTGACGTGGAAATGGATCAGCTACAAGCTGTCCGTCTCCACCGGCGACTACTTCGGCGCCAACGCGTCGACGGGCTACTCGGGCCACACCAGCGGCACGCTGTACCACGACCTGTCGGCCACCTGGGCGATCACCGACGACATCAGCCTGGTGGGCCACGTGGGGCACACCGACGTCAAGGCGACCTATGCCGGCATCAATCCCGACTACACCGACTACCGCGTGACGCTGAGCAAGACCTTCGCCGGCGGCTGGAGCGTGTCCGCGGCAGGCGCAGGGGCGAACAACAATCGCTTCTATCGCCCGCCGGTCGGGGGCCTGTCCTACGCCAACGGGGACACGCGCAACGTGAACAAGCCGGTGCTGATCCTGCAGGCGGGCCGCACGTTCTGATGCGGATATCGGGTCTGCTACCGTCTGCAGGATCGTGAATGGACGCACTTCGATGACGGACAACCGACCTGATCCCGATCGCCTCCTCGCCAAGATCAGGGACGAGGAGATCCAGGCGCGCCGGGGCAAGCTCAAGCTGTTCTTCGGCGCGTCCGCCGGCGTGGGCAAGACCTACGCGATGCTCTCGGCCGCGCGCGTCCAGCAGCAGCAGGGCGTCGACGTGGTCATCGGCGTGATCGAGACCCACGGCCGCGCCGAGACGGAGGCGCTGGTCGCGGGCCTGCCGCGGATCGAGCTCAAGGAGATCCGCTACCGCGACCGCGTGCTGCGCGAGTTCGACCTCGACGGCGTGCTGGAGCGCCGGCCGCAGCTGGTGCTCGTCGACGAGCTCGCGCACTCGAACGTGCCCGGCTCGCGCCACGCCAAGCGCTGGCAGGACGTGGAGGAGCTGCTGGACGCCGGCATCGACGTCTGGTCGGCGATGAACGTCCAGCACCTGGAGAGCCTGAACGACATCGTCACCGGCATCACGGGCATCCGCGTGTGGGAGACCGTGCCCGACCGCGTGTTCGACGCCACCGACGACGTGGTCATCGTCGACCTGCCGCCCGACGACCTGCTGCTGCGCCTGAAGGAGGGCAAGGTCTACCTGCCGCAGCAGGCCGAGCGCGCGGTGCGCAACTTCTTCCGCAAGGGCAACCTGATCGCGTTGCGCGAGCTGGCCCTGCGGCGCACGGCCGACCGCGTCGACAGCGAGATGCTGCAGTACCGCCGCAACCTGCAGGCCGCGCCGGTCTGGCAGACGCGGGAATCGATCCTCCTGTGCGTCGGGCCGGACGAGCGTTCCGAGAAGCTGGTGCGCACCACGGCGCGCCTGTCCGCGCAGCTTGGCGTTCCCTGGCATTGCATCTACGTCGAGACGCCGGCGCTGCTGCGGCTGCCCGATGCCACGCGCCAGCGCACGCTGCAGCTTCTCAAGTCCGCCGAGGACAACGGTGCGATCACGGCGGTGCTCAGCGGCAACGAACTGGCGGCGACCATCGTCCGCTACGCGCACGACCACAACCTGCCCCGCATCGTGCTCGGGCGCGACACGGGTCGCCTGCGCCATCCATGGACGCGGCGCCTGGCCGAGGCGGTCGGCACCCTGGCCGACGACCTCGACATCGTGCAGGTCGCGCTGCCGGCGAGCGATCGCGCCGCTGCGAAGGGCGACGACCGCAAGACGAGTGTCCACGAGAAGGACTCGATCTTCTGGGCCGACTACGCCTGGAGCGCGCTGATCTGCGCAGCGGTGACGCTGGCCGTCGCCCCGCTGACGCCCCTGCTGTCCGGCGCCAATCTCGTCATGGTGTTCCTGTTGGCCGTGGTGGGCGTCGCCGTGCGCTTCGGCCGCGGGCCGGCGGTGCTGGCCTCCGTGCTGACGGTGCTCATGTTCGACTTCTTCTACGTGCCGCCGCGCTTCAGCTTCAGCGTGAGCGACGCCCAGTACCTGCTGACCTTCGCGGTCATGCTGGTCGTCGCGCTGGTCATCGGGCAGCTGACGGCGGGCCTCAAGTTCCAGGCCCGCGTCTCGAGGCTGCGCGAGGAACGGGTCAGGGCGATGTACGCGATGTCGCGCGACCTGTCGGGCGCGCTGATGCCCGAGCAGATCGCGGAGATCGGCGCGCGCTTCATGAAGTCGGAATTCGGCGCGCCCGCGGCGCTCATGGTGGCGGACCTGGAAGACCGCCTGCACGGCGCGGTGCATTCCGAGGGGCAGCCCGACGGGATGGACGTGGGCGTCGCGCAGTGGGCCTTCGACCATGACGAGGCGGCGGGCTACGGCACCAACACGCTGGCGGCGGCGCCGGTGCTCTATGTTCCGCTCAAGGCGCCGATGCGCATGCGCGGCGTGCTGGCGATCGGCACCGCGAAGCCGGAGCGACTGGCCGGGCCGGAGCAGCGGCGCCTGCTGGACACCTGCGCGTCGCTGCTCGCCATCTCGCTCGAACGCGTGCACTACGTCGAGATCGCGCGCACGGTCACCGTGCAGATGGAGTCGGAGCGCCTGCGCAATTCGCTGCTCGCGGCCATCTCGCACGACGTGCGGACGCCGCTTGCCGCGCTGGTGGGCATGGCCGAGTCGCTGGCGACGGCGCGGCTGCCGCCCGGCTCCGCGGAGCTCGAGACGGCGCAGCGGATCAAGGATGCCGCCCTGCGGATGAACTCGCTCGTGAGCAACCTGCTCGACATGGCGAGGCTGCAGTCCGGCCCGGTCCAGCTGAACCGGCAATGGCAGCCGCTGGAGGAGGTGGTGGGCACGGCCCTCAAGGCCATGGCGGGCGTCCTGGAAAAGCGCCCCGTGAAGGTCGTCCTGGCCGACGACCTGCCGCTGGTGGACATCGATGCGGTGCTCTTCGAGCGCGTGCTCTGCAACCTGCTGGAGAACGCGGCCAAGTACACCGAGCCCGGCAGCCCCGTGGACATCCGCGCGCAGCCCGCGGGCGACCAGGTCGTGATCACGGTGGAGGACACGGGCCCCGGCCTGCCCAGGGGCAAGGAGTCGGCGATCTTCGACATGTTCGAGCGCGGGCGCAAGGAAAGCTCGACGCCGGGCGTGGGACTGGGGCTGGCCATCTGCCGCGCGATCGTCGAGGCCCACGGCGGCACCATCCGCGGCGAGACGAAGCCGTCGGGCGGCGCGCGCTTCACCATCGAGCTGCCGCGCGGCGCTCCGCCCAGCCTCGAAGGCCTGGAGCCGCCGGGCGACATCGACGATCCGCGCCCCGAGTGACCGCGGCTAGGGCCGCAGCCGGGCGATGCCCGCATGCAGCGAGTCGGCGACGGCGGACGGGTCGATGCCGGTGTCCATCCGCGCGCGAAAGCCAGGCTCGGAGAACAGCTCCGCCACCAGCGCGAGCAGCCGCAGGTGATCGTCGTGGTCGCCGTGTTCCGGCACCAGGATCGCCAGCATCAGCGAGACCGGCTCGCGGTCGGGCGCCAGGAAATCGATCGGGTGCCGCGCCCGCACCAGCAAGGTCAGGGGACGCTCGATGCCGTGGATGCGCGCGTGCGGCACCGCGAAGCCGGCGCCCAGCGCGGTCGAGCCGGCCTGTTCCCGCCGCGACAGGGCCCGGAAGATCGGCGCCGAATCCAGGCCGTGGTGCACGCCGATGGCGTCGGCGATGAACTCGAGCGCGTGGCGCACGTCGCGCAGCGGCACGTCGAGATGGATCTCCTCGGGTTGCAACCAGGCGGCCACCTGCTCGATTTCCGCTTTCATGACTTGCTTTCCCGCTGTCCGTCCCGCCGCTTCCCGTCCTGGTCCGCGCGCCGTCGATGGCGCCGACCCCATGTGTTCGCGACCAGGGCGTCGACGCTCAATTTGGCGAAGGCGACGAGGCCGTCCAGCCACAGCGGATCGGGCGAGCCCGGCTCGGGCATCGCCCCGCCGAACCAGGCGGCGACCACCGACAGGGCCGCGAAGACGAAGCCCAGCCGCCAGTCGCCCCAGGCCACCACCGCCACCGGAATGGCGAACAGGATGGTCGAGCGATGGGCCCCGCCCGTCTGCACGTTCACGATCGTCAGCACCAGCAGCCAGAGCAGCCCGAAGGCCCAGGCGCGGTGCTTGGCGGCGATGCTTCCCAGGAGGGTGGCGAGCATGGGGATCGAGTGGGCGGCTGATGAGGAATGGCCGCCGGCTGTTTCGCTCCATGCGCGAGCGAGCGCGTTCCGATGGCCCCGACGCCATTGGAACGAAATCGATATAAAGAAGCCGCAAAGATTGGGCGCCCGCCCGACAAGAACCCGTCAATGCGGGCAGGCGCGCCACGGACTCGTCCCGAGCCCGTGGCGACCGCGCGATACGGCGGCGTTCAGGCGCGGCGGCGCCGCACGCACCAGCCCAGCAGCCCCAGGCCCGCGAGCATCATCGCGACGTTGCCCGGCTCGGGAACCGGCGCGAGCGCCACGCCGCCCAGGCGTTCGCCGTAGCCCGCGGTCTCGAGCACCGTGAACGCGGTGTTCGCGGCCGTGGAGTCGGGTCCGATGGTGATCGAGACGAGCTCGTTGGGATCGGCGCCCTGGTCGTGCGTGGACTCGTTGCTGACGGTGGACGTCGTGGCGAAGAGGGTGAACGTGCCGTTCGCGTTGACCTCGCCGGTCAGGTTGCGCAGGCCGTCGGTGTTGACGGTCCACGGCAGGCCGTCGCTGTAGCCGGCCTGGTCCAGCAGGCCCTTCTGGAACACCGCGACCTCGGTCCACTTGCCGCCGAAGAAGGTGTATTCGTCCAGGCCCGCGTTGGAGCTGTCCTTGCCCGCGGTGCCCTTCGCCAGGCCGTCGCCCTCGTCGGCCACGAACAGCGTGGTCGAGTTGGCGAACCAGAGGCCGAACGGGTGCGTGGCGGTGCCCGAGGTCGGGAAGCCGGCCAGGGGCGTGATCGTCGTCGTCGCGGCCGTCGCGGCCGTGGGCAGCTGGCCCGCGGTGCCGACCTGGTAGACCGTGTTCACGCCATTGCCGCCGCTGCCCTTGGTGACGTACAGCGTGTTGTTGAACAGCGTCTCGCCGCGGAAGTTGTCGTCCTTGCCGGTCTTGTCGGCGGCCGCGCCGGTGGCGACGGTGGAGAAGCCGTGCTGGTAGCCCGTGGTGCTGCCCGCGGTGCCGTAGGTCTTGCCGACGACCGTGGTGTTGCCCGACTGGCCCTGCGCGATCATCTGCACGCCCGTGTCGTCGCTCAGGTGGGCCAGCACGCTGCCGCTGACGCCCTTGCCCGAGTTGCCGGCGTTGCCCACGGTGTAGTAGTTGCCGCCCGCCAGGATGGCGTTGCGGCCGTTGTTGCCGCTGTAGGCGTTGATGCCGGTGACGCTCAGCGAACCGGTGGCCAGGTCGACGGTGGCGATGCCGCGCTGGGTGGAGGTCTTCACCGCGTTGGTGGGATCGACCACGCCGGGCGTGTTGGAGTTGGACACGTCGAGCTGGTTGATGGGCGACACGTAGCCCATGAACGTCACCGACTTGCCGTCCTGCGAGATGTTCAGGCCCAGCTCCGACTTCGACGCGAAGCTGGTGCTGAGCTTGGTCGGATCGATCGCGATGGTGCCGGTCTTCTTGCCGCTCGCCGTCATCTGGTCCAGGAAGATCGGCGCGGTCACGCCGAACGACGCGTCGGCGCTTTCGTTCTTGAACACGTCGGGGAACGTGCCGTTGGCCACGGCCGTGCCGCCGCCGGGCAGCGCCTGGCCCGCGGTGACCGTGCTCGCGGTGCCGGCGTACACCGTGCGCGAGACGATGAGGCTGCCCGGCGCGACGGCCTGGGCGCCGGCGTTCGCGCTCAGGGCCGCCAGCGCGGCCAGGGTCAGGAGGCTTGTGCGATTCATGCTGTCTTCCTTCTGTTGATGGGGATCTTTTTTGCTGTGCCGGTTCGGAACGCGAGGCCTGGCAGGGCGGCGGTACCCTCCGGTTCCGGCAAGGATGGGAGTCCGCACGGTAGGAATCGCGCGTGACGTCGCCGTGACTTGTGCACGGTCGGCCTCCGGAGCCTTGCGCGAGGCCTTCGGGGATATGTCAGTCGGTGCGGTGGCGACCAAGAACGTGGGGGGTGCTAACGCCCGGCTAACTCTGTCTTCGCTGCTCGCGGTCGATGATTCGCCGCTAATTCCGGGCTAAGGATGCCGGCCTAGAGTTCGCCGAATGATCAATCCCTGTTCCGAGACATGAGCATCCTGGCGACGACCGTTCCGACCGTCCTCGCGTCGTTCATGGCCAGTGCGGTCGAGTTCGTCGAGGCGCTGACGATCGTGCTGGCCGTCGGCGTCGTGCGCGGCTGGCGCTCGGCGTTGATCGGCGTGGGGGCGGGCCTCGGGGTGCTGGTCCTGCTCGTCGCCCTGTTCGGCTCGTCGCTCTCGCGCGTGCCGCTTCCCTTGCTGCAGGGCGTCGTCGGAACGCTGCTGCTGCTCTTCGGCCTGCGCTGGCTTCGCAAGGCGATTCTTCGAGCCGCGGGCGTCCTGGCGTTGCACGACGAGCAGGCCGCCTACGCCGAGGAGACCGCCGCGTTGCGCCGGGACGGCCGGCCCGGCCGGAGCGGCGTCGACAAGGTGGCCGTGCTGACTTCGTTCAAGGCGGTGGTCCTCGAGGGGCTGGAGGTGGTCTTCATCGTCATCGCGATCGGCGCGAGCGGCCGGCTCCTGGTGCCGGCCACGCTGGGCGCCGCGATGGCGCTGGCCCTGGTCGTGGCCCTCGGCCTGGCGCTGCGCCGGCCGCTCTCGACGGTGCCGGAGAACGCGCTCAAGTTCGGCGTCGGCGTGTTGCTGTCGGCGTTCGGCAGCTTCTGGGTCGGCGAAAGCCTGAGCCTGGCCTGGCCCGGCGGCGACCTGTCGATCGGCCTGCTGACGGCGGCGTTCGCCTTGCTGGCGCTGCTGCTGACGGCCGCTTCGCGCCGCCTGCGGGTGTCGGCGAGCCGTCGCCGCTCGCGATCCACGAAGGCCGCCGCGGCGGCGTCGCCGCCTTCCGACCCCGGCGTGGCGATGGCGATCGTGCGTGAGGTCTGGGGCCTGTTCGTCGACGATGGCTGGCTGGCCGCCGGCATCCTGGCCGTGCTGGCGGCCGTCGCGGCAGCCGCGCGCGAGGGCACGGTCTCCCTGGCCGGCGCCAGCGCCGTGCTGGTCGGCGCGTTGTGCCTGACGCTGGGCGCCAGCACGTTGCGCAGGGCCGCGCGATGACCTGCATCCGCGCGGTCTTCGAGTGGAGATGACGATGCGAGTATTGCTGGTCGAGGACGATCGGATGTTGGGAAGCGCGGTCGTGCAGGCGCTGCACGACGCGTCCTATGCCGTCGACTGGGTCTCGGATGGCGTGCAGGCGTCCGGCGCGCTGGAACGCCACGACTTCGAGCTGATCCTTCTCGACCTGGGGCTGCCCAACCGCGATGGGCTCGACGTGTTGCGGCGGCTGCGAGCCAGCGGCGACGCCACGCCCGTCCTGATCATCACGGCGCGCGACACGGTCGACGATCGCATCGAAGGCCTGGACATCGGCGCCGACGACTACCTCGGCAAGCCGTTCGCGGTCGGCGAGCTGCTGGCGCGGCTGCGGGCGCTGGGCCGGCGCCAGGGCGGCGCGGCCACGTCGGTGCTGACCAACGGCCTCCTGTCGCTCGAGCTCACTTCCAAGCTGGCGCGCGTCGACGGTGCCGAGCACCCGTTGTCGAACCGGGAATTCGCGCTCCTGCAGGCCCTGATGCTGCGGCCGGGCGCGGTGCTCTCGCGCACGCAGCTGGAACAGAAGATCTACGGATGGGGCGAGGAGGTGGAGAGCAACGCCGTCGCCGTCATCATCCACGGCCTGCGCCGCAAGCTCGGCGCCGACAGCATCCGCAACGTGCGGGGCCTCGGGTGGATGGTGGAGCGTCGCGACGCGCGCGACGGAGAGGAGCGTCCGCAATGAACCGGTCGCTCCGTCGAAGGCTGTTCATCTGGCTGTCGGTGGCCATCGTGCTGATGAGCGCCGCGATGGCCGCGTTGTCGTTCGCGCTGGCCTGGCGCGACGCGAACGAGGTCTCGGACGCGCAGCTGCGCCAGGTCGGCGTTTCGCTGGCGACCCAGCTGACGCTCGCCCCGCCGTCCGGCGCGCCCGACGTCGAAAGCGAGGACGGCGAGGCGCACTACGTCGTGCGCGCGCTGGGGGCCGAAGGCGTCGATCCGAACCCGCGTGCCGACGTCTTCCTGCCCGCCGCGCTGGTGCCGGGACTGCAGACGCTCGAGTCGCGCGGCGTCAGCTGGCGCGTGTTCGTGACCCGCAACGCCGGCGGCCAGGCATTCGGCGTGGCGCAGCGGCTGCGGGCGCGCGAAGAGGCGGCACGCGACAGCGCCGTCCTCACGCTGGTGCCGATGCTGGTGCTCGTGCCGCTGCTGCTGTTGATCGTGCATCGTCTCCTGCGCCAGGGCTTCGCGCCGCTGGTGGCGCTTTCGCGCGCGGTGGACCAGGTGGATGGCAGCCGCCAGGCCGACCTCGATCCGGCGGGCATTCCGCTGGAGGCCGTCTCGCTGGTCCACGCGGTCAATCGCCTGCTCTCGCGGCTGGGCCTGGCGCTGGCCCAGCAGCGCCGCATGGTGGCCGACGCGGCGCATGAACTTCGGACGCCGGTCGCCGCCACGCGGGTCCAGGCCGACAACCTGGCGCACGCGGAGCTGCCGCCGGAGGCGCGTTCGAGGCTGGCCGCGTTGCAGCGCGGCCTGCTGCGGATCTCCGAGCTGATCGAGCAACTGCTCAAGCTCGCGCGCGTCCAGGGTGCGACCCACGCCGGCGACCAGCCCATCGCGCTCGATGCCGTCGTCCGCACCGCGATCGAGGAGACCTGGGCGCTCGCCGAAAGCCATGGCGTGGACCTGGGCTGCATCCGCCTCGACCCCGCCGCGATCCGGGGAGATCCCACCCACGCCTACGCGCTCGTGCGCAACGCCATCGACAACGCCGTGCGCTACACGCCGTCCGGCGGAGCGGTGGACGTCAGCCTCGAGGCCGACGTGGGCGTCGTCAAGTTCACGGTCGAGGACACGGGCCCGGGTATCGACGTCGCCCAGCGCGATCGCGTCTTCGAGCCGTTCTTCCGCATCCTGGGCAGCAACCAGGAGGGCCACGGGCTCGGCCTGGCGATCGTGCGCAGCGCGGCCCAGTCGCTCGGCGGGCGGGTCGACCTGGCGGGTCGCCGGGACGGCCGCAGCGGCCTGCTTTTCACGTACGTTCAGAAGGTGGCATGAAATCAAGCCTCGTCATGCTGTCGGCACTGCTTGCCGGCTGCGCCAGCTATCAACCGATGGCTCTTCCCGACTCCGATGCGCTCGTCCATGACGTGCGGCGGCTGTCCGTCGACGCGTCGGCGATGCCGGACGCGGCCCTGGCGGCGCACCCGTTCGATCCCTCGGATGGCCTCGACATCACCGAGGTCGCGATGCTGGCGGTCGCCAACAGCCCGGACCTTCGCCTGGCCCGCGCCGATGCGGGCGTCACGCGCGCGCAGGCGTTCTCCGCCGGGCTCCTGCCGGACCCGCAGCTGGCGCTGACCCGCGACGCGGTGCTGGGCTCGCCCGCCGGCGCCACGGTGGCCTTCAGCGCCGGCCTGACGTTCGACGTGGCCGCCTTGCTGGCGCACGCCACCAACCAGGCGGCGGCGGATGCGGACACCCGCAAGATCCGCCTCGACCTGCTGTGGCAGGAGTGGCAGACGGTGGCCAAGGCGCGCCTGCTGTTCGTCAAGCTCGATGCGATCGCGCATGCGCAGGACGTGCTGGGCCGCCAGCGCGATAGCCTTCGCCAGCGCCTGGCCGATGCGCGGCAGGCGGTCGACAGCGGACTCATCACCAGCGATGCGGCCACGCCTCAACTGGCCGCGTACGAGGACGCCACCCGCCAGTGGAACGACCAGGAGCGCCAGCGCAACCAGGCGCGCCACGACCTGAATACCCTGCTGGGCATCGCGCCCGAGGTGACGCTGGCGCTGGTGGGATCCGCGGAGGTTGCCACGGTGGACGAGGCCCAGGTTCGCACCGCGATCGCCGAGGCCCCGCGCCGGCGCCCCGACCTGCTCGCGCTGCAGGCGGGCTTCGAGGCGGAGGACGACCGGTATCGCGGCGCGCTGCGCGCCCAGTTCCCGGCGATCACCGTCGGGCCCACGCGTGCCCGCGACACCAGTAACGTGAACACGGCCGGCCTTTCGCTGGGCATCTCGCTGCCCTTGTTCAACCGCAACCGCGGCAACATCGCCATCGAGTCGGCCACCCGCGAGAAGCTGCGCGTCGACTACCAGCAGCGCCTGGACGCCACGGCCATCGAGTCGCACCGCCTGCTCGAGGAGCAGGCCATCCTGCGGCGGCAACTGGCCGACATCGACGCGTCGCTGCCGGCGCTCGCGCTCGCGGCCGACCGGGCCGCGCAGGCCCACGCGGCCAGCAACATCGATTCCCTGACGCTCACCGCCGTGGAGGGCGCGCTGCTGGCCCGCCGGCTCGAGCGCATCACGGCCTGGCAGGCGCTGCAGGAGCAGGCGATCGCCCTGCAGGCGCTGCTCGGAACCCAACTCAACCTGCCGGCGCGCGACGGACGCGCCGCCGGCGTCAATCCTGGCGAGAAGACTTCATGAATCGTTCCATTGGATGGGGGCTGGGTGCCCTGGTCGTCGTTTGCGGGCTGGCCTGGGGGTGGAAGCAGCACGGCGCCGCCCCTGCGCCGGCCGAGGCGAGCGCGCCGGTCGCAACCGTTCGAAGCCAGTTGCCCAAGGTGCAGAGCGTCGCGGACGACCTGAACGCCGTCGGCGACGTCAACGCCGGGCAGACCAGCGGGCTCAGCTTTCCGCGCGCCGGCCAGGTCGTCAGCCTGGGCGTGGTCGTCGGCGACAGGTTCAGCAAGGGGGCGGTGCTGGCGACGCTCGCGCCGGACCCCGCCGTCAAGCAGGCCTGGCAGGCGGCGGTCGACGCGGCCGGCCTCGCGCGGCGGGAATGGGAACGGCAGAAGCAGCTGCTGGCCTCGCACCTCGCGACGCAGTCGGCGGTGGACACGGCGGAGAAGGCCATGCTCGACGCGCAGGGCGCGTTGAAGACGCTCGAGGAACAGGGCGGCGGCAACGGCACGAGTCCGCTGGTCGCGCCGTTCGACGGCGTGGTCTCTGCCGTCTCCGTGGTGCAGGGCGACCGCGTGCAGCCCGGCGCGCCCATCCTGCAGGTGGGGCGCGCGGACCTGCTGCGCGTCCTGATCGGGATCGAGCCCGCGGATCGCACCCGCGTGCGCGCGGGAACCCGCGTCACGCTGTGGCCCGTGGTCGGCCCGGCGGTCGACGCCAAGCCGATCGAGCTCGCGCTGTCCGAGGTGCAGGACGCGGTCGACCCGAAGACGCAGCTGATCAACGTCGTGGCGATGCTGCCGCGTGCCGTCGCCGGCCAGCTCGCGCCGGGGATGAAGGCGCGCGCGCTGCTGCAGGTGGGCACGGTCTCGGCGGTCGCCGTGCCGCGCAACGCAGTGCTCACCGACGAGAAGGGCGACTACGTCTTCCAGGTGGCGTCGGGCAAGGCGCGTCGCGTCGCGGTCTCGAAGAAGCTGGATGACGGGACCCTGGTGGCCATCGACGGCATCAAGGACATGAAGCTGCCCGTGGTGACGGAGGGCAACTACGAACTCGAGGACGGCATGGCCGTCAAGGAAGCCGCGCAATGACGTTCAGCGCCTGGGCCGAACAGCATCGCCGCTCGCTGCTGTTCCTGCTGGCCGTCGCCGCCCTCGTGGGGGCCGTGGTCACCTTCAGCCTGCCGTCGTCGCTGTTCCCGACGGTCGACTTCCCCCGCGTCGTCGTGTCGCTGGACGCCGGCGACCGGCCGGCCGAACAGATGGAGGCGATGGTCACCCGGCCGATGGAGCAGGCGATCCGCAAGGTGCCCGGCGTCAGCGGCATCCGCTCCACCACCAGCCGCGGCTCGGCCGAGATCTCGGTGAGCTTCGACTGGGGCACCGACATGGCGTCGGCCACGCTGCAGGTCAACGCCGCCACCGCGCAGATCGTGCCGCAGCTGCCGGCGGGCACGCAGGTCGGCACCCGGCGCATGGATCCGACGGTGTTCCCGATCATCGCGTACAGCCTGACGTCGAAGACGCTGTCGCAGACCACCTTGCGCACGATCGCGGACTACCAGATCGCGCCGCTGCTGGCCGGCATCGGCGGCGTCTCCCGCGCGGATGCGATCGGCGGCCAGGTGGAGGAGTTCCACGCCGTCGTCGATCCCGCGCGGCTGCAGGCGCTGGGCCTGGCCATCGACGACGTGTCCAAGGCGCTGGCCGCGACCAATGTCATCTCGGCGTCGGGCAAGATCGAGGATCACTACAAGCTGCTGCTGGTGCTCAGCGACGCCTCGCTGCAGTCCGCCGACGACATCGGGCAGACGGTGATCGCGCACGGCAGCAGCGGCGTCGTGCGCCTGCGCGACGTCGCCACGATCCAGCACGCCTCCGTGCCGGAGTGGATCCGCGTGACCGCCGACGGCAAGGACGCGGTGCTGATCTCGATCTACCAGCAGCCCGGCAGCAACAGCGTGCAGATCGCCGCCGACGTGCGCGCCAGGTTCGCCGAGCTGAAGGCCCAACTGCCGCCCGACATCCAGGTGGCGAGCTGGTACGACCAGAGCGACCTGGTGGTGGCCTCGGCCGCCAGCGTGCGCGATGCGATCCTCATCGGCGCGGTGCTGGCCGCCGGCGTGCTGCTGCTGTTCCTGCGCAGCCTGAAGGTGACGCTCATCGCCGTGGCGGTGGTGCCCACCGTGCTCGCGGTCACCGTGCTGCTGCTGTCGCTGCTGAACATGAGCTTCAACGTCATGACGCTCGGCGGCATGGCGGCGGCCGTGGGCCTGATCATCGACGACGCGATCGTGATGACCGAGCACATCATCCGGCGCCTGCGCGAGCGCCACGACGGCGGCCCGTTCGACACGACGGTGCGCGAGGCGGCGACGGAGTTCCTGCGGCCTTTGGCTGGCTCGAGCGCGGCGACGCTGGTCATCTTCGCGCCGCTGGCCTTCCTGACCGGCGTCACCGGCGCGTTCTTCAAGGCGCTGTCCGTCACGATGGCCGGCGGGCTGTTCATCTCGTTCGTCATCACGGCCGTGGGCGTGCCCCTGCTGGCCTCCTCGCTGCTCGGCGAGAAGGAGGCCAGCCATCACGAGGGCGGCCCCTTCACCGACGGGTTGAAGGAGCGCTACGGGCGGCTCATGGCCCGGTTGCTCGCGCGGCCGGCGTGGGTGCTCGCCGCGCTGCTGCCGCTGATCGCGCTGGGCGGCTTCGCCTTCACCCAGGTCGGCTCCGGGTTCATGCCGGCGATCGACGAAGGCGGCTTCGTCCTGGACTACCGCAGCCCGCCCGGCACCGCGCTGTCCGAGACCGACCGCTTGCTCAAGCAGGTCGAGAAGATCATCCAGGAGACGCCGGACGTGCGGACCTTCTCGCGCCGCACCGGCACCGGCCTGGGCGGCGGGCTCAGCGAGGCGAATTCGGGGGACTTCTTCATCCGCCTGAAGTCGTCCGGACGCAGGCCGGTGGACGAGGTGATGAGCGAGATCCGCGGCAAGGTCGAGTCGCAGGTCCCGGGCCTGTCCGTCGAGATGGCGCAGCTGATGGAGGACCTGATCGGCGACCTGACCGCGGTGCCGCAGCCCGTGGAGGTCAAGCTGTTCTCCGACAACCCGGCGCAGCTCGCGGCGCTGGCCGACGACGTCGCGGCGCGGCTGGGCAAGGTGTCCGGCGTGGTCGACGTGCGCAACGGCGTCAACCCCGCCGGCGACGCGCTCGTGATCAAGGTGGACCGCGCCAAGGCCGCGCTGGAAGGCGTCGATCCGGCCACGGTGGCGCAATCGACCACCGACGGCCTGGCGGGCAACGTCGCCACGCAGATGCTGGTCGGCGTGAAGACGGTGGGCGTGCGCGTCGTGGCGCCGGCCGGCCTGCGGCGCAACGCCGATGACGTGTCGGCCCTGTCGATCAAGGCGTCGGACGGCCACCTGTTCCCGCTGGGCCGGATCGCCAGCGTGCAGACGGTGACGGGCCAGCCGGAGATCGGCAAGGAAGACCTCAAGCGCATGATCGCGGTGACGGCGCGGATCGAGGGGCGCGATCTCGGATCCGTCATGGCCGACGTCAAGACGATGATGAGCCAGGCCGGCGTCGTCCCGGCCGGCGTGCACGTGGTCTACGGCGGCCTGTACGCCCAGCAGCAGATCGCGTTCAGCGGCCTGCTCAAGGTGTTCGCCGCCGCCGCGGCCCTCGTCTTCATCCTGTTGCTGTTCATCTACGAGCGCTTCTCCGTGGCCGTCGCGATCGTGGTCACGTCGCTGCTGTCGGTCTCGGCCGTCTTCATCGGGCTGTGGGTGACCGGGATCGAGCTGAACATCACCGCGATGATGGGCATGACCATGGTGATCGGCATCGTCACGGAGGTCGGCATCTTCTACTTCTCGGAGCAGCAGGAGGTGGAGGCGGGACGATCGCTCCACGAGTCGCTGGTGCTCGCGGGCCAGAACCGGATGCGGCCCATCGCGATGACGACCCTCGCCGCCATCCTGACGCTGCTGCCGCTGGCCTTCGCGATCGGGCAGGGCTCCGAGATGCAGCAACCGCTGGCCATCGCGATCATCTCCGGCCTGTTCGTGCAGCTGCCCCTGGTGCTGCTCGCGATGCCGGCGCTGCACGTGCTGATGCGGCGCCATCGAAAGGCCGACGCGGCCTAAGTCGAGGCTAACTCGCGCACGCCACAGTGCATCGACCGGGCGTTTCGAACCGCCGCGGCTTTCATCAGGAGTCCGCATGTCCGCTTCCAGAACCCCGGCCGCGCCGCCGGACAACCGGGTCCCGCCGGTGACGACGTCCTTCTGGGCGGTGAAGATCCTGGCGACGACCGTCGGCGAGACGGGGGCGGACTACCTCGCGACCCACGTGGGCCTGGGGGCCGCCATGACGGGCGCGTTGATGTCGCTGCTGCTGGCCATGGCGCTCGTCCTGCAGTTCCGGCAGGGCCGCTACGTGCCCTGGATCTACTGGCTCACGGTGGTGCTGGTCAGCGTGGTCGGCACGCAGCTGACGGACGCGCTGACCGACGGCCTCGGCGTGAGCCTCTACGCGAGCACCACGGCCTTCGCCGCTGCGCTCGCCGCGCTGTTCGTGTTCTGGGCGAAATCGGAGGGCACGCTGGACATCCGCCGCATCGTCACGCGGCGCCGCGAGTCGTTCTACTGGGTCGCGATCCTGCTGACGTTCGCCCTCGGGACCGCCGCGGGCGACCTGGCCACCGAGGCGCTGGGACTGGGATTCCGCATCGGCGTGTTCGTGTTCCTCGCGGCGATCGCGGCGACGGCCGCGGCGTGGCGCCTGGGCGCCGGCGCCGTCGCCTGCTTCTGGGTCGCCTACATCCTGACGCGCCCGCTGGGCGCCTCGCTCGGCGACCTGATCTCGCAGTCCAGCGAGTACGGCGGGCTGGGCGGTGGAACCGTCAACACCAGCCTGATCTTCCTGGCGCTGATCGCGATCCTGGTCGGTGCCGAAACCTTCAGAAAGTCCACACGATGACCGAAGCCTTCTCCTCCTCTCGCCGGTGCTTCTCGATCCGGGTCGCGCTGGCCGCCATCTCCCTGACCGCGGTCGCCGCCGCGAAAGCCGGAGCACCGTCCAAGCTCGGCGACCTGTCGAAGTTCCGGGCGATCGCCCAGGATGTGGCGAACCTGGTCGACAAGGGCGATCTCGCCGCGGCCAAGACCCGCATCAAGGACCTGGAGCTCAGCTGGGACGAGGCGGAGGCCGGGCTCAAGCCGCGTGCAGCGTCGGACTGGCACGCGCTGGACAAGTCCATCGACCGGGCCCTCGAGGCGCTGCGTGCCGCGAAGCCCGAACCGACGGCCTGCCGGCAGGCGATGGCGGACCTGATGCTGACCTTCGATCGACTGGCCAAGGGCACTTGAACGCATTCCGGCAGCGCTCGACCCGCGGCGGATCGAGCGGCCACGCCGACGAGCCTGCCCGTCCGGGCATGCTGCGCTACGCTTGCGCGCAATGACGCGCGGATTGGAACTCCATGAAGACTGTCTCTCGCCCGGCCGTTGCCGGCTCTCCCCGACGCTACGGCCGGGTCGCCCGGTTTCTTCACTGGGCCACGGCGATCCTGGTGCTCGCGGCGTTCCTCTATGGACCAGGTGGCCCGGAGGACAAGGTCTATGCGCCGACGCGGGATGCGGATCGCCACCTGCACGAGACGCTGGGCACGTTGGTGCTGGCGCTGGTGGTTGCGCGCGTGGCCTGGCGCCTCTTCGACCGGCGCCCCGAGCCCGTCCCGGCCGGCCGATGGACGCGCCTGGCTGCCGGCGCGGTCCAGGGAGCCCTGTACCTGCTTCTGTTCGCCGTCCCGGTGTCCGCGATCCTGGGAGCGTGGCTGGAGGGCCATCCGCTCGGCTACCTCGGCGGCTTCTCCATCCCGTCGCCGCTCGGCCTGTCGCACGACCTCGGGTCGACCATCGCGACGATCCACACCTGGCTGGGCGACGCGATCCTGTGGGTCGCCGGATTCCATGCCCTGGCCGCCCTGTACCACCAGTTCGTCCTGAAGGATGACGTCCTGGGCTCGATGTTGCCGGCGTCGCTGTCCCGCGCAATCGCTCCCCGCGACCCGGATCGGCACTGACCTCCACGCCGCTTTTCAGACTCCTAGACCCGTTGCAGGCTCACCAGCACCACGTCGTGCGTTCGCAGGTCCAGCGACACGACGGCGGCCCCGTCCGCGCCCACCGTCAGCTCGTGTTCGGACTCGGGCTGGTCGGCGGTGCGGCGCTGCAGGTCCGCCAGCATCGCCGCGTCCAGCGCCTTGGGCGAGCCGGCCTCCAGCCAGGCCGACTGCGCGTCGTTGGCGTGGAAGCCGGTCCGGCGTCGCTGCACGCGATACCGGCCCGGCGGCACCTGCCGCAATTCGATCGTCAGCCGGCCGGCGGGCTTCGCGGGTTGCGGCTTGCCGAAGTACGAGCGATTGCTGACGGTCTGCGCCGGCGCGCGCCAGTCCCAGGCCAGCACCTGGATGCCGCGGCCGTCGGTGGCGGCCCAGGTCTGCGCGTCGTCGCCCGGGATCTCGCGTCCCCGCAGCGCCGCGAGATATTTGTAGGCGAACCACACGGGCTTGCGGATGCCCTCGCGCGTCATCAGGCCGAAGCCGCCGTGGAAGGGCGCGTCGGGCGGGCCGGGCTCCTCGAACAGGTCGGTGTAGGTCCAGTAGGACATCGATTGCGCGAGCCTGCGGCTGCCGCGCAGCTTGTCGAGCACCCAGGCCGCGCTCATGTACGAGTCGTGCACCTTGTCGCGCGGGTTGTAGCTGGTGCTCCACTCGGTGAAGAACAGCGGCAGGCCCGGCAGGTGCGACGCGTCGATCTGCGCGCGCACGCGCCGCACGTCGCCCACGATCGCGTCGGGCGAGGCGCTGAGCCAGGTGTCCTGCTGGCCGTGCTCGTCGAGGAAGCCGCTGTCCACGCCGTAGGCATGCGTGGTGATGAAGTCGACCGGGGTCCGCGTGGCCTTCGCGTGCGCGAGGAACTCCGTCACCCACGCGGCGCCCGCGGTCGCGGGGCCACCCACCCGCAACTGCGGGTCGATTGCCTTCATCGCCTGCACGGTGCGGGTGTAGAGCTCGAAGTAGGCCTTCTGGTCCGCGCCCTCCCAGAAGCCGGAGAGGTTGGGCTCGTTCCAGACCTCGAAATACCACTGGCGCACCTCGTCGGCGCCGTAGCGCTGGAGGATGTGGCGCGTGAACGCCTCGATCAGCGCGACCCAGCCGATGGGCTCGGGGTGCGAGGTGTTGCCCTTCCAGTAGAAGATCGTCTGCTGCGAGGTGGCCAGCGCCTGCGGCGTGAAGCCCAGCTCGACGAGCGGGCGGATGCGTTTGGCCAGCAGCGCGTCGTAGAGCCTGTCGATGGCGCCGAAGTCGAACGTGAGCGTGTCGCCGTCCTTGCGCACGGTGTGCAGCACGTCGTGGAAGATCGCGTGGAAGCGCAGGTAGCGGAAGCCCAGCTCCTCGGCCGCGGTCTTCAGCTGCGCCTGGCAGTCGTCGCGGATCAGCGTGCCGGGGAAGTCGGAGCCGACGCAGTGGTCGAAGAACCGGTCGAGCGGCTGGGTGGCCTGGGAGAGGTCCAGCTTGACGACGCGGTCGCCGTTCTCCTGCGCGGCGCGCGCGAGGGTGTGCGCGAACGGGAGCGCCGCCGCGGCGATCAGGTGGTGTCGACGGCTCATGTGGGGTCCGGTCATGCGGGAAGTCCTCGGTAGCGGAACTTGCGCACGCGCAACTCGCCGTCGCCCGCGCTGAACAGTGCGATGCGCAGGCTGCGGAAGCCGCCGAACACGTTGTGATGGAAGCCCGACATCTCCAGCTGCCACGGGTTCTGCGTCCACTCGAGGCCGTCGGACGAGTGAAGGAACGTGACGACGTTCTCGCGGTTTACCAGCTTCAGATGGCGGATTGGCGCCTTCAGCTCCTCGCGCATCCAGCGCTGCTCGGCGCCGTAGCCGTAGGTGAGCATCTGCGTCGTGCTGACGCCGATGCCCGCGTGGGCGTGGTCGTCGTAGAAGAGGGCGAGGCCGCCGTGGCCGTTGCCGCTCACCTCGATCTCGACCGAGGCCTCGTAGCTGCGGTCGCCCACCAGGCAGCACAGCGGCGAGGAGTCGCCGAGCGCGACGCCCTGGCCGCGGATCACGAGGGCGCCGGCTTCGTGGCGCAGGCGTTGCGCCGCGTCCTTGCCGGGCGCGTGGAAGCCCCACTGCAGGCCGAGCCTGTCGTTGGCGAAGTCGTCGGACAGCGCCAGGCCCGTCGCGCTGCGCGTGCCGCCGCGCGGCTTGGGCAGCGGCCGGTCCAGCGTGCCGCCCTTGGCGCGGAACCAGCCGTCCGGCGTCCATTCGATCGGCTCCAGCAGGGTCTGGCGGCCCAGCGTGCGCAGGCCGTTCTCGTAGCCGTGGTAGACCATCCACCAGTCGCCGGCGGGCCCCTCGACCACGCTCGCGTGGCCGCGCGACCACCACGGCTCGTCGGCGCTGCGCGTGCGCACGATCGGGTTGTGCGGGCAGTGTTCCCAGGGCCCGTGGATGGACTTCGAGCGCGCCAGCGTCACCATGTGGCTGGTGGGCGGCCCGGCGGTGCCGCCGACCGCGGAGACGAGGTAGAACCACGCACCGCGCCGGAACACCTTGGGCCCCTCCGGCGCGAACATCTCCACGACCCAGTCCTTCGGGTACTGCCAGGGCGTCCACGCCGGCTCGAGCGCGCCGTCCGTCGCCAGGCCGTCGTCGGAGAGCCGGACGCGCCGGCCGCCGTTGAGGAACAGGTAGCGGCGGCCGTCCTCGCCCACCGCGTGGCCCGGGTCGATGCAGCCCGGGATGCGCAGGTCGACGGGCTCGCTCCACGGCCCGCGGATGTCGTCGGCGTGCACGACGAAGATGGACGTGCCCGCGTCCAGCAGCGCCGGGATGTAGATGAAATACCGGCCGCCGTGCTTGACGAGGTCCATCGCCCAGACGTTGCCCGGCGGCTTCGCGAGCGCCGCGGCGATCGGCGTCCAGCCCACGAGGTCGGTCGAGTGCCAGATGACGGCGCCGGGGCTGGCCTCGAACGACGAGAACGTCATGTAGTAGTCGCGGCCGTCCTTCAGGATCGTGGGATCCGGATGGTCGCCCGGCACGATCGGGTTGCGGTACGTGCCGTCCCCGAGGTCGGCCGTGCGCTGTCCTTCCACGCCCGTGCCGAACCCGGCCGGCTTCGCGGCGGCGGCGCCGGACGCACCCGCCACCGTGCCCGCCAGGGCGAGCGCCTGGCGTCGCGAGAGCGTCACCATGGCGGCTCAGCCCTCCCAGGTCAGGCTGGACGCTGTCGCCTGCACGGCGCTGCGGCGGCCGTCCACTTCCAGGCACCAGTCGTGCAGCGCGCCCTCGGTGATGTCGACCTGGTAGCGCCCGCCCGTGCGGCGCACCGTGCCGCGCGCGGCGATCGTGCCCTGCAGCGAGGCCACCGCGAACGGGGCCGTCGCGCCGTCAGACAGCGCGAACACGCGCAGCGTCACGCCGCGGTCGAACTCGTAGTCGGGACGCTCGGCCTCGTTGCCCCACGGCAGCACCGTGTTGGGCGCCACGTACAGCGGCAGGCTGAGGAAGTCGTGGGTCTCGCGCACCCAGCGGCCGCCGGCCTTGGCCTCGCCGGAGAGCAGGTGCGTCCAGGTGCCCTCGGGCAGGTACGCGTCCACCTCGCCGCTCTCCGTGAACACCGGCGCCACCAGCAGCGAATCGCCGAGGTGGTACTGGCGATCCAGCGTCGTGCACGCGGGGTCATGCGGATGCTCCATCACCATGGCCCGCATCATCGGCACGCCCGTCTCGGTGGCGGCGATGGCCTGCGCGTAGAGATAGGGCATCAGGCGATGCTTCAGGCGCGTGAAGGCCTGCAGCACGGTGCAGCTCTCCTCGTCCACGAGCCAGGGCACGCGGTAGAAGCTGCTGCCGTGCAGCCGGCTGTGCGACGACAGCAGGCCGAACTGGATCCAGCGCTTGTAGACCGCGGGTGGCGGGTTGCCTTCGAAGCCGCCGATGTCGTGGCTCCAGAACGCGAAGCCGCAGGTGGTGAGCGACAGCCCGCCGCGCAGGCTCTCGGCCATCGACTCGAAGTTGGACCAGCAGTCGCCGCCCCAGTGCACCGGGTAGCGCTGGCCCGAGGCGTAGGTGGAGCGCGCGAACACCACGGCCTCCTCCTCGCCGCGCACCTCGACCAGCAGGTTGTAGACGGCCTCGTTGTACTGCAGCGCGTACAGGTTGTGCATCTCCACGGGGTCGGAGCCGTCGAAGTAGACGACGTCCTTGTCGGGAATGCGCTCGCCGAAGTCGGTCTTGAAGCAGTCGACGCCCATCGCCAGCAGCCGGCGCAGGTGGCCCTGGTACCAGGCCACTGCGGCCGGGTTGGTGAAGTCGACGATGGCCATGCCGGGCTGCCACTGGTCGGTCTGGAACACCAGGCCGTTCGTTCGCTTGATGAAGTAGCCGGCCGCGGCGCCTTCCGCGAACAGCGGCGACTTCTGCGCGATGTACGGGTTGATCCAGAGGCTGATCTTCAGGCCCCGCGCGTGCAGGCGCGCGAGCATCGCCTCGGGGTCGGGGAACTGGCGCTTGTCCCACTGGAAGTCGCACCACTGGAACTCGCGCATCCAGAAGCAGTCGAAATGGAACACGCTCAGCGGCAGCTCGCGCCGCTTCATCTCGTCGATGAACGACGTGGTCGTGGCCTCGTCGTAGTTGGTCGTGAACGAGGTCGTGAGCCACAGGCCGAAGCTCCACGCGGGCGGCAGCGGGGCGCGGCCTGTCAGCGCTGTCAGGCGGGCGACGACGTCCTTGGGCGTGGGGCCGGCCAGCACCACGTAGTCGAGCGTCTCGCCCTCGCGGCTGAACTGCACGCGCGTCGTCTTCTCGGAGGCGACCTCGAACGACACGGGCCCGGCCTCGTTCACCAGCACGCCGTAGCCGCGGTTGGTGAGGTAGAACGGAACGCTCTTGTAGGCCTGCTCGCAGGCCGTGCCGCCGTCGCGGTTGGTGTTCTCCACGACCTGGCCGTTCTTGACCCAGGGCGTGAAGCGCTCGCCCAGGCCGTACACGGTCTCGCCGACGGCCAGCGTCAGCTGCTCCTGCATGTAGTTGCCCTTGCCGGCCCACTGCATGTAGGCCATGCCGCGCCAGTCGCTGCGCGTGAGCACGCGGTCGCCCTCCCGGAAGACCAGGCCCCAGTTGTCGCCCTTGAGCACGTCCACCGACAGGTTGCCGGTGGTGAGCGTGACCTTCGCGTCGCTTTCCTCGATCGTGACCTTGGGGGCATGCGCGCCGGGCATCGGCACGTGAAGGCGCGGCGGCTGCGAGGCCGCGTAGTGCTCCGCCTGCACGCGCACGGCGCCGGGCAGCGGCGAGCTGATCGTCAGCGTCAGCGTCGGGCCCTGCAGCGTGTCGCCGCGGTGCTTGATGTGGCGCGTGGTGGCCAGCACCACCAGCCTGTCCTCATGGAGTTCCACCGCATAGGCCTGGGTCGCGTAGTGCGCCGCGACGCCGGGCTGCAGCAGCCACTGTCCATCCGTGAATTTCATGGAATCTCGTCCTCTCGTTGTCGTCGTTGTCCCGGGCCGCGCACCGCGGCCCGGCGGGGTTGAAGGGGTTCAGTTCAGCGCGGGCTCCGCGGGGGCGCGCACCTGGCGGTCGATGAAGTCGCCGTGATCGGGCGTGCGGGCGACGAAGTGCGCGATTTCCTCGCGCAGGCGCGCGAAGTGCGCGCGCAACTGCGCCTCGTCGAGCGCGTCGACGAAGGGGTCGTAGGTCTGCGGCGTCACGCCCAGCCCGAGCAGGATGGCCTCGTGCGAGGACTCCGAGAAACCCTCGGGCGCGAGGATGGTCACGCGTCCCGTGGCGCGGAACAGCTCGATCTGGTGGGCCAGCGTGTCGGGAATGGGCATGGCGGCGCAATGCTTCCAGAACTCGGAGTCGGTGCGCTGCGTGATCTTGTAGTGCAGGATGATGAAGTCGCGTATCGACTCGTACTGCGCCGCCATGCGCCGGTTGAATTCGGCCGCGAGCGACGGCTTGAAGTCGGTGTCCGGGAAGAACTGGATCAGGCGCCCCACGCCGTCGATGATCAGCTGGATGCTGGTGGATTCGAGCGGCTCCAGGAAGCCGCCGGCCAGGCCCAGCGCCACGACGTTCTTCACCCACGACTCGCGCCGCCGGCCGGTGGTGAAGCGCAGCTGGCGCGGACTGTCGAGCGCCGCGGTGTCCAGGCCTTCCAGCAGCACGCGCGTGGCCTCGTCGTCCTTCATGAAGCCGCTGCAGTACACGTGGCCGTTGCCGGTGCGGTGCTGCAGCGGGATGCGCCATTGCCAGCCGCTCGCGCGCGCCGTCGAGGTGGTGTAGGGCGTGAGCTTGCCGGCCCGCGCGCTGGGCACCGCCTGCGCGCTGTCGCACGGCAGCCAGTGGCTCCAGTCCTCGTATGCCGACTTCATCACGCCGGAGATCAGCAGCCCGCGGAAGCCCGAGCAGTCGATGAACAGGTCGCCCTCGATGCGCCGGCCGTCCTTGAGGCGCACGGCGGTCACGAAGCCGTCCTCGGGGCGTTGCTCGACGTCGACGACCGTGCCCTCCACGCGCACGGCGCCGCGCTTTTCGGCGTAGTCGCGCAGGTACAGCGCATACAGCGAGGCGTCGAAGTGGAAAGCGTAGGAGTAGCTGCTGGCCACGGGGTTGGCGTCGGCCGTCGGCGGCACGAAGGCGTTGGCGCGCGCCAGCATCGTGGCGGTGGACCAGTCTTCGTACGACGCCATCCCGCCCGCTCGCTGCAGCCGCTGCCAGTACATGATCGGCGATCGGTTCTCGATGCGCGGACCGAAGTCGCCGAAGCCGTGGAAGAAGCGGTGGCCGAGCTGGCCCCAGTCGCGGAACTCGATGCCCAGCTTGAACGAGGCCTGGGTGCGCTTGATGAAGTCCGCGCCGTCCAGGCCCAGCGAGCTGTTGTAGAAGCGGATCGTCGGCAGCGTGGCCTCGCCGACGCCGATGGTGCCGATCTCCGGCGACTCGACCACGACGATCTCGCACGGGCTGGCGTTGCGGCGCTGCATCAACAGCGCCAGCGGCGCGGCCGCCATCCAGCCGGCGGTGCCGCCGCCGACAATGACGATCTTGCGGATGTTCTTGTCGTTCATGGGCTCTTGTCTCCAGCGCGCAGTTCGATGCTGCGGCGCACACGTTGAATCGCGCCTCGCGGGCCTCTCGAAGCGGCCCGATTCGCGCAGGCCCGCATCTTGAACGCCGGCGATTTCGAAACGCTAGGTGTTTCCACGGCCTTTAATTCGTTCGACGATCGAACTATCATCGCGACCATCGAAGCAAAGACTTCGACGTCTGGAGACATGTCTTGCCCACCGAATCCCCTGGAAGCCAGCAGCTGCTGAAGGTTGTGAACCGCATGGCCCTCGTGCGGCGCATGTGCGCCAACCCGGGCCTGTCGCGCGCCGACCTCGCCACGGCGGTGGGACTCACCAAATCCACCGTCAGCATGCTGGTGCGCGAGCTGATCGACGAGGGCTGGCTTGTCGAGCGCGAGATCGTCGCCACCGGCGAGCTCGGCCGCCGTCCCACGCCGCTGTTCATCGACGACTCCCGCCTGCTGATGCTGGGCGCCGAGGTGGGCATCGAGTCGGTGCGGGTGGTGGCGGTGTCGCTCACCGGCGGCGTGCTCGCCACCGTCGTCGCCAACTACGGCTCGGGCCGCAGCGCCAAGGCCTGCATCGGCAGCCTGGCCACCGCGCTGCTGAAGCTGCGCTCGCAGCTCGACCCCGAGCGCCACCAGATCATCGGCATCGGCGTGGGCCTGCCCGGCGGCGTCGACGAGGCCAACGCGGTGCTGCGCTTCGCCCCCAATCTCGGCTGGCGCGACGTGCCGGTGGGCGCGCTGCTCAGCGAGAAGCTGGCGGGCTCGTCGCTCGGCGGCGTGCCGCTGTTCATCCAGAACGAAGCGGATGTCGCGGCCCTCGGCGAGATGGAATTCAATCCGTCCCAGGCGTCCGATCCGCTGCTGTACCTGAGCATCAACCAGGGCGTGGGCGCGGGCGTGATCGTCGGCGACCGCCTGCTCACCGGCAGCCGCGGCTTCGCGGGCGAGGTGGGCCACATCATCCTCAAGCGCAACGGCCCGCCGTGCTCGTGCGGCCGGCGCGGCTGCGCCGAGGCGATGATCGGCCTGCGCGCGATGCTGCCCGCCGACGAGGACACGGGGCTGCCCTCGCTGTCCACGCCGCTGGCTGAGATCCAGCGCCGGCTCGCCGCCGATGATGCCGAGGTGCTGCGCGCGGTCAGGCGCGCCGGCAGCTATCTGGGCGTGCTGCTGCAGAACCTGGCCGCGGCCTACGACCCCGCGTGCATCGTGCTCGGCGGCTCGTGCGTCGACCTCGGCGAGCCGTTCGTCGAGACCGCGCTGCAGACCCTCAACGAATACGCCGCCGCCGCCAACCTGCTGCCGCCCATGGTGCAGACCTCGCGCTTCGGCGCCGACGCCGTCGCCGTGGGCGCCGCCGCGCTCGCGCGCTTCCGCCTGACGCGCCCGATGGCCGCCCCCAACTTCGTCGGCGCCGTCGCGGCCTGAGACCCTCATGTACCTCGGCATCGATCTGGGAACTTCCGAAGTCAAGGCCTTGCTGCTCGACGGCACCGGCCGCATCGTCGGCCAGGCCGGCGCGCCGCTGACGGTGTCGCGCCCGCAGCCGCTGTGGTCCGAGCAGGAGCCGCTGGACTGGCGCCGCGCAATGGATCTCGCCGTGGCCAGCCTGCGCGGCACGCACGCGGACGCGTTCGCGCAGGTGCGCGCCATCGGCCTGTCGGGCCAGATGCACGGCGCGGTGCTGCTCGGCGAGCAGGACGAGGTGCTGCGCCCGGCCATCCTCTGGAACGACGGCCGCAGCCACGCCGAATGCGGGGAACTCACCGAGCGCGCGCCGCGGCTGCACGCCATCGCTGGCAATCTCGCGATGCCCGGATTCACCGCGCCCAAGCTGCTGTGGGTGAGGAAGCACGAGCCCGCGTTGTTCGCGCAAGTGCGCACGGTGCTGCTGCCCAAGGACTGGCTCCGCCTGGTGCTGACAGGCGAGAAGGTCTCCGATCCGTCGGACGCCGCCGGCACCTTGTGGCTGGACGTCGCCGCGCGCGACTGGTCGGACGAGTTGCTGGCCGCCTGCGGCCTCACCCGCGCGCAGATGCCGCGCCTCGTGGAGAGCAGCGAGGTCTCGGGCTTCCTGCGTCCGCAGCTCGCCAAGGCGTGGGGTCTCGGCCCCGAAGTGGTCATTTCCGGCGGCGCCGGTGACAACGCTGCCAGTGCGATCGGCATCGGCGCGACGCAGCCCGGCGACGGCTTCCTGTCGCTCGGAACCTCGGGCGTGCTGTTCGTCGTCAACGACCGCTATCGCCCGAACCCGGCGTCGGCCGTGCACGCGTTCTGCCACGCGCTGCCCGGGCGCTGGCACCAGATGAGCGTGATGCTGTCGGCCGCGAGCTGCCTGAAGTGGTTCGTGCAGCTCAGCGGCGCCGCCAACGAGGCCGCGCTGCTGGCCGAGCTCGGCGCGCTGCCCGCCGACGCGCTCCGCGATGCGCCGCTGTTCCTGCCCTACCTGGCGGGCGAGCGCACGCCGCACGACAACCCGTTCGCCAAGGGCGGCTTCCTCGACCTTACGCACGAACACGGGCGCGCGCACTGCACGTACGCGGTGCTCGAGGGCGTCACCTTCGGCCTGTGCGACGGCCTGGCCGCGCTGCAGGAGGCCGGCACCGAGGTGCGCCGGCTGCACCTGGTGGGCGGCGGCGCGCGCAGCAGCTTCTGGGCGCAGTTGCTGGCCGATGCGCTGGACGTGGAGATCCTCGTCAGCGCGGGCAGCGACGCCGGTGGTGCGCTCGGCGCCGCGCGCCTGGGCTGGCTCGCCGCGGGCGGCGACGAGGCGACGGTCTGCGCCAAGCCCGAGGTCTCCGCGCGCCATGTTCCCGACGCGGCGCGCCACGTGCAGCTTCAACACCGGCTGCGGCGCTTCCGCGAGCTGTACCGACGAATCGAGAGTCCTTCCCGCCCCGTTGCGGCCGCCTGACCACCCCCCGGCTCCCTCCGCCGGTGCCTCATCCAACCCCTTCCCGTTCATGAACAGCTACTTCAAAGACCTGCCGCGGATCGAGTATCGCGGCCCCGACTCCACCGACCCGCTGGCCTTCCGTCACTACGACAAGGATCGGCTGGTGCTGGGCAAGCGCATGGAGGACCACCTTCGATTCGCCGTCTGCTACTGGCACACCTTCTGCTGGAACGGCTTCGACGTGTTCGGCGCCGGCACGTTCCAGCGTCCCTGGTTCGAGGGCGGCTCGCCCATGGAGCTGGCCACGCAGAAGGCCGAGGCGGCGTTCGACTTCTTCGACAAGCTCGGCGCGCCGTACTACTGCTTCCATGACCGCGACGTCGCGCCCGAAGGCGCCACGCCGCGCGAGAGCCACGAGAACCTCGCGCGCATGGTGGACGTGCTGGGCGGGCACCAGCAGCGCACCGGCATGAAGCTGCTGTGGGGCACGGCCAATCTGTTCAGCCATCGCCGATTCATGTCGGGCGCGGCCAGCAATCCGGATCCGGCCATGTTCGCGATGGCCGCGTTGCAGGTGCGCGACGCGATGGACGCCACGCTCAAGCTGGGCGGCGAGAACTACGTGCTGTGGGGCGGCCGCGAAGGCTACGAGACGCTGCTGAACACGCGCATCGGCCAGGAGCTCGACCAGCTGGGCCGCTTCCTGAACATGGCCGTCGAATACAAGCACAAGATCGGCTTCAAGGGCGCGATCCTGATCGAGCCGAAGCCGCGCGAGCCGGCCAAGCACCAGTACGATTTCGACGTCGCCACGGTCTACGGCTTCCTCAAGCGCTACGGCCTCGAGAACGAGGTCAAGGTCAACATCGAGGCCAACCACGCCACGCTGTCGGGCCACAGCTTCGAGCACGAGATCGCCACGGCGGCTGCGCTGGGCATCCTGGGCAGCCTGGACATGAACCGCGGCGACCCGCAGCTGGGCTGGGACACCGACCAGTTCCCCAACAACGTGCCCGAGACCGCGATCGCGATCTACCACGTGCTGCAGGCCGGCGGCCTGGGCAGCGGCGGCATGAACTTCGACTCGAAGGTGCGGCGCCAGTCCATCGATGCGATGGACCTGCTGCACGGCCACGTGGGCGGCATGGACGTCTGCGCCAGCGCGCTGCTGATGGCCGAACGCATGATCGTCGACGGCGGCCTGAAGGCGGCGGTCGATGCGCGTTACGCCGGCTGGAACACCGGCGGTTCGCGCGATATCCTCGAAGGCCGCGTGTCGCTCGAGGCGCTCGCCGACCAGGTGCTGGCGGCCAATGTCGACCCGCAGCCGAAATCCGGACGCCAGGAATTCCTGGAGAACCTCGTCAACCGCTTCAGTGCCTGACATGGCCCTCGACCCGCATCCCTTCCACCATGCAGCGGACGCGCGCGACGTCCGCGCGGGGAGGCGGTTCGCCCTCGACGATTTCGTGGATGCGACCGTGACATCGCATCCCGAATCGAGCATCGCGTGTGCTATCCAGATCCGCCTGGAGCACGCGATCCCGTAGCCGCGACGGCAAAGCCGCGCGCCAGCCGCCCCATGCCCTGGGGCGAGTCCCGAAACCATAAAAGAGACCATAACATGAGACAATTTCAGAGGACAGCGTTGTCAGTCGCAGCGGCACAAGTTGCCCTGCTGTGGAGTGGGGTCGCGTTGGCGCAGACGGCGTCAGCACCGGAGGCCGCGGCTTCCGCGGCGGCCGCTGCGGCGGCTCCCGCGGCGGCCGCTGCGGCGGCCTCCGCGGTGGCCGGCAGCAAGCCGGCGGCGAAGGACAAGGACGAGGCGATCACCGTCGTGGTCACGGGCCAGCGCGCCGCGCTGCAAAACGCCCAGAAGATCAAGCAGGACTCGGACGAGATCGTCGACTCGATCGTCGCCGACGACATCGGCAAGCTGCCGGATCGCTCGGTCACCGAGGTGCTGCAACGCGTCGTCGGCGTCACCATCGACCACCTGATCTCCGACAGCGACCCCGAGCACTATTCGGTCGAGGGCTCGGGCGTGAACATCCGAGGCCTCACCTACGTGCGTTCCGAGCTGAATGGCCGCGACTCGTTCTCGGCCAACGGCGGACGCTCGCTGAACTTCGAGGACGTGACCCCCGAGCTGATGGCCGGCGTCGACGTCTACAAGAACCCGTCGGCGGAGCAGATCGAAGGCGGCATCGGCGGCCTCGTGAACCTGCGCACGGCGATGCCGTTCGATTTCAGCGGCCAGAAGTTCTCGATCTCGGTGTCGGAAGGCTACTCGACGCTGGCCGGCAAGAAGAGCCCCAAGATCTCCGGCCTCTATTCGAACCGCTGGGACCTCGGCAGCGCGGGCCAGTTCGGCGCGCTGATCGACCTCGCGCATTCGGAGAGCAAGACCCGCACCGACGCGTTCCAGGTCGACCCGTACTTCAACATCACCTCCAATGGCGCCTCGGTCTGGGTGCCCGAGAGCGCGTCGTGGCGCCGGGTCGACTTCACCAACAAGCGCGACGGCATCTACGGTGCGCTGCAGTGGAAGAAGGACGACTTCGCGTCCTCGCTGACGTACTTCAAGTCGCGCTACAACCAGGAATGGGACGAGAACGCGATCTTCACGCAGGCGTCCACGCCCTACAACCTCACCGTCGACCCGGGCGCGAAGTTCAACTCCAACGGCGTGTTCGTCAGCGGCACGCTCCGTGACGACGCCGACGGCGGCCTCAACTTCGGTGCGGACACCCGCGTTGCCAAGCGCAAGTCGGACACGCAGGACATCTCCTGGAACTTCAACTGGAAGGCCAGCGACCGTTGGAACCTCAACGCCGATCTGCAGATGATCAAGGCGACGACCAATGATTTCGACTCCACCGTGGCCACCGGCATCCAGGTGCCGTCGGAGACGCTGGACCTCTCGGGCAAGCTCCCGAGCATCAGCTTCGATTCGGCCGCCGCCGCGACGCTGGCGAACCCCAACAAGTATTATTGGGCGTTCACGCAGGAGCACTTCGACAAGGGCATCGCCACCGAAAAGGCGATCAAGCTCAATGCCAAGTACGACTTCGACAATCCGGTGCTTCAGGACGTGCGTTTCGGCGTGCGCCTGACCGAGCGCGACGCCACGACCCAGAACTCCAACCCGAGCTACAACTGGTCGCCCATCTCGCAGACCTGGCAAGGCCTCACCTCGCTGGCCTACCTGGGCGATCCGCGCTTCAGCGGGAACACGCAGACCGTCAACTTCTCGAACTTCATGAACGGCAAGGTCTCCGTGCCGTCGCTGGTCATGCCGGACGTGTCGCTGGCCGCCGGCTACCCGAACAGCTACGCGCTGCTGCACGGCTACACGAACGAGCTCTGCAGTGGCGGCAGCACCACCTGCAGCTTCTACCATCCCGCGGCCTACGGCACCAACGATCCGGCCGGCACGAACGTGCAGACCGAGCGCACGCAGACGGCGTTCAGCCAACTGCGCTTCGGTTGGGACGACTGGAAGATCCCGGTCGACGGCAACCTCGGCCTGCGCATGGTGCGTACCGAGGCGGACGCGCACGGCTACACCGTGTACACGCCGCCGAGCAACGTGCCTGCCGGGGCCACGGGCGTCCCCATCCCGGTCATCCCGGCGTTCGCGGTCGCCAAGGACTTCAAGAACACGTACAACGACTTCCTGCCCAGCCTGAACCTGCGCGCGAAGGCGACGAACGACCTGCAGTTCCGGTTCGCGCTCGCCAAGGCCATGACGCGCCCCGACTTCTCGCAGATGCAGGCGTACACGACGCTGAGCACGACGCCCACCTATGCGAGCAGCGGCAGCAGCGACGTCGTGTCGGTCAGCAACACCGGCACGGGATCCGGCAACCCGAACCTGCGACCCATCAAGTCGAACCAGGCCGACGTGACAGCGGAGTGGTACTTCTCCAAGGCCAGCTCGCTGACCTTCGCGGCCTTCGACAAGGAGCTCAAGGACATCATCGTCAACCAGAGCTACAACGTGCCGGTCACCGACGCGTCCGGCAACACGGTCCAGTTCACGACGACCGCGCCGGTCAACGGTGCCAAGGGCTACGCGCGTGGCTTCGAGGTGGCGTACCAGCAGTACTTCGACAAGCTGCCGGGCTTCCTGTCGGGCTTCGGCGTGCAGGCGAACTACACCTTCGTCAACAGCCACACGTCGCCGTACAACCCCGTGAACGCGGCCTTCTGCGGCGGCACCAGCGGCGGTGCGGACAACCTGAACCTGAACATCAACGGCTGCGACACGAACGGTCAGCCGTTCGGCAACCTGCCGCTGCAAGGGGTGTCGCGCAACACGTTCAATTTCGCGCTGCTGTTCGACCAGGGACCGATCTCGGCGCGCGTGGCCTACAACTGGCGCTCGAAGTACCTGCAAGCCGTCAACGTCAACGGCACCCAGGGCACCGACGGCACCGACCCGGCCAACCCGACCGTGCACAACCTCGCCTGGGGCCTGCCGCTCTATGCGGATGGCTTCGGACAGCTGGACGCGAGCATCTTCTACAAGATCGACGACCACTTCACCGTCGGCCTGGAAGGCACCAACCTGACCGACTCGACCTACAAGCAGTTGATGCAGCAGCACATCGGCATGATGGGTCGTGCCTACTTCACGTCGGGCCCGAGCTACAACGCCCAGCTGCGCTACACGTTCTGACGTGAGCGCGATGCCCGTGCCGCTCCTTGGCGGCACGGGATTTCCGAAGGGGAAGACACCGCCGCGCGGGGTCGTTCCCGCAGAATCCAGCGAGCTCTCGAATGCGCAAGATCCTTCAATTCCCGTTCGCCGCGCTGGCGCTGTCGGCCGCGTGTGTCGCGACCGCGCAGGCCGCTCCCGCGTCGAACGCCACCCCGCACCTCGAAACGCGCGACGGCCGCACCGCCCTGATCGTGGACGGCGCGCCGTTCACGATGCTGGGCGTGCAGGTCAACAACTCCAGCAACTACCCGGCCGTCCTCGACAAGGTCTGGCCGGCGGCGCAGGACGTGCACGCCAACACGGTGGAGATCCCGGTGGCCTGGGAGCAGGTCGAGCCGGTCGAGGGCCGCTTCGACTTCGGCTATGTCGACACGCTGCTCGCGCAGGCACGCCAGCACGACAAGCACCTGGTGCTTCTGTGGTTCGGCACCTGGAAGAACACCGGTCCGGCCTACGCGCCGGAGTGGGTCAAGTTCGACAACCGGCGCTTCCCACGCATGGTCGACAAGCAGGGCAAGACCATCTACTGCCTGACGCCGTTCGGCGACGAGACGCTCAAGGCCGACCGCAAGGCCTTCGTCGCGCTGATGACGCACCTCAAGAAGATCGACGCCGCGCGCCACACGGTGCTGATGGTGCAGGTGGAGAACGAGGTGGGCACCTACGGCACCGTGCGCGACTTCGGACCGAAGGCGCAGGCGCTGTTCGAGCAGGCCGTGCCGGCCGCGGTGCTGCAACGCCAGAAGTCGCCGGTGGCGCTCGCGGCCTCGGGCTCGTGGCGCGAGGTCTACGGCGACTACGCCGACGAATACTTCCACGCCTGGGCCATCGCCAGCTACATCGAGGAGGTCGCCAAGGCCGGTCGCGCGGTCTACGACCTGCCGATGTACGTCAACAACGCGCAGCGCAACTCCGCGGCACCCCTGGCGCCGTGGAAGGACGACTTCGCCAGCGGCGGTCCCACGTACGACGTGATCGGCATCTACAAGGCCGCGGCACCGCACATCGACATCGCGGCGCCCGACATCTACAACCCCGAGTCGGTGCAGTTCGACGCGACGCTGGCCAAGTTCCAACGCCCCGACAACCCGCTGCTGGTACCGGAGATGAGCAATGCGCCGGGCTACGGCCGCTACGTGTACCAGGTGCTCGGCAGCGGCTCGCTGGGCATCGCGCCGTTCGGCATCGACTACACGACCTATTCCAACTTCCCGCTGGGCACCCCGCTCACCGGCAAGCCCATCGTCGAGCCGTTCGCGGCCACCTACGCGGCCTTCGGCTCCATGCAGCGCCTGTGGTCGCGCTGGGCCTTCGAGGGGCGCACGCACGGCGTCGCCGAGCCCGACGACCGCAAGGACCGCACGATCGCGCTGGGCGCGTGGACGGCCACCGTGTCGTTCCGCGAATGGCAGTTCGGCGAGAAGAGCTGGCCCAACCACCCGACGGAGTTGCCGCCCGGCACCGAGCAGCCCAACGGCGGCGTGGCCATCGCGCAGGTCGGCGACGACGAGTTCGTGATCGTCGGCCAGCATGCGCGCGTGCGCATCGCCTCCACGGCGCCGCAAGGCAACGGCGCGATGTTCGCGCGGGTCGAGGAAGGGCACTTCGAGCCGTCCGGCAAGTGGGTGATGGAGCGCAACTGGAACGGCGACCAGACCGACTGGGGGCTCAACTTCACGAGCCAGCCCGTGATCCTGAAGGTCCGGATGGGGCGGTACTGAGCGATGAAGGAAACGAACATGCGCAGGCGCCAGCTCCTCAAGGGCGCCGGACTCGGCGCGCTGCTGGCCACCGGGCTGCCGGCCGCCCTCGCCGCGGCCACGCCGGCCGACACCGACGGGCCGTACACGTGGAAGACCATTCCCTTCGGCGCCGGCGGCTTCATCGACGGCTTCGTGTACCACCCGAGGAAGGCGGGCGTGCTTTACGCGCGCACCGACATCGGCGGCATGTACCGCTTCGAGCCGGGCACGCGTTCGTGGACGCCGCTGCTCGACCAGATGGGCAAGTCCGACGGCGACCTGATGGGCGTTCTGAGCATCGCCGTCGATCCGAACGATGCCGATCGCGTGTACGCCGCCTGCGGCATCTACAGCGGCGACTGGGCGCGCCACGCGGCGGTGCTCGCGTCCACCGATCGCGGCGCCACCTGGAAGATCAACGACCTGCCCGTGCGGCTGGGCGGCAACGAGGGCGGCCGCGGCACCGGCGAGCGGCTGCAGGTCGACCCGAACGACAGCACGATCCTGTTCCTGGGCACCACCAAGGACGGCCTGTGGCGCAGCACCGACCGCGGCGCCACGTTCAGCGCCGTGTCGGCGCCGCCGCGGCATGTCTCGCTGGTGATCGTCGATGCGCGCAGCGGCACGCCGGGCAAGGCGTCGAAGACCATCTGGGCAGGCGGCCATGACAAGCCCGGCCTGTACGTGTCGCACGACGGCGGTGCCACGTTCCAGCGCGACCCGGACAGCCCCGCGCAGGTGCCGCAGCGCGCCTGCTTCGCTGCCGACGGCTCGCTGTACGTCACCTTCGCGATCGGCCCGCAGTCCTTCGCCACCAACCCCGGCAACGCGAAGGCGGGCGGCGTGTGGAAGCGCGACCCCGCAGGCCACTGGAAGAACATCTCGCCGCTGAAGCCGGAAACGGGCGACGAGGGCTTCGGCTACTCGGGCGTGGACGTCGACCTGCGCCGGCCCGGCCGCCTCATCGTCACGACGCTCGAGCACTGGGGCGACAACGGCGACAACGTGTTCGTCTCGTCCGACGACGGCGCGCACTGGACCGGGCTGGCCGCGCATTCGCACCACGACGCCGCGGCCTGGCCCTGGCTCGTGAACTACATGAAGGGCGAGGACAAGATGGGCCACTGGCTGGCCGACGTCAAGCTCGACCCCTTCGACGGCGAGACGGCGTTGTACGGCACCGGGTATGGCCTGTGGATGACGCACAACCTCGGCGCGGCCGAGAAGGGCGGCACGGTGGCGTGGGACTTCACGGTGGCCAATCTCGAGGAGACGGCCACGCTGCAGATCCGCAGCCCGTCGGGCGGCGCGACGCTGCTGGCGGCCATGGGCGACGTCTCGGGCGCGGCGTGGGACGACGTCGGCAAGACGCCGGCCGCCGGGCTGTTCGCGCCCGAATACCAGACCAACCGCTCGGTCGACTTCGCGCAGCTGAAGCCCGGCATCCTCGCCCGCACCGTCGACCAGGCGGACGGCGGCGGCTTCTGGTCGCCGGACGGCGGCGTCAACTGGCTGGCGTTCGGGCCGTCGCCGCGCCTCACGAAGTCGGCCGACGGCAAGCACCTGGACGCGGGACACATCGCGGTGTCCGCCAAGGGCACCGCGTTCGTGTGGGCGCCCGAGAAGCAGGCGGCGCTGTTCTCGCGCAACCACGGCAAGACCTGGATCGAGTCGGCGGGCTGGCCCGCGGCGCGCGACGTCAAGCTGGTGCCGGTGGCCGACCGCGTGGTCGACGGCGTGTTCTACGTGCACGACCGCGCCAACGGCCAGATCCTGGTCAGCGTGGACGGCGGCATGAGCTTCGGCCCCTGCATCACGGGCCTGGCGGCGGTGGACGCCTCGCAGACGGCGACCCTGATCTGCGGCACGGGCGCGCTGCGCGACCTGTGGCTGGCGCTGCCCGGTGGGTTGCTGCACTTTCCCGGCGCCGACCAGCCGATGAAGACCCTCAAGCAGGTGGCGGAGCCCTGGCTGGTCGCGCTCGGCAAGGGCGCGCCCGGCGCGGGCGTCGACAGCGTCTACGTCTGGGGCAAGGTGCGCATCGGCTCGACGCTGGCCGAAGGGCTGTTCCGATCCGACGACGGCGGGACCAGCTTCGTGCGCATCAACGACGACCGCCATCGCTACGGCTACCTGCTGTCGCTGGCCGCCGATCCGCTCGAATACGGCACGGTGTATGTCGCGGCGCACGGCCGCGGCGTGCTCGTGGGCAGGCCGCGCGCGGCATGAAGACGCTGCCGCGCCTGCTGCTGGCCCTCGCGCTCGCGTGCGGGACGTGCGCCAACGCGCGCGACCTGGCGTTGCGCTACGACGCGCCCGCGCCCGACACCGCGGACGGCTGGGAGCGCGAGGCGCTGCCCATCGGCAACGGCCGCATCGGCACGATGATCTTCGGGCAGGTGGCGCGCGAGCACCTGCAGTTCAACGAGATCACGCTGTGGACCGGCGACGCGCGCACCATGGGCGCGTACCAGCCGTTCGGCGACGTGTTCATTGATCTCGAGGGACACGACGGACCCGTGCGCCGCTACGCCCGCACGCTGGACATCGCCCGGGCCGAACAGCGCACGAGCTACGCGATCGACGGCGTCACCTACCGCCGCGAGGCCTTCGCCAGCCACCCGGCGCAGGCCATCGTGATGCGCCTGGACGCGAGCGCCCCGGGCCGCTACACCGGCGCCATCCGCCTGGTCGATGCGCACGGCGCGCGCGTCGAGGCCAGCGCCGACGGCCTGCGGGCGGCGGGCGATCTCGCCACGCCGCCGTCCACCGCGATGCATTACGCCAGCGTGCTGCGCGTGGGCCACGTCGGCGGCCAGGTGCGCGTCGAGGGCGACCGGCTGCTGTTCTCGCACTGCGACTCGCTGACGCTGACGCTGGCCGCGGGCACCAGCTACGTTCCCGATGCCGCCGCGCAGTTCGAGGGCGAGGCGCCGCTGGCGCGCGTCGAGGCCCAGGCGGCTGCCGCGGCGGCGCGTCCGCTGGCCGCGCTGCGCTTGGAACATGAGCGCGACTACCGCGCGCTGTTCGATCGCGTGCACATCGATCTCGGCGCTTCGGCCGCCACGCGCCGTGCGCTGGCGACCGGCGCCCGCATCGCCGCCTACACCGCGCAAGGCGACGATCCCGAGCTGGAGGCGCTTTACTTCCAGTTCGGCCGCTACCTGCTGATCTCGAGCTCGCGCGACTCGCTGCCGGCCAACCTGCAGGGACTGTGGAACCGCAGCAAGACGCCGCCCTGGAACTCGGACTATCACACCAACATCAACATCCAGATGAACTACTGGCCGGCCGAGCCGGCCGCGCTGCCGGAACTCGCCACGCCGTTCTTCGAGTTCGTGCGCAGTGTCTCGCCGATGTGGCGCCGCCGCGTGGGCGAGATCGCGGCCGACGCGCGCGCGCATCCGCACGCGGGCTCGAGCGAGGCGGTGCCCATCGGCCAGTCCGACGTGCCGCCCGAGGAGACTTTCCTGAAGGCCGATGGCGCGCCAGTGCGCGGATGGGCCGTGCGTACCGAGTCCAATCCCTTCGGCGCCACCGGCTACCTCTGGAACAAGCCGGCCAACGCCTGGTACGCGCAGCACTTCTGGGAGCACTACGCGTTCACGCAGGACCGCGCGTTCCTGCGCGACGTCGCCTGGCCGGCGATGAAGGAGGCCTGCGAGTTCTGGCTCGACACGCTCGTGACGCTGCCAGACGGCCGCGTCGTCGCGCCGCGAGGCTGGTCGCCTGAGCACGGCCCGGTGGAAGACGGCGTGTCCTACGACCAGGAGATCGTCTGGGACCTGTTCGACAATACGGTGGCCGCCGCCGACGTGCTCGGCACCGAGCGCGAGTTCCGTGACCGCATCGCCGCCGTGCGCGACCACCTGGCCGTGCCCGGGGTCGGAAGCTGGGGCCAGCTCCTGGAGTGGCGCGAGGAGAAGCACGACCCGGTGCTCGACACCCCCGGCGACACCCATCGCCACGTGTCGCACCTGTTCGCGCTGTTCCCAGGCCACCAGATCTCGCCCGGACGCACGCCGGAGCTCGCCGCGGCGGCCCGCAAGTCGCTCGAGGCCCGCGGCGACGCCGGCACCGGCTGGTCGATGGCGTGGAAGGCCGCGTACTGGGCGCGGCTGCTCGACGGCGACCACGCCTACCTGATGCTGCGCGGGCTGCTCGCCACGCCCGGCGCCCGCGCGTCGCAGCAGCGCGGGCCGGGCACCGAGGTGAACAACGCCGGCGGCACCTACCCGAACCTGTTCGACGCCCATCCGCCGTTCCAGATCGACGGCAACTTCGGCGCGACCGCGGCCATTTGCGAGATGCTGCTGCAGTCGCAGGACGGCGAGCTGCACCTGCTGCCGGCGCTGCCCGCGGCCTGGAAGACCGGCTCCGTGCACGGCCTGCGGGCGCGCGGCGGCTTCCTGGTCGACCTGGCCTGGGCCGACGGCAGGCTCACCGCCGCCACGATCCGCTCGGTGGCCGGCCCGGGCGGCGGCACCGTGCGCTATGGCGACAAGGTCGTCGCGCTGAACCTGAAGCCGGGCGAATCGCGCCGGCTGGGAACCTTGCAATGAATGTCCTTTCTCGTTCGATCCTCCTCTCCCTGCTGTGGGCTTGCGTGGGCTCTGCATCCGCGGCCGACACGCTGCGGCTGATGCCCGCGACGCAGGCCGGCTCCGCGCCGCACTGGAACGTCGTGCTCGCCGATTTCGATTCGAACGTGCCGCTGGCGGGCGATTCGGTGGTGCTGCCTCGCGTCGACAAGCCGCACGGCGAGAACAATCATGTCGAGGCGCGCGTCTCCGGAAAGACGGCGACGCGCGACGCACTGACGATGAAGTGGAGCGACGCCTGGTTCGCCAGCCTGCGCTTCGACGCCGCGCAGCCGGTGGACCTGCGCCCGTTCCTGGCCGACGGCGCCGTCGAATTCGACCTGGACGCGGTCGACATGGCCAAGGCCGGCCTGACCTTCGTCGTCGGCTGCGGCGCCGACTGCGGGCGCAAGCTGCCGTACGTCGTTCCGTCGCGCGCGCTGGCCGGCAAGGGCTGGCAGCATCTCGCGATCCCGATGCGCTGCTTCGCGCACGACGGCGACGACTTCTCCAAGGTCACGCGCGCGTTCACGCTGGACTCCAGCGGCACCGGCGAGGCGGCGATCGCCAACCTGCGCTTCGTGCGCCATACCAAGGGCAACGTGGCGTGCCCCGACTACCGCACGCAATCGGTGTCACCCACGCCGCTGGAGCAGGTGTGGTCCATGGACTGGTGGATCCCGCGGCACGAGCAGAAGCTGGCCGAGATCGCGGCGCTGCGCGCGGCCGGCGTGCAGCCCGACGCCGTGTTCATCGGCGACTCCATCACCCACAACTGGGAGAAGGACGGCCAGGCCGTCTGGGCCGCGAACTACGCGAAATACCACGCGCTGGACCTCGGCTTCGGCGGCGACCACACCGAGAACGTGCTGTGGCGCCTGCAGCACGGCGAACTCGACGGCTACCGGACCCGCGTCGTCGTGATGATGATCGGCACCAACAACACTGGCGACCGGATGGAGGATCCCGCGACCACCGCCGCCGGCGTGCGCCGCCTGGTCGACGAGGTGCGCCGGCGCCAGCCGGGTGCGAAGATCCTGCTGCTGGCCGTGTTCCCGCGCGACGAGAAGCCCGACAGCCCGCTGCGCCGCCTCAACGACCGCCTGAACCAGGTGCTGGCCACCTTCGCCGACGACCGCGACGTGTTCTTCCTGGACATCGGCGCGGCGCTCGCCAACCCCGACGGCACGCTGTCGCGCGACGTGATGCCCGACCTGCTGCACCCGAACGACAAGGGGTACGCGATCTGGGCCGACCGGATGAACCCCACCCTGCAACGCCTGCTGGACTCGAATCCGGCACGGCCCTGAGAGACCTCGAATGAAGAACGATTTCCCCCTGAGCACCATGAGCACGTTCACCTACTCCAGCCCGTTCCCGTCGACCTTCACGTTCGGCGTGGCGGCCGCCTCCGCGCAGATCGAGGGCGCCGCGTTCGAGGATGGCAAGGGCGAGTCGATCTGGGACCGCTTCTGCCGCATTCCCGGCAAGGTGCACGACGGCGACACGCTGGACGTGGCCTGCGACCACTACCACCGCTTCGACGAGGACTTCGCGCTGATGGCCTCGCTGGGCGTGAAGGACTACCGGCTGTCGCTGGCGTGGCCGCGCATCTTCCCGAACGGTGACGGCGCGATCAACCAGGCCGGGCTCGACTTCTACCACCGCCTGTTCGCCAGCATGGCCCGCCACGGCATCACGCCGTGGGTGACGCTGTTCCACTGGGACCTGCCGCAATCGCTGGAAGACCGCGGCGGCTGGACCTCGCGCGTCACGGTGGACGCGTTCGCCACCTACGCCGACACGGTGGTCAAGGCCTTCGGCGGCATTGTGAAGAACTGGATCACGCTCAACGAGATCCGCTGCTTCACGATGCTGGCGTACGGCTACGGCACCAAGGCGCCGGGCCGCAAGGAGAGCGCCGCGGTGGTCAACCAGACCTTCCACCACGCGCTGCTGGCGCACGGCCACGGCGTGCGCGCGGTGCGCGCGTACGGCGGGGAGGGCGCACGCGTGGGCCTCACCGACAACTGCGACGTGAGCGTGCCCGTCACCGAGACACCGCGCGACATCGCCGCCGCCAAGGCCTGGTTCCTCGAGAAGAACGAGCACGTGCTGGGCGCGCTGCACGGCAAGGGTTACGCCGAGCGCTACCTGAAGCGCGCCGGCGCCGACGCGCCGCAGGTGCTGCCGGGCGACTTCGACCTGATCTGCCTGCCGTGCGACTTCCTGGGCGTGAACATCTACACCGCCACCTACGTGCGCGCGGGCCGCGACGGCGTCGCCTACGAGGCGCTGAGCCTGCCGGCCAACTACCCGCGCGCCGACAGCCCGTGGCTGAACCTGGTGCCGCAGGCGATCTACTGGGCCTCGCGCATGTGCCACGAGCTGTACGAGTTCCCGTCCATCCTCATCACCGAGAACGGCTGCGGCTACAACGAGGAGCCGGTGGTCGGCGGCGAGGTGATCGACCTGCACCGCCGCGACTACCTGCGCAGCCACCTGCGCGAGGTGCACCGCGCGATCGCCGACGGCACGCCGATCGACGGCTACTTCCTGTGGTCGTTCATCGACAACTACGAATGGGAGGACGGCTACCAGCGCCGATTCGGCATCGTGCATTGCGACTTCGAGACGCAGAAGCGCACGCCCAAGCTCTCGGCGTTCTACTACGCCGACGTGATGCGCACCCGCACCGTCCTCTGAAAGCCACGCCATGTCCTCCCGCACGATCGATCTCGCGGTGAACCCGCTCACGCTGCAGGAGCCGCCGCTCGTGCCGCCCGCCGTCGACGGCCGCGTGCCCGTCAAGCAGAAGGTCGGCTACGGCCTCGGCGCCTTCGTCGACATGTGGGGACACTGGCTCTATCCGACGCTGTCGTTCCAGGTCTTCAACGTGTTCCTGGGCGTGGCGCCTGGACTGATCTCCACGGTGCAGATGATCAAGATCTTCATCGACGCGGCATCCGACGCCGTGTTCGGCTGGGTCTCCGACAACACCCGTACGCGTTTCGGGCGTCGGCGCCCGTTCATCCTGGTGGGCGGCGTGCTGGCGGGCTTCGGATTGCCGCTGCTGTTCGCCGTCGGCCGCGGCTGGACCGATACGGAGTACTTCATCTTCATGCTGGTCACCACGGCGCTGTACGTGCCGGTGATGAGCTGCTTCAACATGCCCTGGTCCAGCCTGGGCGCGGAGATGACGCCCGACTATCACGAGCGCACCACCGTGCAATCGGTGCGCAACGCGATCCAGAAGATGCCCGAGCTGGCGATGTTCTTCGCGGCGCAGTTCACGACGCTGGCGATCTTCAACGATGCGCACGGCAAGCCCGACATCCTGCGCGGCGCGCAGACCTACTGCACGATCCTCGGCGTCATCATGGTGGTGGCCTCCATCGCGATCTTCCTGCTGGTCAAGGAGCGCTACTACGCCAACCTCGTGCGCCAGAAGCAGGAGAAGATCCCGTTCTCCGACACGCTGTGGCGCACGCTGCGCTGCCAGCCGTTCCGCCATGTGCTGCTGATGATGCTGTCCTACGGCATCGGCACGGCGATGGTTGCGGCATTGGGCTACTACAACACCGTCTACTACGTGTGCCACGGCGACGTCGCGCTGGGGGCCATGTGGAACACGGGCATGGGCGCCGCCGGCATGGTGTTCGGCTTCCTGGGCATCCCGTTCTTCACGTGGATCGCGCGCCGCCATGGCAAGCGCAACGCGCTCGTCCTGGTCTTCGTGCTGGCGATCGGAGCCTTCATCGGCGACTGGTGGCTCTACGACCCGGCGCTGCCGGTATTGCAGCTGTTCGCCTGCGGCTTCGTCGCGTTCACGGGCGCCGGATTCTGGACGCTTTACGGCTCCACCATCGCCGACGTCGTCGACTACGACGAACTGGAGACCGGCAAGCGCCGCGAAGGTTCGTTCTCGGCCTGCCAGTCCTGGACCTCGAAGTTCGGCATCGCGCTGGGCGCCGGCGCATCGGGCTGGATCCTGCAGTTGACGGGCTTCAACTCGAAGGTTCCGGTGCAGAGCGAACACGCGATCTTCATGATCCGCATCCTGCTCTCCAGCATCCCTGTCATCGGCCTGGTGCTGGCGCTGGCGGCGATCCTGCGTTTCCAGCTCACGGAGACGCGCATGCACGAGATCCGCGTGGCGCTCGAGGCGCGGCGCGGCAAGGTTTGAGGCCCCGCTTCCTCCTGGCTGGCCTGGCCGCGTCCGCGTGCCTGGCCGGCGCGGAGGCGCGCGTCGACTGCGGCGCCGGCGTGCTCGGCACCTCGCGCACGCTGACGCTCCCACGCGAGGCGGCGGCCTATGGCGCCGAACAGCACGCCGCACTGCCGCTGGCCGCGGGCGAGGTCGTCATCACGTTCGACGACGGGCCACGGCTCGAGTCCACGCCGCGGGTGCTGGCGGCGCTGCGCAGGCAATGCGTGAAGGCCACGTTCTTCATGGTGGGCGAGACCCTGGCGCGCAACACGGGCCTCGCGCAGCGCGTGCGCGCCGAGGGCCATTCCACCGGCATGCACGGCTACGCGCATGCGCACGCCGCGTCGCAGCCGGAGGCCGATCAGCTGGCCGACCTGCAAGCCGTTCAGGACACGTATCGCCGCGCGTTCGGCGAGCCGGCGCCGGCGTATCGCTTCCCGTTCCTGGAGGAGACGCCGACGCTCGTGGACGCGCTGAAGTCGCAGGACATCACGATCATGTCGGTCGATGTGGGCATCGACGACTGGCTGCCCGCGCAGAGCCCGCGCGTGCTGGCGGACCGGCTGGTCGAGCGGCTGGCGAGCCGCGGGCGTGGAATCATCCTGCTGCACGACGCGCAGGACCAGACGGCGGACGCGCTGCCGCTGCTGCTGACGACCCTGAAGATGCGGGGCTATCGTGTCGTCCACCTGGAATGGGAACCCCCATCGCCATGACGCTGCATCCGCAGGCGCGCGATTTCCTGGCGAGCCTGCCGCCCGCCTCCGGCGTCGAGCCGACGGTCGAGGAAGCGCGCCGCGGCAATCCCGACGATGTCCGGCCGGCCGGGCCGTCCGTCGGCGCGACGCGCGACGTGGCGATCGCCGACGCCGACGGCAATCCGATGCGCCTGCGCTTCTACGTGCCGGCGGACGCGCTGCCCGGCCCGCTGCCCACGCTGGTGTTCTTCCACGGCGGCGGCTGGGTCACCGGCGACCTCGACACCCACGACCCGACCTGCCGCTGGCTCGCCGTTCTTTCGGGATGCCAGGTGGTGGCCGTCGAATACCGCTGCGCGCCCGAGGCGAAGTTTCCCGCGGCACCGCGCGACGCCTACACCGCGCTGCAATGGCTGGCCGCGCATGCGGGCGAGCAGCGTGTCGACGCGACGCGCCTGGCGGTGGGCGGCGACAGCGCCGGCGGCAACATCGCCGCCGCGGTCACGCTGATGGCACGCGATCGCGGCGGCCCGGCGCTGGCGTTCCAGCTGTTGGTGTACCCGGTCACCCACCACGCCTTCGACACGCCGTCCTACCAGCGGTACGGCGAGGGTTTCCTGCTGACGCGCCAGGGCATGCAGTGGAACTGGAACCACTACCTGCCCGACGCCGCGTCGGGCCGCGATCCGCTGGCGTCGCCGCTGCTGGCGCCCGACCTGACCGGCCTGCCGCCGGCGCTGCTGATCACCGCGGAATGCGATCCGCTGTGCGACGAGAGCGAGGCCTACGGGCGCCGCCTTGCCGAGGCCGGCGTGCCCGTGGAGATGCGGCGCCACGACGGGATGCTCCACGCATTCTTCACGCTGGAGCACCTGTTCGACGACGCGCACGCCGCGCTGGCGCACGCGGGCGCGACCCTGCGACGGGCCCTGCTTACCTGACCCAGTCCGAGTGGCCGTCCGGGCCGCTCAGGTACACGTTGATCTGCGACGCGTGCATCTTGCCGTCGTAGACCTGGATCACCTGCATCACCTCGGCCGTGGCGGCGGCGGGCGCGAGCAGCCCGGCCTGGCCGGCCGCCTTCTTGCGCGCGATCCACTCGTCCTGCGCCTGCTGCGGCGCCTTCATGTCGTCGGGGATGAAGGCCGACATCATGTGGCCGCGCCACGGGTACGGATAGACCATGCCGCGGATGACGGCGGCGGTCACCACGAAGCCGTTCTCCTCGTCGACGGCGATCACGCGCGCCTTCTTGTCGGTGGGGCGAAAGGGCGGGAACATGCAGCCCAGCGGCGCCTCGGGATCGGGATCGCCGGCCTTGTGCGGCACGTCGTCCAGTCCCGGGTCGATGACCAGCGTGCCCACCTCGGTGAACTGGCAGCCGGGGGCCGAGTCGAGCTTGTACGGATCCGCCGCGTCGAACGAGGCGCGCGCGATCTTCTCGAGCTCGTCGCGCGAGGCCTTCTCGCGCTTGGCCGGCGGCGCCATCAGCACCTTGTAGTTGGCGCCCATCTGGTCGGCCGAGAACGAGAAGCCGTGGTCGCCGCGCGAGCGGTTGAGGAAGATCTCGATCTCGGTGATCTTGCGGTCGGCCACCCGGATGCGGCCCCACAACGCCGTCCTGCTTCCGGCCTCGCTGACCGGCAGCGCGAAATAGGCGCCGCCGCGCTGCACGTCCAGCGCCAGCAGCGCGGGCTTGCCCGCGGCGGTGATCGTGCGCCACGCCGTCATCATGCCGAGAGCGGCCGGATGCGAGTTCTCGGTGGCTGCGTAGGTCTGCGCGAGCGGCAGCTTGTCGGGATCGTGCCGGGGCATCGACGCGACGACCTGATCGACCAGGCCGGCGAGGCAGGCGCGGTCGCAGGACTGCGCGGAGGCCGCGGTCGACAGCAGGCCGCCGGCCAGCAGCAGCGCGGTGGAGGCGGCGCGGGCGCGCGGCGTTTTCTTGTTCACGGGGGTGTCTCCATCAGTCGGGTTCCGCCGCGGACACCGCGGCATCGCGTGCAGCGTACGGACTTCGGAACGCACCCGGCAGGGCGGATTCCATGAGCACAAAAAAGTGCCTAGTTCGGCGGCAGCAGCAGGCGCTCGAGCAGGTCGCGATAGAGGCCCGTGAGGATCTTCACGTCGGCCACGCGGTCGGTGACCATCCTGAACGCCGTGCCTTCCGACAGCACGGCCACCACCTCGACGCGGGCGATGGCCTCCTTGGTCGTGAGTCCGGGATGGTCGCGCCGGACCGCGGCGACCGCCTGCGCGTGCAACTGCCGGTCGGCCTTGCGCATGATCTCGGCGATCTCGGGGTTGCGCGTGGCCTCCGCGGTGGCGTCCAGCAGCAGCGCGCGGTCGTCCGCATCGCCCGAGCCGGTGTCCAGGGCGCGCGCGGCCAGGCGACGCGGAAAGTCGACCGGCGCGGACTGGTCCTTGATCCAGGCCAGCCGGCGTTCGACGATGCCCTCCACGATGCTGTGGATGATCGCCTCCTTGCTCGGGAAGTAGCGGTAGATCTGGCCCACGCTCATCCGCGCTTCCTTGGCGATCTCGGCCATGCTGGCCGCGTGGAAGCCGTGGCGGACCATGCACTGGCGGGCCGCCGCCACGATCTCGTCGCGGCGCAGCGCGTCGCGGACTTCCTTGGCGGGACGCGGCGAACTTGTCTGGATTGACACGAGGCTTTACGGCGCGGAGAAGAAACGGCATTCAGTCTATTTGAGAATGAACGTTCACACTCCAGATTTACATTGCCCCGAGCTGACGACATGAAAACGCTGCCCCTGATCGCCCTCTGCGCCATCCTCGGCGCCTGTTCCCAGGCCGTCGCGCCACCGCAGCGCGGCCCGGCGGAGGTGGGCGTCGCCACGCTGAAGGCCGAATCCGTGCCGCTGCGGGCGGAGCTCTCGGGACGCACCGTGTCCTCGCTGGAGTCGGACGTTCGGCCGCAGGTGTCGGGCATCGTCAAGGCGCGGCGCTTCGAGGAGGGCGCGCAGGTCAAGGCCGGCCAGGTGCTCTACGAGCTGGATCCGGCGCTGTACCAGGCGGCCGTCGCGCAGTCCGAGGCGTCGCTCGCCAACGCGCAGGCCGCGGTGTCGTCGGCCAAGGCGAAGACCGAGCGCTACGCCGATCTCGAGAAGATCGAGGGCGTCTCGAAGCAGGACGCCGACGAGGCGCGCGTGGCCTACGAGCAGGCGCTGGCGACGGTGGCGGCGCAGAAGGCGGCGCTGGCCACGGCACGCATCAATCTTGACTACACGCAGATCCGGGCACCCATCTCGGGCCGCATCGGCAAGTCCGGCGTCACGCCGGGCGCGCTGGTCACGGCGAGCCAGACGACCGCGCTCGCCACGATCCGCGCGCTGGATCCGATCTACGTCGACCTGACGCAATCCAGCGCGGCGCTGCTGCAACTGCGCAAGTCGCTGGCCAGCGGCAACGTGAGCACCGGCTCCACCGACGTGAGCCTGAAGCTGGAGGACGGCAGCGACTACGGCAGCAAGGGCACGCTGAAGTTCTCCGAGGTCGCCGTCGACGAGTCCACCGGCACCGTCACGCTGCGCGCCCAGTTCCCGAACCCCGCCGGCCTGCTGCTGCCCGGCATGTTCGTGCGCGCCGAGCTGAACCAGGCCGTCGCCCTGCGCGGCATCCTCGCCCCGCAGCAAGGCATCACGCGCGACGCGCTGGGCAACGCCACCGCGCTGGTGGTGGACGGCACGGGCCACGTGCAGTCGCGCGTGGCCACCACCGCGCGCGCCATCGGCGACAAGTGGCTGGTGACGCAAGGCCTCGCGGCCGGCGACCGCGTGATCGTCGAGGGCGTGAACAAGGTGCGCGTGGGCGACGCCGTGAAGGTGGTCGAGGTCGGCGCCGACGTCAAGACGGCCTCCGCGCAACCCGCCGTCCAGGACAAGTGACGTGATCGCAGACTTCTTCGTCAAGAGGCCCATCTTCGCGTGGGTGATCGCCATCGTGATCATGCTGGGCGGCGCGCTGTCGATCAGCCTGCTGCCCGTGGCGCAGTACCCGGACGTGGCGCCGCCCACCGTGCGCATCCAGGCCACCTACACCGGCGCGTCGGCCGAGGCCGTGGAGAACAGCGTCACGCAGATCATCGAGCAGCAGCTCACCGGGCTCGACGGCCTGCTGTACTTCTCGTCCAGCAGCAGCTCCTCGGGCAGCGCCAGCGTGAACGTGACGTTCAAGCAGGGCACCAACGCCGACACCGCCCAGGTGCAGGTGCAGAACAAGGTGCAGCAGGCCCTGTCGCGCCTGCCCACGGCGGTGCAGCAGCTGGGCGTGACGGTGACCAAGTCGCAGTCCGACTTCCTGATGATCATCTCGCTGTACGACCGCACGGACAAGGCCAGCGCCACCGACATCTCGGACTACCTCGCGAGCAACATCCAGGATCCGATCGCGCGCGTGGACGGCGTCGGCGGCGTGCAGGTGTTCGGCGCGCAGTACGCGATGCGCATCTGGCTGGATCCGGACAAGCTGGCGAGCTACAGCCTGATGCCGTCCGACGTGCAGGGCGCCATCGAGGCGCAGAACACGCAGGTGTCGGCCGGCAAGATCGGCGCGCTGCCGGTGGTGGGCGCGCAGCAGCTCAACGCCACGGTCACCGCGCAGTCCAAGCTGCAGACGCCCGAGCAGTTCCGCGCCATCGTCGTCAAGCACGACACCTCGGGCTCGGCCGTGCACCTGGGCGACGTCGCGCGCGTGGAGATCGGCTCGGAGTCCTACGACAACGTCACGCGCCTGAACGGCCACCCGGCCTCGGGCCTGGCGGTGCAGCTGGCGCCCGGCGCCAACGCGCTGTCCACGGCGAACGGCGTGCGCGCCGTGATCGCGAAGCTCACGCCCGGGCTGCCGACCGGATACGCCGTGGCCTATGCCAAGGACAGCACCAAGTTCATCAGGATCTCCATCGAGGAGGTGATGAAGACGCTGTTCGAGGCCATCGCGCTGGTGGTGGTGGTGATGTTCGTGTTCCTGCAGAACTGGCGCGCCACGCTGATCCCGGCCATCGCGGTGCCGGTGGTGCTGCTGGGCACCTTCGGCGTGCTTGAAGTATTCGGCTACTCCATCAACACGCTCACGATGTTCGGCATGGTGCTGTCCATCGGCCTGCTGGTGGACGACGCGATCGTGGTGGTGGAGAACGTCGAGCGCCTCATGCGCGAGGAGAACCTGTCGCCGCGCGAGGCCACCATCCGCTCGATGCACGAGATCACCGGCGCGCTGATCGGCATCGCCACGGTGCTGACCGCGGTGTTCCTGCCGATGGCGTTCTTCAGCGGCTCCACCGGCGTGATCTACCGCCAGTTCTCGATGACCATCTGCGCCGCGATGGCCCTGTCGGTCCTGGTGGCGCTGACGCTGACGCCCGCGCTGTGCGCCAAGCTGCTGCGCCCGCACGACGACCATGCCGCGCAGCGCGGGGCGGCCGGCTGGTTCAACCGCATGTTCGAGCGGCAGCTGGTGCGCTACGAGGGCGGCGTGACGCGCCTGCTCGGCCGGCCGCTGCGCTGGCTGGCGGGCTACGGTGCCATCGTGGTGGTGCTGGGCGTGCTGCTGGTGCGCCTGCCCACCGGCTTCCTGCCCACCGAGGACACCGGCGACGTGATGGTGCAGTTCTCGCTGCCCGTGGGCGCCTCGACGTCGCGCACGCTGGACGTGGCCAAGCAGGTGGAGAAGCACTTCCTGGTCGACGAGAAGGACGACACCAACGCCATCTTCACGATCTCCGGCTTCAACTTCGCCGGCAGCGGCCAGAACGCCGGCATGGCGTTCGTCAACCTGAAGGACTGGAGCGAGCGGCCCGGCGCTGCAAACCGCTCGGACGCCGTCTCGATGCGCGCGATGGGCGCGCTCTCCACCGTGCGCGACGCGCAGGTGTTCGCGCTGACGCCGCCGGCCATCAACGGACTGGGCCAGAGCGACGGCTTCGACCTGCAGCTGCAGGCCAGCGCCGGCACCACGCGCGACACCTTGAAGACGATGCGCGACAGCCTGCTCGCGAGCGCCGGCAAGGATCCGAGCCTGGCGGCGGTGCGTTCGGGCGGCCTGGAGGACACGCCGCAGCTGAAGGTGGACATCGACAACGACAAGGCGTTCTCGCTGGGCCTGTCGCTGGACGACGTCGACGCGACGCTCGGCGCCGCCTGGGCCGGCGTCTATGTCAACGACTTCGTCGACCGCTCGCGCGTGAAGAAGGTCTACATGCAGGGCGACGCCGCGTTCCGCTCGAAGCCGGAGGACCTGGGCCAGTGGCGCGTGAAGAACAGTGCCGGCACGATGACGCCGTTCTCGGCCTTCGCCAGCACGCGCTGGATCTACGGGCCCGAGAGCCTGTCGCGCTACAACGGGCTCGCGTCGTACGAGATCCAGGGCGCCGCGGCCAAGGGCGTGAGCTCCGGCGTGGCGATGGACGGCGTGGAGAAGCTGGTGGGCCAGCTGCCCGCCGGCAGCACGTTCGCGTGGAGCGGCCTGTCGTACCAGCAGAAGCTCGCCAGCGGCCAGACGATGGAGCTCTATGCGATCTCCATCGTCGTGGTGTTCCTGTGCCTGGCCGCGCTTTACGAGAGCTGGTCCATCCCGCTGTCGGTGCTGCTGGTGATTCCGCTGGGCGTCGTCGGCGCCGTGCTGGCCGCCACGCTGCGTGGGCTCGAGAACGACGTCTACTTCCAGGTGGCGCTGCTCACCACCATCGGGCTGGCGTCCAAGAACGCGATCCTGATCGTGGAGTTCGCCGACGCCGCGTACCAGCGCAGCGGCCAGCTGCTGGCCTCGGCCATCGAGGGCGCGCGGCTGCGCCTGCGTCCGATCCTGATGACCTCGCTCGCGTTCATCGCCGGCGTGCTGCCGCTGGCCGTGTCGACCGGCGCGGGCGCCAACAGCCGCATCTCCATCGGCACCGGCATCGTGGGCGGCACGCTCACGGCCACGGTGCTGGCCATCTTCTTCGTCCCGCTGTTCTTCGTGCTGGTGCGCCGCCTGTTTGGCGCGTCGCACGCGGCGCCTCATCCGGAGTCGCACTGACATGCGCCGCTCTCTCGTTTCCCTCGTGGCCTGCCTCGCGCTGGGCGCCTGCGCGTCGATGGCGCCCGCCTACGAGCGGCCCGCGTCGCCGGTGCCGGCGCAACTTCCGGCCGGCGGCGCGACCGCGACGCCCGCGTCCGACATCGCGTGGCAGGCGTTCGTGCTGGACGATCGCCTGCGCCAGGTGATCGCGCTGGCGTTGGCCAACAGCCGCGACCTGCGCAAGACGCTCGCGAGCGTCGAATCGGCGCGCGCGCAGTACCGCGTGCAGGACGCCGCCACGCTGCCCACGATCACGGCCAACGCAGGCGGCACGTCGCAGCGCGCGCTGACCACGGGCAACAGCACCGCGCGTTCGACCAGCTACAGCGCCACGGTGGGCACCAGCGCGTGGGAGATCGACCTGTTCGGCCGGCTGCGCAGCCTCAGCGATGCGCAGCTGGAGACCTGGCTCGCCACCGCCGAGGGCGCGCGCGCCGCGCGCCTCACGCTGATCGGCGACACCGCCGGCGCCTGGCTGACGCTGGCCGCGGATCGCTCCGCGCTCACGTTGTCGCGGCAGACCATGGACGCGGCCGAGCGCTCGATGTCGCTCACGCGCAAGCGCCTGGAGGCGGGCGTCGCGTCGCGCGTGGACGTGCGCCAGGCCGAGACGGTGTACCAGCAGGCGCGCGCCGACGTTGCCAGCAACACCACCGCCATCGCGCAGGCGCGCAACGCGCTGGAGCTGCTGGTGGGGCACGCGGTCGGCGACGAGCTGCTGCCCGCGAGCCTGCCGGCGATCGACGGCGTCGTCGGCGACGTGCAGGCCGGACTGTCGTCCAGCGTGCTGCTGCAGCGGCCCGACGTGCTGCAGGCCGAGCACCAGCTGAAATCGGCCAACGCCGACATCGGCGCGGCGCGCGCCGCGTATTTCCCCACGCTGAGCCTGACGGGCCAGGGCGGCGTGGCCAGCGCCGCGCTGTCGACGCTGCTGAGCGGCGGCGCGACGATCTGGTCGCTGGCGCCCGCGCTGTCGCTGACGCTGTTCGACGGCGGCGCGCACGACGCCAGCCTGGCCTACGCGAAGTCGCAGCGCGCGCTGTATGTGTCCAACTACGAACTCACGCTGCAGACCGCGTTCAAGGAGGTGGCCGACGCGCTCGCGCGGCGCGCCACGATGGACGAGCAGGTGGCGGCGCAGGCGGCGCTGGTGGAGGCCGCCGACGACAGCTACGGCCTGGCCAACGCGCGCTACGCGAAGGGCGTCGACTCCTTCCTGTCGGCGCTCGATTCGCAGCGCACGCTCTACAGCGCGCAGCAGGCGTTGGTGACGACGCAGCTGGAGGCGATGAAGAACCGCGTGACGCTGTACCAGGTGCTGGGCGGCGGGACGGCGGTCAAGGGCTAGTTCGATCCGGGCGCCAGGGTGTTGGCGTCGCGGGACAGGAGCCAGCCGCCGTCCGGTTGCCGCCGATAGACCGTCAGCCGATGGCCGGCGAGTTGCACGGCCTCGCCGCCGTCGCGTGGCGTGACGCTGAGCGTGTCGCGGCACAGGGTGTGGGCGACGTCGCCGGCGAGCACCACTTCCCGCAGTTCGCTGATGCAGCGGATGTGGAATTGCCGGTGGGCCCCCGTGAACTTGCCGGGAAAACCATCCCGCCCGAGCGGCGCCTCGCCGGGATTCAGGAACACGGCGTCGCCGGTCATCAAGTCGAGCAGGCGCTCGATGTCGCCGGTGTTGGCGGCGGTGATCCAGGCCTCGTGCATGGCGCGGATCGCGCGGTCATCGACGGCGTGCTGCAGCTTGGCCAGCGATCCGCTCCAGCCCTTCTCGTGGCCCTTGGCCGTCGCGTCGTCCGGCAACAGGGCGTGCGTGAACACGAGCTCGCAACCGCCGCCGACGGCCCCCAGCGCGATCTCGATCCGCGAGGCCGCCTCGCCGTCGTTCCCGAGCCAGTTCCAGCTGGTCACCAGCCGGGTCGGCCGCACGAGTTCGAGCACCTCGCCATGGCACTCGTGCTCGCTGCCGTTGCGCATGCGAAAGCGCAACCGGAAGCGTCCGCCGACGCGGGCGTCGAACTCGGCCAGCAGCACGGGGCCGTCGTCCGGCCCCCACCACTGCGCGATGCCCTCGGGCGTGGAGAGAAGGTCGAAGACCGTGTCGGGTGACGCGGCGATGCGTCGAACCAGCGTCATGCTGCTCATTTCCTTGCCTTTCCCATTTGACGATCCATGGCTTCGGCGACCGCCGCGAGGCGATCGAGGCGTGGCGACCAGAAGCGCTCGTATCGTTGCAGCCATGCGGTGGCGTCGCCCATCGGGCCGGCCGCCAGGCTGACGTGCACCGTGCGACCCGCCTTGTGGCGGGTGATGAGGCGGGCGTCCTCGAGCACGCCCAACTGCTTGAGCATGGCCGGCAGCTTGATGCCCAGCGGCTGGGCGAGGTCGCTCACCGATTGCCCGTCGGCCTCTTCCAGCCGGGCGAGGATCTGCCGGCGGGTCGCGTTCGACAGGGCCGCGAACACGGCGTCGAGCTCGATTTCATTGTTCACCATGTGGTGAACTATAGACGCAGCCGACGCGTCTTGCAAGCGGGGCGCGCGGCTCCCGGAGAATGGCGCCATGCCATCACTCCAGACCGTCGAACGCTTCGTCCAGCTCGTGGAAGCCGGCCAGGGACTCGAGGCCCTGGACCAGTTCTACGCGGACGACGCCGAAGTCAGCGAGAACCAGGGATCGCCGCGCGTCGGCAAGGCCGCGCTCATGGCCAGCGAGGCGGCGGCCCGGGCGGCCGTCAGCGGCCTGCGAGCGCAATGCGTGCGCCCGATCCTCGTGGCGGACGACGTCGCCGTCATCCGCTGGATCTTCGACTACGTGGACGGCAAGGGCCGCGCCGTCCACTTCGAGGAACTGGCGTACCAGCGCTGGGCCGGCGACCGGATCGCGGAAGAGCGCTTCTTCTACGATCCGGGCCAGTTCACTGCACGGTGACGGCGAAGTTCTTCGAGGCGAAGTCCAGTCCGCCGGACGACGAGGTGATCTCGAAGCCGTACTGCAGGTCGCCCACCGTCACGTTCCCGATCCACGACAGGTTCTTCAGGTAGTTGAGGATGGCCAGCACGTCCACCGTGGTGTTGTTGGTCTTGCTGGTGCGCAGGAACGAGAACACCATGTTGCTGCCGTTGGTGCCGCGGTAGACGTTCCAGGTGCCGCCGCCGACCGTCACGTTGCTGTAGACGGGAATCGCGCAGCCGGCCGAGGTCCAGTTGTACGAGATCGGCTTGACGTTGCCGCAGCCGGCCGACGTGCCGGTGTAGTTGAGCCACAGCATGATCTCGTCGGCGTTGCTGTCGGCCCAGATGTCGAAGGTCGACTCCCAGGCGCCGCCCGACGGCGTGGTGGCCGCGATGGGCACCGACAGCTTGGTCATCGAGCTGATGGTGCGGTTGACCGTGTACGTGATGTGCGGGTACGACTTGATGCCGCCCGTGTTGGGCTGGTCGGACCAGACGCCCCAGTCCACGTTGGAGTTGGCCCAGATCGTCTGCGCGCCGGCGGCGGTGCCGCCGCACGGCGACCACACGTCGTTGTTGAAGCCGTAGCTGCCGTAGGTCCAGGTGGCGAACAGGTTCGCGGCGGAGCACGACGACGTGGCCGCGGACGTGGCCGACCAGGTGGCGGCCTGCGCGCCGGATGCGGTGAGGGCGAGCGCCGCGAGGGCGGCGGCGCCGAACAGGGAGCGGTGTTGGTGTTTCATGAGTCTCCGATCGGTTGTCATAGGTATGGGGGTACCGGGCGGCGCCAGGTACGGACACCGCGCGACCGGTGACGCGCCGCGCATGGCAACGCTGTCATCCAGTGCGATCAATTCCATCGGCCATGAATTAGTTCGACAACCGGACTAACCAGTATGCGAATCCCGAGCCGCCGCTCCAGCGCGGCGGCGGGGCGATTTCCCTCGTACGCCGTGCCGTATCCGACCCCGGGGCCCGCGCATGCGGTGCCGGATTTCGGCCACCGGAATTTGTTCGCGACCCGGCGAGCTCGCCGGTGCGACGGCGATTGCGTGCGTGCAAGTGACAATCTCCTTCTCCCCAGATCGACCGAGGTGACCCATGCACGCGCTTGTCTTCCATGAATTCGGCGATGCCGACGTCCTCCGCTGGGAACAATTGCCCGATCCCGCCCCCGGCGCGCAGCAGGCGCTGGTGCGCATGCGCGCCGTCGGCCTGAACTTCGCCGACGTCTACCGCCGCAACGGCAACTACCACCTGGCCGGCACGCCGCCCTGGATCCTCGGCTACGAAGGCGCGGGCGAGGTGGTCTCGGCGCCGGAAGGCAGCGGCCTGCGCGCCGGCCAGCGCGTGGGCTTCGCCGACAGCCCGTTCGCCAACGCAGAGCTGTGCGCGGTGGACGTGGATCGCCTGATCCCGCTGCCGGACGACGTGCCGTTCGAGACGGCCGCCGGCAGCCTGCTGCAGGGCCTCACCGCGCAGTACCTGTGCCGCGACAGCTACGCCGCGCGCGCCGGCGACTGGGCCGTCGTGCATGCGGCGGCGGGCGGCGTGGGGCTGCTGCTCGTCCAGATGCTGCGGCACCTGGGCGCGCGCGTCGTGGGCATCGCGTCGACGGAGGCCAAGCGCCAGGCCGTGCGCGAACTCGGCGCCGACCACGTGCTGCCGACGGAAGGCTGGGCGGAGGCGGTGAAGTCGCTGACCGGCGGGCGCGGCGCGGACGTGGTGTACGACTCGGTGGGCACGACCCTGCGCGACAGCCTGGACGCCGCCCGCATCGGCGGCACGGTGGTCTTCTATGGCATGGCGGCGGGCGATCCCGCGCCGGTGGATCCGCGGCTGCTCATGGACCGGTCGCTGCGGCTGGTGGGCGGCGACCTGTGGAACGTGCTGACCACGGCGCAGGAACGCCGGACGCGCGCCGCCGAGCTGTTCGGCTGGATCGAGTCGGGCGCGGTGACGTTGCGCATCTCGCGCACGCTCGCGCTGCGCGAGGGCGCGCAGGCGCACCGGGATCTCGAAGGGCGGCAGGTCATCGGCAAGATCGTCCTGCTGCCCTGAGGGCGAGGGCCAGGCGCCGCGAGAGGCCGGCGCGGCCTTTCGATTAGCGCGCTAAGCAATATCCGACATTGCCGCCGGGTCAATCCATAATACATTGCGCGCTAATCATTAGCGCAGTAATCTTTCGTCCGTGCCGCAAGCATTTCCCCGAAGCAGGACGCTTCGATCGATGGCGGCGCAAGGCTCCAACCTCAACCGCACATTGAAAGGAAATTCATCATGAACGCAATCGCACTCAGCATCGTCCTGGTCCACGGCGGCTTCGTCGACGGCTCCGGCTGGGAGGGCGTGTCCAGCATCCTGCAGAAGGATGGCTATGCCGTGACGGTGGTCCAGAACCCGACGCTCTCGCTCGAGGACGACGTGGCCGTCACCAGGCGCGCCATCGCGGCGCAGAAGGGCCCGGTGCTGCTGGTCGGGCACTCGTACGGCGGCGTCGTCATCACCGAGTCCGGCAACGATCCCAAGGTGCAGGGCCTGGTCTACGTGGCCGCGTTTGCGCCCGACAAGGGCGAGTCGGTGTCGTCGCTGATCAAGAACCCCCCGCCCGGCGCGCCGGTTCCCCCGATCCTGCCGCCGCAGGACGGCTTCCTGTTCCTCGACCAGGCGAAGTTCGCCGCCTCGTTCGCCGCCGACGTGAGCCCGGACAAGGCGCGCTTCATGGCGGTCTCGCAGGTGCCCTGGGGCGTCGCCGCGCTGGATGGCGCCGTCACCAGCGCCGCGTGGAAGACGAAGCCGAGCTGGTACCTGGTGGCCAAGGACGACCACATGATCCCGCCGCCGGCGCAACGCCAGATGGCCGCGCGCGCCGGCGCCACGGTGACCGAGGTGCCCGGCAGCCACGCGGTGTACGTGTCGCAGCCGGCCGCGGTGGCGGCGTTCATCGAGCAGGCCGCCCAGGCCATCGCCGCGAAGTCGAAGTAAGCTTGCCCCGAGACCGATCCGCACGCGCAGGCCAGGCGCGTGCGGATCCCTTCCCCCAACAGGATCCGCCACGATGTCCAAGCACGCCCCCGACGCCAAGCCGCCGAAGTTCCCGACGCTGGACGACAAGCTGTGCTTCGCGCTGTATTCGAGCTCGCTGGCCATGCTGCAGAGCTACAAGCCGCTGCTCGCCGCCATCGGGCTCACCTATCCGCAGTACCTCGCGATGCTGGTGCTGTGGGAGGAGGACGGCATCACGGTCAAGCGGCTGGCGGAGCGCCTGGGACTGGACTCCGGGTCGGTCACGCCGCTGGTCAAGCGGCTGGAGGAGGCGTCGTTCGTCACCCGCGCGCGCTCGGCCGACGACGAGCGCAACCTCAGCATCGAGCTGACGCGCGAAGGCCGCGCCCTGCGGGCCAGGGCCGAGGCCGCCAGCGGCAAGTTCGTCGACGCCTGCGAGCTGGGCCAGGCCGAAGGCGGCGAGCTGCGGGACAAGCTGACGCTGCTGACCACGACCCTGCGCAACGCCAATCGGTGAGGCAGGACACGACACCAGGAGACCACGATGCATCAAGGCTCATGCCACTGCGGCGCCGTCCGCCTCACGCTTCCGTCGACGCCCGAGGTGGCGACCGATTGCAACTGCTCCCTGTGCCGCCGCATCGGCGGCCCCTGGGTCTACTTCAAGTTCGGCACGGTGAAGATCGAGGGCCATCCGGAGGCCACCGCGGAATACGTCTGGGGCGACCGGACGCTGCGCACCATCCACTGCCGCACCTGCGGATGCGTCACGCACTGGGAGCCGCTGGAGCCGACTTCCGACGGCAGGCATGGGGTGAACCTGGGCAATTTCGATCCGGCGCTGATCGCCTCCGTCCGCGTCCGCCGCTTCGACGGTGCCGACACCTGGAAATTCATCGACGAGTAGGCGTGCCATGGTCACCGAAACCGTGCTGACCGTCGCCGGCCTGCGTTCGCCTGCCCTGGTAGGCGGCGATCCGGCGTCGCCCGAGGCCGTGGTGTTCGTGCACGGCAATCCCGGCTCGTCCGAGGACTGGCGCGGGCTGGTGGAACAGGTGGCGCCGTTCGGCCGTGCGCTGGCCATGGACATGCCGGGCTTCGGCCGCGCCGACAAGCCCGCCGATTTCGACTACACGGTGGCCGGCTACGCACGGCACCTGGGCCTCCTGATCGCCGCGCAGGGGATCCGCCGCGTCCACCTTGTTCTGCACGATTTCGGCGGCCCCTGGGGCCTGGCCTGGGCCGCGGAACATCCGGCCGAGGTGGCCAGCGTCACCTTGATCAACATCGGCATCCAGCCGGGCTACCGCTGGCACTTCATGGCCCGCCTGTGGCGCATGCCCGTGGTGGGGGAACTGGTCATGGCCACCACGACGCATGCCGCGATGAAGCTGACGATGCGGCGGGGCAATCCGCGCGGGCTGCCCGATGCGTACTTCGACGAGATGTATGCGAACTTCGACTCGGCCACCCGCCAGGCCGTGCTCAGGCTGTACCGGAACACGAACGATCTCGGCGCGGCCACCGACCGGGTCGCCGCGGTGCTAACGCCGCGCCGCCTGCCGGCCATGGTCGTCTGGGGCGCGCGCGATCCCTACATCCCGGTGAAGTACGCCGAGATGCAGCGAAAGTTCTTCGACGTGGAGCGCGTCGCCATCCTGGACGACAGCGGGCACTGGCCCATGGTCGACAACCCCGCCGCGGTGGCGGAGGCCGTCGTCCCGTTCCTGCGCCGGCAGCTGGAGAACCCCGCTCGCTAGGATCTGGCGGATACTCCAGCCGACGCGCGCGCCGCGAAGGATCTTCCGGACATGCTTCCCCAACGAATTGGCCGCTACGACGTCTCCGCCGAGCTCGGGCGCGGCGCCACGAGCATCGTCTACCAGGGTGTCGACCCGGCGACCGGCCGCGTCGTCGCCATCAAGACCCTGCAGCGCAGCGATGCCGACACCGACGCCGACGGCGAGGCCGATGCCGACGCCATCCTGCTGCGCTTCCGCCACGAGGCGCGCGTGATCGGGCGGCTGCGCCACCCCGGGGTCGTCGCCGTCGACGAGTTCGGCGAGGACGGCCTGCACAGCTGGATCGCGATGGAGTACGTCGACGGCAGCACGCTGGACGACCTGCTCCTGCGCACGCCCCTGGTGGGCCAGCAGCGCGCCCTGGCCATCCTGGACGAGCTCCTGGACGCGCTCGGCGCCGTGCATCGCCAGGGCATCTGCCACCGCGACGTGAAGCCCGCCAACATCATGATCACCCGCGCGGGACGCGTGAAGCTCACCGACTTCGGCGTGGCGCGGCTGCGCGACCTCGGGCTCACGCGGGTCTCGTCCATCATCGGCACGCCGGCGTTCATGGCGCCCGAGCAGTTCACCGGCGCGGCCCTCGACCACCGCGCCGACCTGTTCGCCTGCGGCGTGCTGCTGTACCTGCTCCTGGGCGGGCGCCGCCCGTTCTCCGGCGCGCCGGCCGCCGTGATGCACCAGATCCTCAACGAGGAGCCGCCGTTGCTGGGCGCGGCCGGCGCCGGCCCGGCCTTGCGCGCGTTCGACGACGTGATCGCGCGGGCGCTGGCCAAGCGCCCCGACGACCGTTTCGCGAGCGCCGAGGAGATGCGCGACGCGCTGGACGCCGCGGCGGCGCGCGCCGCCGAGGCCACGACGGCCACGATGATCGGCACGGTGGTGCAGGACGCCGCGCGCCTGCACGGCGGCGTCGGCGACCGGGTGCTGATCCAGCGCGCGCCTGCGCACCTGGCCGACTCGATGTTGCGGGTGCTGCCGCGCGACGCCCACGCCCGGCCCGCGCTGGTGGACTCGATGTCGTTGTACGCGCCGGAGGCCGTCGCTCCCCCGGCGACCCCGCTTGCCGAGGCGGCGCCGGAAGGCGGGCACGCCCTGCCGCCCGAGGCCATCGCCGGCGCCCAGCAGCTGCTGGCGCGCCGGCTGGGGCCGGTGGCCGGCGTGCTGGTCAGGCGCGCTGCGGACGCGGCCGGCGGTTCGCGGCCCGCGTTCATCGCGAGCCTGCTGGACGGCCTGCCCGAGGCCCATCGGGCCGCGGCCCGCGCGGAGCTGGAGGCCTTGCTGCCGCCGCCTCAGCGCACCGAGACCGGCCGGTAGCGGCACTCCAGGCGATCGCCCCGGTAGACCTCGAAGGGCAGGTCGCCGATGCGCAGCTCGCCGCGGCGGCGCTCGATCAGCCGCGACAGCGCGGCCAGGCCCGGCAGCGCCGTCATCAGCTGCTCGCGGGCCCGGAAGATCTGGATGTTCAGGTGCGCCGGCTCCAGGCCCAGCATGCGCGAGAGCTCGGCGCTGCCCAGCCAGCCCTGGGCGCCCGGCTCGATGCCGCGTTCCTGGTCGGCCATGCGCCGGCGCGCGAGCGTCGCCAGGCAGTAGTGGTGCGTGCGTTCGCCGAGGTCGGTGCTCGCGGCGCCGTCCTTCACCTCGAGGCTGGCGTGCTCCTCGTCCAGGCTCAGGCGCAGGACCAGCCAGGGCGCGTCGGCCTCCTGCACGATCTCGGCCACCTGGGTGTCGTCCATGGGCGCCGCCGCGACGAAGCGGTGCGGACCGAACGGGCCCATCTCCAGGCGGTCGCCGTCCTTCAGGGCGCGGGTCTCGCCGTTCTGCTCCAGCATCCATAGCCCGGCGCGCGCCTGGTAGACGCACAGCTCCGGCGCCTCGCTGCTGGGAAGCAGGTTGTGCGGCGCCAGCGCGATGACCGGCCGCCGCGCGTCGGCCGGCACCAGGGCGTCCACGGGTTCGGCGATGTCCTGCACCTGCCAGGCCACCTCCGGGCCGAGGCCCAGCCGCACCTCGGCGCCGACCGCCAGGGGGAAGGGCTCGCCGGGAGCCAGCGCCCGCCCGTCCACGAAGGTGCCGTTGCGGCTGTGGTCCGACAGCATCCAGCGCCCGTTGCGCCAGCGCGCCACGGCGTGCATCAGCGAGATGCCCGGGTGGTCGATCGCGGTGTCGGCGCGCAACGCATTGCGGCCGAACACGTGCTCGGCGCGGAGCACCACCCGTTCGCCGGTGCGGGGATCGAACAACGTACCCATGGTCCCAACTTTCCTCGCCGAGGAACGCATCGGCGCAGCGGGAAGTGTAGTGGCGCTTCGTGAAGCCGCCGGCCGCGTTATCGACCGTAATGGATCCGGACGGGGGCCCGGCCGAAGATGCGTTCCATGCCATCCCGATGGCGCCCACCCTTCCCAGATCAAGCAGGTGACCCCCATGTTCAACACGCCCACCGAAGTCCGCTACGGCATCCCGTCGTCCGTCGACCGCCTCTTCGCCTCCGGCGGGATGCCGCTGCGCTTCCCGGCCGACCTGGACCTGTGCCGCGACCGGGTGCCCGCCGCGAAGGATTGCGCCGCGACGCGCTTCGCCGCCGAGGCGCGCAAGCTGACGTCGCGCGGCGCCTTCCGGCCGGTGCTGGTCGCCGCCGACTGGCGCACGCTCGCGAGCTTCTGCATCGAGAAGCGCCTGCCGCCGGACTACCGCGTCGTGATCCGCGGGCGCGCCGACCGCACGCTGCGCTTCGTGGTGGAGGGCAGCCTCTGGCAGGTGTCCCATGCGCCCGCGCCCGCGGCCGTCGGCCAGCCGAGGCTGCTGCTGCCCGGCACGATCCTGGGCGAGGACACGCTGTTCTCCGATGCGCCCGCCGACGTGGACGTCCGCACGCTGGAAGACTCGCTGATCCTCGAGCTCTCGCTGCCGCGCCAGAAGGAGCTGAACGCCGCCTTCCCCGCGATCGCGTTCGAGCTGCTGCGCGCCGCCGGCGCCGTGATTGCCGCCCGCGGCCGCCCGGCCGCCGCGCGCGAAGAACTCGCCACCAACTGAGCCGGGGACCGCCATGACGACGACGTACGTGCTCTCGCTGACCGGCGACGAGGAGAAGGCCGCCAACGCCACCCACTGGGCGACGTTCCGCAAGGCCAAGCTGGTCTCGATCTCGCGCAGGACGCCCGAGATGCCGCCCGCCGCCGCGGGCAAGGACAGCATCGTGGTCACCGCCCACGGCGAACTCGACCCGCTGGACGCCGAGCGCGCCGCCGCCACCCGCCACCCCCAGGCGCTCGCCGCGCTGCTGGTGCGCACGCTGGACATCCAGGACGGCGCGGGCGTGGTGCTCGCCGACTTCGACAGCGAGCAGTTCGCCGCCGACGTGGTGGCGGAGATCGCGGCGCTGGGGCGCGACGTGGTGTGCCCGGGCCGGGCGTCGAACTTCGCGTTCGGCTCGCGCGTGGGGGCGCGCGCCTGGCGCGCCTGAGACCTCCGCAGATCAGCCAGGAACCAAAAGACCCCTGCGCTGCTGCAAGCCTCAGACCATCTCGGCGGCCACGGCCTTCAGGCGCTTGCGCATCCACGCGTGCGCCGCGTCCTTGTCGTTGTGCCGGTTCCACTGCATCACCAGGTCCAGCGGTGGGATGGCGAAGGGCGGCTCCAGCACGCGCACGGGCAGCACGCGGCTGTACATGCGCGCGAGGCGCGCGTGCACGGTGGCGATGCGCTGCGTGCCCACCACCAGCGGCGGCAGCGCGTTGAACGAGCTGGCCACCACGACGACGTTGCGCTCGACGCCGTGGGCCGCGAAGAACCAGCTCTCGAAGCTGGGCACGCGCAGGTCGCCGAACTGCGCGGCCACGTGGCGCGAGGCCATGTACTGCTCGAAGCTCAGCTTGTCGCCCTCGAGGTGGAAGCCCGTCCAGACCACGCACAGGTAGCTTTCGCTGAGCAGCGCGTCCTGCGGGTGGTCGGGGCTGGCGTTGCGCGCCGGGTAGATGGCCAGGTCGACGTCGCCGTGGTCGAGGCGCTCCAGGTTGCGGTCGCCCAGGCCCACGATGTCCATCGAGATGCCCGGCGCCTCCGTCTCCAGCAGCTGCGCCAGTGGCGTCAGCAGCACCGTGGTGGCGTAGTCGGACGCGTTGAACACGAAGCGGCGGCGCGCGCTGGCCGGGTCGAAGTCGGCCTTGGCGGCCAGCGTGGCCTGCGAGCGCAGGATCAGGTCGCGCACGGGCTCGCGCAGGTTCTGCGCCAGCGGCGTCAGCTCCATGCGGCGCCCCACCTGCAGCAGCAACTCGTCACCGAAGTGCTCGCGCAGCCGGCCCAGCGCGCTGCTGGTGGCCGAGGCACCGATGTTCAGTCGCTCGCTGGCGCGCGTGATGCTGCGCGTCTCCAGCAGCGCATCCAGCGTCACGAACAGGTTCAGGTCGAAGTGGCCCAGTCGCATGCACATATTCTGCGCGCGATGTTTTGATGGGATCAACAGCTGGCTTCGAAAAGATTTGATTTTCTGAACGGGCCTATCTTCATACGATCGCGTCCAGATCAAAACAACAGTCGAGACATGCCACCAGCGATCCCCAGGATCCGCGGCGCCTAGCGCGGCCGCGTCCCTCAACTCCCATCGCCAGCCCGAAAAGCCGCCGCGCGCGGCCCGGGCGGAGCCTTGCCTGCACGCGTGGGCGCACAGCCATCCCCCATGACCGAATCGTTCACCAGCGCCATCGGCCCGTTGCGGCCCCATCACTTCGGCATCAGCGTGCCCGACCTGGACGCGGCCGTCGCCTGGTACCAGCGCATGCTGGGCTTCTCGCTGGAGGAGCGCCTCTTCATAGACAAGATCCCCGCGCACATCGCCTTCGTGCGGCGTGCCGACTTCCGCATCGAGATCTTCCAGGTGGAGGGCGCCGCGCCGCTGCCCGGCGACCGCCGCGTGCCCAACCTCGACCTGAAGACGCACGGCAACAAGCACATGTGCTTCGAGGTGCCCGACGTGCCCGCCGCCGTGGCCGCGCTGCGCCGCGCCGGCGCGGACATCGCGTTCGAGGTCAACGTCGACGGCAACCCGACCGCCTTCGTGCGCGACTGCGCCGGCAACCTCATCGAGTTTCTCCAGCCCTTCGAATCGCGTCCCGGCCGCGGCGCCTGAGCGAGCCTTCACCCCCCCCTCCAGGAATCACTCCCATGACCGTCCAGTACATCAAGCAGGGCAAGCCCGCGCAGGCCAAGGCCGACCTCAACGCGCAGGTGCGCGCCACCGTCGAGGGCATCCTCGCCGACATCGAGGCCAACGGCGACGCGGCGGTGCGCGAGTACAGCGCCAGGTTCGACAAGTGGTCGCCCGAGAGCTTCCGCCTGAGCCTCGCGCAGATCGATGCCTGCATCGCGCAGCTGAGCCCGCAGACGCTGGCCGACATCAAGTTCGCGCAGGCCCAGATCCGCCGCTTCGCGCAGATCCAGAAGAGCTCGATGCACGACGTGGAGATCGAGACGATGCCGGGCGTGGTGCTGGGCCACCGCAACATCCCGATGAACTCGGTGGGCTGCTACATCCCCGGTGGCAAGTACCCGCTGATCGCCTCCGCGCACATGAGCGTGCTCACCGCCAAGGTGGCCGGCGTCAAGCGCATCGTCGCGTGCGCGCCGCCGTTCGACGGCAAGCCGTGCCCCGAGATCGTCGCCGCCATGCACCTGGCCGGCGCCGACGAGATCTACTGCCTGGGCGGCGTGCAGGCCGTGGCCGCGATGGCCATCGGCACCGAGTCGATCGCGCCGGTGGACATGATCGTCGGCCCGGGCAACGCCTACGTGGCCGAGGCCAAGCGCCAGCTGTTCGGCCGCGTGGGCATCGACCTGTTCGCCGGCCCGACCGAGACCATGGTGATCTGCGACGACACGGTCGACGCGGAACTGGTGGCGGTCGACCTGCTGGGCCAGGCCGAGCACGGCCCCACCTCGCCGGCCTACTGCATCACGAGCAGCAAGAAGATCGCCGCCGAGCTGCCGGCCGCCATCGACAAGGTGCTGGCGCGCCTGGACACGGCGCCCATCGCCAGCGTGTCGTGGCGCGACTACGGCGAGCTGATCCTGTGCGACACGGACGAGGAGATGCTGCAGGAGGCCGAGCGCCTGTGCTCGGAGCACGTGCAGGTGATGACCAAGGATCCGGACTGGTTCCTGCAGCGCATGACCCGCTACGGCGCGCTGTTCCTGGGCCACCGCACCAACGTCAGCTACGGCGACAAGGTGATCGGCACCAACCACACGCTACCCACGCAGGGCGCGGGCCGCTACACGGGCGGGCTGTGGGTGGGCAAGTTCATCAAGACGCACACGTACCAGCGCGTGCTCACCGACGAGGCCTCGGTGGCCGTGGGCGAATACTGCTCGCGGCTGTGCGGCTACGAGCACATGAGCGGCCACAAGGAGCAGGCCGACATCCGCGTCCGTCGCCTGAAGCAACCGGCCTGAGGACACGCGGACATGCGTTCCCTGCACGGACAAGTCGCGGTCGTCACCGGCGGCGCCGGCGGCCTCGGCGGCGCGATCTGCCTCGGCTTGGCCGAGGCCGGCTGCACCGTCGTCGTGGGCTACAACAGCTCGGAAGGCCCGGCGCGCACGCTGGCCGACAGCCTGCCGAAGACCGCGCATCCGCACGCCGCGCTCAAGGCGCCGGTGACCGACAGCGCGGCCCTGCAGGCGCTCGCGTGCGAGGTGCAGGCGCGCTACGGCCGCTGCGACATCCTCGTCAACTGCGCGGGCACCACGCGCTTCGTCGCGCATGCCGATCTCGACGGGCTCGACGACGCGCTGATCGACCAGATCTTCGCGACCAACGTGCGCGGCCCGTTCGCCGCCGTGCGCGCGCTCAGGCCGCTGCTGGCGGCCAGGCGCGACGACGGCGCCACGGGGCTCGTCGTCAACATCTCGTCCATCGCCGCGGCCACCGCGATGGGCAGCAACGTCGCCTACTGCGCGTCCAAGGCGGCGGTGGACAACATGACGAAGTCGCTCGCGCGCGCGCTCGCGCCCGAGGTTCGCGTGCTGTCGGTGTCGCCGGGGCTGTCGGACACCGAGTTCGTCAAGGCGCTGGATGTCGAGTGGCGCAACGAGCAGGCGGCGCGCACGCCACTCAGGCGCCTGGCGCTGCCGCGGGAGGTCGCGGCCACGGTGGTCGCGGCCGCCACGCATCTCACATTCACGACGGGCGCGGTGCTGCCCGTCGACGGCGGCCGTCCGCTCGCCTGAACCTCAAGGAACCCCATGAAACTCGCCACCCTCAAGAACGGCACGCGCGACGGCCGGCTGGTTGTCGTTGCACGCGACCTGAGCCGCGCGGTCGACGCTGCGCCGGTCGCGGCGACCATGCAGTTCGCGATCGAGCACTGGCATGACGTCGAACCGCGGTTGCAGGCGATCTCCGCGGCCTTGAACGCAGGCAAGGCGGTCGGGGTCTTCGACTTCGCGCCGGCGGACGCAATGTCGCCGCTGCCGCGCACGCACCAGTTCGTCGACGCGTCGGCTTTCCTCAACCACGGCAAGATCATGGAGCAGGCCTACGACCTGTCGGTGAAGAAGACCGAGGGCATCCCGATCCTCGTGCAGCGCCAGGCCGACGACTTCGCGGGCCCGCGCGACGACTACCCGTTCCCCACCGAGGCCGACAACGGCGACTTCGAGGGCGAGTACGCGGTCATCGTCGACGACATCGCGATGGGCAGCGGCCCCGCAGCCGCGCAGTCGCGCATCCGCCTCGTGACGATCCTCAACGACGTCAGCATGCGCACCCACCTGTTCCGCGAGCTGCAGATGGGCTTCGGACTGATCAACGCGAAGCCGGCCACCGTGTTCGCGCCGGTGGCCGTGACGCCCGACGAGCTGGGCGACGCGTGGCGCGACGGCCGCGTCCATCTCGACATGCACGTGCGGCGCAACGGCGAGGCCTTCGGCCACCCGAACGGCCGCGAGATGGACTGGAGCTTCGGCGAGCTGCTGGCCCACCTGGCCTACAACCGCAACCTGCGCGCCGGCACCATCCTCGGCTCGGGCACGGTCTCGAACAAGGCGCACCGCGAGGTGGGCTCGGCCTGCCTGGCCGAGCGCCGCGCGGTGGAGAAGATCGATACGGGCGATTCGACGACGCCGTTCCTGAAGTTCGGCGAGACGCTGCGCTTCGAGGTGTTCGACGCGAACGCGCAATCGATCTTCGGCGCGATCGAGCACCGCTTCGTGCCGGCGCGCGAACAGGGAGCCGCGAAGTGAGCGGCCCGTTCGACATCGTCGCGATGGGCGCGGGCCACAACGGCCTCGTGGCCGCGGCCTACCTCGCCAAGGCCGGCAAGAAGGTGCTGGTGCTCGAGCGCAAGGCGTATCCGGGCGGCGGCGTGTCCACGCGCCAGCTCAACACGCCCGGCTACTGGCATGACGAGCACTCCAGCGTGCACATCATGATCCAGGGCAACCCGATGCTGCGCCAGGACGAGCTCGGGCTCATCTCGCAGCACGGGCTGAGGTACCACTACTCGCCGGTGCCGCACGCGACGATCTTCCCGGATCAATCGGTGCTCTACACCTACAAGGACATCGACAGGACCTGCGAGAGCTTCGCCACGGTCTCCGTGAAGGACGCCGAGACCTACCGCAGGTTCGTGAAGACGAGCCAGCAGATCCTGCAGGTGTTCATGCCGGGCCTGTACTCGCCGCCGCCGCCGCTGGGCGAGCTGATGGCCATGCTCGATCGCAGTGACGAAGGCCGGCTGATGCTGGACTACATGAACCGCGACTGCCTGGATCTTGTCAACCAGCTGTACGAGAGCGACAAGATCAAGATCCACCTGCTGCGCCTCGTGAGCGAGAACCTGCAGTGCCCCGACGAGCTGGGCACCGGCATGGGCGTGCTGCTGATGCCCGGCATCATCCACACGTACGGCGTGTCGCAGCCGATCGGCGGCAGCGGCAAGCTCACCGAGTCGCTGGTGCGCTGCATCGAGTCGCACGGTGGCGAGGTGCGCTGCAACGCGGAAGTGGCCAAGATCATGACCAGCGGCGGCCGCGCCACGGGCGTGCGGCTGTCCAGCGGCGAGCAGATCGATGCGCGCGACGCCGTCATCGGCGCGCTGCACCCGCACGTGGTGCGCAAGTTCGTCGACGGCGTGCCCGCGCCCGTGCTCGAGCGCGCCGAACGCGCGAAGCTCGCGCCGTTCTCCATCATGGTGAGCCACTACGACCTGAAGGAGAACGCTCAGTTTTACGCCGGTGAAGAAGTGGGCTACGCGACGATGCTGGAGTTCATGGCCAGCGACAAGCTCAGCGACCTGCTGGAGGACTTCGACGGCCTGCGCCGCGGCCGCATCACCGAGCGCCGCCTGTGCGCCGGCGGCGACGAGAGCATCGGCGACAAGACACGCGTGCCCGCCGGTGCCGGCATGTTCCACGGCATCACGTTCGCGCCGTACCAGCTGGCCGACGGCCGCCAGTGGGACGACGTGAAGGAGGAGATCGGCGACCTGTCGCTGGCGCACTACCGCCGGTTCGTCTCCAACCTCACGTCGGACAACATCATCGCCCGCAAGATCGTCAGCCCGCTGGATCTCGAGCGCTCCAGCCCCAACAGCATGATGCGCGGCGACGTGCACGGCGTGGCGCCGTACCTCTATCAAAGCGCCGGCCACCGCCCGACGGCCGACCTCGGCCAGTTCACGGTGCCGGGCGTCGAGCGCCTGTACCTCGCGGGGCCGTTCCAGCATCCGGGCGGCGGCGTGTACGGCGCGGGGCGGGCCACGGCCATCAGGATGTTCGAGCAGCTGGGCATGGACTTCAACGCCGTGAGCGGCGGCGTGCGCCAGGACACCGGCGTGCCGGCGACGATCCGCGCGAACGGCGCCAAGGCCGGCATGGTGCTGCGCGGCGCCAACGACGAGGAGCTGATGCACGTCGAGTCGCTCAGCCGCGTCGGCGACGAGCTGGTGATCAAGGGCAAGAGCTTCGGCACGATGCCGATGGAGGCGCGCCTCGACGGCCCGTCTGCCCGGGCCGGATTGAAGATGCTGGGCGCGAAGCAACTGGCGTTCCTCGCCACGCTGCCGTTCCGCCGGGGAGACAAGCAATGACGCACGTCGTCGTCACCGGCGCCCAGGGCTTCGTGGGCCAGTCGCTCGTCAAGCGGCTGCTGAAGGACGGCCTGGTCGGCCGCCGCGTGGAGCGCCTGACCCTGATGGACCTGCGCTTCGACGGACTGCACGCCGATGATCGCGTGCGCCAGGTCGCGGGCAGCATCGCCGACCCGGCGGTGCGCGCGATGGCGTACTCGGGCGCGGTCGATGCCGTGTTCCACCTCGCCAGCATTCCGGGCGGCGCCGCCGAGAAGAACTACGCGCTCGGACGCAGCATCAACCTCGACTCCACCGTGGGCCTGCTGGAAGACCTGCGGGGCCAGGCGACGCCGCCCGCTTTCGTCTTCGCGAGCACGGTGGCCGTCTATGGCGAGCAGCTGCCCGCGCAGGTGAACGAGGCCACGATCCCGGCGCCCGCGCTCAGCTACGGCGCGCACAAGCTCGCGGGCGAGCTGCTGGTGGCCGACGCGTCGCGCCTGGGCTGGGTGCGCGGCTGTTCGTTGCGGTTGCCCGGCGTGGTGGCGCGGCCCGGCGACGGCACGGGAATGATGTCGGCGTTCATGAGCCAGCTGTTCTGGCGCCTGGCCGCCGCGCAGCCGATCACGGTGCCGGTGTCGCCCGACGGCGTCGCGTGGTGGATATCGGTGGGCACCTGCGTGGACAACCTGCTGCACGCCGCCACGGCCGATGCCTCCACGATGAACGCGCGCCGCAGCTACCAGATGCCGGTGCTGCGCCTGACCGTGGCGGAAGTGGTGGCGGCCCTGGCCGACCGCTTCGGCGCGGAGCGCGCGGCGCTGGTGCGCTACGAGCCCGACGCGTTCATCCAGCGCCTGTTCGCCACCTATCCGCCGCTGTCCACGCCCGAGGCCGAGCGCTTCGGCCTGAAGAACGACGGCAGCGTCGACGCGCTCATCACGCGCGCGATGGCCGACTGAACCTGATTGGAGACATGAGATGAACATCATCGGACTGGAAGAACTGGTCTTCGGCGTGGAGGACATGGACGCCGCGCGCCGGTACCTGCTGGACTACGGCCTGAAGGAGGTCGATGCGTCGTCCAGGGGCGGCCGCTACGAGGCGCTGGACGGCACGGCCGTCGTGCTGCGCCACGCCTCCGACCCCGGCCTGCCGGCGGCGCACGCGCCGTCGCCCAACCTGCGCGAGACCGTCTACGGCGTGGCCGACGCCGCCACGCTCGCGGCCATCGCGGAGAACCTGGGCGTCGACCGCACGGTGACCACCGACGACGACCAGACGATCCACGCGGTGGACGACGGCGGCTACCCGATCGCGTTCCGCGTGACGCGCCGGCGCGCGATCGTCGCGCCGCACGTGGGCATCAACGTGCCGGGCCAGGCCGCCGGCCGCGGCGTCAACGTGACCGCCGCCGACAAGGGCGAGAAGATCCTGCCGCGCTCGCTGTCGCACGTCGTGTACTTCGTGCCGGACGCGAAGAAGGCCGAGGCGTTCTACCAGGATCGCCTGGGCTTCCGCGTCACCGACCGCTTCATCGGCCTGGGCCCGTTCATGCGCCCGCAGGGCACGCTGGACCACCACACGCTGTTCATGATCCAGAGCTTCAACAGCCACATGGTGGGCATGAACCACTTCACCTTCCACCTGGCCTCGGCCAACGAGGTGCTGCACGCCGGCTGGCGCTTCGCTCAGAAGGGCTACAAGAGCTTCTGGGGTCCGGGCCGCCACATCATGGGCAGCAACTTCTTCTGGTACTTCAACAGCCCGTTCGGCGGCACGATGGAGTTCGACGCCGACATGGACCTGCACGACGACACCTGGACGCCGCGCGCGATGCCGCCCGGCTCCGACAACTCGCAGACGTTCCTGTTCACTCATGCGCCGAAGTGGGCGCCCGGCGAGTGACCGGTGGCCGGCGATGAGCGCCTTCTCTGCGCATTGGCCGACCTGGCGGACGGCCAGTCGCGCGGCCTGCTGCGCGAAGGCAACGACGACCGGGTCTTCGCGGTGCGCCGGGGCCACGAGGTGTTCGTGTGGCTCAACGACTGCCCGCACAACCATCGCCCGCTCGAGTTCATGCAGGACCGCTTCCTCTCCGCCGATGGCGGCCACATCGTCTGCTACGCGCACTCCGCGCACTTCGACATCCGCACCGGCGCCTGCTTCGCGGGCCCGTGCGAGGGCGACCGGCTGATTCCCGTGCGCTCGCGCGTCGCCGACGGCGCCGTGTGGATCGCGCGCGAGCTGCCGACGCCGTTCGACCCGTCCTGAAGGATCTCTTCCATGTTCCAGTACTTCCCCACCAACTACGTGTGGAGCCTCTCCACGATGATCGCGCTGACCCACGGCGGCAACATCGGCGAGGTCGACGCGATGTGCCGTCCCATCCTCGACGCGGCCACCGCGGGCGACGACCCGGGCACGCACGCGTTCTACGAGGCCTGGAAGGGCGGCGGCGACAGGCTGATTGCGCTCTCCGACGAGGATCTCGCCCAGGGCCGGCGCCTGTCGGCCGGCGAGAAGCTGGGCCGCGCCGCGCTTTACTACGCGATCGCCGAGCGCATGCAGGCGCACGGCTTCGAGGCGCGGCTGGCCATGTACAAGCGCTCGCTGGAGCTGTTCGCGCAGGCGCGCATCCTGGCGCGCGAGAACTGTACGCGCGTCGAGATCCCGTACGCCGGCGCGCACATCAGCGGGCTGCTGGTGCGCGCCGAAGGCATCACCGGCCCCGCGCCGATCGTCGTCGTGATGAACGGGCTGGACAGCACCAAGGAGATGCTGCGCGCCAGCGTGATGGGCACGATGTTCGCGCGCCGCGGCCTGTCGGCGCTGTTCGTCGACCAGCCGGGCACCGGCGAGGCGCTGCGCCTGCACGGCATGCCGGCCGTCACCAACACCGAGGCGTGGGCGTCGAAGATCGTCGACTGGCTCGCGAAGCGCGAGGACGTGGACGCGCGCCGCATCGGCGCGCTGGGCGTTTCATTGGGCGGCTACTACTGCCCGCGCGCAGTCGCCTTCGAGCCGCGCTTCGCCTGCGGCGCCGTCTGGGGCGCCAACCACGACTGGCGCGAGGTGCAGCAGGCGCGCCTGAAGCGCGAGGGCGAGAACCCGGTGCCGCACTACTGGAAGCACGTGCAGTGGGTGTTCGGCGCGAAGGGCATGGACGACTTCCTCGCCAAGGCCGAGGGCATGCACCTGGACGGCATCCTCGACCGCATCCGCGTGCCCTTCCTCGTGACGCACGGCGAGAACGACCGCCAGATCCCGCTGAAGTACGCGCAGCGCACGTACGACCAGTTGGTGAACAGCCCGAAGCGCGATCTCGTCGTCTTCACGGCACGCGAGGGCGGCGTCGAGCACAGCTCGCTCGACAACCCGTTCAACGCGGGCAACACCATCGCCGACTGGCTGGCCGAGCAACTCGGCGGCACGGTCGCCTGACCTTCATTCCGGAGACACGCATGGCACTCGTCAACAAGGTCCTCGTCGTCGGCGGCGGCATCGGCGGCATGTGCGCCGCGATCCAGCTGCGCAAGCTCGGCGTCGCCGTCGACCTGGTGGAGCTGAGCCCCGACTGGCACGTCTACGGCGCCGGCATCACCATCAGCGGCCCCAGCCTTCGCGCGCTGCGCACCGTGGGCGTGGTCGACCAGGTGATCGCGCAGGGCGGCCACTGGTCGCACATCGACATCTGCGCCGGCGACGGCACGCTGCTCAACACCGTGCCGGTGGCGCATGCCGACGGCGCCGACGACCTGCCGCCGGCCGGCGGCATCCTGCGCCCGGTGCTCGCGCGCATCCTTGCCGATGCCACGCGCGCGGCCGGCGTCGACGTGCGGCTGGGCCTCACGTTCGACAGGATCGCGCAGGACGCCGACGGCGTCGACGTCGCGTTCACCGACGGCTCGTCGCGCCGCTACGACCTCGTGGTGGGCGCCGACGGCCTGAACTCCAAGGTGCGCACCGCATTGTTCCCGGGCGCGCCGGAGCCTGCGTTCAGCGGCCAGGGCTCGTGGCGCACGGTGGTGCCGCGCACGCGCAGGAACTCCACCATCTTCATGGGCCGCACCACCAAGGCCGGCCTCAATCCGGTGAGCGACACGGAAAGCTACCTGTTCGTGCTGGACCAGCGCGACCGCTTCGACTTCATCCCCGCCGACCAGTGGCCCACGCTGCTGGCCGACCTGATGGAGGAATTCGGCGGCGCCGTCGCCGAGGTGCGCCAGGGCCTGCGCGACGGCAGCATCGCGGCCGACCGCATCGTCTATCGTCCGCTGATGGGCATGATGATGCCGGCGCCCTGGCATCGCGGCCGCGTGGTGCTGCTGGGCGACGCGGTGCACGCCACCACGCCGCACCTGGCCTCCGGCGCGGGCCTGGCCATCGAGGGCGCGGTGGTGCTGGCCGAGGAGCTGGCGCGCTGCAACTACCTCGAGGGCGCGCTGGCCGCGTACTGCGGGCGCCGCTACGACCGCGCGCGGCTGGTGGTGAGCAGTTCGCTGCGCATGGGCGAGCTGGAGCGCACCGGCGGCTCCAAGGACGAGCACATGAAGGTGATGGTGCACGCCATGACCGCGCTGCGGGCTGAAATCTGATGGCCACGCCCCGCATCACCGTCATCACCGGCGCCGCCGGCGGCCTCGGCGAGGCCTTCGCGCTGCGCCTGGCCGGACCGGATCACGAACTCGTGCTCACCGACCGCGCGCCGTGCGCCGAGCTGGCGGCGCGCATCCAGGCCGCGGGCGGCCGGGCGACGAGCTGGAGCTGCGACCTGTCCGACACCGGCGACGTGCAGCGCTTCGCGCGCGAGGTGCTAGCGCGCTTCGGCCGCGTGGACGTGCTCGTGAACAACGCCGCCTTCATGCCGCAGGCGGCGTTGCCCGCGCTGACGGCCGCGACGTTCCGCCAGATCATGACCGTCAACATCGACGCGCCGTTCCTGCTCGCCCAGGCGTTCGCGCCATCGATGGCCACGCAGGGGCGCGGCCGCATCGTGAACCTCGCGTCGAGCACCGTGTGGGGCCCGCCGCCGGGCATGACGGCCTACGCCGCCAGCAAGATGGGCGTCATCGGACTCACGCGCGCGCTGGCCGCGGAGCTGGGCGGCTCGGGCATCACCGTCAACGCAATCTCGCCGGGCCTCACGCGCCATCCGGGCAGCGAAGCCAACATCCCGCCGCAGGCCTTCGAGGCGGTGCGCGCACGCCAGTTCATCCCGCGCACGGAGGAGCCGTCCGATCTCGTGGGCGCGCTGGCGTTCCTGGTGTCCGACGAGGCGTCCTTCATCACGGGCCAGGTGCTCAACGTGGACGGCGGAGGCTTCGGGTTCTAGGGTCTAGACTCGGCCCATGCCGGGCCGACAACGCACAGGAAACGACATGCAGAAGGCGGAACCGCTAGCCGACGTCGTTGAGTCCATCGCCGGCGAACGCTCCGCGCCGGATCGCGCGCGCCTGGTCGGCAACCTGCTGGACCTGCAGCGCAAGATGGCGCAGTTCGGCAACCGGCGCAACGACCCGGTGCGCATGATCCAGAGCTACCTGGGCGATCGCTGGAGCTCGCTGATCATGCACCTGCTCAGCGGCGGCATGCTGCGCCACGCGGAGCTGCGGCGGCTGATCTGCGCGGTCTCGGCGGAGCACGACATCTCGCAGCGCGTGCTCACGCTCAAGCTGAAGGTGCTGGAGCGCGACGGCCTGGTCGCGCGCACGGTCACCGACGACGTGCCGCCGCGCGTGGAATACGCGTTGACCGATCTCGGCGGCGCGGCCTACGACCGCTTCGCCGCGCTGGTGGCCTGGGCCGAGCAGGCCTCGCAGCCCATCCGCGCGGCGCGCGAGGCCTACGACCGCGAGCATCCGGACAGCCCGCTGCCCCTCGACCACGACGACGAGTAGGCACCTTTTGGTGCTCATGGCGAGTCCCGTTGGCAACGGATGGCCGCCCCTCTAATCTTCATCCACCGCGAATTCGCGCCCATCCCGGAGTCCCGATCCCGATGTCGAACGACAGCTTCAAACCCGCCCTCGCGGCACAACGCGGCCAGCGCCTCGCCGGCAAGGTCGCCGTGGTCACCGGCATCGGCGCCGGCATCGGCAAGGGCGTCGCGCTGATGTTCGCGCAGCAGGGCGCCACGGTGGTCGGCTGCGACATCGACGCCGCCGCGGCGCAGGCCACGGTGGACCACGCGGCCGGACTCGGCCTGGCCCTCACCAGCCTGCATCCGCTGGACCTCACCGATCCCGCCGCGGTGTGCCGCCTCGTCGACCACGCCGCGCAGGCGCACGGCGGCATCGACATCCTCGTCAACGCGGCGGCCTTCGGCGCCTTCGAGTGGCTGGAGGACATCGACTACGAGCGCCACTGGCGCAAGACGATGGTGGGCGAGGTCGACATCGTCTTCCTGGCCTGCCAGGCGGCGTGGCCTCATTTCAAGAAGCGCGGCGGCGGCGCGGTGCTGAACTTCGGCTCGGTCAACGCGCGCATGGCGCTGCCGCTGTCGCCCGCGCTGGCGCACTGCGCGGGCAAGGGCGCGGTGGTCTCCATGAGCCGCCAGCTGGCGATGGAGGGCGGCCAGTTCGGCATCCGCGTCAACACGATCTCGCCGGCGCTGGTGGAGACCGCGGCCACGCGCCATCCGCTGGACAACATCCCGGGCTTCCGCGAGCAGGTGCTCGAGAAGTTCATGGTCAAGCGCCTGGGCCAGCCCGAGGACATCGCGTGGGCCGCGGTGTACCTGTGTTCCGACGAAGCCACGTGGGTCACCGCGTCCGATTTCCTGATCGACGGCGGCGCCTCCGCCTGGTAGCGCGCTCCCCGCGCACCGGGAACATTTTTGTGCTCATGGCGAATGCTGCTGACGGCACGCGTCGTACTCCCTACGCTAGGGCCTGTTCACACTAAATGCGTGCCCGCGTGACCCCCAGAAAGCTCGCCTTCAAGGCGCGAGCGCGCAGACGTGGTGGCTCCACGGCAAGCGCTCGCAACGCCGAAGGCGGGCTTTCTGGGGGCTCACCCGAAGGGCCGGCCGCCTGCGAGGCCCCAGGCGTCGTTGGCCGCTCCTTGCGGGCGTCCAGCCCGCCGCGTCGCGTCCGCCTAGCCTGGGGCCTCGCAGGCGGCCGGCGCGGGCACGCATTTAGTGTGAACAGGCCCTAGATCCCATGCACCCGCATGCCGCGCCGCGACGGCGCCGGATCGACGAATACGAGCTGTCTCGAACAGCCGCACCTCTGGAGACGACATGACCCCGAACCGCGATGCGCAGCGCCAGCTGCTGCGCCTGACCCTGCTGGCCTCCGCGTTGGCCGCCGCCAACGCCGCGATGGCGCAGGACGCCCCGGCGCCCGCCGCCGCAGCCTCGGCGCCGGCCAGGCCCACCGAGCTGCAGGAGGTCACCGTGTCCGCGCAGAAGCGCGTGCAGAGCATCCAGAAGACGCCGATGGCCGTGTCCGCGGTGTCGGGCGAGGAGATCGCCGACAAGGCGCTCAACACCGTCGATGCGGTGCTGCGCAGCGTGCCGGGCGTTGAGGTGCAGGGCCTCGCGCAGGGGGCGCAGGTCTACATCCGCGGCGTCGGCTCGTCGATCGACCCGACCTTCGCCGATCCGGCCGTCGCGCTGATGGTGGACGGCACCTACCTGGGCCGCACCGAGTCCGCCGTCGGCGGCACCTACGACATCGACCACGTGGAGGTGCTCAGCGGCCCGCAGGGCACGCTGTACGGCCGCAACGCGTCGGGCGGCGTCGTCAACGTGTTCACCAGCAACCCCGTTCTGGGCAAGTTCGAGGGCGCGTACCACCAGCAGGTCGGCAACTACCACCTGTTCCGCGAGGAGGCCGAGTTGAACGTGCCGCTGGGCGCCAGCGCCGCGTTCCGCGTGGCCGGCTTCAAGGAGCGGCACAAGGGCTACGTCGACGACGGCTCGATGGACGCCGACGACGGCGGCGTGCGCGTCAAGCTGCGCGACGACCCGATGGCCGGCGTCTCCGTCGTGGCCAAGGCGGAGTTCTACCGCGAGGACGGCCACGGCATGAACACGGTGCCGGTGGCCGGCTCGGCGGGCAAGCTCACGTTCCCGCCGCCGTACTTCGCCACCAACTTCGACCCGACGATCACCAACGGCCCGCCGTTCACCGGCGGCGTGCCGATCTGGCGCTTCCCCGACGGCTGGCAGACGGGCTCCGGCAGCCCGTGGTCCAACGACTCCACCCACCCGGCGGGCACGATCAGGCGCCTGGCCAACAGCTTCTCGCTGCAGGCCGACGCCGACCTCGGCTGGGGCCAGCTGACCCTGCTGCCGTCGTACACCCGCGACTCCAACAACGTGGACAGCAGCTTCCTGTTCGGCACGCTGTCGGGCTTCCAGCTGCAGAACAGCATCAACACCTACCGCTCGATGGAGGCGCGCCTGGCGTCGCCCGCGGCCGCCAAGGTGAAGTGGCTGCTGGGCCTTTACCACATGGACACGACGGCCAGCGGCTACCTGGGCGACAGCAGCGTGGTGGGCAACTACGACGTGTCCTACGGCCAGCTGCCGGGCCGCACCAACGCGATCTTCGGCCAGGCGACGGCGCCGGTGACCGACACCTTCCGCGTGACGGCCGGCCTGCGCTTCAGCAAGGATCACACCGCGCTGTCGTCCCGCGTGGTGGACACGACCGACAACTCGGTGAGCGTGGACGTCACCGACAACGACGTCTCGTCGTCGCAATACAAGCTGGGCATCGAAGTCGATCTCGCCAGGGAAGCGATGCTCTATGCCCACGTGGCCACGGGATTCAAGCAGGGCGGCGTCTCGCCGTCGGTGCCCGGCACGCCCTACAAGCCCGAGAACCTGCGCGCGTTCGAGGTGGGGCTCAAGAGCCGCTTCCTCGACAACACGCTGCAGGTTAACGCGGCCCTCTTCGACTACGACTACAAGCACTACCAGCTGATGTACCTGCAGACGCTGGAGATCGGCAACACCGGCCAGACCTTCAGCCAGCAGGTGGTGACCAACGCCACGTCGCCGGGCACCAACATCGGCGCCGAGCTGGGCGTGCAGTGGCTCGCCACCACGTCGGACGTGCTGCGCGTGGGCCTGGCCTGGCTGGACGCGAAGTACGGCGACGTGACGCTGCCCAACAACCCGTTCGTCAACCAGGGCGACTACAGCCTCAAGGGTCACCAGGTGCAGAACTCGCCCAGGTTCTCGATGACGCTGGGCCTGGACCACACCTTTGCGCTGGACGACGCGGCCATCGTCGCGAGCCTGTCCAGCAAGATCTCGTCGAGCTTCTACGTGACGCCGGAGCAGTACCTGCCGGGCGCGCTGCAGAAGTCCTACACGCGAACCGACCTCTCGGTGCAGTACAAGCCGGACAGCGACCGCTGGTCGGCCGGCGTGTGGGCCAGGAACCTGGAGAACAAGGCGCAGACGACCTACGTGTTCCCGGCCTACCGCCGCTTCGTGACGGCGCCGCGCACGCTGGGCGTGGACTGGAACATCAAGTTCTGACAGGTTCTCAGACGCGCAGCTGCTCCACCGGCGTCATGCGTTGCGCGTGCGCCAGGATCTTCTCGCGCAGCCACTGGCTGCCGGGGTCGAGGTCGCGGTAGCGGTGCCACTGCAGCGTCTCCACCAGGCGCGGCGCCTCGAACGCGAGGGGCACGAGCTTCACCGGCCACTGCTGCGCCGACTGCAGCGCCATGCGCGTGTGCATGGTGGCCACGCGCGACGTGCCGATCACCAGCTGCGGCAGCAGCCCGAAGCTGTTGGCGGTGACCTCCACGTGGGGCAGGGCGCCGTGCTCGCTGATGAACCAGCTCTCGAACTGCGGCCGGCCGTTGAGCTCCAGCGTGACGTGGCGCAGCGCCTTGTAGGCCTCCAGCGTGACGCCGTCGGCCAGTGCGTGGTTGGCCTTGTCGGCGACGATCACGTAGCTGTCCTCGAACAGCGTGGCGCTGGCCTGGTTGGGCGTGTTGAAGCGGGCCGGGTTGATGACGAAGTCGACCTCGCCGTTCTCGAGGTCGACGGCCGCGGTGTTGCTGGGCTGGCGGAACTCGACGACGACGCCGGGCGCCTCGGCGTGGATCTCGCGCAGAACGTCCAGCAGCAGCACCTGCGCCAGGTAGTCGGACGCGACGATGGAGAACTGGCGGCGCGAGGTGGCCGGGTCGAACTCGGGGCGCGTCGCCAGCGTGGCGTCGAGCCGGATCATCAGGTCGTTGACCTTGTCGGCGAGCGTCTCGGCCAGCGGCGTGAGCTCCATCTTGCGGCCCACCGGAATGATCAGCGGGTCGTCGAAGTATTCGCGCAGCCGCGCCAGCATGCCGCTCATCGCGGACTGCGACACGTGAAGCGCCTCGCCGGCGCGCGTGACGTTGCGCTCGGCGAGCAGCGTGCGCAGCGCCGTGAGCAGGTTGAGGTCGAGCCGCTGGTAGCGCATGGGGGGGTTGTCGCGTGGGCCGCGTTGGGACGACCCCAGTGTAGGCGCTCGGTGCATGCGCGCACCCCGTCGGTGCGGGTAATCCCAAACATGGGATTTCCTGATGACGGGCATCGCCAGATTCGATTTCCGGCGCGGCGGTCGCGTCCTTAGCATCCGCTCCACTTCATCAGGAATACGAAATGAGCTCCGACAAGAATCCGCTGCGCGGCTGGCAGGTGGACCGGTCCCTGATCCGGTTCCGCGGCACCGACCTGCAGCGCCCCGAATGCATCCTCGCCGAACGAGACGGCACGCTGTGGTCGGCCGACGCGCGCGGCGTGATGCGCCTGAATCCCGACGGCACGCAGGAGCTGATCCGCCAGAAGAACGTGGCCGAACGCGCGCTCGACGCGCAGTCGCTGATCCTGGGCGGCAGCCTCCCCAACGGCATCGCGTTCAACCGCGACGGCGACATCCTGATCGCCAACTTCGGCACCGACGCGATCGAGCTGATGACGCGCAGCGGCGAGTCGTGCACCCTGTACGACCAGATCGACGGCCAGCCGCTGGGCAAGACCAACTACGTTCTCACCGACTCGAAGGGCCGCATCTGGTTCACGGTGACCACGCGCCTGCAGCCCTGGACGCGCTCGATCAACGAGAAGGCGCCCGACGGCTACGTGGGCCTGATCGACGAGAAGGGCATCCGCATCGTGGCCGACGGCTTCGTGGGCACCAACGAGATCCGGCTCGACGCGCGCGAGGAATGGCTCTACGTGGTGGAGTCCAACGCGCGCCGCATCTCGCGCCTGCGCGTGCACGCCGACGGCCGCTGCGGCGAGCGCGAGGTCTTCGGCCCGGCCAACCTCGGCGGCATCCCCGACGGCTTCGCGTTCGATGCGTACGGCAACCTGTGGATCACGCTGATCATGGCCGAGAAGCTGGTCGCGCTGACGCCCGAGGGCGAGCTGCTGACGCTGCTGGACGACGGCAACCCCGCCGCGATTCCCACCTTCGACCAGCACTTCTACGCCGGCACGATGACGCCCGAGATCATGGCCACCTGCAAGGGCACGCTCGCACCGTGGATGGCCAGCCTCACCTTCGGCGGGCCCGACCTGCGCACGGTCTACCTCGGCAGCCTGATGGGTACGACGCTGCCGTTCTTCGAGTCGCCGGTGGCGGGCCTGCCGATGTCGCACTGGCACGCGCGCTGACCGGAGATCGCATGGTTCTCGAGATCGTGGCACTGCGCGTGAACCCCGGCGAGCAGTCGGCCTTCGAACAAGCCTTCGAAAAGGCGCGGCGCCTGTTGCCGGGCATCGAAGGCTACGAGTCGCACGAGCTGCGCCGCTCGCTGGACGCGGACGGCGCCTACGTGCTGCTGACCGAGTGGCGGGCGATCGAGAGCGTGACGCTCGGCTTTCGCAAGTCGCGCGAGTTCGCGCGCTGGCACGAGCTGCTCGCCAGCTTCGTGCTGGTGGCGCCGCAGATCGGTTATTTCGGCGCGGACATCCGCCGCAACGAAGGCGAAACACCGGGAGGCCGGACGATCGATTGACATGCAGGCCATAGTGGTTGACCCCCATGTGGCGAATCGATGCAAGGCATCACGAGAAACGATTTCCAGCTGCCTCGCGGAGTCGGTAGATTCCAATCCGAGGGCGCTCCAACGCATACAACGACCATCGCCGCGAAGGCGAGGAGACAAGAGACGATGTCCACCACCAGTTCCACCCTGTCCCGGCCCGTGCCGGCCTCCAGTGCGCCGCAGCGCCTGATGCCCGCGCTCGTGCTGCTGGTCACCAGCGGCCTCACCGTGCTCGTCACGGCCATCCTGGGCCCGAGCCTGCCGGCCATGCAGGCGTACTTCGCCAACGTGGCGGGCGCCGACTACCTGGTGCCGCTCACGATGACGGCGCCGATGCTGATGATGGCCGCGTTGAGCGTGCTGGCCGGCGAGCTGGCCGACCGCGTCGGGCGCAAGCGCCTGCTGGTGGCCGCCGCCGTGTTGTACGCGTTCGTCGGCACGGCGCCGCTGTACCTCGATTCCCTGCCGGCGATCATCGCCAGCCGCTTCGCGCTGGGCATCCTGGAGGCCGTGCTGATGACGGTCAGCACCACGATGATCGGCGACTACTACAGCGGCGCGCAGCGCGAACGCTTCATGTCGCTGCAGACCACCGTGTCGGCCAGCGCGGCGTTCCTGCTCAACACGCTGGGCGGCGTCATCGCCGAGCACGGCTGGCGCGCGCCCTACTCGGTCTACGCGATCAGCCTCGTGCTGGCCCCGCTGATGGTGATCTACCTGTGGGAACCCACCACGCGTGCCACGATGTCCAGCGACGAGGTGGAGCGCGACGGCGCCGCGTTCCGGCCCGGCCTGCTGGCCTTCGTCTGCGTGCTCGCCGTGGTCACGGGCGTCATGTTCCTGACGGTGCCGGTGCATTTCGGCTACCTTCACGGCGCGATCGGGGTGCAGTCGCCGTCGCAGGTCGGGCTGGCCTACGGCATCAACAGCCTGGGCGTGATCAGCGGCACGCTGCTGTTCGGCTGGGCACTGGCGTCGCGCCTGTCGGTGGCCGGCCAGCTGGCCACCGGGGCGCTGATCGCCGGTGCGGGCTTCGTGCTGATGCAGTTCGCCGCCGGCTATGGCCTGCTCACCGCCGCGGGCTTCGTCAACGGCCTGGGCGCCGGCATCCTGCTGCCCACCATGGTCACCTGGAACATGCGCGACCTGCCGGTCTCGCGGCGCGGCTTCGGCACCGGCGCGTTCCAGTCGTGCCTGTTCTTCGGCATGTTCCTCAATCCGATCATCGTGGTCGGACTCGAGAAGGCGCTCGGCGGCCCGCGCGCCAACGCCGTCGGCGTGGTCGGCTTCGTGATCGCCGGCCTCGGCATCGTGGCCGCGATCGTGGCCGCCACGCGCCGCCCGCCGCAGCGCTGAGCCGCGGCTTCCGCCCCGTCCCGGCGTGCCGCGCACGCCGGCGCGCCCCTGCCTCATCGACAAGCGAGATCCCATGCGCCAATGGCATCGTCGGCTCAGCATCTTCGCGGCCGTCTTCATGTTCTTCATCGCGCTCACCGGCGCGTTGCTGCAGGCCGAGTCCATGCTCGGCGGCGACGACGGCCCGGGCGGGCCGCCGCCTGCCGCGGGCGTGCCGCAAGCACCCGCCGGCGTGAGCGACGAACAGGCGCGGGCCCTGCTGGCCTCGGCGCTGGCTGGCGTGCACCGCCAGTCCACCGGCGCGGTGCTGGGCATCGAGCTGCGCTTCGGCGGCGCGCCCACCGCGGAGGCCGTCGTGGCCGAGCCGCAGATGCGCCGGATCCGGCTCGACGCGCGCACGGGCCAGCTGCTTGACGACGCCTCGAAGCGCGGCGGCCGCGACCTGCACGGCATCCTGCTCGACCTGCATCGCGGCGCCTTCGCCGGCAGCGCCGGGCTGTGGATCAGCCTGCTGTGCGGCGTCGTGCTGGTGGTGCTGTCCGTCACCGGGCTGACGATCTACCTGCAGGCCTGGCTGCGCCGGCGCGCCGCCGGCCAGGACCGATTCGTGTGGTGAGCCTCCAGCGGCTCACCGTCCATTCCTCGACTTCCTCCACGCCATGAAATCAATCGCGATCCTCCTCCTGCTGACGGGCTCCGCGCTCGCGCAACCGCCGATGCCTGGCGGGCCCCCGCCCGGTGGCCCCCAGGGCGGTCCGCCGGGCGGCATGCCCGCGCCCAAGACGTCGGCCGACATCGCCTACGACGCGGCCATCGACGTCAAGGACGGCCAGGTGCAGGGCGGCAAGTCCACGGCCATCGTCAAGCCGGGTCGCGCCGGCAAGGACGGCGCGCTGGCCGGCACCGAGGTGAAGTCGTCGGCCGTGCACGCCAACGGCCTGTACGTGCACGGCCACGCGCCGTTCACGCTCGCGAACTCGCGCATCACGCTGGGCGGCGGCGGCCTGTCCGACTTCGATGGCATCGCCGCCGGCGCGCTGGTGCGCGACGACGCGACGATGGTGCTGCGCGACGTGCAGATCACCACCAACGGCATCGTCTCGTCGGCGGCCGTGGCCACGGACAAGACCACGCTGAAGGTCTACCACTCCACGCTGGTGGCCAACGGCGGCCCGGCGCCGAGCGCCTACGTGCGCCGCATCGGCCCCGGCATGATGGAGCCGCCCACGCCGCTGGGCATCGTGGGCACCGCGCGCACCACGCTCACGATGGGCGAGGCGAAGAGCTACTTCTACGACTCCACCATCATCGCGCAGGGCTGGGGCGCGCTGTCCACGGACGCCGCGCACGGCGCCTACCTGGAGGCCAACCGCTGCGACATCCGCGTGATCACCAGCGGCTACGGCGCCTACGCCGACAACGGCGCCACGGTGGTCATCAACGACTCGAAGATGGACGTGGCCACCTTCCTGGGCATCATCGCCGGCCAGGCCAGCATGTCGTTCAACGGCGTGCGCGCGGTCTCGCGCGGCAACGCCGTGATGATCCACAGCGTGATGGGCATGCCGTCCGACCGCGCGACGCTGGCCATCCGCGGCGGCGACATCGCCACCACCAACGCCGCGATCCTCGTCAAGAGCGCCAACGCCGACATCACCATCGAGCACGCGAAGATCGCGTCGCGCAACGGCGACCTGATCCTGGCCGAGAACAACGACGACTCGCACGCCACCGCCGTCAACGGCCAGGCCGTCTTCGGCGTGCGCGCCACCATCCGCGACTCGTCGCTGCAGGGCAACGTGATCAACGTCGACAGCGAGCGGGCGCTGAGCGTCGCGCTGGAGAAGACGAGCCTGAAGGGCGCGATCCGCAACGCCAGCGTGAGCCTGGACAAGGCGAGCCGCTGGACGGCGACCGGCGACTCGCAGGTCAGCTTCGCGGGGCCCGTCGATGCGAGCCAGCTCGACGCCGTCCAGGGCGCGACGATCCACGCGCACGCGAGCGAAGGCGGGCCGGCCAGGGGACACGTCGCGCTGCCGTCGGGCGGCGCGCTGGACGTCGACTGATCCCGCGCCGCTTCGAAGATCGAGATCCTGAAAACAACGAATGCATGACCGCCGACCTGCGGCCCCCGGAGGAGCGTCGCACGGGATCGGATTGCCCACAAATGGAGACACCGTGAAGAAGAACGCAGTTGCTGCAACGCCGGCCGGACGCCCCGTCCTGGCCACTTCCCTCATCGCCGGCGCCGTGCTGGCCCTGCTGGCCGCCCGGCAGGCGCACGCCGCCGACGCGCCGGCGCCCGCGGCCTCGGCCGCGAGCGCGCCCGAGGTCCAGGAGGTGATCGTGACCTCCGAACGCCGCAGCACCAGCCTGCAGAAGACGCCGGCGTCGATCTCGGTCAAGAGCGGCGAGAGCATGAGCGAGGCCGGCCAGACCGTGCTGGGCCAGATGCTGGAGGACGTGCCGGGCGTGAGCATGAACACCCAGGGCGTCAACACCGACTCGCTGGGCCTCAGCGTGGTCGTGCGCGGCGTGCAGCCCGACGTGACCGCGGGCGGCGCGTCGAGCGCCGCGCCGACCACGGCCGTCTACACCGACTCGATCTTCTCGGGCATCGGCGGCGACTACGACATTGACCGCATCGAGGTGCTGCGCGGCCCGCAGGGCACGCTGTACGGACGCAGCGCCACCAGCGGCGTCGTCTCCATCCTCACCAACAACCCGACGCTCAGGCACACCGGCGGCGACCTGCTGCTCGAGGGCGGCACCGCCAGCCTCAAGCACGCGAGCGGCGACGTCAACGTGGCGCTTGGCGGCAGCGCCGCGCTGCGCATCTCGGCCAACGACCTGCAGCACGACGGCTATTACTCTGCCGACGGCGGCTACACGCACACGCGCGGCGAACGCGCGAAGCTGCTGTGGAAACCGACGGACGACGTGAGCGTGCTGCTGGGCGCGGCGCACCAGGAGCAGGTCCTGCACTCGGGCGGCGACATCTTCGTGGCGACCGGCCCGACCAGCTACACCTCGTCGACGGGCACGGTCGCAGGGCAGAAGTACACGTCCAGCCAGTACTGGGCGCAGCTGGACTGGAACCTGGGCTTCGCCAATCTCACCTACATCCCCTCGTTCCGCAACTGGGACACCAGCGGCGACCAGATCATCGGCGCCAACATCATCCTGCAGACCAACAGGTATCCGCACGATCGCTTCCAGACCCATGAGCTGCGGCTGACGTCCAACGACGCCGGTCCGCTGAAGTGGCTGGTGGGCGCGTTCTACTACGACAACCAGTACGAGAACCAGACCTCGGCCACGTGGATCGCGTCGCAGGCGCTGACGTGGCGCCAGGACGTCAACAAGAGCACGCGCAACATCGGCCTGTTCGGCGAGAGCACGTACGCGCTGACGGACGCCACGCGCCTGACGGCCGGCCTGCGCCTGGACACCACGAAGGTGGACACCTGGGGCTACTACACGCAGAACAACGCGGTGCCCGCGGCGGGCACCGACCCGACCAGCCCGACCTGGTTCCTGCCCGAGGTGTTGTCCACCGCGACGCTGACGCCCGACCAGGGCCGGCTCAAGTTCAACAACACCACGTTCAAGCTGCGCGCGGAGCACGATCTGACGGCCGCCAACTCGGTCTACGCCACGGTCGCCTCCGGCTTCCAGCCAGGCGACTCGCAGTTCACGACCACGTCCGCCGGCGCCGTGGCGATGCCCTACGAGCAGGAACGCCTGATGTCGTACGAACTGGGCACCAAGAACAAGTTCCTGGAGGGCCGCCTCACCGTCAACGCCGACGTCTTCCACTACGCCTACAGCGGCTTCCAGACCACGGCCAACACGTCGGGCAACCCGCAGAACCCATCGTACGCGGTGCTCACGGCGCCGGCGCGCATGAGCGGTGGCGAGGTCGAGGCGCGCTGGCGCCTGGGTGCGGCCGACACGATCAGCGCGTCCTATGCCTACATCAACGCCAAGTACCACGGCGCGGGCACCGACTTCCAGACCTATGTGGTGCAGGACAAGATCCCGGGCATCGCGCCGAGCACCGCCACGCTCGGCTACGACCACGTCTTCGAGATCGGCGGCGGCTCGCTGCGCGCGCACGCCGATGCGCGCTACCAGGACGCCTACGACCTGGGCGCGATGACCTCCACGGAGACGGCGGACGCCACCTGGAACCGCTCGAAGGCGGCCACCTTCCTCAACGCCAACGTGACGTGGGACTCGCCGGCCGGCACGTACTCCGTCACCGGCTACGTGCGCAACCTGAGCAACGAGAAGGTGCGCACGTCGTTCTCGTTCCAGGACGAGTCGATCACGCTGTCCGATCCGCGCACCTTCGGCGTGGTGCTGCAAGCGCACTTCTAGGACTCGCCCGATCCCGCCGTTTCGCGGCCACGCGCGCCCGCATGCCGGGCGCGCGTGGCCGCGCCTTCGTGGCGCGCGGGAACCGACAGGGTTAACCCAAGTATGCGGAATGTCGATGCCGCGCATCGCCACAAACGATTTCCGCCGGGGGACCCCGCTCCCTAGCATTCGATGCAGTGACGACGAGCATCGCATCCGCCGCATCGCCATCGATCACCAAGACTGCCCCACAGAGGGCGACAACACAAGACCGGAGACAACGATGAAGAACGACAGCTTCCACCTGACCCCGCTGGCCGCCGCGCTGGCCTGCATGGCCGCGCTGCCCGCCGCATGGGCCCAGGCCGCCGCGGACGCCCCCGCGGCGAGCGCCAGCGCGCCGGCCGCCGCGGCCTCGGCGCCCGCGCTGGCCACGGTGGTGATCACCGCCGAGCGGCGCTCGGCCGACATCCAGAAGACGTCGATCTCGATGCAGGCGATCTCCGGCAGCGAGATCGCCGAGCAGGGCCTGTCCACCGGCGCCGACATCCTCAAGAACGTCGGCAACGTCGAGGTGCAGGGCGCCGCGCGCGGCAACCTGATCGCCATCCGGGGCATCGGCTCCGACATGCCGCCCGGCATGGGCGAATCGGCGGTCTCGACGAACTACGACGGCGTCTACAACTTCCGCGCCGAGAGCGCGTCGCTGGGCTTCTTCGACCTCGATCGCGTCGAGGTGCTGCGTGGCCCGCAGGGCACGCTCTACGGCCGCAACGCCGCGTCGGGCGCCGTCAACTTCATCACGCGCGATCCGGCGATCGGCGCGCACGGCGGCGACATGTCGCTGGAGGCGGGCAACTACGGGCTGCTGCGCGGCGAGTTCGGAGTCGACGTGCCCATCAGCGACATGATCGCCCTGCGCGCTTCCGCGGCCACCATCAGCCGGGACGGCTTCCTTACCGACGGCTTCGACGATGCCAAGGCGATGGGCGGCCGCCTCAAGCTGCTGTTCAAGCCCAATGCCGACTTCAAGACGCTGCTGGGCATCGAGAAGATCCACACGGCCGGCAAGGGCGTGGGCATGATTCCCGATGCGAACTGGAACGACAAGTCGACGCGCCTCACCGCGGAACAGCACCTGGACTCCAGCGGCAATCCGGACGGCGAGGAGAAGGTGGGCTACCAGTCGTTCGACGCCACCAAGTACTGGGCGCAGGTGGATGCCAACCTCGGCTTCGCCACCTTGTCGGTCATCCCCGCGTACCAGAAGGCCGAGGGCGAGGTCTATCGCAAGTGGGACGCGTCGCACCGCGGTTCCGAGAACTGGTCGTACGACCCGAACCCGGCCTCGCAGAAGAGCATCGAGACCCGCCTCGCCTCCAACGACAAGGGCTCGGCGCTGCAATGGGTGGGCGGTGCGTACTACTACGACATGCTCAACGTGCTGACCTGCATCCTCAACTGCACGCTGGCCCGCACGGTCGACACGACCCGCTCCAAGGCCGTCTTCGGCCAGGCCACCTACGCGGTGATGCCTACCCTGCGCGTGATCGGCGGCCTGCGCCACACCGATGACAAGAAGACCAACGTCTACCGTCCCGACGGCGAGACCTGGAGCAGCACCGACTGGAAGCTGGGCATGGAATACGACCTGGCCAGCTCGGTGATGGGCTACGCGACCGCCTCGACGGCCTATCGCCCCGGCGGCTTCAACACCTTCAATGCCGCGAGCCCGCGCTTCGACGCCGAGCACCTGCGCAACTACGAGCTGGGCCTCAAGAGCCGCTTCCTCGACAACCGCGTGCAGTTCAACGGCGCGCTGTTCCAGATGGAATACAAGGGCTACCAGGCGATCGACAACTACCTGAATCCGGCCGTGACCGATCCGACGGCGTCGAACTTCTTCCTGTCGACGGTCATGAACGTGCCGCACCAGACCATCCGCGGCGCCGAGTTCGACACGCAGGCGATCCTGCCCACCAACACGCTGCTGCATGCGTCGGCGACCTGGCTCGACGCCAAGCTCGGCGACCTCGTGCTGCACGACTTCGCCACCGGCACGGCCGAGCCCCAGCAAGGCAAGCCGCTGCCGCACGCGCCCGACTTCTCGTTCAAGGCCGGCGTGGAGCAGCCCGTCGAGATGTTCGACGGCGCGCTGTCGCTGCGCGCCGACATGCGCTACGTCACGAAGCAGTACGTGTCCATCTCCGAAAGCGCCGACACGCTGCAGCCGGCGTACACGCAGTTCGACCTGTCCGCGCAGTACCGTCCGGACAGCGACAAGTGGGGCGTGAACGTCTACGTCAAGAACGTCACCAACTACGTCCAGAAGACGGCGGAGTTCTTCGGCTACATGACCGTGGGCGCGCCGCGAACCTACGGCGTGGTGCTGACCAGCAAGTTCTGATGACCTCCGATGGCGCGATCCCTCCGGCCGCGCCGTCGGTTCCCGCCGCGCCAGCCCCTGGCGACGGCATTCCGCACGACACTCCAGCAACAGGAAACATGATGAACGAGAACAGGAATCGCCACGCCACGCTGTCGGCGCTCGCCGTGGCCGCCGCGCTGGCGATCGGTGTCGCCCCCGCCTGGGGCCAGCCGCCCATGCCGGGATCGGCCGCCGCCTCCGTCGTCGCTGCCGCGGCCGCGCTCAACCGCGTGGTGGTCGCCGGCGACAACTGGATCGTCGACCGCACGACCACGCTGCAGAGCCTGCGCCTGGACGCCGGCGCCGCGGTGGCGGCCCCCGCGGGCCACAGCCTCACGATGACGGTGGACGGCGTGGAGACGGGCCTGAAGGCCGGACGCTACCGCGGCCACATCGTGCTGACGGTGACCGACGAGGTGCCCGTCGTGTTCATGGGCAGCACCACGCACCACTTCCGCCAGGCGCTGTACCTCGACAAGGACGGCGTCGTCGCCTCGAAGTCGGTCACCGAGGCGGCCGGCCCGTTCAAGCTCGAGGGCGGCGTGCTCACGGGCGCGGACATCCGCTCCAGGGGCGAGAACTTCAACGGCATCGTCGTGGCCGGCGGCACGTACACGATCAAGGACCTGCGCCTGGCCTTCGAGGGCAACGGCGGCAACGACTTCGCCGGCTACGGCGCCGGCGTGATGTCCGACGGCAAGGGCACCACGCTGATCCTCGACGGCGCCAAGGTGGCCACGCACGGCGCGGTGCGCACCACGGTGATCGGCAACGGCGGCAGCAACCTCATCGTCAAGAACTCCGACATCTCGTCGAAGACCGGCACGCTGCCGGCCGACTACGTGAGCAACGTCACGCCCGGCGAGATGAAGGACGCGCCGTGGATGCTGGGCATCAAGGGCAACGTGCGCGCCACCAACGTGCTGGGCGACGACACCAACTGCACCTACATCAACTCCACGATCACGTCGGACGGCTGGGGCGTGCTGTCCATCGACGCGAGCCAGAACACGCACCTGACGACCATCAACAGCCTCATCGACCTCAAGGGCGCCAGCGGCTACGGCTCGTACGCGATCGGAAACTCCACCAACTCGTTCTACGGCAGCACGATGCGCGTGCCGACGCACGGCGTGATCATCACCGGCGGCCACGCCGTGTTCGCCGCCAGCAGCGCGGCCAACGTGGCGCGACTGAACGACGAGCTGAAGCTGCACCTGAGCGCGGCCGAGATGGCGGCGATCAAGCCGGCGCAGACGCACGTGGAGTCGGCGCGCTTCGGCGTGATGATGTGGGGCGACGCCACCGTGAAGATCGCCGACGGCACGGTGTTCGACACCGGCGAGGCCGTGTTCCTGGACAAGGGCGCGGCCAGCGTGATCGACGTCGACGGCTCGGGCGGCGCGAAGCTCGATCCGAAGAACGGCGTGCTGTTCCAGGCGATGGACAACGACGATCCGGGCCCGCAGATGACGGACGGCCTGATGGCCAACACCGGCGTCTTCCACGACCCGGCGGGTGCAGCGGAGAAGGTCGCCGGCTTCGACCTCGGCGCGACGCACAAGACCGACATGGTGGCCACGTTCTCGAAGATCGCGCTCAAGGGCGATTTCTACAACAGCATTCGCAGCATTGCCGTGGGCGGCGGCATGGGCCCCGACGGCGGCTTCCGTCCGCCCACCGGCAAGTCGGGCTCCAACCTCGTGCTCACGTTCGACGAGGCCAGCATCACCGGCCGCATCACGGCGTCGTCCGCCAGGCACGTGAAGAACCCGATAGGCGCCGCGGACTTCCAGTCGCTGGGCGAGGTGCGCAACACGCCGCAGGCGGCCGTCAACAACGGCGTCGTGGTGACGTTGCGCCACGCCACGTGGGTGGTCACCGGCACGTCGTACCTCACCGGCCTGACGCTGGACGAGGCCTCGGTGGTCAGGACCGCCAGGGGCGGCAAGCCCGTGCTGAGGGTGGACGGCGTGGCCGTGCCGCTGAAGGCGGGCACCTACCGCGGCAACATCGTCATCGGCTGACCGAATCGGGCAGGCGTTGCCGGAGGGGTCTGGCATCTCCTCGAATCGCGCCCGGTTGTCGGCGCGCGCAGCAACGTCAACCGCGATTCGAGGCGATGCCTGACGCCGATCCCCTGGTGTTCGGCGCCAGGCATCGCCCTCATCCGCGATCGGCTTCGTCGTGTCTGCCGAAAGCGCGGCGCGGATGACGGAGATGCCAGGCACCTCGGTGACCGCCCATGCGTTTCCGTGATGCACCCCATCGCGCAATTCGATTTCCCGCTTCCCGCGCGTCTCCTTAGCATGTCCTTGACAGAGGACGCCTCGTGGATGCGAGCGCAGGAAAACAACAGAGGAGACATCGTGTTCAAGACCTTGACCAAGCACCGGCTGCGGCCGGTCGCACTGGCCGCAGCGAGCGTGCTCGCGGGCCAGTTCCCCACCCTCGCCGCGGCCCAGTCGGCCGCCACGCCGGCGGCCGCGCCGGCCTCCGCGCCCGCGAGCGACACGCCCGCGGTGCAGGACGTGGTGATCACCGCGCAGAAGCGCACCGAGCGGCTCGTCGACACGCCGGTGGCCGCTGCGGTGATCTCGGGCGAGGCGCTGCAGAAGTCCAACGCCTCGGAGCTCACCGACCTCAACCTGGTGATCCCGTCGCTGGAGCTCAAGGGCTCGTTCAACGGCCGCGTGCCGATGGCCATGCGCGGCATCTCCACCAATGCCAACGAGGCGGCCGTCGGCCTCACCTCGGGCGTGTCCATCATGATCGATGGCGTGCCGGTGCCGTCCGATTCGATGGCCGCCAACGAACTGGCCGACCTGCGCGCGGTGGAGGTGCTCAAGGGCCCGCAATCCACGCTGGGCGGCCGCACCGCGTCGGCGGGCGTGATCAACTTCATCACGCAGGCGCCGTCCACGCACTGGATGGGCAACGCCGGGCTGACGTTCACCAACGACGGCGAGAAGCGCGCCAACGGCTTCGTGTCGGGCCCGCTGGCCGACTCGCTGGCCATCAGCCTGTCGGGCTACGGCAACGAGCGCTTCTACCCGATCCGCAACACGCTGCTGGGCGAGGACTCGCGCACCATCAGCGACGGCCTGCGCGCCAAGCTGCTGTTCACGCCGGTCAAGGACCTCGACATCCTGCTCACCGGCCGCGCGTCGCACAGCGAGTCGCGCGGCGGCACCTTCACCTACCAGTACCTGACGCCGGGCGCGGCGCTGTTCCCGCTGTTCCCGTGGAACACCGCCGGCATCCCGCAGTCGCAGGCGCTGCCCGGGATAGCCGTGCGCTACGGCAACACCGACTACGCGTCGCCGGTGCACATGGACTCGAAGATCGACGACCGCGACGTGTCGCTCAACATCGAGAAGCGCGCGAGCGGCTACACGTTCACGTCGACGACGGCGCGCCAGTCGGAGACGGCGCACAACGTGCAGGACGTGACGCAGACCGCCGTCTACTTCCTCGACATCCTGCGCCTGCCCGTGATCCCGCTGCCGCCCACGCCGGGCGTGCCGCCGCTGTTCGACAACACGCAGCACGTCGCGTTGCATCCCACCGCGGTGTCGCAGGAGTTCAAGGTGGCGTCGCCGCTGGACGCGCCCGTGAGCTACGTGGCCGGCCTGTTCTGGTCGGACACCAAGGTGATCCAGGACTACGTGCGTGCGATGTTCGTCAACCCGCGTGACGACACCACTACGTCGGACAACAAGACGCTGGGCCTGTATGGCCGGGCGACCTGGAACTTCAATCCGTCCACCAGCCTCCTGACGGGCCTGCGCCTGAACCAGGACCGCATCAGCTACGCCATCGTCGACCGCGCCGGCGGCTTCGCGTCCGCGGCCTCCGACACGTCGACCGCCACCGTGGGCGACTTGACGCTGCGCCAGAAGCTGGGCAAGGACAACATGGCCTACTTCACCGTGGCCAGGGGCTACAAGCCGCGCGCGTTCAACACGGCGCAGACGCTGTCGTCGGACGACCCGATCGCCCCCGTGAACAAGGAGAACATCCAGCACATCGAGCTGGGCTCCAAGATGATCCTGCTGGGCGGCAGGCTGTCGGTCAACACCGCGTTGTTCAACACCGACTACAAGAACTACCAGGTGCAGGTCTACGACACGACCAGCGTCGTCGAGAAGCTCAAGCTGTCCAACGCCGGCGCCGCGCGCACCAGCGGCCTGGAACTCGACGCCTCGCTGGCCGCCACCGGCGCCACGCACCTGACCGCCAGCGCGGCCTGGATCGACGCCCGCTTCATCAGCTACAAGACCGCGCCGTGCTACCCGGGCCAGACCGAGGCCCAGGGCTGCACGCCCAGCGACACGGGGCCGGTACAGGACGTGTCGGGCAAGACCATGCCCGACTCGCCGAAGTTCAAGCTGACGCTGGGGGCCGACCACTTCATCGATCAGCACCTGGTGCCGTGGGACCTGCGCGTGAACGGCCAATACGCCTGGCGCACGCACGCGAACTTCCAGGCCGACCAGAACCCGTACACCGTGCAGCGCTCGTTCGGCGTCCTGAACCTGGGCGCCAGCGCCACGTCGCCGGACGGCCGCTACATGGTCTCGCTGTTCGTCAACAACGTGACCAACCGGTTCTACAACGCCAACGAGGAAGACTTCTTCAGCGGGCTGTGGGGCGCCACCACCAACGCCGTCATCGGCGAGCCGGCGCGCGACGCGCGGCGCTACGGCGGCGTGCGCTTCAACGTCTACTTCGACTGAGGGGCATCACGGCAGGCGCGAGAATCGGCGCATGACCGATCCGACCGCCGCGCCGCTGACCGCCGCCGACCTCGTGGCCCTGGCGCGGGCCGCCCGCCGCGGCGTGGCGTGCCCCGCCTGCCGGGCGCTCGTCTGCCCGGGCTGGGAGGCGCTGCCCGGCAGCTTCGCGCGCGACGTGCTGGAGCGCGTGGGCACGCTGCGCGACCCGGCCATCGACGACCCGACCGTCGCCGAATACCACCCGGCCGGCACGCACGGCTGGTCGGCCGACGCGCCCATCGCGCCGGCGTGGTTCCCGACCAACCGCAGCGACGCCTGGCGTTGCGGCACCTGCGCGCGCGCCTTCCTGCGCTACACGGAGTACGGCGGCTACTACACCGAGGAGCGCATCCGCGAGCTCGACGCGCGCCTGGTCGTGGACGTGCCGCTCGTCTCGGGGTAGCTCCACAGGATCCACCGCCGGCGCGGGAGCAAGGCTCAGGCCGAGGGCGGCGTCGGCGGCTTGCGCAGCAGCGACCACGCCATGCCGCCCATCAGCGCCAGGCCGGCCAGCAGCGCGGCCCACAGCCAGGGCGTGCGCGACGGCGTCACGGCCGGCTCCGGCGCGGCGGTGCTGGCGGCGACGGATGCCGCGGCCGCCGCGGACGCCGCGAGAGTCGCGGTCGCCTCGGGCAGGGCCGCATCGGGCGCGCGGCCTGGCATCAGCTGTGCGAGCGGCATCGGCGCCGTCGGCTCGTTGGCGGGCGCGCGCGCCAGCACGAACGGGCCGGTGCCGCGCGCGACGAACACGAGCTGGCGCGGGCGGATGCCGATGCGGATCGTCGGCGCCGCGTGGCCCAGCTGCGTGATCGGGCCGAAGGTCTCGAGCCGCAGCATGCGCCAGGGGGCGCCGTCGAGGCGCACCGGCGGCGAGTGCAGATCGGGCGCGCCGGACGGCTGCGTGAGCCAGTACACGTTGGCCATCGCGGCGCTGTCCCAGGCCATGCCGGCCTGCGTGGGCGCGCGTTCGGCCTTCAGGCGCAGCGCGTGCAGCGGGCCGCGCAGCAGCGAATGGCGCGGCGGCGGCAGGCGATCGGCGTCCACCTGGCCCATCACCATCACCTGGCCGATGGTGTCGACGTCGGACGGCGCGATCTGCACGGCGGCGAGCGCCGCGTTGCGCGGCAGCGGGTAGTCGCAGGACGTCGTCTCGCAGCCCGATGCCGCGATCGGATCGCTCCATTGCAGCGGCGGCGGTGCGGGGCGATGCGGGGCGCGGGTGATCGTCGCCGATACGAGGGGCGGTATGCCGGAGCGCGGCGCGGTCGTCAGGCGCAGGTAGCGCGCCGGCACCTCGTCCAGGTCGATGCCGTCGGAGCCCAGGCGCTCGCGCCCGGCCTGCGTGGCCAGCGCGCCCGTGGCGCCCACCTGCGGCAGCGCCTCCAGCTGCACCAGTTGCGCGTCCTGCTGCAGCGTGCGCCAGTGCTGCAGGTCGTCGCCGGCCTCGATGACCAGCGTGTAGACGCCTTGCGTGTCGTGCTCCAGGCCCAGGTCGAGGTGCAGCAGGTCGTCGCCGGTCTCCTGGGTGTCGACGATCCAGGCCTGGCGCGGCGCGCCGGCCGTGGCCGAGGCGGTGGTTGGCGGCAGAGGCACCTTGTACAGGCGCGCCGGCACGCGCTGGACCACGGGCGGCTGCGTGGGCGCGTCGATCCAGGCGAAGGCCATGGCCTCGCCCGCGCCGTTGCGCACGCGCAGGTCGGCGAGGCTGGCCGAGGCCGAGAGCTGGCGCGCCGGCAGGGTCACGTCCAGCGTGTAGTACGGGCCCGCGCCGGCCAGCGTCAGCGGCAGGGCGGTGTCGGACGGGGCGGCCAGGGCCAGCTGCGCGCAGGCCAGTCCCAGTGTTGCGAGCGCGGCGATCTTCATGCGGGTTCTCCAGGCAGTTCCGGCTCGGGGTCGGCGCGGCGCGGCGGGATCGGCGCGAAGTATCCGACGGCCAGCATCAGTCCGCCGACGACGATGAACGACACGGTGCGCGAGAGCGTGTCGCGGTCCGCCAGTTCCACCAGGAACAGCTTGGTCACGACCAGGCCCAGCAGCGCGGCGCCCACGCCCCACAGCACGCGTCGCGCGCCGCGGTGGCCGGTCACCATCAGCGCCACGCCGATGAGCGACCACGTCACCGACAGTGCCGCCTGCGCCAGCGTGGAGTCGTACAGCGCATGGTCGCTCCACGCGATGCCGGCCCAGTGATGGCAGGTGCGCAGCACAAGCCCCGTGACGAGCGCGAACGCCGTCACGCCGGCCAGCACCGGCCATGCGCGCGGCGGCACGCGGTCGCGCCACTCGGCCGGCAACGAACGTACCCAGCCCACCAGTGCCAGCAGCGCGACGCCCTGGCCGATCTCCAGCGGATTGAGCAGCGGCACCCACGGCAGCGGCGCGGCGTCGCCGGGCCCGGTGTTGCCCACCCAGAGCCACGCCATCAGGTACAGCGCCAGCGCCGCGCAGCCCGCCACGCGCCACGCGAGGGCCTGCGTCGCGTCGGCGAAACGGCGCCACAGCGCGGGTCGCGTGCTGGCGACCAGCGCGGCCGCGGGCACCGCCATCCCGGCCAGCGAGCGCCAGGCCGATGCGTCGCCCGCCACCGCCTGGACGCGCAGCACGCATTCGGCGGTGGCCAGCGCGACGAACAGCCACCAGCCGGCCACCTGCAGCGCGGCGCCGGCCAGCGCCGGACGCCAGCGCGCCTGCAGGCGGTCCAGCCAGGGATGCGCGAGCAGCGCCAGCGGCCACGCGAGCCAGCCGAGGTGCGCGGACGGCGGCGCGCCACCGTCCTCGTGCAGCGTCATCAGGATCCACGCCGGGACGGTGACCAGCGTGGCCTGGCCCAGCACGCGCCAGTCGCGCCAGCGCGCGAGCGACACGGCGGCCAGCGCGCTGAGCGTCACCCAGATCAGCTGCCAGTGCGGCCAGACGGCGAAGGTGTCCGGCCCCGGCAGCGAGGCCTGCAACTGGTGCCACTCCAGCGGCGGCAGCGTGCGCGCCCACCACGGCAGCACCCAGGCCACGACGAGCCACTGGGTCGCCGTCGCATGCCACCAGGCGCGCCGGCCGCCGGCCTGCGCCGCGCGCAGCAGGTCGCCGAGCCACAGGCCGGCGACCGACAGCAGCAGCGGGATCCACAGCGTCGGGGCGACGGCGACGCCGGCCGGCACGTAGTTCCACACCGAGGGCTCGAAGAAGAGGCTGGCCGCGCCGGCCGCCCCCTGCAGCGCGAAGCCGCTGCCCACCAGCGCGCCGCTGCGCAGGCGCGCGCCGATGGCGGCGGCGGCGAGGCCGATCAGCGGCCACGCCAGCGCGGCGTCGGCCGGCGCGAGCTCGAACAGCAGGCTGAGGCTGGCCACGGCCAGGCCCAGCACCAGGCCGACGCTGCTGGCCAGCGGGATGGGCCGCGGCGTGCCTTGCGTGGCCTCGCGCCAGGCGTCGCGCAGGCCCAGCCAGCCGGTGGCCAGCAGCGCGAGGCCGATCAGCAGCGCGGCGACGAGGTCCTGCCATGAATGCGCCGGCGTCGCCACCTGCAGCGCCGCGGCGGTGGCCGACAGCGCGGCGAGGTGCAGCAGGGCGCTGGCCACGCGCAGCGACGGCGCCGCCAGGCGGCCCGCCAGCGCGGCGCAGCCCCACGCGATCCAGGCGGTGATCGCGCCGGCCCACAGCACGGGGACGAGCATCCACGCCAGCGTCGCGAGCGCGAAGGCCGCTGCGAACGGCGCCGCCGCCGCGGCGATGTCATCGACGGCGTGGCGCGCGTCGGCGGCCAGGCGCCGGCGCGTGGCGTCCAGCGCGGCGAGCGCGATCGCCAGCATGGCCATGCCCAGCGCCGAGCCGGCGACCAGCGGCAGGCCGGGGCGCAGGTCCGGCGTGAGCCCGGCGACGAGGCGGATCGCCGCGCCGAGCATCACCGCCAGCGCGAACGCGCGCGCATAGGTGCGGCGCTGGCGCGTGCCGAGCCAGTACATGCCGGCGGCCTCGATGGCCCAGGTGGCGCCCGTCCACACGCCTTGCAGCGCCAGCGGAATGGCGAGCGTGGCGAAGATCGTGCCGACGATCACGTGCGCCTCGCCCAGCAGTGCGTAACGCGGACGTGTGGTGCGCATCAGCGCGCCGCCCAGCAGGATGTGGAACAGCGCGAAGCCGGCCGCGGCCCAGGCCGGCCCCCAGGCGTGGTCGCGCACCAGCAGGTACTGCAGCGAGAACGCGGCCAGCGGCACGCCGAAAGTGAGCGTGCTGTCGACGCGGCCCACCTGGCGCAGCGCGTCGGCCGCGCGATCGGCCAGCGAGGCCTGCGCCGGCGGCTCGCCGCCGGCCGCCAGCGCGCGCCGCGCGAACAGCACGCCGGTGACGGTGAACAGCAGGAAGAACAGCAGCAGGAAGGCCTGGACGCCGGCGTAGTCGCTGGCGAGGTAGTGCGCCTGCGCCCACGCGCCCGCCAGCGCGAACGTGGCGACTGCGCCCACCAGGTTCAGCGGGCGCCAGGCCTTGAACCAGGCCATCGCCAGGATGCCCGCGTCGAGGATGGCCATGTACGACATCAGCGGCACATACGCGCTGCTGCCCGTGCTCACCAGCACCGGCGCGGCGAAGCCCTCGGCCACCGACACCAGCGCGAGCCACGGCGCGTCCTGCAGCACGGCCAGCAGCGCGCCGAGCACGGCGACCAGCGCCATGAACGCGAAGGCGAGGTCGGGCGACAGCAGTGGTTGCAGGCGCAGCGCGCCCAGCGTCGTCAGGTAGAACACGCCGATGCCCGCGCCCTGCAGGATCAGGCCGTAGCCGTCGCGCCGGGCGCGCAGGCGCCAGCCGATGGCCGTGAGCACGACGCCCACCAGCCCGACGCCGGCGTAGCGCCACTCCACCGGCAGCGTCACGCGTTCGGCCGTGTAGCGCAGCAGGAAGGCCAGGCCCAGGAACAGGATCAGCACGCCCACCTTGACGATGGTGTTGCCGCCGAAGATCCAGCGCGCCAGGAACGGTGGCAGGCGGTCGCGCAGCGGCACGGGCGGCGGCGGCGGGGCCAGCGGCGGCCGGGGAGGCGGCGGCGGGATGGCCAGCGGCTTCGCGACCGGCGTGGCCGCGATGGCCGGCCGCGCGGCCTCGACGGCGCGCGGTTCGGATGGCGGCGTCGCGATCGGCACTGGCGCCGGCACCGGCGCCTCCGCGGCGGGAGGCTTCGCCACCGGCGATGGCGCGCCCACCCGCTGCCGCAGCGCCGCGACCTCCTTTTCCAGCGCGTCGAGGCGGCGTCGCATCAGGACGCTGTCGAGAATGTCGGCGGGCTCGTCCTCGGGCGGCGTGCGATGCGCGCTCCACCACCAGCCGGCAAGGGCACCCGCCACGGCCAGCGCGAACGCGGCGGACACATTGCCCAATACGCCGCCGACGAAGGCTCCGATCACTGCGAACAACAGATTCAAGCGCGCTCCTGAGGGGTCCCGGTCGCGCGATTATGAAACTTCGCCCTGCGGGGCCGTGACGCGCACCCGGCCGGTATCGCGCCATGAGCTCGGCAGCAGCGCGTGGCAGGCTCCACGCGGCTTCGCTGCAGTGCAGCAATCCGGCACAGCTTATGCATGTCCCCGGTCGAGTTCCACATGCCAGGAGGACGCGAATGACGGATCAGGCTGCCACCCAGTTCTCGCACGTCAAGCCCGGGGACACGCCCTGGCGCAGCGACGGCCTGCGCGACTTCTTCCTCTACCGCGATCTCGGCGTGGCCGCGGCCACGAACGGCAAGGTCGTCGCGCACCTTGTGAAAGCCAACATGGCACCGGAAAAGGGCACCGGCTGGCACCGGCATGAGGCCGAATTCCAGATCGTGCTGATGACCAAGGGCTGGGCCAGGTTCATGTACGGCGACAAGGAGACGCTGGTCGAGGCGGGCGACTGCGTGCACCAGATGCCGGGCATCGTCCACTACCTGTTCGACTATTCGCCGGACATGGAGTACCTGGAGATCGTGTCGCCGGCCGACTTCAAGTCGATCGACATGCCGCCGCAGACGGAAGTGCCCGCACCGCACGCCTGGTGAGATCTCAAAAGTCCATGTCGAGCTCTTCGATGTCGTCGGGCTCGAGCTTCGCCGCCGCGATCCACTCGGCCATCTCGGGCATCGCCATGATCGTGCGCGTGTACTCGATGCACGCACGGTTGAGCTTCACGTCGTAGGTCAGGAAGCGCGTGACCACCGGCGCGTACATCGCGTCGGCAGCGCCGCGCCGCGCGCCGAACAGGTACGGACCGCCGTAGGTGGCGATGCACTCGGTCCAGATCTCGACGATGCGGTCGATGTCGGGCTGCGCGCCGGCCCAGATCTTGTGGCCGGGCAGGCGCGCCTTCAGGTTCATCGGCAGCGACGAGCGCAGGTTGGCGAAGCCCGAGTTCATCTCGCCGCACACCGAGCGGCAGTGCGCCCGCGCGACACGGTCGCCGGGGAACAGTCCCGCGCCGGGACACACCTCGTCGAGGTACTGCGCGATCGCCATCGTGTTCCACACGCGCGCACCGTCGTGCGTGAGGCACGGCACGCGGATGGACGGCGCCAGCAGCAGCAGTTCGCGCCGCGCGTCGGCGTCGTCGGGCGAGACCATCGTTTCCACGAAGTCGAGTCCGGCGAACCGCGCCAGCAGCCATCCGCGCAGCGACCACGACGAATAGTTCTTGCTGCTCAGGGTGAGCGACGCCGTGGCGGCGGCCTTGGGCTTCGCGGCCGCCGGCTTGCGTGCGGCGGGTTTCGTCGGGCTCTTGGCGGATGCGGGCATGTCGGCTCCGTGACGGATTCGTCCGCATCGACGCAAGGCGCGTGCCACGACGTGGCGGCACGCTAGTTGCAACCCCACGAGGGTGAAGCTCTTGGGGAATCCATGATGTACCAGGCCTATCAGGCGCAGTCCGACCTCCTGCGACCGCTGCGCCACCTGGCGAAGGTGCACGGATCCATGCTCGGCACCGAGCCGCCGCGGCCGGGGCTGGAGAGCGTGGCGCGGCCGGCGATGGCCGCCAGCAAGGTGTTCGAGCTGTCGGAGGTCACGCACCGCCGGCCGCCCTGGCGCATCGCCAGCGTCATGGTCAAGGGCGAGGAGCAGCCGGTCGTCGAGGAGGTCGTGCAGCGCACGCCGTTCGCCGAGCTGCTGCGCTTCCACAAGCCGGGCGTCGCGGGGCAGCCGAAGCTGCTGGTGGTGGCGCCGATGTCCGGCCACTTCGCCACGCTGCTGCGCGACACGGTGCGCACCGCGCTGCAGGACCACGACGTCTACGTCACCGACTGGCTCAACGTGCGCGACGTGCCGCTGGCCGCGGGCCGCTTCGGCCTGGACGAATACATCGAGCACGTGATGTGGTTCACCGAGGCGCTGGGCCCGGGCGGTCACGTGCTGGCCGTGTGCCAGCCGACGGTGGCCGCGCTGTCGGCAGTGGCGTTGATGTCGGAGGACAGCCATCCGGCCACGCCCGCCAGCCTCACGCTGATGGCCGGCCCGATCGACTGCCGCATCAGCCCGACCAGCGTCAACCAGCTGGCGATGTCCAAGCCCATCGAGTGGTTCGAGCAGAACCTGATCAGCGTGGTGCCCTGGCAGCACGCGGGCGGCGGGCGTCGCGTCTATCCGGGCTTCGTGCAGCTGTCGGCCTTCATCAGCATGAACCGCGAGCGCCACGAGAACGCGTTCAAGGACTACTACAGGCAACTGCTGGAAGGCGACTTCGACCGCGCCGACGTCACGCGCGTGTTCTACGAGGAATACCTGGCGGTGGCCGACCTGGCGGCGGAGTTCTACCTCGAGACCGTGGCCAAGGTGTTCCAGGAGTTCGCGCTGCCCCGGGGCCTGCTCACGTTCCGCGGCCGCGCCATCAACCCCGCCGCGATCCGCCGCACGGCGCTGGTGACGATAGAAGGCGAACGCGACGACATCTGCGCGATCGGCCAGACGCTGGCCGCGCAGGACCTGGCCAGCAGCCTGCGGCCCTACCTGCGCACGCATTACGTGCAGTCCAACGTGGGCCACTACGGCGTGTTCAGCGGCAAGCGCTGGCAGAACCAGATCTACCCGATCGTGCGGGACGTGATCCACATCTCCGGCTGAACCAGTTTTGGCCGGACGTGACTTAAGGGGTCTGGCATCTCCTCGTCCGCGTCGGAGCGTGCACCGGAGAGGGGACGATTGTCGCGGACGAGGCGATGCCTGACGCCGATCGTGAAACCCGCTGCGCGCGAAAAAGCGGCTGGAAATCGGGCATGGCGCGCAGGAGGATCGGCGCGACCCGCGTTAGCGTCGATCCATGCCTCGCCCGCCACGCATCGAGTACGCGGATGCCATCTATCACGTGACCTCCCGCGGCGCCCAGCAGGGTGCCATTTTCCTGGATGATCATGATCGCGCGTCGCTGCTGGCGATCGTCAGGCGGGCGATTCAAATCTGCGACACGCAGGTCTTTGCCTACTGCCTGATGGGCAACCACTACCACTTCGTTTTGAAAACACGCCGAGCGAACCTCTCCGTGCTGATGGGGCGCATCAACGGGCTTTACAGCTTGACGTTCAACCGGCGTCATTGCCGGCGCGGCCCTGCGTTCGAAGGCCGGTTCAAGGCGTTGCACGTCCAGCAGGACAGCTATCTGTTGTCTGTCTGCCGGTACGTGGATCTCAATCCGGTGCGCGCGTGCCTGGTTGAATCGCCCGAGCAATGGATCTGGTCCAGTTATCGCGCCCATGCTGGATTGGTCGCCTCTCCGTCATGGCTGGCGACCGGAGAACTCCATGGAGCGTTGATGGGACGGGTACCGGAGAGTGATGCGCAATGCGCCGCGGCTTGCGCTCGCTACGGTGAATGGGTCGACGCAGGGCGTGCGTCTCGCCTGTGGAAGGAGTCGCTTCGCGAAGAGGCCTACCTAGGGGACGACGCGTTTGTCGCTCTCATGAAGCACCGCGCACAGTGAGGGTGAAAGCTCGCTATGCATCGGCACGGGATCGGCGTCAGGCATCGCCTCGGATCGCGGCGAGCGCCTTCGTCTCCGGCCAGATTCAAGCGCGACCCGAGGAGATGCCAGACACCTCCGGAGACGTCCCGGCTTGCGAGCGGCAAGCCTAGAAGACGACGCCCGCGCGCAGGATCACGTTGGCATACGGCGAGAACTCGCCCGTGCGCACGATCGCGCGTGCGCCGCGCGTGGCGGCCTTGAGCTGCTCGTGCGACACGGTGGAGACGGGCGTCTCGCCGAGCTGGCGCCGCAGCTCGGCATGCACGGACGGATTCTTCGGCGCCAGTTCCTCGGCGACGACCGCGGCCTCCACCCGCATCTCGGCGAGCACGGCCGCCAGCACCTCGGCGAAGCGCGGCACGTTGGCGCTCACCGCGAGGTCGATGCGGCGCGGGCCGTCGGGAATCGGCAGGCCCGCGTCGCCGATCACCAGCAGGTCGCCATGGCCCAGGCGGGCGATGACGTCCGAGAGCTCGGCGTGCAGCAGCGTCGTGCGCTTCATGGCCGGCCCCTTCCGTTCTCCGCGAGCTGGCGGCGGTACGGGATGGACGTCTGCGCCCCCCTGCGCGTGACGCACAGCGCGCTGGCGGCCTGGCCGAGGGCGACGGCGTCGTCCAGCGACTGGCCTTCGCACAGGGCGGTGGCCAGGGCGCCGATGAAGGTGTCGCCGGCGGCGGTGGTGTCGACGGCCTTGACCTTCCTCGCGGGCGAGTGGCGCGCGCCCGCGCCGTCCACCACGACGACGCCTTGCGCGCCGAGCGTCACCAGCACGCGGTCGGGGCCGCGCGCACGCAGCAGCGCGCCGGCCTCGGCCGCGGAATTCGGATCGACCACCGGCAGGTCGGCGTAGGCGCTGGCCTCGGTCTCGTTGAGCACGAGGATGTCGATCCTGGCCCACATCGAATCGGGCAGGGGCGCGGCCGGCGCGGGGTTCAGCAGCACCGGCACGTGCGCGGCGAACGCGCGGTCGACGGCCGCCTGCACCGCGGGCATCGGCACCTCGAGCTGCACGATGAGCATGCCGGCCATGTCGATCATCGTGTTGGCGCGCGCCACGCTGGCCGGGTCGAGCAGGCCGTTGGCGCCGGGCGCGAGCACGATGCGGTTCTGGCCGTCCTCCTCCACCCAGATCGACGCGACGCCGGTGTGCGTGGACGCCAGGCCCTTGACCTCGCGCGCGTCGACGCCGTCGGCGGCCAGGCCGGCCTTGAGCACGTCGCCGTTCGGGTCGATGCCGACGCGGCCGACCATGATCACGTTGGCGCCCATGCGCGCGCACGCGACGGCCTGGTTTGCGCCCTTGCCACCGGGCAGCATCGCGAAATCGAGACCGGGCAGGGTCTCGCCGCCGACCGGCGCGCGCGCCATGCGCATCACCAGGTCCATGTTGAGGCTGCCGACGACGACGATGGAGGAGCTCATGGGGTGGTCCTCGCGAAAGGGGGGAACGGGTTCATCTCAGTCCTGCGGGCGCGCGGTGGACGCGCGCCGGTGCAGCTCGGGTTGCAGGATCGCGCGGCGCGGCTCGGCGCGGCCGTCGCGCAGGCGCTCCAGCAGCAGGCCGGCGGCGCCGGTGCCGATGGCTTCCTTGGGCTGGGCCACCGTGGTCAGCGGCGGCGAGGTGTAGGCGGCCAGCTCGATGTCGTCGAAGCCGACGATCGACAACTGCGCGGGCACGGCGATGCCGGTCTCGTGCGCGGCGTGCAGCGCGCCGATGGCCATCATGTCGTTGCACACGAACACGGCCGTCGGCCGTTGCGCCGACTGCAGCAGCCGGCGCATCGCGGCGGCGCCGCTTTCCGGGCCGAAGTCGCCGCGCACGATCTCGTCCGCGCGCGGCGTGATGCCCGCGCCCGCGAGCGCGCGGCGCCAGCCGGCCTCGCGCTGCTGGCTGGGCCGCAGGTCGGCCGGGCCCACGATGCAGGCCACGCGCGCATGGCCCAGCGACAGCAGGTGGGCCGTGGCCAGCTCGCCGCCGGCGGCGTGGTCGACCTCGATCAGGTCGACGGCGATCGCGTCGATCTCGCGGTCGACCAGCACCAGCGGCAGGCGCAGGTCCTTGCAGCTGGCGACGATCGAGTCGTCGTCGCCCGAGGCCACCAGCACGATGCCGTCCACGCGGCGCTCGGACAGCACGCGCAGGTGGTCGGCCTGCTGCTGCGGATCGTCGTTGGAGTTGCACAGCAGCAGGCTGTAGCCGGCGCCGTAGCAGTGGTGCTCCACGCCGCGGATGATCTCGGCGAAGTACGGGTTCGAGTTGTTGGGCACCAGCATGCCGAGCGTGCGCGTGGTGTTGTGCTTCAGGCCGCGCGCCACCTCGCTGGGCACGTAGCCGAGCGCGTGGGCGGCCTCGTGCACCTTGGCCTTGGCCTCGGCGCTGACGAAGCGCGTGGCGTTGAGCGTGTGCGACACGGTGGTGACCGAGACGCCGGCGCGCGCGGCGACGTCGCGGATGCTGGCGCGCCCGGTGGGATTGGCAGCGTGGCCGCGGGGCGGGGTTGTCACTTCTTTTTCCTGCGTTCGCGCAGCGTGTCCAGGACCACGGCGATGATGATCACGAAGCCGGTGATGATGCGCTTGGTGGGCTCGCTGGCGCCGATCTGCGCGAGGCCGGCCTCCAGCACCGAGATCACCAGCACGCCGAAGAAGGTGCTCGCCACCGAGCCGCGGCCGCCCATCAGGCTGGTGCCGCCGATGACCACCGAGGCGATCACCACCAGCTCGGCGCCGGTGCCGGCGTTCGGGTCGGCTGCTTCCAGGCGCGACGACAGGAACACGCCGCCGAGGCCCGCGAGCAGGCCGGCGATCGCGAACACGGCGATCTTGACGGGCCGCGGGTCGACGCCGGCCAGGCGCATCGCCTCCTCGTTGGTGCCGATGCCGATCATGCTGCGGCCGAACACGGTGCGCGTGAGCACCACCTGGGCCAGCGCGACGATGGCGATCGCGATGAAGAACGCCGGCGAGAGCCCGGCCACCACCGGCTTGCCGAGCCAGTCGATCGCGCCGCCGATGTACTGCGTGCGCGAGTCGGTGGCCACGTAGGCGGCGCCGCGCGCCATCTCCAGCATGCCCAGCGTGACGATGAACGACGGCAGGCGCCACGCCACGGTGATCGCGCCGTTGACGGCGCCCACCGCGAGGCCCACCCCCATCGCCAGCAGCGTGGCGGGCAGCAGCGACCAGTGCCACTGCAGCATCGCGATGCCGGCCACCGCGGCGGCCAACGCCATCGTCGAGCCCACCGACAGGTCGATGCCCGCGATGATCAGCACGAAGGTCATGCCCACGGCGGTGACGGCCACGGCGGGGATGTCGTTGGCGATCGTGACGAACGTGTCGGCGGTGAAGAAGTATTCGCTCTGCCAGCTGAAGAAGCCGACCATCAGCGCGAGCGCCGCCAGCAGGCCGGCGACGGTGCCGATCGCGCTGGTGAGCGCGGCGCGGGTGGTGAGGGGTTTGGGCGAGGTCATGCGAGTTGTTCTTTGGGCGCGTGTTTCTCTGCTTCGGTGTAGGCGCTGAACGCGGCCTCCAGCAGCGATTGTTCGGACCACTCGCCGCGCTCGAAGATGCGCACGAGGCGGCCGGCGCTCATCACGCCGATGCGGTCGCACTGCGACATCAGCTCGCGCAGGTCGGACGACACCATCAGCAGCGCCTTGCCGGCCGCGGCCAGCTTGTCCATCTGCGCGTAGATGTCGGCGCGCGCGCCGATGTCGACGCCGCGCGTGGGTTCGTCCAGCAGCAGCACGTCGCAGTCGCGGTGCAGCCAGCGGGCGAAGATCACCTTCTGCTGGTTGCCGCCGGACAGCTCGTTGACCGGCTGCTCGATGGAATCGCTGCGCACGCGCAGCAGTTCGCGCAGGCGCTCCACCTCGGCCCGCTCCCCGGCACGCTGCAGCCAGCCGGCGCGCGACACGGCGCCCAGGTTGGCCAGCGTGGCGTTCACGCGGATGGGCTGCGGCAGGAGCAGGCCCTGCGACTTGCGATCCTCGGTGACGAAGCCGATGCCGGCGCGCACGGCCTGCACCGGCGAGGCGATCGCCGCCGGCGTGTCCGATTCGCCCAGCATCACCTCGCCGGCGTCCTTGCGGTCGGCGCCCACCACCAGCCGCAGCAGCTCGGTGCGGCCCGAGCCCACGAGGCCGGCCAGGCCCAGCACCTCGCCGGCGTGCAGGTCGAACGAGACGCCGCGCACGGCGCTCCCGCGCGCGAGCCCGCGTACCGCGAGCGCGCGCCTGCCACGCGGGCGCACGTCGCGGTCCAGGCCCTCGTGCACGTCGCGGCCCACCATGCGCCGCACGATGTCGGCCTGGGTGAGCTCACGCATGGGGCGGGTGTCGATGTGGCGGCCGTCGCGCAGCACCATCACGCGGTCGGCCACCTGCTGCAGCTCGTCGAGCCGGTGCGAGATGTAGACGACGGCCACGCCGCGCGCCTTCAGCAGCTCGATCTGGCGGAACAGGTGCGCGATCTCGCGCGAGGTGAGGGTGGCCGTGGGCTCGTCCAGGATCAGGAGGCGGCACTCGCCCACCAGGCTGCGCGCGATCTCCACCATCTGCTGGTAGCCCACGCCCAGCGCGCCCACGGGCAGGCGCGGGTCGATGTCGTCCAGGCCGATCAGCGCCATCTGGCGCGCGGCGGCCTCGTTGAGCGCGTCCCCGCGGATGAAGCCGAAGCGGTTCGGCAGGCGGCCCAGCAACAGGTTCTCGGCGACGCTGAGCGTGGGCACGAGGCTCAGCTCCTGCATCACCATGCGCACGCCGCGCCGCTCGGCGTCCTGGCGCGACGCGGGCGCGAACGGCTCGCCCGCGAGCGTGAGCGTGCCGTGCGTGGGCGGCACCAGGCCGGCCACGATCTTCGACAGCGTGCTCTTGCCGGCGCCGTTCTCGCCGGTGAGCGCCAGCACCTCGCCGGCACGCAGGTCGAAGTCCACGCCGGCGAGCACCGGCGTGGCGTAGGTCTTGCCGATGCCGCGACCCTGCAGCAGCACGGGCGACATCGCGTCCGTCACTTCGTGATCAGCGTGACTTGCGTCTCGACCACCGGCGCCAGGTCCTTCTGCGCCTTCTTTTCCTTGATCGCCTTCAGCGCGGTGTCGATGCCGAACACGGCCTGCTTGGCGCCGAACTGGTCCACCGTGGCCAGCACACGGCCGTCGGCCAGCATCGGCTTGATCGCGCTGATGTTGTCGTAGCCCACCACCAGCACCTTGCCGGTCTTGCCCGCGCTCTTGATGGCGGCGACGGCGCCGAGCGCCATGTTGTCGTTGCCGGCCAGCAGCGCGCGCAGGTCCGGGTGCTCGCGCAGCATCGCGGCGGCCACGGCGTTGGCCTTGTCCATCTCCCACTGGCCCGACTGCGTGCTCACGATGTTGGCGCCCACAGCCTTCATCGCGTCGGTGAAGCCGGCGGTGCGCTGCTGCGCGTTGAACGTGGTGGACACGCCCTCGAGGATGCCCACCTTGTCGCCGGCCTTCAGCTGCTTGCCGAGATAGTCGCCGGCCAGCTTCGCGCCCTTGCGGTTGTCGGGGCCGACGAACGGCACCACCAGGTTCTTCTCCTTGAGCGCGTCGGCGTCGAGCTTGTTGTCGATGTTGACGACGATCACGCCCTTGGCCGCGGCCTCGGCCAGGACGGGCACCAGCGCCTTGGAGTCGGCCGGCGCGATCACGATCGCGTCGACGTGCTCCACGAGCATCTGCTGGACGATCTTGATCTGCGCGGCGGTGTCGGTCTCGTCCTTGATCCCGTTGGAGATCAGCGTGTACTGCGACGCGCGCGCCTTCTGGTCGGCCTTGGCGCCGTCCTGCATCGTCTGGAAGAACTCGTTGGCGAGCGATTTCATCACCAGCGCCACGCGCGGCTTGGCGTCGGCGGCGAGCGCGAACTGCGGCACGAGCGCCAGGGCGGCGCAGGCGGCCAGGGTGTGAAGGGCCAGACGGCGGGTCGAACGGATCATGGGTTGTCTCCTGGAAGAAAGGCCGCGCCGGCGTCGATGCTGCCGTGCTGTCGGGCCGGTTGAAACCACGGATATCGGCTGCGCAAACGTTTGCGCAAACGATTGCGCGGACTTTACGCGCACGGCCGGGCACTTTGCAAGTGCATGGGCATGCCCGTTCGAGGGGCATGTGCACCGTCTTGACCCTGCCGCCGGAAGGGTGCGAATTCGTTGTGCGATTGCCACGAAAAGGGCAAGCAAAATCGCGGTTGTCAATTGGGTGTCACACCTGATGAGCACTATGACAAGTCCGGTGAAACGGCGCGAAGCTCAATAAATTCATAAGCTTAGCGATGCATCGGCGAGCCTGAATCCTGGCTGAAAATGCGCCCGAACTTCACAATTCGTGTGGTCGACAGCGTCGGCAGCCTGCCAAAAGACCTCCGAACAGCGGCAAAGGCCGGCTCGCCCCCTTCATTCATCCTGATTTCCAGAGAACATTCCATGAACTTCAAATTCGGCGCCATCGCCCTGGCCCTCGTTGCCCCCGCCGCCTTCGCGCAGTCCAGCGTCACCGTCTACGGTGTCGTCGACGCCTACGGCGAATACCTTCACGGCGCCAGCACGGACGTGCGCGTTCAGTCCGGCGGCCTGAACGGCAGCCGCATCGGCTTCAAGGGCACCGAGGACCTGGGCTCCGGCTACTACGTCGACTTCGCCCTCGAAGGCGGCCTGAACCTGGATACCGGTTCGTCCGCACAAGGCGGCGCGCTGTTTGGCCGTCAGGCCTTCGGCGCCCTGCGCAGCACGGAATTCGGCACGATCAGCGCCGGCCGCCAGTACAGCACGCTCTACACGATCACCGACCAGTTCAGCGTCTTCAGCAACACGCCGGCCGGCGCTTCGACGGCCATCATCGGCGGCTTCGCCGGCGGCTACGAACCAATCCAGGGTTCGGCCAATGTCACCACGCTGACGAACGCCACGGGATCCGAAGTCAATGGCAGCCCGGCCCGCGTGAACAACTCGGTGCGCTACACCACGCCGTCGTTCTCGGGCTTCACGGCCAGCGGCCTGTACGGCGCCGGCGAAGTCACCGGCCAGACCACGAAGACTCGCCTGTACGACCTCTCGGCGCGCTACACGGGCTACGGCCTGGACGCCGTCGTGTCGTTCGTCAACGACAAGGCGCAAGGCGCCGCACTGGCCACCTCGGCCGACGTGAACATCATCACCGTCGCTGCCAAGTACACCATCGACGTCGCGCACATCGAAGCCGGCTACCTGCACGGCGACGACAAGCGCAACATCGCCGTCAAGCAAAGCGGCCAAGGCTTCTGGGTGGGTGCCGACTACCGCATCGGCGCCAGCCTGCTGAAGGCGCAGTACGTGTACAACAAGCTGGACAACACGGGTGCCGGCTACGCCATCGTGTCGGGCAACACCGCCAAGACCAATGCCTACGGGCTGGGCTACCAGTACGACTTCTCCAAGCGTACTTCCCTGTACACGTCGGCCACGCGCATGCAGAACAAGGGTGTCGCGCGCTTCGACACCTCGATCCCGGCCGGCCTGACCGCCGCCGGCGACCTGAGCATCAACCAGTACGTGCTGGGCATTCGCCACTCGTTCTGATCGACGTCATCGGCCTGTCTTCCCCAAGCGGACAGGCCGCAAAGACTCGCCCGCCCCGGCTTGCCGCGGCGGGCGTTTTCGTCTGGGCGCTTGGTGCGCGCGCCCTCTCAGACGCCAGCCGCCGCGATCTCCGAGAACGCGTGCGCCAGCCACATCTTCAGCCGCTGGCGCTCCAGCAGGCCCAGCTTCGGCCCTTCGTTGCTGCCCATCGTGCGGGCGGCCCAGAAGCTGGTGTCAGTGGCGTCGATCTTGCGCAGCACGGCGTCCTGCAGGTGCTTGAGCCGCACCACGCGCGCGCCCAGGACCTTCGCCCGCTCGAACTGGCCCGAGCGCAGCAGGTTGCCGAAGTCGTCGCCGCGCAGCTCGTTGAGCACCAGCACGTATTGCAGGCGGTCCTCGAAGCGGTCGATGAGGCGCTCGAGCAGGTCGACGGAGTCGCGCCCGGCGTCCATCACGTGCCAGTAGTGGATCTGCACGCCGCTCTCGGCGGCCAGCTCCAGCACGCCGGACTCGTCCATCCAGCGCACCAGCGGGTCGTGCGTCTGCGCGGCCAGGTCGACCAGCACGCGCTGGCCCGGGTGCTCGATCGCGCTCTCGACGATGGCGTCCAGCGCCTCGAAGCGGTCCACCAGCACCGGCGACGCGTAGTCCTTGTAGAAGCGCATGAGCGCGCCGTGCGAGCGGTCGGTGTCGAAGCCGGTGAAGGCCAGGTTGTGATCGATGAAGTACTGCGCCAGCAGCCGCGAGAGCACCGACTTGCCCACGCCGCCCTTCTCGCCGCCGATGAGGTGGATGCGCGAGCCCACAGGCTCCTGCGCGGGCGCGAGGGTGACCGCCTGCGTGAGGACGGGGACGGATTCGAACGAGTCGCTGGTGCTCACGGTGCGGCGGCCGCGCGCGAGCGTGGCGATGGGTTGGTTCGACCCAGTGTAAGCACGCGACGTGCCGCGCGGGGGACACCGCACCCGGGCAAGGGGGCTTCAGGCGTTCGCCACCTCGAACGTGGTCACCTCGAACCGCGTCAGCGTGTTCTGCCCGAAGGCCATCGTGATCGACACGTCGCTCGCGTCGCGCCCGCGCGCCATCACGATGCGGCCGATGCGCGGCGTGTTGTGGCGCGCGTCGAAGGTGTGCCAGCGGTCGCCCAGGAACACCTCGAACCAGGCGCTGAAATCCATCGGGTACGGCACCGGCGGGATGCCGATGTCGCCCAGGTAGCCGGTGCAGTAGCGCGCCGGGATGTTCATGCAGCGGCACAGCGTGATCGCCAGGTGCGTGAAGTCGCGGCAGACGCCCGTCTTCTCGCGGAAGCCGTCGAGCGCGGTGCGGGTGGCACGCGCCTGCGTGTAGTCGAAGCGCAGGTGGTCGTGGACGAAGTCGCAGATCGCCTGCACCCGGCCCCAGCCCATCGGCCCGTTGCCGAACCGGTTCCAGGCGAACTGCATCAGCTCGCTGTCGACCTCGCAGTAGCGGCTGGCGAGCAGGAACTGCAGCGTGCTGACCGGCAGCTCGCACGGGTCGTGCTGCCAGGCGTCCCAGGCCACGGGATCGGGTCGGCCGGAGTCGGCCACCACGGCCTCGTTGGTGAAGCGCACCGTGTCGATGCCGGCCGGCACGTTGATGCGGCCGCAGTGGTTGCCGAGCCAGTCGATGAAGTTGTCGGCCTCCACCGGTGGCCACACGTGGAAGTCCTCCGGCGCCTGCAGGTCGTCCTGGCGCGACGGGTGCACGTGCAGCAGGTAGATCAGCGCCATCGGGGTGGTGATGCTGAGCTGGATGTCGTAGCCGATCTTGATGAGCATGGTTCCTGCCGGTTGGGTTCACGGCAGTCACAGTGCGCGGCCGGTGTGCTTGCATGGTCGCCGCAAGCCGGCGGCGTGTCAGTCGGTATCGGGCCCGAACGGGCGTCAGTCGACGCTTACACCGGTGCCAGGACGGTGCGGCGTGCGCCGCGGGCCCATCCTGGTGCGGCGCCGCGGGTCATGCCGCCAGGCTCGCGATGCCGGCGCGGGCCACCTGGGCGTCCTGGTCGGACTTCACGCCGGATACGCCCACCGCGCCGATCACCTGGCCGTCGACCACGATCGGCACCCCGCCTTCCAGCATCGCGGTGAGTGGCGCCGACAGGAACGCGTTGCGGCCGGCCCTGATCATCTCCTCGTAGTCGCCGGAGGGCCGGCGCCCCATGGCCGAGGTGCGCGCCTTCTCGGTGGCGATGTAGGCCGACAGCGGGGCGGCGCCGTCCATGCGCTCGAGCGCCAGCGGGTGGCCGCCGTCGTCGACGATGGCGATCGTCACGGCCCACTTGCTGGCCTGCGCCTCGGCGCGGGCATGATCGAGGATGCGGGCGACATCGGCGCTGGTGAGGACGGATTTCTGCTTCATGGGGGTCTCCTGGTGTCGTCTGGTTGTAGCACGATGCAAGCCCCGCGCCAGCCTGGGGCCGAGTCACGCAATCGTCACGCCGCTGTCGCGCCATCATCACGCGCCGCGCGCACGATGGCGAGCCATGGATCGCCATGCCCACCCCCTCTCGCCGCCGTTCGAAGACAACCGGCCGCGCGACGGCGCCACGGTACGCGTCCGCACGGTCTGGATCTCCGACCTTCACCTCGGCACGCCCGGCTGCCAGGCCGTGGCGCTGCTGGACTTCCTGAAGCAGGTCGACTGCGACCAGCTGTTCCTGGTGGGCGACATCATCGACGGCTGGCAGCTGCGCCGCTCGTGGTACTGGCCGCAGGCGCACAACGACGTGATCCAGAAGCTGCTGCGCAAGGCGCGCAAGGGCACGCGCGTGATCTTCGTGCCGGGCAACCACGACGAGTTCGCCCGCAAGTACGTGGAGCACGAGTTCGGCGGCATCGAGGTGGTCACCGAGTGGATGCACGAGACGGCCGACGGCCGCCGCCTCTGGATCACCCACGGCGACCTGTTCGACGGCGTGATCCAGTGCGCGAAGTGGCTCGCCTACGTGGGCGACTCGCTCTACACCTTCATCCTCAAGCTCAACAAGCACTTCAACTCGCTGCGCGCGCGCATGGGGCTGCCGTACTGGAGCCTGTCGAAGTACCTGAAGCAGAAGGTCAAGCGCGCGGTGAGCTACATCGGCGACTTCGAGGTGGCCGTGGCGCGCGAGGCCAAGCGCCGCGGCGCTGACGGCGTGGTCTGCGGCCACATCCACCACGCCGAGATGCGCGACATCGACGGCGTGCTCTATTGCAACGACGGCGACTGGGTGGAGAGCCTCACGGCGCTGGTCGAGCATCCGGACGGTCGCCTGGAGATCCTCGACTGGTCCAAGCGCGACCTGCGCGGCAAGCCGGCGGGCCGCGACGACGACGCGCTGCCGCAGCCCGGCGTGCGCCAGCCCGAGCTGGCGGTGCTGTCCGAAGTGATGTCGGGGCGCTGAGCCGGCGCGGCTCAGGCCGCGTGCCGCAGCACGCCCGCCAGCGGGCGCGGGATCAGCGGCAACGCATCGACGAACTGGCGCGTGGCCGCCGCCCAGCTGAAGCCCATCGCGTGCGCCCGGGCACCCTCGCGCGGGAGCGCCAGCGCGGCCAGGCAGGCGCGACGCAGGTCGGCGTCGAGCACGCCGCCGCCCGAGCGGCCCACCACGTCGATGGGGCCGGCCACGGGGAAGGCCGCCACCGGCGTGCCGCTGGCCATGGCCTCCACCAGCACCAGGCCGAAGGTGTCGGTGACGCTGGTGAACACCTTCACGTCGGCGCTGCGGAAGACGCGGGCCAGCGCCTCGCCCTGCAGCGCGCCGAACCAGCGCGCCCCGGGGTACGCGGCCTGCAGGCGCGCGCGCTCGGGGCCGTCGCCCACCACCCACTTCTCGCCGGGCAGGTCCAGCTTGAGGAATTCGTCGACCTGCTTCTCGACGGCGATGCGGCCCACGTGCAGGAACACGGGCGCGTCGCCGCGCGGCTCGCGCGGGCCGTCGGGATGGAACAGCGTGGTGTCGACGCCGCGCGACCATACGCGCGGCGCGGCGAACCCGTGCGCGCGCAGGTCATCGACGATCGCCGGCGTGGCCGCCAGCGTGGCCGTGCCGGCGTCGTGGAAGCGGCGCAGGAACGCGTAGGTCATCGCCATCGGGATCGGCAGGCGCGCGCGCAGGTATTCCGGAAAACGCGTGTGGTACGCCGTGGTGAAGGGCCAGCCCTGCTCGAGGGCGACCGCGCGGGCGTGCACGCCGAGCGGCCCTTCCGTGGCGAGGTGCAGCGCGTCGGGCGCGAGCGCCAGCATGCGGCGGCGTATCGTGCGGCGGCTCGCCAGCGCCAGCCGGATCTCCGCGTAGCCGGGGCAGGCGATGGAGCGGAACAGGTCGGGCGACAGGATCTCGACGGCGTGCCCCAGCGCCTGCAGTTCGCGCACCGTCATCTGCAGGGTGCGCACGACGCCGTTGATCTGCGGCGTCCAGGCGTCCGTGACGATCAGGATCTTCATGCAAGACTCCTTTGGAGCCAGCGTAAGACAGGCGCATGAATCGCCCGTGACAGCGGACTGTCGTGACGGGCCGCCGTCGTTCGCGCAGAATGGCTCGCAACGCCGCCGCGAACGAGGTCTCCGATGAGCAAGCACTGCACGCACCTGCACCTGATCGCCTCCGTCACGCCCAGCGCGCTCGGTTGCGAGGAATGCCTGAAGACCGGCGACGAATGGGTGCACCTCCGGCTGTGCCGCATCTGCGGCCACGTGGGCTGTTGCGACGACTCGCCCAACCGCCACGCCACCAAGCACTTCCACGCGACGGCGCACCCCATCATCGAAGGCTACGACCCGCCCGAGGGCTGGGGCTGGTGCTTCGTCGACAAGCTGATGCTCGACCTGGGCGGCGACACCACGCCGCAGAACGGGCCGATACCGAAGTTCTTCTAGGACGTCGCGACGACGACGGGTACGCCGGCCGCCGCGCCTTCGGCCCACGGCTCGTCCAGCATCAGCGCGTGCACCTGCGACCACTGCGCCACGTGGAAGGGCGCGGTGTTGCCCAGCTTGGAGTGGTCGGCCAGGATCAGCGTGCGGCGTGCGCAGGCGATCATCGCGCGCTTGAGCGCTGCGTCGGCCTCGTCGGGGGCGCTGACACCCAGGCGCTCGTCGATCGCGCAGGCGCCGGGCACGGCCCAGTCGGCGCGGCAATTGGCCAGCATCGCCACGGCGGCCGGACCCCACAGCGCGCGGTTCTCGTGCTGCCAGGTGCCGCCGGTGAGCGCGATCTGCACCTGCGGGTCGCCGGCGAAGATCGCGGCCACGTCCAGCGAGCTCGTGATGACCGTCAACGGCCGCACCGCCAGCGCGCGGGCCATCGCCAGCGGCGTGGAGCCGGCATCGAGCACCACGGTCTGGCCCGGTTCGACCAGCGCCGCGGCGGCGCGGCCGACGGCGGCCTTGGCGTCGGCCAGCACCGACGCGCGGGCACCCAGGCCCAGGCGTTGCGTGTCCAGCGTCACGGCGCCGCCGTGGGTGCGCTGGAGCAGGCCCTGCTCCTGCAGCGCCAGCAGGTCGCGCCGCACCGTATGCTCGGAAACCTGCAGGAGTCGAGCAAGTTCGAGCACTTCCACGCGACCCTGCTCGCGCAGCATGGCCTCGATGCGGCGCTGGCGCTCGGCGGTGAAGCGAGGCGATCGGGAGTCGATGTCCAAGGTCAATCCTGAGAAGGCGGCGACGGTTCACATTGTAGGAGCGAATCCCCGCGTGATTGCTCGAAAATGCTCGAAATTGCTTGACTGTGGCGATTTCGCCGCTAGCATTCCGGCATGGATGATCCGGCGCCGCCTTCCCTTGCGATCACCGCGGCCACGATGCTGCGGGCGCGCGTCGGCGTCGGCCTGATCTTCTTCGTCAACGGGGCCGCGTTCGCGTCCTGGGTCTCGCGCATCCCGGCGCTGCGCGCGGGCCTGGGGCTCAGCGACGGCACGCTGGGCAGCGTGCTTTTCGCGATGTCGTGCGGCGTGCTGCTGTCGTTCCCGCTGGCGGGCAAGGGCGCGCAGTTGATGGGCGCCCGCCAGCTGGCGCTGCTGGCCGGCCTCGCGCTGCTCGTGATGCTGCCGATGCCGTTCCTGATCGGCATCGTGCCGTCGCTGGTGCTCGTGATGCTCGAGGTGGGCGCGGCGCTCGGCACGATGCAGGTGGCGATGAACGTGCTGGCCGTGGACGTGCAGGCGCGCGTGCCGCGCCCGATCATGTCGTCGCTGCACGGCGCGTGGAGCGCCGGCGGCCTGGTGGGCGCCGGCGTGGGCAGCCTGGCCGCGCACGCGGCGCTGTCGCCGCTGCTGCACCTGGCGGGCGCCGCGGTCGCGCTCGCCGGCGTGCTGCTGGCGGCGCTGATGCTGCTCGCGCGGGCGCGCCTGCCCGCGCGCACCGGCGCCGCGCCCGCGCCGGTGCGTCCGTCGATGAGCTTCCGGCGCCGCGGCCCGCGTGCCGACCGCGTGCTGCTGGGGCTGGGCCTGATCTGCTTCTGCGCGTTCCTCACCGAGGGCGCGCTGGCCGACTGGAGCGCCGTGTGGCTGCACGACAAGGCGCAGGCGAGCGAGTCGCTGGCCGCGCTCGGCTACGCGGTGTTCGCCGGCGCGATGACCACGATGCGCATGGTGGGCGACCGCCTGCTCGAGATCTTCGGCAGCGTGCGGCTGCTGCGCGTGCTCACCGCGCTGGGCACGGCGGCGCTCGCGGGCGCGCTGGTGCTGGCGCGCGTGGACTCCGCGATGCTCGCGTTCGTGCTGCTGGGCCTCGGCATGGCCACCGTCGTGCCCACCGCGTTCGCCGCGGCCGGGCGGCGCGCCGACGCGCTGGCCGGCGGCGCGGCCGGCGAGGCCTCGGCGGCGCGCGCCGTGGCGTTGCTGTCGGGCTTCGGCTATTCGGGCCTGCTGCTCGGGCCGCCGTTGATCGGCTGGCTCGCGCAGGCCACCAGCCTCACCTGGGCGCTCGGCCTGCTCGTGCTGCTGGTGGCGGTGATCGTGTGGCTGGTGCCGTTGCTGGACGGGCGCGCACGGCGCGAGCCCTCCGCGCCGATCGCGCACGCTCCCACGGCCTGAACTCAGCGCCCGCAGCGGGCCGGGCTCACGTCCGCGGGCGGCTTCAGCGAGATCTTCACGTCGTGCCATGGGCCCTCGACGTGGATGGACTTGTCCAGCGCCAGCAGCGCGAACTTCTTGTGCGCCGGCGTCAACGTCGCGTCGACGGTCTCGTCCGCCAGGTTCAGCGATCCCTGCACGGCCAGCGCGGTGCCGGGCGTCTCGAACACGAAGCGGCGCGGCGTGGCCACGCCGCCGGCCAGCGCCAGCGTGGCCTCGGCGCACTGCACCGGCACGCGGGCCGACTTGTCGAACAGCGTGCGCAGCCACTCGCCGCCGTCCAGGCCCAGCCTGGCGTCGAGCCGCTTCGAGACCGTGGCACCCTCGGCCAGCGACAGCGTGATGCTGCCGGCCGCCGCCGCGACGAGCGCGCGCGCCGAGTCCCCGCGCGTGCGCACCGACGCCTGGCCGTCGACCGCGCCGGACAGCGCGCCGTTGGCAGCGAGCGTGGACGACAGCCGCTCGATGCGCAGTTGCCGCGCCTGCAGGTCCGCCGCCAGCGTGGCGGGCGTTCGCGCGGCGTCGATGACCAGCGTGCCGCGCACGTGGCCGCCGGCGACACCGATGTCCAGCGGTTGCACGCGCAGCACGCCGTTCTCGCGCGCCACGCGCCCGCGCGCGACGAGCGGGCGCACGCGCGCGACCGCCTCGGGCAGCGGCCACGGCGGGCCCGAGCCCTCGGCGGCGAGCGTCGCGTCGAGGTCGACGTCGCCGAGGGCGTGCACGTCGTCGGACACGCCCGCCGCGTCGAGCTTCAACGCGCCCAGGCGCGCCGTGCCGCGCACCGCGAACCGGCGTGGCGTCGCGCCGAAGGTGAGCACGTCGCTCACGTGCACGTCGCCGTCGAACGCGTGGCCGTCGACGGTGCCGGAGAATGACAGGCGCTTCGTCAACGGCGGGGCGGCGTGGGCGGCCAGGGTCTCCGGCGCGGGCAGCGGCGCCGTCCGCGCGTCGAGTTCCAGCCCGATGCCGCGGTGGATCAGGTGCAGGGCGCTGCGCCGCGCATCGAGCGCCAGCACGCGCACGTGCGGCGGCCCGCGGTCGTCGGGGTGCGTGACGCGCCAGTTGCGCAGGCCGTCGGCGCGGCGCTCCATGTCGACCTGCGCGTCCTCCAGCTCGATCAGGTTCACGACCGTCATGTCCGAGCCCAGGCTTCGCCACGACACGGTGGCGGCGATGCGGCCGGCGCGGATGAACGGCTCGCGCGACGCGGCCCACGGCGCGTTGTCTATCGTCAACCCGCGGAACTCGATCGTCGGGTCGAGCCCGTCGCGCCAGTGCACCTGCAGGTCGTCGAAGCGGATGTCGCGGCCCGAGTGCGACATCACGTAGCGGCGGATCACCGGGCGGCACCAGTTCCAGTCGAACGCGCAGGCGAGCGCCACGAGCGCGGCGGACACGCCCAGCGCGACGCGGCCCGCGATCGAGCGCGGAAGCAGGCGGCGCCATGCGGGCGAGGGCGGATTCATCCAGTCGCATGGCACTTGGCGTGCCGAGGCCGCCGACAGCGAGGCTTCAGATCGATGACGAATCCGGTTGACCGGGTTTTGCAAGCCTGCCGATAATCCGCGCTTCGATCACGACGCGCGCAAGCCATGGACTCCCATCCCAGTCGCGTGCCTTCGTCGTCCACCTCGCGGGCCTGAGCGCCTGCCGCCGGGCGGAGAAGGCACCCCTTCCCGAAACGCCCGGCCAGCGAGCCGCCCTCTCGGCGCGCTTCCCGGTTCTCCTCATCCGACGCCTCGCGTCGCCCATCCGCCAGCGTCCCACCCGGGCGCGCGGGGGAGTTCCGCATGAACACGAATCTCAACGGCCAGATCAACGGCTTTGCCCGCCGGCTGGGCCCCGGCCTCATCACCGGCGCCGCCGACGACGATCCGAGCGGCATCGCCACCTACTCGCAGATCGGCTCGCAGTTCCGCTTCGGCCTCGTGTGGACGCTGCTGCTGACCACGCCGCTGATGATCGGCATCCAGATGCTGTCGGCGCGCATCGGCTGGGTCACCGGCGAGGGCCTGGGCGCCAACATCGCCAAGATGTGCCCGCGCTGGCTCACGCTGGCGCTGGTGGGCCTGCTGGTGGTGGCCAACACCATCAACATCGCGGCCGACATCGGCGCGATGGGCGAGGGCGTGCGCCTGCTCGCGGGCGGCCATCCCGCGCCGTACGTGGTGGGCTTCGGCGTGCTGTCCATCGTCTGCCAGGTGTCGTTCTCGTACGAGCGCACGGTGCGCGTGCTCAAATGGCTCACGCTCGGGCTGTTCGCCTACGTGGCGGTGGTGCTGTCGGTGTCGGTGCCCTGGCGCCAGGTGGCCGTCGAGGGCCTGACGCCGTGGCGCTTCGTGCCGCCGGGCACGTCGATGAACGACTACGCGGCCATGGTGGTGGCCGTGCTGGGCACCACCATCAGCCCCTACCTTTTCTTCTGGCAGGCGGCGCAGGAGGTGGAGGACAACGCGCGCCGGCCCCAGGCGGCCAAGCTGCGCGATAACCCGGAATACGCCGCCGAGCACTTGTCCCGCATCAAGCAGGACACCTCGTTCGGCATGGTGTTCTCCAACGTGATCGCGCTGTGCATCGTGATCGCGACGGCCGTCACGCTGAACCTGCGCGGCATCACCAACATCCAGACCTCGTCGCAGGCCGCCGAGGCGTTGCGGCCGGTGGCCGGCGAGTTCGCGTTCGCGATCTTCGCGCTGGGCATCATCGGCACGGGCCTGCTCGCGGTGCCGGTGCTGGCCGGCTCGGCGGCCTACGCCGTGAGCGAGGCCTTCGGATGGAAGTCCGGGCTGTCGCGCGGCTTCCACGAGGCGCGCGGCTTCTACGTGATCATCATCGCCGCCACGGTCATCGGCACGCTGATGAGCGTCGTGGAGGTCGACCCGATCAGGGCGCTGGTGTGGAGCGCCATCGTCAATGGCGTGATCTCGGTGCCCATCATGGTGGTGATGATGTGGATCGGCCAGTCCAGGCGCCTGATGGGCCAGTTCACGATCAGCCCGCGCCACCGCTTCTTCGGCTGGGCGGCGACGGCGGTGATGGGCGTGGCGGTGGCCGGGCTGTTCTTCACCAGCTGGCGTGCCGGCTAGGAGTCTGCGCGGCAGAAGCCGCGCAAACTCCTAGCGGTTGAATGCACGGCTCCCCCGAGCCCCCTCCGCGAGGGAGCTCCAGCTTGTTCGACCGCACCCTCCAGCCTCCCTCCGTGAGGGAGA